>Ga0207878_100072_pt1 | contig 127030 bp, 159 predicted proteins | sample LinPmetageLP41_FD_184053 | JGI IMG/M metagenome (GOLD analysis project Ga0207878, IMG submission 184053) | Marine viral communities from the Pacific Ocean - LP-41 (SPAdes) | ecosystem: Environmental > Aquatic > Marine > Oceanic | place: Pacific Ocean | collected 2010-08-27
CGTAAGTGGCGGTTTTTATTAGCTATTTTGGTCGGAGCGACAGGATTCGAACCTGCGACCTCTGCAACCCCATTGCAGCGCGCTACCAAGCTGCGCCACGCTCGTAATGGAATCTTCATACGATCGTTTACGCTGTATCGCGCACGGTTAAGGGCTTTCTCAGGATTAGGCGTTTTCGTTTTAGTGCGCATTATTAGCAGCCTTTTGCCGATATTAGGACAAAATCTCGCGTTTTTATGCTGTTATTGGACCCTAGTTGGACCCTAATTGGAATGCCGAGATGCCGATGTTCACTGACCCTGCGGGCTGACTCTGAATATTTTGGACCCTAATTCGGCTATGGGGTCTCCCTGACGACAGCTTCACTTCACATGGAAACGAAAAAGGCAGCCTTTCGGCTGCCTCTTTGTCGGCTGTATACCCTACTGCTCCCGAAGATCAAAGATCGGCAGTGGCCTCCCGAAATTTTTCTAGCACGCGTTCGACATTATCCTTGCTCTGGGTAATTGCAGGGTCTTTATAGTCGGTAGCTGTGCGCCAGACCTCGAGGACAGCAAGCTCATTGGCTGTGACCTGCGTTTTCTCTGAGAGAATCTGATCGAATAGCGATCTCGTCTCTGGCATGTAAGCGTCGATGTAGAGCTGGAACAGTTTGACCATGTCCGCATCCAACAGAGCGCGAGCCTGAGCCAATTTGATTAGTGGGAACCGGGTCGCACCAGACTTCACCATACTGATGAAGTTCGCGTTCTTGTAGCCGAGATGAGAGGCCATTTCTCGGTTGGTCAGACCCATCTTGAGCTGACGCTCTTCAAAGTAATCCCCGAACGGGTTTCGCTTCACATCGCTGGATGGAGTTGGGTTCGCCATATTACTCGCCTTTAGAATTGGTGCTGATCGTCTTTCCCTCCCGGTCAGCTATATCAATTCTTATACCTGCTAGTTAGTAAGTCAATAGTTACTGACTCTTGGGTGCAGGGATTGTCTAAAAATCACTCCTAGGTATTAGGAGCTAATACCCCTGGGTATGAGTGTCTGCGGGGCGCGACGCACTGTTACGGAATTGTTTGTCTGATGCAAAGATTCGTGACTATTTCAGTTGACCATGATGAATCTCGCCCATTACTATAAGAGCCGTTAGGTAAGCAGTTGCTTACCCTGTTCTCACCTCTCAATGGAAGTGACACATGATTCACTCGGTTGCCCCGCTAACACAAGAAGAGTTCTTCGCGACCGCCTTTGAGGCGCAGGAAGGTGCAGAGGGTCTACAAATTGTTGAGCCAGACTCGGCATGTCAGCTAATTTTCACCGCAGATCAACGATGTTTGTTCTATAACGCCCTGACCGGCGCCACAGCATCCATCACCTTGGTCAGAGCCGCCTGACTCAATTTTTTCTCGATCTACGATGAAAGCCAGTTCAAAAAGAATATGATTTTCAACGAGCAGGACAGGATGCCGCCACGCGCCCTGTCCTTTTTTTATCGCCAAAAGGGTAAGTAAGTATTTACTTAACCATAAGAAGTTCGGATGATCCCCTGCGAGTCATAAATCATCATTGACATAACACGAAAACACGAGCGCTCCCATGACCGACCTCAGCACTACTCACCACATCAACATCAGCGAAATGCGCGATGCCATGAGCATCGTGGTGAAGCTCCTGGCCAACAAGGGCGTGAAGGTGACGCAGGCCGGACTCAAGGCGTATGTCCAATACGACACCAGGACGCTCGAACCGGTGCGCGTAAACATTCCTATGATAAGTGACAAGTCGTCACCTGAGCTGGTCGTTGCGATCAAAGGCTTCATCGATCACGAAGTCGGCCATCTGCTGTTCTCCGATTCCAAGATCATCATGCGCGCCCACGATGAACGCATCGCCAACATGCACAACATCGTCGAAGACACCTTTATCGAGCGGAAGATGAAGGAAGCCTTCGCAGGCGCTACCCGGAACATCGATGCGACCCTGGAATTCGCCGTCAAGCATTTCTTCCAGCGGCGCTATGACGCAACCATCGAGCAGTTCCGCGAGGCAGATGGGGCGATCAGTCAGGCTCGATACTTCGTTCACGCCCTCGCATGCCCTGCCCTTCGTGCTCTCGCTGGTCACGAAGCAGCCATCGAGTTCATGACGGACAAGTGGGAATTGATTCCAATCGTCTACGAGAACCTGGAGCCGCTTTCGGATCAGCTGCGCAGCGTGGATAGCTCATTCCAGGCGTTGAAGATCGCGAACACCATCCGCGACATTCTGGCCAACTGCGAGACGGAGGAAGAAGAGCAGCGCCGCAAGGAGCAGGAAGAGGCTGAATCGGAAGACGGCGACGATGAAGATTCCGGCTCTGGAAGCTCGATGCCATCGAAAGGCAAGTCGAAATCCACCAGTGCTCCGAGCAAGGGTGAGAGTCCGTCATCACCTGGCGATCGCATCTTCGATGATGAAGCCTCCGGCGGTGGCGCAGGGGATGAGTCTGGGAAATCCGATGCCAAGGATGAATCCAAAAGCGAAGGCGCTGGCTCCGGTGACGATGATGCCGAGGAAAGCGATGAAGGTTCAGGATCAGGCTCTGACGAGGAAGGCGAGGAATCGGACGAAGGGTCCGGCACCGACTCCGAAGACGACGAAACTGATGTCGATGATGAGGCAGAAGACGAAGACGCCGAGAAGCCCAAAGGGGCCGCGGATACCACGATGAATGATGACGGGTCTGACGCCAACGCCGCTGATGACGGCGATGAGGGCGATGAAGAGGCTGACGACGGCGATACCGAGTCTGACGAGAGCGATGGTGAAGGTGACGACGGCTGGGGCGACTCGGAAGACGAAGACGGTGAAGAGGATGACGAAGAAGACGACGCCGAGCCCTACGACAACGGCATGACCGGCACCGAGAAAGACCTAGAGAAATCGGAAGGCTCTGCCGGCGGAAAGACCGGTCACAGTGACGGAAAAATGGAGTCTCATGGCACGCTGGACGAAGCCATCGAAGACACCACGTCGTTCGATGCCGCACTGGAGCAGGTCATCACCGAAGGCGCCAAGGAGTCTCTGTCGAGCCAGGGGTATACGCCCTTCTCCAACGCCAACGATTTCATCGGCAAGCACGTCGTCCCGAGTCGTCTCGTTGAGGTAGCCAAAAAACGCAAGGGCGAACTTCGTGAGCACAACCAGGAGCGCATCGGAGTCATGGCCAAGTCGCTCGAACGCCTGATGTCGGCACGGAACCGCTCTATGTTCGTGCCGGGATTCAAATCAGGCCGCTTGCACTCGGCGAATCTCTACAAGCTCAAGACCGGCGACACCCGAGTGTTTCGCCGCAAGGAAGAGATCAGGACCAAGAACACGGCGGTTCTGCTGCTGATCGACTGCTCGGGCTCGATGACCTATCGCGACCGCATCGTCATCGCCTCGGAAGCAGCCTATGCCCTGGTCTCGTCTCTCGACCGCATCAACGTTGCCACGCAGGTCGTGGGGTTCACCACCAAGGATGAATTGGACCTTCACTACGAGGCCAAGCGTCAGCTGGAAGAGCTGGTCGAAGAGGATGAAAACTTCGAGGGTGGCTTCGATCGCACCGAGCCATTGCTAATGCCGATTTTCAAGACCTTCGAAGAGCGCATGACGCCCGACGTCGAGACCAGCATCGCTTCGATCCCGCTGATGGACTTACGCTCCAACGCCGACAGCGAGTCGGTGGAGATCGCGGCCAACATGCTCGCCAGACGAACCGAAGAGCGCAAGGTGCTCATCGTTCTGTCCGACGGCCGGCCGGCATGTGGAAGCGTCCACACCTCATACGGCATCAGTGACAAACGCCAGGAACTGCACCTCAAAAAAGTGATTGCGGAGGCGGAAGCGCGGGGCATCGAGACACTGGGGATCGGCATCGAGACCGACGCCGTGACCGAGTATTACCCCAAGTCCATGGTGTTGGAGGACGTCTCGGAACTGCCTGCCAAAGTCATGACCGAGATGTCGCGAATTCTTCTGAGTTAACCACCCTTGAGCGTTTCGCACCCAGTGCGATTCGCTTATACTTTCATGAGTAAGTCATTACTTACTTACCTGTTTCTAACGAGGAACTATCATGACCACCAGCGCTACCGACTCCACTGACGCTCTGCCCTACGACACGCACGCGCCCGACGGCAAAATCTACTGCCAGATCGACGGTGCTGCGGTTCATGTGATTCAGAATTACCTCAAGAAGAGTCACCCGGACGTCAGCCTCGACGAATACAAGGACCGCTATCCCGGCGCCCCGCTGCTGTCCGAGATCGCCAAGGATGCCGTTCGCAAGCGTCGTGCCGAGAAGGAAAGCGAATCGACCGTCCAGACGAACATGGCCGGTGTCGGTGACGCGGCGACAAAAGCGACGTCTCGCGTGGTCCCCTTGCGCGCACGCTCCGACGACTACCGCATCATCACCGCCGACGTGATGAAGTTGATCGCCAACATCAAGAACGCCGGCAGCGCAGCGTCAATCCCGGTCAAGGTGTTCGAGAAGCACGAGTGGCAGGACATGGTTCCCGACATCGATGAAAACTTCATCTGGGACCGCTTCCTGCTGCGCGACTGCATCGCCGCTTTCGACTTCGAGATCCCCGCTTACTTCTGGGGCCATGCTGGCACCGGCAAGACCTCACTGTTCGAGCAGTATGCCGCGAACACCAACCGTCCGCTGATTCGTATCCAGCACACGGCCAATACGGAAGAAGCCCACATTCTCGGCACCACGCTCGCGAATGAGCAAGGCACCTACTTTCAGCCGGGACCGTTGGCGCTGGCCATGAAGCACGGCTGGGTCTATCTGGCTGACGAATACGACTTCGCGTTCCCGCAGGTGCTGGGCGTCTATCAGCCCGTGCTGGAAGGCAACGCCCTGCTGATCAAGGAAGCTCCGCCCGAGTGGCGACGAATCGATCCGCATCCGCAGTTCCGATTCGTCGCGACCGGCAACACCAACGGATCGGGTGACGAGACGGGTCTGTATCAGGGCACCAACGTCCAGAACGCGGCCAACTACTCGCGCTACGGCATCGTCTCCAAGGTGGGTTATCTGGACCCGGAAGACGAGGCAGACATTCTGGAGAAGAAGGCGCTGATCAAGCGCGAGATGGCCAACAATCTGGTCGACTTCGCCACTCGGGTCCGTAATTCCTACGACCGGGGTGAAATCTCCAACACCATCGGCCCGCGTGAATTGCTCCACGCTGCCAAAGTCGGCGGTCTCTTCGGAGGCGACTTCCGCGCTGGATTGGATCGCGCCTTCGTCAACAAGCTGCCGGGCGCCTCTGCGATCGCGGCCCGTGAACTCGCAGAGCGAGTCTTTTCATGACCCAGGCGGCACCCTCTAGCTCCATGGGGTGCTTTGGGAGCGCAGTGACATTCAATCCTGCCTCCCAAGCCTGCCGCTCCTGCTCCCGCATTAGCGAATGTCACTCACTCGCCCTTGCATCGACTCGGGTGATTCGCCCAGGGGCGAGAGCCACTTTCCTTGCTATCGAATACGCCATGCCGGACCTCGACGAGTCGTTGATCGACCTGATTCAACGCTCGCCAGTTTCCGATCAGATCAAGGGTATGGCCTATCGACTGCATCAACAGGGTTTTCGCGTGGAAGACGCCAGATTGCAACTGTTGCAAGGCGTCAACCCGTTGACTCCCTACCGCACACGCACCGCCGCGATCCGCATTTTCGATTCCCTGATAGCAAAAACCCACTCACGCAAGGCCGACCTGGTTCAGATGCTGATCGATGACCAAGGCGTCAGTCGCTCGGCGGCCAGCGTTGAAGTGAGCCGCGCCCTGGCGCTGGGTGGATTGTTTGGCTGGATCGACGTGTCGCGCTTCACCGTAACGCTCAATATCGAGGCACGAGAACCATGATTCTTTTCGGGAGAAGCCATTTCAGCGTAGGCGAAAGTATGCTCAAGCCGGCCGATATCATCGCGCTGGCTTCGTCGCTTGGATACTCCGCCGCCTGCCTGATGGACACCATGCAGATCAGCGGCATGATCGACTTCTCCAAAGCGGCCAAGGAGGCTGGCGTCAAGCCACTGATCGGTGTCCGCGTTCGCTGTGTGCCGGACCCGCTGCATCGTAAGCCGAAAAAAGGTGAGACCCATGAGGACAAGCCTAATCCCGAGACGTTTCACGATGTCATCATCAAAAACGATGCAGGTCTCGGCGATATCTTCGAACTGCTGTCGCGGGCCTATTCCAGCCAGTATTTCTACTATCGTGCCCGAGTCGGATTCGCAGACCTGGAAGAGGTCATTCAGCGCGGCAACCTGGTATCGCTCAACAGTGACGCTATGAGCGTGTTTCACACTCCGCACTATGACGACATCGCTTCACAGCTTCCCAGCGCTCAGAACGCAGAATTGAGCGTTCTAGCGATCCAACCGATCGAGACTCCTTATTACGATCAGCACAGCGCACGCGTGCTGGCGTATGCAGAGAAACACGACCTGCCGGTGATCGCTTATCTGCCGTGTTTTTACCTCGAGGGACAAGCCGACAGTCGCGACATCTACCGCGTGATCGCTGAAAACTCGACCATCGATAATACCTTCGTCAAGAAGCCTTTTGCCCGCGATCTGCATCCGAAACGGGTCTGTGAATTGGCCGATGCACTCAAGGCATTCAGCCAGCGCATGGACCTCAAGGTCTCGAGCCAGATGCTGCGTCATCATCAGGTGATCGAGGACGCGGTCACGTATGAGTGGCACAAGCTGCCGATCTCGCTGCCCAAGCTCTGCGATGACGAGGATGCCGAACTCGTGCGTCTGGCCAAGATCGGCTTCAAGGAGCGATTCTCCAAGCCGGTCATGGGCCACAAGCCCGACACGACGGAACTCCCCCTCTATCGCGACCGCCTGGCCTATGAGCTGTCGGTGCTGAAAACGATGGGCTTTGCCGGCTACTTCCTTCTGGTTCGTGACCTCGTCACCTGGTCCAAGGAGAGCGGCATTCTTGTTGGCCCCGGCCGCGGATCGGTCGGCGGATCGCTGGTGTCGTATCTACTCGGCATCACCGATGTCGACCCCATCCGCTTCGACCTGCTGTTCGAGCGATTCATCAACCCGGATCGACTCGATCTGCCCGACATCGACCTCGACTTCATGTCGTCGCGGCGCGGCGAGATCGTGATCTACCTGCGCGAGAAGTATGGCGCGGATCGTGTCGCCGGCATCACCAACTACTCGCAGCTCGGCTGCGCATCTGCCTTGCGCGACGTGGGGCGTGTTCACGGCCTGTCGATGTTCGATCTGGCCGTCTCCAAGAAGATCCCCGATGACGTGACACTCGAACAGGCTCGCGAGGCGGTGCCGGAGATCGAGAGCTATGCCAGCGCCAATCCTGATCTGTGGCGCCACTCCATCGCGCTCACCGGGGCGATGCGCTCATTCGGACAGCACGCCGCCGGTGTCATCGTCGGGGGTCAGCCGCTGATCAAGATGGCCGTCATCGAGTCGCGAACCCTCGATCCAGTGGTCAACTGGGACAAGCGCGTCTGCGAAGACATGGGCATGGTCAAGTTGGACGTCCTGGGACTTTCCAACCTGGACGTCATCCAACAGACCGTCGAGCGCGTGAAGGCACGCAAGGGCAAAGACCTCGACCTACTCGACGTGTCGCTCGATCTGCCGGACGTGCTGGAGGCGTTCTCGCTGGGTCAAACCACTGCGGTCTTCCAGTTCGAAAGCGGCGGCATGAAGGGCTTGCTCAAAGACCTGGCGTTCATCGGCTGCCTGAACTTCGAAAACCTCGTCGCGGCGTCGGCGCTCTATCGTCCGGGTCCAATGGAATCCGGCATGCTCGAGACCTACGTCAACGTGACAAAGGGATTCGAAGCGCCCACCTATCCTCACCCGAAACTGGTGCCCGCGCTGGAGAAGACCCAAGGCGTTTTCATCTTTCAGGAGAACGTCATGCAGGCCGCCCAGGCGTTGGCCGGATTCACCATGGCCGAAGCTGACGCGCTGCGCTCCGCGATGGGCAAGAAAGACGCCGTAAAAATGGCCAAGTCGCGTGATCTTTGGGTCGACGGCTGCATGCGCGAATCCGGCATGGAAGAGGAAGCTGCTGCCGATCTGTTCGACAAGATCGAGAAGTTCGCCGGCTACGGCTTCAACCGTTCGCATTCCGTCGAATACACCATTTTGAGCTACTGGACCATGTTCTTGAAGGTCCGCCACCCCGCAGAATTCTTCGCCTCCTGTCTTTCCGTCATGGACTCCGACCGCATCCCCGGCCTCGTCGCGGATGCCTCAAAGCGAGGTATTTCCATTGGCCCGCCCGACATCAACACATCGACCGACCGCTACGAGATTTATACCGATCCCACCACCGGAAGGGACACGCTGGTCGCCCCGCTCAATGCCGTCGCCAACATCAGCGACAAGGGTGCAAGAGCGATTATGGAGGCGCGAGAGACGGCCGGGGGATCGTTCACCGACCGAGACCAATTCTCGATGGCGGTCAACCGCCGGATCGTGAACGTGCGTGTCGTGCGCCATCTCGATCTCGTCGGTGCATTCGCATCGATCGAGCCCGGCACACCGTCGGCCACGGATTCCTCACGTCTCAAAGACCAGCTCACGCTGATGCCTGGCGTGCTCCAGAAGGTCGCCACCATCGAGCGCGACATGACCATCGACAAGTCGGTCGAGGCACGTCTTCTGAGCGTGGTGAACGACTACAGCCGTCACTATCACGACCGCTGGACCAGCGTTCCGAAGATCGGCAAGCGGGCAAAGATCATGGTGATCTTCGACGCTCCGCTCTGGAGCGACGAGATCGAGGGAAAGTTGCTATCCGGCAAGCCCTATTTGTCGTGGACGACCGCCGCGCATCGCCTGGGTCTGGATCACGCCGACGTCTACTACACCACCCTCATGAAATTCGTGAAGGAGAAGGACGGTCAGTTCGAGACGACTGACATCGGCAAGTGCTCGGAATACCTGCTGCGCGAGATCGACGTGCTGAACCCGCCGGTGATCGTGACGATGGGCTCGCTTGTCACCCGTCTGGTCGCCGATGACAGCAAGAAGAAACCCGCTGAACTCGCTGGCAAAAGCATCTACGACCCGAAGAACGATCGCACCGTCATCTACGGATTCAACCAGGGAATGCTGTTCTTCAAACCCGAGATGACCGTTGACCTCGAGGGCTGCATTCGCAAGGCCATCGAAGCCGCTGGACTCTGATTCCACCCCCTTCAATCCGCATCTGACACTAGCGCTGTCCACAAACGACAGCGCAATTCGAGAAACCGATATGCCCTACGCCACACAATCTGAAATCAACCTGGCCGAAGAACTCGGCTATGTCGTCGAAGTCAGTCAGCACTATGGCCACCGCTTCCACCTGGATCAGCGCCGAGTGTGGTCATCCTATGAATCACCTACCGGTATCCAGTGGATGACCGCGGATATCGTCGAAGGGCGATTCGCCAATCATCAGCGCTTCCCAGTGCTGGGCGCAGCGCTTCGCCGGCCACTCACGGAGAAAGAGTCATGCCCGTCGTCATGACCAAAGATCAGCGTCGCCATCTGGCGATTCTACGCATCAAGCGGCAGATGCCGGATGATTACGCTCAACTATTGATGCGCTTCAATATTCATAGTGCTATCAATGGTCGGCCCAACCGACGCGACATGGACGAGAGTAATGCCTTGGTCATCTTCAAAGGTTGGAACGAGCGACCCGGCCATCGACAGTTTGAACTGTTGATTCTTCTGATCACCGACCACCCTACAAACGTTGAGGTCAGGGACCGAATCCGCTGCCGCATCGCCCGTAACATTCTTCATCGACGTCGGGAGAGGCCGCTATGAGACGTCTCGGTTGGATCATCGTTGATCTCATCGGCCGGGCTGGGTGTGCCGCTCTGATCAGCGCAATCGTCTGGCCGCTGACCGGACATCAACTCGATCATGCTCTAGCGATCGGAATTGTCGGTGGCACGGTCATGATGGCTGCGATCATTGCCTCCTGTCGGTTCGAGAAGAGAATCAAACCATGAGCTCGTATGGTTCGGTCGACTCGTTCGACTTCCCTCACATTCAAGACCGTAAAACTGGCGCCAAGCGCTGCTATAGCCGAAGCACGCTCAGAGGCACCACCAGCCGATCGCTCAACCGCACAGAGAGCCTTGAACATTACGAGGCGCTGGAGAAGGAACTGGGTGAACGCATCGAGCAGGTCCACCGGGAGATGGCGTTCAAGTTTCTGGATTTTCTGCGCAGTCAGCTCGAAGGCTTCAAAACCCATCGACACGATATCTGGATCGACGCGGGCATGGGCACAACGAGTGTGATGGTTGGCGAAGAATTCGCCAGCGAGTATCGCTCGACCCTGCCGATCGTTGAACGGCTACAGGAGATTGATCAGCTCTTAGAGGGACGTTGGGAGTGGGTTTCCTATCTGGAAGGCGCCAAGCTCAACGGCGAGGGTTGGATGCCAGGCTACGATCCAACATGAACCCCGTTTGCGGAACAGTTACAATCCTCGAAGAATCAAAACGATAAGGCGGGGAACATGAGCAGCAATTGGGAATGGTTCAGGGACGTCGACTGCGAGAAGGTGCGACGGTTTTTCAACGAAGAGATCAGCAAGGAGACAACACCAGCGCGTTACACGCTGGTCGATCGAATTGCAGATTCGTCGAAAGCGGTAGGCTGCACGCTGATTGCGCTGAGCATCATGGGTGGCTGGATCAGCAATGCGGAAGGTTCGAACTTCAACGCCTTCGTCGGCGTCACCCTCGGAACCGGCTGTCTCTCCCTGGGCTTGGTATTACACTGCCTAGTGGCTAAGATAGATGCCAAGCAAGTCACGAAACCGGACTCACCGGAACAGGAGGTCCAATCATGACCACGCTTCTGATCGCCTCGCCCTTCCTGCTTTTCATCGGCATCGCAGGGTTTTGGGCCATTCGCGTCACCCGACGAAGCACACGGCAATAAACGAATTGATCTCTGAAAGCGTCCCTCTCGGGCGCTTTCTTCGTTTAGGGGGAATCATAGCCATGAAGTGGATTGCTACGCTGATCCTCGGAGCCTCTGTCCTGCTTATCGGGGCAGGACTCATGCCGCTACCCGCCATCGCCGGAGATCATGATGGCTGTGACGACATCGACATCGTCGAGCCGCCCTTTCCCGAGCCTTTCGACGACGATCCCTTTCCCGAGCCATTCGAATTCCCCGAGCCCGCCCCCGAAGAGACTGACTAAGCCACGTCGGCCATCAGCCACACCAAGCGACCCAGCACTCGCACTCGCTCTGGCCAGTCGGCCTCCAGTTCGACATCGGGCGACTCCTGTCGAGCCGAAATCGAAGCCTTCAATCGCAGCCGACCGCCGGGCATCCGCTGTAGATATTTCACCTGCAAGACGCCCTCATGATCGATGGCGAACATCTTGTCCTCTCGGTGAGACGTGTCGCCCTGATCGATGACGATCATGACCCGCTCCAGAAAGGGCGAGAAGACGCTACCAGGGACCGATGCTGCCGCAACCTGACTTCGACTCAGCTGACGCTGGTGAAGCACGCTGAGCGGCACAGAGGCGGTTTCCATCGAGTTGACCACTTTGAAGATGCCCGACTGTTCAGAGACCTGACACTCGATCATCAGGGGCACCTCGACGTGCGAATGCCAAAAAGCGCTGATCTGCTGCTCATCGGCATTAGCATCCAGCCAGCGATTCTCGAGGCCGATTTGCTTTTCGATGTCTCGCGCCAGCGTCTCGCCGATCTTCTTGCGGTGCTGACCCTGAGATAGACAACGAGAAATGTAGCCAGCGCTGCGACCAACCGCTTTGGCCAACCGCGTCTGTGATCCCTCAAAGCGCTCAACCATCAGGCGGCGCAGGTTGATTTGGCGAACGTCGCAAAGGCTCATGGCTAGCTTAGTTGGACTGTTTGGTCAGTATAACCATACACTTACATTAGACCATTGTAATGAGAATGAATTTACTCATACCAGTAAGTAAGTAATGACTTACCATCGCTTCATGTATAAGCTAAAGATGTCGGAACGCGAGTGTTCCGAATCACCACCGGAGCAATCCATGTCGAGTGAAGTTCAGAACCTGATCGATGCTCACCAGCTCAAGGCCGATGTCGCGTTCAACGCCACCGATCTCGATGCGATGTGGGCGAGCCAGGCCGCGCTCTACGTCCGCTATGGCGTTCTCGCAGCCCGCGCTGAACACCAAAGCAATGCGTTCAAGAACCGTCTTGCGATCGTCGAGGCGGAGTTGGGCAAGGAAGCTCGCGATGAGCTGCCGAAGTCCGGCGTGAAGGTCACTGAGGGCACGGTGACGGAATACGTGCAGAGTCACGATCGCCGTCTCAAGGCATTCAGCGACTACAATCGCTCGATCCTCGTCTTCAACCTGTCGAAGACCGCTCTCGAAGCCCTTCGCCAGCGGCGAGACATGATCGTGCAGGCATCCAAGCATCATCTGGAGCAGGCCGTCATGCGCGGAGACTTCAAGGGTGGCGCCGTTCCGGCCGCTCGTGCGGAAGAGCGCAAGGCGATGCTGGAAGGACTCGAACGCCAGTCCAAGCGCGAGCAGACTATGGAAGAGTCAGAGGGCTAAGAATCGGTCTTTTCTTATTCCTCTAGTAGTAAGTCATAACTTACTTACCATGCAGTAATGCCGCTATCGGCGGCTCGATATACCACCGACAACGCCGCTATCAGCGGCTCGATATCACTGAGGATTCACCAATGGCAGCAACAAGTTCACTGGCCGACCTGAAAGCCCGCATGGGTCAGCGCAAAGCCGATCAGGCCGCGAAAAAGGCTCAGTTCATCCGTCCCTTCCGCTTCCCCACCGGCAAGACCCGCGTTCGTCTGTTGCCGGGCTGGAATCCGACCGATCCGAACACGTTCTGGCATGACTTCGGCATGCACTACGTCAAGGACAAGGACAACAAGCTGGCTGCCGTCTACATCTGCGCCGACAAGACCTACCAGCGTGATTGCCCGGTTTGTTCCGCGATCTGGGAAGGCATCCGGGCATCCAAGGATACCGGCAACACCAGCATGGAGAAGCTGCTGGGTCAGGCCAAGTCGACCGCTCGCGTGCTCGTCAACGGTCTGGTTCGTGATGGCGAAGAGCCCAACAAGCCGCAAGTCATCGAACTGCCTTCTGGCGTGTTCGACGCAATGGTCGAGCAGATCACGACCTTCGCCGACGACGACGTCAACATGCTCGATCCGAAGGAAGGTCACGACTTCTTCGTCACAAAAACCGGTTCCGGCCTCGATACCGAATACTCCGTATCCACCGCACCGAAGGCGACGGAAGTCACCTATGACGTGGCCGCCGTCACCGATCTGAATGCCTACTGCTCCCAGGAATCGGATCAAGGTCTGCTCAAGGCGACGGGTGCCGTCACGGCTGTCACCGGTCTGGCTGCTCCGGTCGCGCTGACACATTCGTCCGTGAAGACCGGAACGACGGGCGCCTTCATGACACCGCCGACTGCTGCCGCTGCGGGTGCGGGAGCTGCGGGTGGCGCTGCGCTGCTGCACGAAGCATCCGAGCCCGACGAAGACCTGGCGGCCGATCTGGAAGGTGAGCTGGCTGATCTCGAGGGCGAGATCGAAGGCGAGCTGGTCGAGGACGACGTGCCGTTCGAAGTCGATGAGCCGAAGCCAACGCCCAAAGCGAAGGCGGAAGCCAAGCCGGCACCGAAGCCCGCCGAAGACCTGGCCGATGAGATTGCCGGCGTGCCTGATGATCTGGACGACATTCTCGACGGTCTCGACGGTATCTGATCCCGCCCATCCGAAAGGGGCTCTGCGGAGCCCCTTTTTTCTGGAGACTCTTCCATGCGCCAACTGTTGTTCGACAGTCACGCGATTGGTTACGCAGCACAGGATGGGACGAAGCTCACCGTCGGCGACCGCGAAGTGCAGTCCATCTTCGGATGCCTGCGTTCGGTGCGACGCTACGTGCGTGATCTCAAGGCCCGTCCGGTGCTGCTATGGGACGGCAAGGCCAAGTGGCGTTACGAGCTGTTCCCCGACTACAAGGCCAAGCGCGGCAAAGAACCAGACCCCCGTCTGCAACACATGCGTGCCTGTTTCCGCGATCAACGCGAAGACATCAAGCGCGGCCTCGGCCTGCTCGGGGTTCCCTCGATCTATGCCGAAGACTTCGAAGCCGACGATTTGGCCGGCTACATGGTCCGCCAATACAACGCAAAGGGCTTTCAGACGTTCCTCGTCACCGGCGATCACGACTGGAAACAGCTGATCGGCGAAAGCGTGACCTGGGTCAATCACAAGGATGGCCGAATGGTCCACGCCTCCACCTTTGCGGAGAACACGGGCTATCTGACGCCGGTGGCCTTCGTTCAGGGCAAGGCGCTAGTCGGCGATCAATCGGACGAGATCCCCGGCGTTGGCCGGATCGGCGAGAAGTCAGCGCCTACCGTGCTGGCGCAATACGGAGACGTGCCGAACTTCGTCGCCCGCATCCGTGATGACGTGGCCAACAAACGCAAGGTGCTGAAAGCCTACCGCGACTTCGCGATGGGTGTGCCGTCACCGAAAGAACCCGAGATGACCCGGCTGGAAGTGTTCAAGCGCAACGTCCGGCTGATGAATCTGCTGACCGGTCCCTCGCCGACCGGCGTGCAGGTGCTGCACCGCAATGCGATGGACCTGGATGCCTTTCGGGAGTTTTGTCGCGAATTCGCCTTTAACTCGATCCTCAACGACTTCGACAACTTCGTCGAACCGTTCGTGGACTTCGCCTCACCCTCTTCACTCAGGAAAGCCTCATGAGCCTCGATCTCGCCAAGGAAATCGCCGGTGCTATCGGCAAGAACGACGATGTCTCCACCGTCAGCATCTGGATCAATACCGGGTTCCCGCCCCTTAACCGGATCGTCAGCGGACGCTACGACGGCGGCATGCCATCGGGACGTGTCATCGAACTGTCCGGCCCGGAATCCTCGGGCAAGACGGCGATCGCTAACGAATGCATGAAAGCAGCCCAGGCTGCCGGCGGTATCGCTGCATTCTGGGACCACGAGCGCTCCTTCGACACCAACCAGGCAGAGCAGTCCGGTCTCGACGTGACCCCCGGCCGCTTCGTCTACAAGAAGGGAATCACCTACGAACAGACGGTGGTCGAAACCCGCAACCTGATGAAGATCGTGCGTGACAAGAAGCTGATCCCTAAGGAAGCGCCGATGGTCATCGTGTGGGACTCGCTGGCCTCGATGGTGCCGCAACAGATCGCCGAGAAGTCGGCTGACGCTCTCAACATGAACGACAACACCGCCCTGGCTCGCGCTACGTCGGCATCGTTCAAGCTAATCGCCCAGGCGGCGGACGATTACAACGCCCTGGTGATCGTGCTCAACCAGGTGCGCACGAAAATCGGGGTGATGTTCGGCGACCCGACAACGACCCCTGGTGGCGAGGCGATCAAATTCTACTCGTCAGTGCGTATCCGCCTGGGCCGCACGATGATCAAGAAGTCGGCCACGGACTCCACGAAGGTCGGCCAACAGATCGGCGCCGAGTGCATCAAGAACAAGGTCAGCGCCCCCTTCCGCAAGTGCAAATGGAACTTCATGTTCAACGAGGACGGCACCGGACACTTCGATGTCGAAGGTTCGCTGGTCGAGTATCTGTGCGAGCACGAAATCATCGAGGCCGGCGGCAAGAAGTCTGCCTACTGCCACTGGAACGGCGAGAAGATCACCAAGAAGAAACTGGCGGGCATGATCCGAACCGATCCGGCGACTCAGGTAGAGATTCAGAAGCTGTTGGACGGCGCAGCGGTCGACGACATCACCGTCGAGGATGATTCTTCTGATGAATAGGCGCTTAACGCCTTGATTCGCTAGCTGCCTCAATCACTGGGAACGTATAGTCATGCGAGTGCGACAACTGGGACATTGGCATGACTATCGAATTGAAACGCGCTCGTTGGGTGAAGCGCACGGAAGACAACCGCTTCACGATCGAGACTGCCGCGGAAAAGAAACGCGAGGTAATGCTGTGCGACACCTGCGGTATTCACGAGCAGTGCCCCGTCAAGCAGATGATGAACCGCGCCGAGCACTTCGTGACGCTGTCGGTTCGCCACTGCGAGAAGTATATCCCCAGCATCGGGTTCATGCCGCCCATCGTCGGTGTCGAGCGAGCGTTCAACACGCTGCGCGTCGGCCGGGGCTGGTTCGATCGACTGCGTGCCGGCGACAAGGTTGCTCTGGTCAACACCAGGACCGCCCTGCCCGAAGGCTACGCCGAAGTCGTGCGCCTGGATCATGGCGAGTATTCGCCCATGCTCAAGAAACACGCCTCGTTCAACCATGCTGCGCTGGAGAAGCCGGAAGGTGTAACGGCCATCGATCACATCGGCAAGATCATGCAGCAGGCACACGGGCACTTCCTCAACGAGCAATCGACCTTAACCGCTATCTATCTGCGGAGGCTTGTCGATGTTCGAGTTAGGACCAAAGCACAAGCTGGAGCTGGTCAAGAAGGGTAAGCGTCTCTACGGCGCCATCGTCACGCTCGACTCCGGTCAGCGCGTCTACATGGCGTATCGCAAGCATTCCGAAATCTACCGGGCCGGCGAGGCGCGTCTCTCAGAGGCGATGAAGAAAGGCATCGCCGCCTGGGCCATGGATAATGACACCCTGCGCGTCATGCGAGCCCACAGCATCAACGTCGTGGGCGTCTTTGTCCGCGACACCAATGAGCGCTACGTCACCGCGATCGACAACTACTTCGACCGCGACAAGATCAAGGTGCTCAACTACACCGCCCGTGGCGGTGCCCTCCAGCGATACCTGCCGCTGAGTTATTTCAGCCATCGAAAACCCGCAATTACCAAATTGCGCTGATTCAACCCCTCGATCCTTCGCGTGATACTTCATTCAGTAAACGTTGAATCACAAAACGATACGATCGAGGGAACCCCCATGAAACGCAAGAAACTCGCCATCATCACAGCATCCACCGTCGTTGCACTCGGCCTGGGGCTAGGCGCTGCTTACGGCGGACTGTTCATCTACGTCAAAGGGCTCTATCTCCCCTACACCAGCGACGAATCACGCCAGTGCCTTACGGTAGCCGAGCGCTTCGAGGACAAGAGCAGCTTGGATATCAACCAGATCATCGGGCCAGAAAATGGCAGCGAAATGGCGATGGTGCATTACCACACCGAAACCCAATTGGGCCTGCCTGCCGAGCGTGTCGCCGCGTGCTATTTCGATGGTCCGAATGGGATGCGTGCAGCGAACATATCGACCTTGAAGAACGGCAAGATCATCGACGACATCACTCTCGATCTCACCCGCTAATCTTCATCGATCAAGCTGCCTTGGGCGGCTTCGGTATCTCGCGCGCTATCAGTAAGCATTTACTTACTGACAACCTGTATAGAGTAAGTCATTATTTACTTACACATGCGCGAGAACCCTCCCAATGACATACGGCATCATTTCTGACACCCACTTTCACTCGTGGTCCCAGTTCTCAACGACCAACGAAACTCTGGTCAATTCGCGGCTCCAGATTCTCATCGACGAGACACGCAAAGCCGCACAGCACATGAAGGACCAGGGCTGCGAAGCGATCTTCCATTGCGGTGACATCTTCCATGTCCGGGGTCGCGTCGCCCCTTCCGTGCTGAATCCGGTCGCCGATCTGTTCCGCGAGATCATCATGGATATCGGCCTGCCGGTGTTCCTGCTCGCCGGCAATCACGACCTGGAGTTCGAGGATGCCAACCGCATCGGCAACAGTGGCGAAGCACTGTCTCGTGTGGGCCTGAAAGTCGTCTCCGAAGAGCCCTTCTTCGAACACACCCATCACGTCCTAATGGTGCCCTGGCATGCCAAGCAGAAGGCGCTGCTTTCAACCATCGAAGAAGCCAAAGCCCGATTGCTACCGAGCGAGGTCGCGGACTGGACATTGATGATCCATGCGCCAGTCAACGAGATCATCCCCGGCCTGCCCGATCACGGTATCGATCCTGACGTGTTGGCCGGTCTCGGCTTCAAGCACGTTTTCTCGGGGCACTATCACAACCACAAGGAAGTTCGCCCGAGCGTCTATTCCGTCGGCGCCATGACGCATCAGACCTGGGGCGACATCGGATCGATGGCCGGTTACCTGATGGTCGATGGTGATGGCGTTCGCCAATACGTCACCGATGCCCCGCAGTTCCTCGACATGGCCAATCTCGAAGAGGACGAATTCGACCGCATCGCCGGCAACTACGTGCGCGCCAAGATCGAGATCAGTAAGGAGCGCGAGATTGGCGAGTTCCGCGACATGCTGGTCAACGAGCTCGGCGCCACCGCTGCATTGATCCTGCCGACGCGCACCGGAGCCACCGTCACGCGCACCGGGGCGGTGAAGGCCAACATGGATCGCCTCGAAGATTCCATCACCCATTTCATCAAGGACAGCACCACGATCCACGCCGACATGAAGGACGACGTGAACGCCGAAGTGCTCAAGACTCTAGCGGAGACCGACCATGATCTTTGAGCGCCTGATTATCGAGAATTTCCTGTCGATCAAGGAGGCATCGGTCGAACTCAATGGCCGCGGCCTGCTGCTGATCCAGGGCGTGAACCGTGAGAACGGTGGCGCTTCGAGCAACGGTGCCGGCAAGAGCTCGGTGGTCGACGCCGTGTTCTGGACGCTCTACGGCAAGACCGCACGTGGAATCGGCACTGATGAAGTGGTCAACGACACGGTGGGCAAGGACTGTCGCGTCTCGCTGTTACTCAAGGATGGCGACGACGAATACCTGATCACGCGTCATCGCAAGCACGCCAAAGGCAAGAATCGTCTGGTCGTGTTCATGAACGGTAAGGAGATCACGTCCGGCACCGATAAGCAGACCCAGGAGCAGGTGAATAAGATCATCGGTTCGACCGAGTCCGTGTTCGCCAACTCCGTCTATGCCGGGCAGGAAGCGATGCCGGATCTTCCCAACCGCACCGACAAGGAACTCAAGTCGCTGGTCGAGGAAGCCGCCGGGATCGATCGTCTGAATCTCGCGTATCAAGCCCAGCTCAAGAAAGCCTCGACACTCAAGACCGAAGTGATCGCCTCGGAAGCGCAGCTCGACAAGCTCAACGATCGCCTCGTCAACGCCGAAAACCAGCTCACGCGCTATCGAGACGCCGACAATCAGTGGGGTATCGATCGCGGGATCAAGGCCAAGAAGATGCGCGGCGAAATCGAAGGTTGGAAAGCAGCCTTCGAAAAGCTCGAGGTGGCCAGCGTTCTCGCTCGCAAGAAAGACCTCGAGGCCCAGGCCGAAGCGATCAAGGCCAAGATTGCAGCCACCGATGCCGAGCGCGAGAAGCTGACCACGCTGGAACGCGAAGCCACCGCCGCAGATACCGCCGTGAAACTCGAACAGAGCAAGGTGACGTCCGCCGGCGAGCTGGTCAAGAAGCGCAAGGCCGAACTGGAGAACGTCGAGAAGCTGGTCGGCACGCCCTGCTCCGAATGCGGCAAGGATTATGCGGAACATGACCTCGACGACGTGCGCAAGCTGCGCAAGCAATCCCTGATCGACGCCGTCGCATCCTACAAAGCACTCAGGACATCGCTGGGAGACGTCGAGAATCGCTCCACAATCGCGCAGGAGACGCTTACCGACTTTAGAGCATCGATGACTAACGTCAGCGACGAAATCGACGCAGAGCGCAAAATTCGAAGCTCCCTGTTCGATATCCAAGGCGACATCACCAGCGCGACGAATCTCAAGTCACAGGTGACCAATGGCGTGAAGACGCTCAAGGCGCTGATCGCGGAGTCGAGCCCTTACGTCAAGATGATCGCCGACGAGGAAGTTGCCCTTGAGGGTCACAAACAGGCGATCGTCGATCACCAGGAAGCGTTAGATGCGCTGCGTCACCGGCATCTGGTCTCGATGAAGGCCGCCGAAGTGCTCTCCACCTCCGGCGTGCGGGCGCACATTCTCGATCACGTCACCCCGCTGCTCAACGATCGCACCAGTCACTATCTCGGCCAACTCTCCGAAGGCGAGATCGGCGCGACCTGGCAGACGATCAACGCCACCAAAGCGGGTGAGCTGCGCGAGAAATTCGCCATCAACGTCACCAACACCAAAGGCTCGCAGTCGTTCGGCGGACTCTCGGGTGGCGAGAAGCGCAAGGTTCGCATCGCAACGGCGATGGCCCTGCAAGACCTGGTGTCGACTCGAAGCTCCAAGGCATTGCCGCTGTTCATCTTCGACGAGATCGATCATGCGCTGGATGGCGACGGTCTCGAGCGGCTGATGTCGATCATCAAGGAGAAAGCCAGCAGCACGAGCACCGTGTTGGTGATCTCGCACAACGACCTGAACCACTACATCACCGACACCCTGACCGTCATCAAGGAAGACGGATTCAGCCGGGTCGAGGCGTGAGCGCGATGACACTGACCCAACCTCAACTTGCCGGGCTGAAATGCCTGGCATCCGGCCCCGGCGACTACTTCGACCTGGCACGCGTTGGCGTGCGAGGTCCGACGATTCATTGGCTGATCAATCAGGGCTTCGTCATGGTCGACATCAAGCAGGGCCTCAAGACCTACGTGATCACCGAGGCTGGCCGCGTGAAGCTGGCTGACATTCAGGTGGCAATACCATGACGACGACCCCTAAGCCCCACTGGCCAACCCTGCCCGCCGGCTCACTTCCCCGTCCCTTCGCGAAAGAGACTTCGATGGAGCCGTTTTTCTTTTCCCAGTCGCTGGGTGGCGCACCGACGGGCTATCGACATGATCCGCTGGATTACCTGACGCTTGTCGGCCACAAGCCCTCGGATCGCTTCTGCCACACCCTGGCTAGCGAGTTGGCCGACGATCGCTACAAGACCTACACCGTCGCCAGCTATTCGGACTTGAAGCGTGTGGGTGACATGAGCCCAGGTGAAATCGACGACTCTTCGACGATCACGACTCGAACCGTGGCCGTGGTGGATATGGCCAACGTCGTGAGCTTCACCTTCTCGGAGCATCGCGGGCAACTCCAGTTGGCCTACATCTGCGAAGACATCAATGGGGATCGGTTCATCATGTCGGAATCGGAGTTTCACCCGCAATTCACCAAGTTGTCGGCTCTGACGGGGCTGAGCATCGTTGACCTGATCTATGAGGAATTGCGCGCCAGTTTTCAGACTTGGATTCCGCCGACAGCCATGTCCAAGCCTTCGATCGAACCCTACACGATGCTGCCGCTGAACAACGCCCTCAAGAAAATTCCACCCGAAAGCCTGAAAGGCAATCCGGGTATGACCGCCTATGTGCTTCGTCATATCTGCGAGTTCAACGACTTCCCGTTCATCGCGGAAAGCGGCGCTGTCATGTTCATGTCACCGGAAACCGCCGGTAGGCGTGCAGCGGCGGCACTGGAGATCCCCGAGCTGATCGACACCGAGGCGGCCTTCAAGGAGGCGCAGCGTCTCAACCCTCACTTTGGCATTCTGAAACTGTAATGGAGAACACCATGGGACAAACCATCCAGGTCGTCGGGCTCGACCCGAGTCTGCGCAACTGGGGCATCTGCAAGGCAACGCTCGATCTCACCGCGCTCAAATTGACGGTGCATGAGGTCGATACCGTGCAGCCCACCAAGCTGACCGGTAAGCAGGTGCGCCAGAACTCCACGGACATCGATGCGGCGACTCAGCTATCGATTGGCGCTCAGGCCGCCATCAAGGGGGCTCAGGCGGTTTTCATCGAAGTCCCGGTCGGTAGTCAGTCAGCACGCGCAATGGCCTCCTACGGCATCTGTGTGGGCGTGCTGGGCGGTTTGCGTGCCGGTGGCGGTGCGTTTTTCGAGTTGACCCCGAAGGAAGTGAAAGTCGCCGCTACCGGCAAGGGCACCGCGACCAAGTCCGAGATGATCGCCTGGGCCACGAAGCATCACCCCGAGGCTAACTGGCCAACCTACATGCGCAAGGGTGAAATCCTGATCAGTGAAGGCACGGCGGAGCATCAGGCCGACGCACTCGGGGCGATCTATGCCGGAATCCAACTGCCTGAATTCCAGCGACTTATCACCTTCATGAAAGCCGCATGATGTAGTTCCCCACCCTTAGACCTACCAGATATAGGGCCGGCATCGAGACTCTTTCTCATGCCGGTTCTAGTAAGTAAGCACTTACTTAGCATAGACTGAACGACCCACCACTCGATACGGACACCTCCATGCAAGTCGTCAAACGCGATGGCTCGTTGCAGCCATTCTCGCTCGAAAAAATCGAGCGCATCTTGTTCTTCGCCGTGGGCGAACTCAAGACCGTCAGTGTCAGCATCATCGCCAAGATTGCCGCGGCCAACGCCTTCGACGGCATTTCCACCGCCCAGCTTCACACCGTCATGACTCAGGCCGCCGCTGACCTGATCGGTGTCGAGGAAGGCTTCCATCCTGACTACGCGCTTGTCGCCGGGCGTCTCGAGATGTTTCGGGCGCAGAAGGAAGCCTACGACACCTATGGCTACCCGCACCTCGGCGGCCACACCCAGAGCCTGATCGACGCCGGCATCTACGACAGCGAACTCCTGGCGCCCTTCTCCGAAGCCGAGATCGCCGAGCTCTCCGCCTATATCCGACCCGAGCGCGACATGCTGTTCCAGTATGCCGGCTCCAAGCAGATGACCTCGAAGTATCTGATCAAGAACCGCGTGACGGGTCGCATCTACGACGCCCCGCAGCATGCCGCCATGCTGATCGGTATGGCCGTGCTGCCGACGCACTACTCGGGTGAACGCCTGATCCGTGAGTGCAAGGACTTCTACGATGTCGTGACCACCTTCGAAGGCAGTCTGCCGACACCGATCTGGGGTGGTGTGCGCACACCGCTCAGGCAGTTCTCCAGCTGCGTGGTGGTGGAAGCCGGAGACTCGCTCAAGGAGATTAACGCGGCGTGTGACGTGGCGAGTCTCTATGGCGCGGCTCGTGCTGGTTTGGGCATCAATGTCGGCATGATTCGCGCCGAGGGATCGGAAGTCCGTGGTGGGCTCGCGTATCACACCGGCATCGTGCCGTTCATCAAGAAGGTCGAGGCGTCGGTCAAGGCGTGCTCCCAGGGTGGTATCCGCGGTGCCAGCGCGACGCTGTTCTATCCGCTGTGGCACCTGGAGTTCGACAACCTGGTCGTGCTCAAGAATAACAAGGGTCTGGAGCTCAACCGGGCGCGGCGCATGGATCACGCCTTCCAGATGAACACCTACCTCTGGCAGCGGCTCCAGCTGGGCCAGAACATCACCCTGTTCTCCCCGCATGACGTGCCGGGCCTCTACGATGCGTTCTTTGCCGATAACGAGAAATTCATCAGGCTCTATGAAGCCGCCGAGCGCAATCCGTCGATCCGCAAGATCACCAAGACCGCACTGGACGTGTTCAAGACGCTGATGATCGAGCGTGGCGAGACATCTCGGGACTACCTGATGAATGTCGACCACTGCAATACCCACTCGTCTTTCATCCCTGAGATCGCCCCGATCCGTCAGTCGAATCTCTGCATGGAGATCACCCTGCCGACGGTGTCGCTCCAGAACGAACAAGACCCCGAGGGTGAAGTGTCGCTCTGCACCCTGGCCGCCGTGAACATGGGCGTGGTCAAGACGCTCGCGTCTCTACGTCGTGTCGTGCGGGTGCTGTCGAACTACCTCGACGCCCTGCTCGACTATCAGGACTACCAGGTGCCGGCCGCCAAGAACGCGACCATGAAATACCGCCCGCTCGGTATCGGCTTGACCAATTTCGCCTACTGGCTGGCCGACCAGGGTCTGAAATACTCCGACGGCTCGGGCAACAACGCCACCCACCGCTACGCCGAGGCGTTCCAGTATTACCTGATCGAAGCGGCTGTCGACCGCGCCATCGAGTTTGGGCCGGCGCCTGGCTTCCACTCGACCAAGTATTCGCGTGGACTGCTGCCGATCGATCACTACAAGAAAGCGGTCGACGAGCTTCACACCGAGTCGCTGTTTCTCGATTGGGAATCCCTGCGCGCCCGCGTCATTCATCACGGCATGCGCAACTGCACCCTGTCCGCCCAGATGCCGTGCGAGTCATCCAGTCAGGTCTCGAACTCCACCAATGGCGTCGAGCCGCCTCGCGAGCTGGTCTCCGTGAAGGGCAATCAAACCATGACCATCACCCAGGTCGTGCCGGAGTATCACCGCTTGAAGGACGTCTACGAGACGTTGTGGGAGTGGCCGAACAACGAAGGCTATCTCCAACTGATGGCGATCATTCAGAAGTTCTTCGACCAGTCGATCTCGACGAACACCAACTACAACCCGGATGCCTACGAGGATGGAATGGTGCCGCTCCAGACGATGCTGCGCGAGCAACTGCTGGCTGTGCGCTGGGGCATCAAGACCATGTATTACTCCAACCTCCGCGACGGACAGGGTGACGAAGAAACGGTTGGGAAAGGGAAGGAAATCGCTTCTGTAGAGGACGCCAAGGCAGTTTCCCCAGCGATGGTGGCAGAGCCCGTCTTGGACATGGCCAGCGGCTGCGACAGCGGCGCCTGCTCACTTTAATCGACCCCGGAGAATCGACCATGGCATACACCACCTTCAATCAGAAGCAGACCGACACCCTGAGCCAACCGGCGTTCCTCGGTGAAGGGCTCAATGTCGCTCGCTTCGACCAGATGAAGCATCGCTTCATCGACCGCGCCACCATCGAACAGATCAGCCAGTTCTGGGTGCCGGAAGAGATCGACCTGTCGCAAGACCGGATCGACTTTCGCACCAAGCTGAACGACGGCCAGCGCTACATCTTCATGGCCAACCTGCGCTACCAGACCTTGCTCGACTCGATTCAGGAGCGAGCGCCGATGCTGGCGTTCGGCCCGCTGGTCTCGATCCCCGAGCTTGAGTCGTTCATCGACGCCTGGGCCTTCTTCGAGCTTATCCACTCTCGCAGCTACACCCACATTCTGCGCAACCTGGTGCCGAACCCGGACGAGATTTTCAACAACATCGTCAGCGACCCGGCAATCATCAGCCGTGCCGAGTCCCTGACCTCTGCCTACGACGATCTGATCGAGCTGGGCATGATCTACTCGGTCTATGGCTACGGCTTCCACATGGTGCCCTCCAAGGGCGAACACATGATGATCACGCCGAAGGTGATGCGTCGGGCGATCATTCGGGCACTGGCCACCGTCAACGCGCTGGAAGGCGTGCGCTTCTACGTCTCGTTCGCCACGTCGTTTGCCTTCGCCGAGAAGCTGGATGCGATGCAGGGCTCGGTCAAGGTGCTGCGCTTCATTGCTCGCGACGAAGCGATCCATCGCCAGACCGTCGGCAATATCCTCAAGGCGTTCGCCAGCGGCAAGGAGGGACCGGAGTGGAAAACCGACTTCGAGGACATGATCCCCGAGATGACCGCGATCTATCGGGAGACCTTCGAGCAGGAGATCGTGTGGGCTGAACACCTGTTCTCGGAAGGCCGCACCATGCCCGGTCTCAACACCGAGCTGCTGACCGGCTTCATGCAGCTGGTGACGAATCAGACGATGGCCGGTGGTGGTCTCGAGCCGATGTTCGACAAGCTCGGCGCCCACACCATCCCCTGGGTCAAAAAGTTCCTCTACTCCGGCAACGTGCAGGTGGCACCACAGGAAGCCGAGATCAGTTCCTACCTCGTCGGCCGCATCAACACGGTTGTCGATCTGCCTGCTCTGGCCGCGATCAAACTCGTGGACGCTGCATAGTAAGTAATCTTATACTTACTAGATCATAACAATGTATGACGGGATTACGCGTCCCGTCATTTTGTCTGCGATTCCCTGTAACGCATGCGTGACAATTCATCCTGTCAGCGCTTACTGAGTGACTTCACTACAGATAAGGGTTCTCAATGAAGACCATCTCTCACCAGCAAGTCCTCAATGCATTCGCCAAGACCCCGATGATGGTCCGTGAATTTCATGAAGTGTTCGAACACCCTGCCCGTCTTCATGATGATATGACGTGCAGCCTGGACGAGCGCCGCGCGATGGAGCGCGTCGGTTATGTGACAGAGGAATGTCTGGAAGGTCTGTTGGCTGCTCTCGCCGGCAATCGCGAGGAAGCGCTGGATGCGGTCGGCGATATTGCCTACTTCCTCGCCGGCAACCTGGTGGAATGCGGGGCTGCCTACCCCGGTGAGCTCGCAGGCATGATGACTGATTTGATGGATAGCAACGAGAACGACCTGTGCATCAAGCGGGTGCAGAAGCACCTCGAAAAAGCCGCCTGGGACCGCTATCTGGCGCAGTTCTTCATCGGCATGAATGCCAGTATCAGCAACCTCTTCATCGAAGCCGTGGACCCGGAAGCGCCGATCGAGACCTCTGTCGTCGAGACTCTGCAACCGTCCGCCGCAATGCTGATGAGTGCGCTGTTCGTGATGGGTGCCGTGTTCGAAGTCGACCCCCTCGAAGTGATGTCCGAAATTCATAGCGCAAACATGAGCAAGCTGCTGCCGGCCTACCTGCCGGACGAGACAGCCTGTCTGCAATACATGATCCACAATGGCACCCCGACGCCCTACACGGAGTTGGATTTCTACCGCATCGATGATGGTCGCTGGATCGCCAAGAACGTGAACACCCGGAAGGTCGTGAAGAACCCGTGCTTCGATAAGCCGGACATCAAGCAGTTCGTGACCTACCCGGAGAAGTCTGCTGCTGAGTTGTTGCAAGCTCACAGCGAAATGGCTTTTTCGATGCTTAAAGGGTAAGTCATAACTTACTTATAGCTAACGTTATAAAGGGCGATAACATGGTGATGAAATGCGTAGAGGGCATCGCTGTTATCGCCCTTCTGCTTCTGGCTTCCGCGGATTGGGAGCCTCTTATCCAACTACTGACCGCGAGTCTCTGATGAGCAACGTCGATGACGTCTACCTGGCGGTTGCCCGCCGCATCCTGAACAACGGGCACGAGAAGAGCGATCGCACCGGCACCGGCACGACCAGTGCCTTTGGCGAGTCAATGGTATTCAGTCTGATCGCCGGTGAAATGCCGCTGCTGACCACCAAGAAGCTGGTCTTGCGCTCGATCATTCATGAGCTGATCTGGTTTCTGCGTGGCGAGGGTAATATCCAATACCTGCGCGATAAAAATGTGGGTATCTGGGACGCGTGGGCTGATGAAAATGGCGATCTAGGGCCGGTCTACGGCGTCCAGTGGCGTCACTGGCAGGACACTCGCGTCATCGACGATACCCAAGTCGAGGCGTTCAAGGATCGCGGCTTCACGATCGAGGGTGAGATCGCCCAGGCCAAGACCATGACGGGGCGCTACGTCGCCACCCGAGAGATCGACCAGATTCAGGACGTGCTGAATCAGCTGCGCACCAACCCGGACTCCCGGCGCATCATCCTGACCGCCTGGAATCCGGCGGTCATCGAAGAGCAGGCGTTGCCGCCCTGCCACTCCTTCATTCAGTTCTACACCCACGAGCTCGACTGCACCCAGCGACAGGTGATCGCTCTGGAACGCATCAAGCACGCCATGAACGCCGGCTACGAGCTCAACACCATGCAGCACGCGCTGCTGACGGCGCTCCAGCAAGACAACCTCGACGAGAAGTTGCTGGACGACCTGGTGCCGAAGCGGGCGCTGTCGTGCCACTTGTATCAGCGCAGCGGTGACTTCTTCCTGGGTGTGCCCTTCAACATCGCCAGCTACGCCCTGCTGACGCACATGATTGCGGCTTGCGTCGGCATGGAGGCGTTCGAGCTGGTTCATACGATCGGCGACGGCCATCTCTACTCAAATCACCGAGACCAGATCGAGGAGCAGTTGAAGCGCTGCGCCATCCCCGGCACGACGACGGTTCGTTTCCTGCGCACAGCTTCCGATCCCGGCGAGTTCGCCTTCGAGGACATCGAGATCATCGGCTACAACAGCCACCCGCCGATCAAGGCGCCTATCTCTGTTTGATGGGGCGCTGTAGCCCCGTCGTCACGCGCTCGACAATGAATAAGCACACAACAGGAGTGACCCATGAACAACCCCAACTTCGGTGCGCTCGCTGGATTCGAAACGCCCAAGATCGAGCCGGTCGCAGCGTCTGGAACGCGCAAGACAGCCGATGGCCGAATTCTCGGCCTGCTTCAAGAGTCGAATCTGGAACGAGCCATGAGCCTCAAGCCAACCGAGCAGGGCTGGAAAGAGGCTCTGGATTTGAAGTGCTGGCTCGGTTCGAAAAGCGCTCAGCACATCCAACAGATGGCGCCGCACCACATCATGAATTCGATTCGCATGTTGCGTGAGGAACGCCACTCGACCTTGAAGGGCAATCAGGCCATTCGCGCCATCGAGATTCTGATCATCGAACTGGAAGAGCGATTGATCCGCGGCCATCTCGATGCAGAGAAAGAGCATGCCGACGTGGAGAAATTCCTGAAATGAGCGACTACACCTGCGCAGTCAGGAAGGTGACTCAACTCGCGATCAACCGCAACGGCGGCGCGACCCACGTTACCTTCCGCCCCTTCAAGGGTAGCGACGAGAGCCGCGTCAACGGCGGGACGCTGACGATCGATGGTGACTTCGGCCCCTTCTCGCACACCTGGACACACATCGGTGGTGAAGACTTCGTCGACTTTCTGGAAAGCCTCAGCTTCGATTACGCCATGAACAAGCTGTCACCGCAGCCCATCATGCAGTTCGACGGCGACAAGACTCGCGATCTGATCAAGCAGGCGATCATCGAGCGTCGCAAGGAGGGTGAGATCACCGCACCCCAGGCGCGCCACTTCTGGGACGAGATCGACCAACTCGACCTCCACTCGGAACACGATGCCTATCGCGATCTCTGCGACATCGAATGGAGTGGCATCGAACCCGACGGCGATCGTCTCTACCAGCATCTCACGCTGCTGGATGGCGTTTTCGGTGATGACCCCACAGCCATCCCGTTCGGCACGTCGATCCGCGGCAACCTCGAGTATTTCTGGCGCGAAGTTTGGCCAATCATCCTGGTCGAGATGCGCAAGGCTGTAGACGCCGAAAAGCTGGAGGTAGCGGCATGAGCCGGAAACCCTACGCCAGCGACTGGAAGGAGATCGAACCCGGTCTCGAGTATAGCGCCGAGCTCGATCGCTACTGGCACAACGGTCGTGTCTATGACGAGCGCTCCGCCCGTCACAACGGTCTGGTCGGCATGGGCGCGCAGCTGCGCCGGCTGCTCAAGGAGGAATAGGTCATGCGTAAACCTACCCATGCCCTGGTTCACTGGTCGGAGAGCACACGCTTTCCGGGCGAGAATGCCCTCATGACGTTCGCCACATTCGAGGAAACCGCCGCACGCGCCGCCTGGGCTAATCCGCCCAGGGGCTGCTACGACAAGACCCAAGTCACGATCCTTTTCAGCGACGGATCGAGCTACGGCTGCCGGATTGACCTGAAACAAGGCGACGAACGCGGCTTCCGTGACCACGTTGAGCAGTTCATTCGCGGCCACGAAGGCGGGTGTCACGACAACTGGCCTAACCGGGAGGCGTTCAACGAGCTCTGCACCTTCCTCAAGGATATCGACTTCGAAACGCCGCCGACCGACGAGGAACTGGCCAACCAGCCGCACCCGACCAAGCTCCAATTCGTCTTGGCACAGGCTCAGATCATGCCCATCGACTACAACCGCATCATCATGATCCGAGACTTCCGTCATGCTGATGGGCGTCCGTGGGTCGACAAAGGAGCCATCGGCACCATCAGGGCCAGGAATGGCAGTTACGTCGGCGTTCTCTTCGATGAGGGGCAGGACGTTCACATCGAGCGCGACGGCAGCGGCCGTCTGATTCAGGAGGTTCCGTTCGTCGATACCGCCGTCTATCGAGGGGATCAGTCATGAGCGGTCAGCTCTACCAGCTCCAGGTCAGCGGTAATCCCAAAGCGGGCGATGTCGTTCGAATCAGCGGCCCCTGGGATACGTGGGGCGTGATCCAGGCGCTGCGAGATAACGGCTACCACCTCATTCGTGGCGCCGGTCACCGCAAACCGCAGGAGAAGCTGTCATGTCTGACCAGCCGAAGTTCGTGACCATGATATGTGATGCGAGTCACTGTCCTCACACTCGTGCCACCGGCTGGGCGGTCTGGATCAAGCACGGATCGCCCGCGCAAACCGAGCGCCTGTCCGGGTCGGCGAAATCCAAGAACAGCACCAAGGCCGAACATCTCGCGCTGGAGAAAGGCACTCGTTACCTGATCGAGAACGTCGACCTGCAAGACGCCATCGTGATCGTTCAATCGGACTGCAAGGGGGCGCTGGAGAAGGTCGATGTCGGGCTTCTCAAGGAGCGCGGCGCCCAGCACGTCAAGCTCAAGTGGGTCCGTGGCCACCAGGGCGTCAAAGACCCTCGATCTGCCGTGAACACCTGGTGCGACATCGAAGCCAAGCGTCAGATGCGGCCGCTGCGAGACGCGATTCTCGCCGCACAAACCTCCCCATCAATCTACTCACCCAAGGAATCCGCATGAGCCTTCTATTCGAATCACCCGAAGCCAAAGCCATGACTGAGCCTCACGTCTACTATCGCTGCGAACCCACCGATGACGTCGGTCTGGATAGCAACGGCAACATCATCACGGGCTTCACGCTCAAACCCTACGCCATCTCCGGTCATGACTTCGTCGAGGGTGAAGTCGAGGCCGCCGGCCAAGACGTCAAGCTGTCGATCCTGGGGGATCTCGTGACCGGCGCCATCTACCGAGCCGGGATTACCGATATCGTATATGACTGCGAAACTGGCCAGGCGGATGACTGGAGCGTCACGCTGGCTCGCGTCGACAATGACGATGAGCTGGCCGAAGTCGAGCGGATTCGCCAAGCCGCTGAATCAGCTGAACAATCCGATGTGGGTGCTGACAGCACCTCAAATTGATCTGCCAGCCCTATTGCACCGGGAGCGGAATCGTTAATACTGTATGGATGAACAGCATCCCATGCAGGACCAATGATGACGCTCCCGACCTTCGAATACCCCGCCAAATCGCCCACTGAGACACTACTATCCCACCCGCCACAGCTAGCGCGGTGTGGCGTCTCAGGCTTCCCTTCGCCCGCCGAGGATTACCAGGGCGACAGGCTCGATCTTACCCGCTATTTCATCAAGCACCCTGCCGCCTCGTTCTTCATGACGGTCGTTGGTGATTCGATGCGCGAGTTCGGCATCATGGATGGCTCGAAAGTGCTGGTTGATCGAGCGGTGAAGGCCCGTGCCGGTCTGATCGCGGTGATCCTGATCGACGGGGAGATCGTGGTTAAATCGCTGGAGAAGCGGGCCGGGGTGCTGTGCCTGTGCAGCGGTGGCGATCGCTACCCGCCCATCCCCGCATCGACGATCGATGAGGGTGAGTCCTATGGCGTGGTGACTTCCGTTCACACCCAGCTCTACGCCCACCCGTCATGATCGGCATCGCAGACTGCAACAACTTCTACTGCTCGTGCGAAAGGGTATTTGACCCCTCGCTGCGCGGCCGGCCCGTTGGTGTCCTCTCGAATAACGATGGTTGTGTCGTTGCTCGGTCGAATGAGCTCAAAGCGCTGGGGGTGCCGATGGGCGCACCGGCGTTTCAGTTGCGTGATCAGGTTCGTCGCGGCGAGATCGTGCTGAAATCGTCCAACTACGAGCTCTATGGGGATCTCAGCCAGCGGGTGCAGACGATCCTCGCCGATCACTCGGCTGGGATAGAGCCGTATTCAATCGACGAATGTTTCCTGATGCTGGACGGCTTCGCCCCGGAAACCCTGGAAAGGCACTGTATTGACTTGAAGGCGCAAGTTCGCCAATGGACCGGCATTCCGATCTCCATCGGGGTGGCGCCAAGCCGGACCCTAGCCAAACTCGCCAACCGCCTGTCCAAGAAGATTGCCGCATTCGAGGGTGTCTGCGTGCTGGAGAAAGACAGCCAGGCGCTCAAGCAGGTTCTCGAGCGCACCGATCTCGATGATATCTGGGGCATCGCCCGCCGACAGCGCGACAAGCTCCACCGCATCAACGTGTTCAACGCCCTCGATCTGGCCCGCGTCGACCTGAAAACGATCCAGCGCCAATTCGGGGTGGTAATGGAAAGGACCGTGCTGGAGCTGCGCGGGATTCCGGCGATCGAGATGAATGACCACGACGAGCCGAAACAGCGGATCATGACCTCGAGGTCGTTCGGGCAATCGACGAGTGACAGGGGTGAAGTCGCCGCGGCGCTCACGAAGCATGGCCAGCGCGGTGCCGAGAAACTGAGACAGCAAGAGAGCACGGCGCGGGCGGTGATGGTGTTCATTCAGACCGATCGTTTCCGCCAAGACCTGCCGCAGTATTCGCAGAGCACGGTGATCGGTCTCGACCGGCCATCCTGCGACTCGCGGGTGATCCTGGCCGCCGTGAAGATAGGGTTCAATTCGATCTGGCGGGACGGCTATCGCTACAAGAAGGCTGGCGTGATGATGCTCGATCTGCGCGATACCAACCGGGCACAGCTATCGCTGCTGGACGAGTCGGAACACGCCACACGCGACGAGAAATCCCAGCGGCTGATGTCGACGCTGGACGAGCTCAACCAGAAGATGGGGCGCGGAACAGTCAATTTCGGTCTCCCCTCGAAGAACGCGCCATGGAAACTCAAGGCTGACAGTCGATCGCCGAGATGGACGACGCGCTGGGACGAGATACCCCGCGTGCGGGCAGGATGACACCACGATCCAGTGCGCTATACTTAGCTAAGCACTTAGCTAGGAGGCCATTCCATGAACTATAACGTCCACGACGCCAAGTCGCAGCTATCCAAGTTGATCGAGCAGGCACTGGCTGGCGAGGAAGTGATCATTGCCCGTCGCGGCAAGCCGGCAGTGAAGCTCGTGGCCTGCGAGCCGAAGGGTATCGATTCGATCTGGGGCGCGCTAAAGGGGGCAGCGCTGGAACCCGGATGGGACGCCCCGATGACCGAGGAAGAGCTGGCCGATTGGTATGAGGGTCAGGATGAGACGCTGCCGGAGAACGCACGATGAACCTGCTGCTCGATACCAACATCATCATCGGCATCTTGGAAGGCGATTCACGATTGATCCCACCGGCGGCCAGGGAGATTCTGTCAAATGCAACTCTCCACTACAGCGTAGCGGTGATCTGGGAGGTCTCGATCAAGCATTCGACCGGCAAGTTGGCCATCTCGCCGATGCAGATGTTCGACATGGTCAAGCGGGTCGGCATGATCGAAAAGCCAATCGCCACCTCTCACACTCTGATCGTCTCCACACTGAATCCGATCCACCGTGACCCGTTCGATCGCATTCAGATCGCTCAGGCGATCGGCGAACGACTGACCCTGGTCACAGCCGATAATCTGCTGCCCCGCTACGACAGCACCGGAAACGTCGTCAGGCACATTTCTTCTGTAGCCAGTAAGTCATAGCTTACTTATACTAACGATGAGCGCAGGGGCCATGAGCCCCTGTTTATTTGCGCTGACAATGAAAACTCCAAGTCGCAACGCACATCGAGAACACCATGCACAACATTCCCGTCCGTCTCGTCTATGAAGGGCTCGCGACATCGTTCGTCGAATCCCCGGACCTGATCGCCGTGCCCGTCAGTCCGATGGTTCGCCATCGTGAGCTGCGCTATGCCATCCTCGACCTGAACACCTGGCCCAGTGCAATCGACACTCGCGATCGAGCGACGGCCGTCGACAACGCGATTCGCAACCTGGGTGACCACCCGTTCCTCGAACTGGCCCCGGAAGATCCGCCCGAGCAGTGGAACATCCGACAGCATCCGAGCATCTCCGGAATGTGGCTCGTCATCGACGACGAAATCGACATCGTCTCAAGCTGGCCTTACCGCGAACAGGCAGTCTACGCCGCATGGTCCAAGGCTTATAGCAAGTGGAGTGAGACCGAGCACCACGCTCTGTTCCGCATCACCCTCGACGCGCCGCCGGGTTACCTCGTGTCTTTGAGTGCCATGACACGGGAGCCATGGATCGTTCATGTTGCTTCTGAAATGTTGCGACAAACGCACCCTAACGAGCTCGCCGCCAAGGCCGCCGCTTGGCAGGACTACCTGGCCAACGCCAAGTCCCGCGACACCGGCTTCGAGGCTGGCAACATCGAGGATGCCAACGAGTGTGGCAACTGGTGCGCTGGCATCCGTCAGGTCTACGAGACTTGGGTCTGGGAGAACCAGATCGAGGTTTACGGCAAGTCCGAGGCTGAAGCCACCGAGCTGCGCGACCGGATTCTGGCGTTCCTGCAAGGAGCGTCACGATGACCGCACACGTTCACGCCGAATCGATGGCGCAATATGCCGAGGACGCCCGCGAGACGGAAAAACCGTGGGAGCGGTGGGAGATAGAGATTGGCAAGGAGTGGTGGCCGCTAAGCAAAATGGCGGAATGGCACCCGCAGTTCAAATACCGCCGCAAGCCGCGCACGATCAATATCAACGGACATGAGGTGCCCGAGCCACTACGCGAGGAACCGGCGAACGGCCAGTCGCTATATAGCCCCGCCTTTTTCAATAGCGAATCCTTCCAGGTTACATACTGGCACGCAACGCGAGTCCAGCAAGATTGGCTGAGTCAAGGGCTGTTTCACCTCACCCGCGAAGCCGCCGAGCTGCACGCCAAAGCGCTGTTGTCGTTCACCAAATCGGGCGACTGACCAATGACTAACTTCGTATGGCCCAGCGATGCCGATCGTGCAGAGAGCGACGAGCTCAATCGTGTCTGTGAACAGCTCGAACGCGTAATGGATAACAGCCAAGCGATCATCGACGCCGGTAAACGCCTGCGCGAACTGGCCGACGACCTGATGCCCGGCCTCAAATACATCGTCTTGCAGGACTACGCGCTGCTAACCGCCTTCGACGAGTGGGACCGGGCGATGCGGCCGATGAAACAGGAAGGGGAGAACAACCAATGACCGTCCAAGAACGCATGAGCATGCAACTGACCATCGTCCGCGCTGCGGTTGAAGGGTTGATCGCCGCTGGCTACCGCGTCGGCTACCACGACGGCGACACACACTGCCACGAAGGTGAGATCGTGGCGCAGCATGAGAACGGCACGTTTTTCCTGACGCACAGCAACTGGGTGGGCAAAGGCGGTGCTAGCAAGCCAGGCAGTGATGACGAGAGGCCTGCCTACCAGTCGCTGCTGGATGCGGGCTATACACATTGGTTTCCACTCTCAGCCGTCAACGATGCAGAAGGTCGCGGCGATGCTTAACACCAACAGCCTCGCGGGCATGATGTGTCCGCACTGCAAGCAGACCAAGCGCTTCGAGATCGAGGTCAAAGCCTACGCCAGCGTCACCGATGAGGGCGTCGAGGACGTCAACAGCGGGGAGAACGAGTGGTTCAATCACACCCCGATCCGCTGCCCTGCCTGCCACACTCAGGGCGAGGTTGGGAGTTTCACCTACCCACGCGGATATCCCCTCAAGAGCCGCCGTCTCGAGGTCGACCACGACGAGAGAGATTGGCGTCGCGAGACACCGGCCGGCAGCACGTTCGAGGTTGATCAGATGGTGTCGCTGACCCGCCGGGTGATCGGGTGCCCTGCCACCGGTGCCACGCTGATCTTCGAAATCAACGACATCGACGACGGCTTCGAGGATATGACCGATGAGTGATCCAGGCTGGTATATCCACCCGTTCGCCCCGGCCAACAGCAAGTTCCACTACTACCGCAAGGATGGTGGGTCGCTGTGCCGGAAATACACCAAGCTCGGTGGTCAGGTCGACGACGATCCGAAGTATGACCAGGACGAGGCGAACTGCGCAGTCTGTAAGCGCCGCATTGCAGACCACCGCGCCAATCGCAAGAAGGAGGCGGTCAAATGAATCCGCACCTGTTCGGTAGAGCTAGGGCGTTCGCGATCGCCGCCCATGAAGCGGTCGGCCAGAAGCGCAAATACACCGGCGAGCCCTACTACTTCCATCCGCTGCAAGTCGCCACGATCGTGCAGTCATTCGGGGGCACCGACGAAATGGTCGTCGCGGCGCTGCTGCATGACACGGTCGAGGACACCGACATCACGCTCGACATCATCGAGCAAGAGTTCGGCGCGACGGTGGCCAAGCTGGTCGATGAGCTGACCGACAAGTTCGTCGACCCGGCGATCGGCAACCGAGCGCACCGAAAGACCCTGGAGCGCGAGCGACTGGCGACGATCTCCAAGGAGGCGCAGACGATCAAGCTGGCCGACCTGCTGCACAACACCAGCTCGATCGTGCGCTACGACCCCGGCTTCGCGAGAGTCTATCTGACCGAGAAGCGTGCCATCTTGGGAGGTATGAGACAGGGCAACAAAGCACTCGGCCAGGCGGTGCTGAACCAGCTCGTTCGCTGTGAAGCCAAGCTCAACATGACTCCGATGGCGTCTTGCGGCTGCGTCTACAGCCTGGCCAAGAACAGCCCGAGTTGCCGAGTGATCTGGCGTTGGCCGGGCATGTCGTGACACCCTGCCGAGATCATGACTTCGGCCATAAGCGATACCAGATCGTCTCGGCACCGGAAGGCGCCGACGAGGATGAGGTGCTGGAGTCGTTCGATAGCCAGGAGGAAGCTGAACTGCGTCTCGCAGCGATGATCAGTGACGGCGACGACTGTGAACTCTACCTCGTCGACATCGAGGACGAATGATGGCCGACTACCTGCTTAACTACGAGATGGACGACGACCCGCGTCAGGAGCATGAAGTCGAGTTTGAGGCTACTGACGACGACGAGGCTGTCGAGATCGGCATGAGTAAGCTGGGCGATCCCTCCATGGTGGCTTGGTTTACCATCACCGACCGACACGGCGAAATCATTAGAGATCAATGGTGAAACGATGAACGATACCCAGATCATGAATGCTGCCCGCGAGGCGGGAATCACGACGCTACCCGAAGGGCAAACTGACGAGAAGATCATGACCTTCGCCAAGACCGTCACCGCCGCTGACAGGACGATGATCGAGCAGCTGGCCAACTATCTGGCCAAGGTCAGCCAATACCTCGATATCAATCCCGAGGAAGCACAGGAACATAGCGGCGATGTAGCCGATGTGCTGATCGAGGCGATCCATCAGAAGAACGAAGAGATAGAGCGCCTGGAGGCCGAAGTCGAACGCCTCTCCAGCATGCAGTAATTCGAGGCCCGTTTCGGGCCTTTTCTTGGCGCTTGATAGTAAGTCATTACTTACTTATAGTAATAACAGATCGAAGACTGCCAGCGTGATCAGAATGACAATGATTGCAGTTCCAACACACAGAGATCGACTCCAATGACCATCATTGCAATCGCCACCGGCACGCAGAAGCCCATCGAGGCTTTCATGAACGAGAACGAGCGCCTTCGCGCTGAGCTCGGCATGGTGCTCAACGACAAGTTCAGTGCCGATCAGTCTCTCGACGAGATGATGGGCCGTTACCTCGACGACATGCAGCGCCTCAAAGACGCCGAGAAGCGCGTCGCCGAACTCGAGCAGGCTAACGCTGAGCTGTCGGCACAACTCGCCGCTACCACCGAACTCAAGGCCGAAGTCGAATCCTCCCTGGATTTCGCCGAGACCTTCCTCGACAAGCTGCGAGCCTATGTCGTCAAGGCAATCATCGAAGAAAGCCAGAGCAGCAACCCCGGTTCCAAGCCACCATCCATTGCGATCACTCCCAACTTCACGACTGATCTGACGGTCGCTCAGTTCATGGCGGAAAACGCCATGAACAAGGTTCGCGATGTGCATCGGGCTAACGCTCACCCCATCAACATCATCGCCGCCAGGATCAGACTGAAATGACCCTTCAAGACCTCGGAACGCCACTTCGTCGCCAGGATTTCTATGCCAGCACCGCCACGCCGACCAGCGGGCTCCGACAGTGGCTGGACAGACTCCGCCGCTTCGTCAGCCGCTTCAAATGACTAGAGGGCGCCCTGAGCGCCCTTCTTTCTGCCTTCTCATCGAGAACAACACCATGAAGATCATCGTCATCGCTGCCGCCGGGATGAACAACGAGATCGGCCGGAACAACCAGCTGCTTTGGAAGATCCCCGAAGACATGAAGCACTTTCGCGAGACCACCCTGTGTCACGCGGTGCTGATGGGACGCAAGACCTACGAGTCGATCGGCCAGGCGCTCCCTAACCGTCACAACTACATCATGAGCCGGTCGATCGAAGAGGAATCCGGAATCTTTGGCGGTGAGAGCTACAACCTCGTCGGCTCGCTGCCGGTGGCCGTGGATAACGCCAAGCGCTCCGGTTATCAGAAGCTGTTCGTGATCGGCGGTGGCGAGATTTACGACAGCGTAATCCGCAACGGTCTGGCCCACGAAATCATCCTGACGCGGATCGCGAAGACCGCCGAGGACGCCGATGCCTTCTTCCCCGAGATCGGTGCGTCGACGCTGTATCAGGAAACACACCTGCGCCCGCTGAATGACTATGCGGACGTTTACACCTACACCCGCACTGACCTGATCTGAGGTGACTATGGATCGCATCGGACTGAGTGGCCCGCACAAGTCGGGCAAGACGACACTGGCGAAAGCCTATGCCCGTCGCTGGAATCTTGACTACGTCGACATGAACATTCGGGGCGTGCTCAAGTCGTTCGGCGTCTCGCCCAACGAAGAGCTGAACTTCCCTCGGCGTCTCGAGATTCAGGAAAACCTGGTCAGTCACTTTCACAACATGCTGAGCTACCGGAACCGCTCCTACATCACCGACCGGACCTACATGGACATCGCGGCGATGACGCTGTCGTTCATGCCCCACACGATCACCGCGCTGGAGGGTGAATCGGTCGCCGCTCATCTCAATCGCTGCTATGACGGCCAGAGTCAGCTGTTCAACAACCTGATCGTGATGGGTAACGCCTTCGAGCCGCCGGTCGACACGTCCAATCCTCACAAGGCGACCTACAACTGGGCCTGGAACTTCCAGATCGAGGCGCTGATCAAGGGGCTGGTGCTGAACCAGCATAACCATTGCATCACCAATTTCCTGACCGACAAATACGACACCGTCGAGAAGCGCCTGGAGCGATTGGATTCGCTGCTGGAGCGCGACACGTCGGTGACGCACTGAGGACACAGAGATGATCATCAGAGGGAAGAACCCTACCCGCGTCATCGTGGATGGGCGCGACTTCGTGGGGCGCAACGTCACCATCAATGGCGATCGCGTGATCGTCGACGGTGTCACCCAGCCCGGTTCGCTCGTCAACCTGGTGCAAGTGGTCGTTCACGGCGATTGCGAGATGGCCGAAGTCACACGGGGCCACATCACGATCAACGGTAATGCTGGCCGGGTGAAGACAGCATCGGGCGATGTCGAGATCACCGGCAATGTCACCGGCAATGTCGAGACGATGTCAGGCGATGTTCAGGCGATGTCCATCCACGGCAGCACACGAACGATGTCGGGCGACATCATCCGGGGCTGAGCTTGCCATCGTGCGCTGCGAGACACTGAAAGCAGCGCGTTATTGGAGACATCACATGCACCCGGCACACGAGATACCCACCAAAGCCGAAGAGCTGGATCGCAAATCGATGACCGAACTGAGCCGCATCGTTCACCTCTACGAAACCCATCAGATCACCCATCGCGAGATGAACCTGATGCTCGACACGCTGTGGTCGTGCGTCTCGGGTCTCGTTAGCGAGGAATGGCGCGAGATGATCGAGGCCGCCCGGCGAGTAGCGAACACCCAGGCGCCCTGGAACCTGGTGATGATGCGCCCGGCCGCGAAACCCGGTGGTCTTGGGCTGTTCGTGCTGGCCAAGCGCGGCCAGGAAGAGATCGACATGAGCATCTATGCCGGCGACGGCAAGCTGATGCAGAAATCACACTTGCCCTTCACGGATCGGGAAGTTCCCTCCGTGGCGACTTCCGAGAACTTCGAACGGCTCCAGAAGAGCCTGACTGACAAGGGATATCAGACCACATGACAATCTGCACCGGGATCGACCTGGAGACCACCGGCCTCTCCGCAGAGAAGGGTCATCGCATCATCGAGATCGCGGCGACGATGCACGACTTCCACACTGGCAAGATGCTGGGAAAATGGGTCAAGCGGATCAATCCGAAGCGCGCCATCGATCCGAAGGCTCAGGCCGTTCACAAGATCAGCCTGGAAGACCTCAAGGACGAGCCATTGTGGGAAGACGTGGCGCCTTCGCTAGTCAAGCTGATCCAGCGCTCCGACATTCTGGTCGCTCACAACGGTATGGGGTTTGATTATCCCTTCATCCTGCATGAATTGGACCGCGTCGGACTGGCCATGCCCGACGTCGAGCTCTTCGACACCATGCTCGGCTGCTACTGGGCAACGCCGGATGGCAAGCCACCCAGTCTGCGCGAGCTGGCGCACTCGCTCGGCTACATCTACGACGAGAGCCAGGCTCACGGTGCTCTCTACGACACGGCGCTGATGATGCAGTGTTTCTTCCGGGCACGGCGTGAGTATCCGGGTTTCATCACGACGCGGTTCGATGAGAAGTCGGAGGTGACGCATGTCGTCTGATCATGACTTCCGCATGCTAGCCTTCCGTGTTTGTGCCGACGAGCGCGACTATCTCAAGTCGATTCGCTGGCTGTTCTGGCTGATCCTGAATCTGCCGTTGATCGCGATCGAGGCGATGGTCTTTTCCTGGAGGGTGTCGACCTCTCGCCGCATGTTCCGAGGTATCGCCCTGCCAGGCGCCCTGATGTTCTTCGGTCTCGTCACCATGGCCGTCGTGTCATTCATGCTCGCCGACATCGTGTTCAATGCACTGAATGGTCGACTCACCAATATCTGCTTCAAGACCGGCACACTGGAGGACATCGGCCTGCCACGAGAATGAGAAAGTTCAGTCTAGCCCCGCGATTCAGCGATCCAACGCCAGCGCTCGTGCTCTGACAATGGAATTGTAGCGAACACACTGCAAACCCAACGATCGGAGTTACCCTCATGAAGAACCAGAAAGCCCAACAGGACGAACTGGACCAGGTGCTGAGCGGGATGGACGCGCTGGATGACCTGGACGCGCTGGATTTCGAAGTCGAGGAAGTCACCGCCTCCGCCAACGATGAGCAGCAGGAAGTGGCTCATGCCGAGGACATCGTGCTGGAAGATGACGATGTTGCCGCCGAGCTCGAAGTGGAAGTCGAAGCCGCCGCTCAAGAGTCCGACGACGAGCCGGAAATCGACGACACGATCGAGGCTGAGATCAAGGCAGCGGAGCGCGAGCGCAAGCTGAAAGAAGCGACCATGAGCGAGGACGAGGTCGAAGCCGCCCAGGCCAAGTCTGCCAAGACCGGCAAGGCCGGCAAGAAGTCGCGTGCTCCAGTAACCGCTGCCCCCCGCGAGCCGAGCGAAGCCATCGATGTCGCTGCGCTGATCGCGTCCAAAGTGCAGCCGACGATGAGTCACTGGAAGATGATACCGGGCATGGACGAGGAAACGGCCGAACTCTTCAAGGCGGAACTCGAGGCACAGTTCGAGGCACTGCCCAAGAAGACTCGCGAGAAAGCCGTGAACCTGATGGATTGGTTCGTCCGCGGCCGCTCGCTCTCCGTCTTCGTCGGTATCGCCTTCGACGTGCTATCCAGCCAGGGCGAGATCACGCCGGCGGACCTGCGCAATCGCTATCAGTCGAATCCGGGCAAGTCGTATACCCAGGGCACGGCCAATGCGCAGACCGGCCAGGTGATGCAGATTCTGCGCACCTTCCAGATCATCGACAGCGACGGCAAGATCAACGAAAAGCACGCCATGATCAGCGCGTTCAAGGAGCGCGAGGTGGAAGACAAGGTCGCATGACCCAGTCATCAATAGGTCGCGGGGTCGCGTGCCCCGCTTCCTTCTAGGTCTTCGATGAGGGTCTAGCGGGAAGAGAGAGGTAGCTGTGTGTGCGCGGGGCTCCAAGTGAGCCCCATTTTTTTGGCCTGCAAAATTAAACCAAGGTGTTGATTCAAAACGGTTCGCTGAGACCAACGTGTTGAGATTAACCATCTGATAATTAGGGTCTTTTATTATGCAGGCTATCTCGATATGGTCCCGGTTAACAGGAGATCATTGCCATGCAATACACGCTGACCTATCACTTCGTGGACAAGGAAGGCCGGGTCTATGACACCTGGTTCGAAAGCAGCACCCGGACACAGCCGTGGGAATGTATCGACCTCTCATGGCGTGGCGAGATACCCGTAGCCGGAGACGAAATTAGCTTCTGGAAACACAGCGGGGAACAACAGCGCCATCGCGTCACGGCGATCATTCAAGATCGTCAATTCTGCTACGGATACCAGGACACCGAGGACGTCCAGCATGCATCCACCTGCGATGTGATGCTACGTGCGCGAGTGATCGACATCGACTAGCGTCGGGAAGCGCTCAATCTGCGCGTCTGAGAGCGTTACCTGCTCGACAGTTATCTCGTTACACGTCAGAGACTCCCAGCGACTCCAGCGCGTCTCTGGAGCAATCCCAGTAATCGCAACACCCCTCCCAAAAAGACGTTGTCGACCCCGGAAGAAAATGCAACTATAAGCAGTAAGTCAATACTTACTTACGGCTAATAGAAAATGTTCAACCTGGATCAGCTGTTCGTTCGCCGGCCACGAGCCGTCCACATCGAACCCTTCACCGTAAACAAGGCCGACGAGGTCATTCGTGACAGCGCTGGCCACCCGATCATTTTCTACATCAAGACCCGCGAAGGTCGTCGGCTGATCAACCCCGGAATGATGATTGCGACCAAAACTGACGACTATCGCCATCCGATGGACGCCGACGTGTTCAATCGCGATTACGTCGCGCTGCTGGGCTACGAGAGCGCACTGGTCGAAGAGTTCAAGCGTCAGATCGCCGCTCAGCTCAGCACGGCTCTCGCTAGCGAGGCACCGATCGCAGCGATTACCAACCTGGTGGCCATGATCGAGCCGCCGAAATCACTCGAAGTCACGGAGTAACCGCATGTCCGAACAGACGACCAATATCGTGCAGGGCCAGTTCATCGAGCTTTCACCCGAAGAGCGAGTTCGATTCATGGCTCACCTGACACTCGGCTTTGGTATCCAGCCCCAGATGTCGTTCCAGATGCTCGGCACGGTCATGCTGCTGCGTAACGCCCGCCGGATGCCGGATCACGATGAGAGCCAGATGATCCAGATGATGGTTGATCAGGCAAACAACGAGCTGAGCGTCCCGGCGGAGAATCTGCGAGCGGTCATCGAGCGCACACTGGCACATGCCGAGAGCGTTGTCGTTGCCTATGAGTCAGCGGTGATCGACGCACGCCAATCCGACACCCCGGTGGATTGGACGCAAGTGGACGATCTGATGAGTGAGCGTGGGGAAGTCATCGGCAGCGACTTCGTGACCCAGTCAGCGAACGATGAGCAAGCCGAGTTCAAGGCTTGACCCCCGAGCGCTCGCTTCTAGCCCTGACGCGACGTGATATGATTGTCTTGTTGCAGAGATGCGATCTACCTTTTTGTGAGAGAGAAGGTTAGTTCTTGAAGCCGCCCCACTAGGGCGGTTTTTTTTGTCTGCTGTCACAGTCGTCACGCCGATGATCACGCTTGTGACTCGTAGAATCACCTCAAGGTTAAAATTTTCTTGGCCATTTTGGTCCGTTTCAAAACCTCTGTTGCGAAACATTCTTATCTTGAAAAGACCATATCGCTCTTTCCTACCGCATATCAGTGACTTAACCAAAACCCGTCACAACATGAGAAACATTCTCAATAGAGGTTTCGTGAAGGAACCTGGCGGGACCAGGTCACTCGCGCCTCCCACCCCGAAACCCATGTGACGTCTGTGACGTTTGAGGTCAAAACATAAGGATCGAGGTGACAACACGAATCACGACCCGGTCACGCGATAAACCCTACGGATCAAGCGGTTCCGCGCACACCCCGCCCTAGCGTCACGACTCCTACCCCGGCATCACGACAACGTCACGCGAATCAGATATCGGGATTCGCTCCACAAAGCGCTCTAAAGCGTTCCCGAGCATGAAGCGCTACGTCGACTCAAGTTGATCAGGGAACGCGCTCAAAACGAAGCGCTGACGTCTTCCCGAGCATGATGGATCGCTCGAATCGCTCGAATCGCTCGACAGCACGAAATCGACAGGGATCGACTCCAGAGACACAGATCACGGACCCCGATCCGAGTGAGACGGTCTCTCGAGCACCAGGCTAGCCGCGCCCGACACCATGATCAGCCAGATCCCATGCGGCAGACCTATATCTCTGTTGTCTGTGTTTTCAGAGAGTGATGGATTTATAGATGGAGACAGGCACCCGAGCTAAAAACAAAACCTCACTCGGGAGAGACGAAATCCCTGGAAACCTGGAATGGGAAACACCTCGGAACCGGGGTTTCTCCCAACTCACAAAGCCTGATCACCAGGAGTCCGGGGCTGCGCCGCGTCTAGGCTTCCCGGATCACCATGAAAAAGGGTCTCGCTCTGACCAGGCTCAGGCAACGGGTCTTTCCCAACCAGGCTCCCGAACACCACGGAATCAGGAAACCAAGTGCCAGGACTCAGCCAGCCGGATTCCGGGAACACCAAGAAAATGGGTGAAATGTTTCCAGGGCTCAGGCTCGGGGGAAAGAGAAACCAGAGTGAGGAAACCGAATCGACCAGGAGAAAGACAATCCGGGAGAGAAAGCGAACCTGAACCTCAAGGGAACAGAGAGAGCCTGATGAGCATGGGAGAGAATGAATCCAAGGAGATCATGAGTGTGGGAGTGATAGAGCTGTGGAAAAGGCAGAGAGACGGGAGAGGACGGATAGACGGGAAGAGGTATGGAAACGGGGAAAGCGGAGAGAATAGAGGTAGAGAAAAACGGGAGAGAGATGGTGACGGGGAAACGGGGACATAAGGGGCCGGGGCATTGCCGCCTCTGCCAATCACTCGCCTGGCCGCCTAACCTTGGTCACAGCCTCCACAGCCATCCCGAGCGCCCATCTCCCTTTCTCTCCCAGGCATCGCCGATTCGCACCATACTCGGGAAAGGGAAGCTATCCACATAGACACCGACACCAAGGGAGAATCGGGAAAGGCGAGCGATGCACCTATAGAGCGACGCCAAGGGATTGAGCCCGTGGTCGATCGCAAAGTGAAGGCACCGGGAGAGACCTTGCTAATGCCGGTCATGGGGATTTTTCGCCTCCCGAATCGGTGACGCTCGCGAGGGTCATGGTGCTCGAGGAACGACCTCGGTGGACACGCCGCGACACCACTCGGCGAGGCGAATGTAACCGTCGGTTACCTTGTCTGAATAGCCGCTGAAAACAGGGTTATTTCACGGCTTAAAATTGGTGAGTGCAAATAGGCCAGAGGGCAGTGCGTTTTTTCGAGACGGATTTACAGACATAACACCGCGCCGGACCAGAGCTCATTTTTTCGAGCAGCATCGCAAGTATAAGACCGCAGGTGCGACCTGGCCGTCAAGGGCTTCCTCGGAGCCCAGCATCCACGGGGGTTCGTTCCTCTACCTCACCTGACGACTCGATTCGCTTCCCCATTAAAAATCGGAGTTATTATAATAAGAAAAAAACTATCGTTCTTCAGCGTAGAAATTAGTTTCACTCGGTTACAGCTTTAAATTGCAGGGTTTTGCCCCTGCTGTGCTCGCCCTTTAAATTCTTTACTTAAATATTAATCCAAACTTTAAAATAATATCGCGGTTACACATTCTGAGGTGCTTCTCTGCAAGCTCATCCTTCCCCTCACCCCGCGTGGCTGGGCGCTTGTAGCCACAAATGCACACGCAAGAGGTGGTAGTAGATCGGATGACAACACATGGCAATACATGATCAGGAACCCGAGAGTCGGTCATCGCTCAAAAATGAGCGATATGAAAAAAAGTGGCTCCGAAAGCAAATAAGGGCTTGCCTGCATCGCAAGGGCAATATAAGTTTTAAATCGTCGACGTTACGCGTTGGCAATGAAACCCACACGCAACAACACACGCCCACTACACGGCGTGACGAGAGAGGTATGCCTGATGGAAACGCAGAGACTGGAAGCGGTAACGAGAATGACAGAGGGAGAGATCGAGATCGTCAAGTGCGGCGATGAAACGATTGTCTGCCACTACGATGCGCCGTCCGTGACGCTCTATGGTGATGTGCAGCACCTGGCGGTGTTCAACGTGACGCTGACCGATCCGGATCGCTTCCCTGACCACCTGCTCTACCGTAGCTATGTGGTGACGCTGTGGCAGGAACCTGGAAATGATCCGTTCTACCAGACGTCTATCAAAGCCGTGGTGTGTCCGGTGAAGAGTCAGCGAAGGATCGAGGCGCCGAAGATGTGGTGGTCTATGCCCCTCATGTCGAAGATGAATTTGCTGCCCGATAACTCGACGGCCGAGCTGAGCGAAGACATGCTGGAAGCCATTGCGAATCGAGCGGCGAAGGAAATGGTATTGGGAGCTTGTGCGCCTGTGCATCCGGTAACGACTGCATGGTCTTCGGCGCATTCTTCGCTGGTATGAAACGAACCCTCTCCAGTGCGACCTAGTTTGCAGACCGGAGAGCACACGGGAAAGGGTTTGAGCAGGACTATACCGCTAAGGGAGGGTCAGGGGGAAACCCTGACTCTCTCGTAGTCTAGGAGAACACCATGGCAAAGAAATCACTGAATGGCTGGATGCGGCTGTGGATCGGTATCTCGAGCTTGTGGATCGGCCTATGGGTCGCCTTGGGCATTACCGTCAGCATGACAGCCACAAACCCAAATTTTGACTACACCGACATGACACCCACGCTTCTGGTAACCCTCGCTCCACCCGCCGTTCTCTTCGGCCTCGGTCATTTCGTGGCCTGGATTCGCCGCGGCTTCTCTCACGACTGAGATTCCGCCCACTCTTTTGCCGACAGCCAGGCGTCTTGCGGACGGGACTCTTCGGCGATCTGCTGAGCGTTCGGTAACACCACGGCGTAGAGCGTGCGGCCGTATCTCGAGGTCTTGATGCACTTGGTGCCGGCAGGCAACAGCGCCATGGCTTGGTCTTTGTGCGAGGGGGTCGGTTTCTTGTCGAAGGTAATCATGGCTATTTCCTAACGCTCATCTACAAGATAGCTCTGGGCGACTTTGAACGAACAACATGAAGGCGCTTGGGGCATTGGTAACCGGGCTGATCTGCTCCGATGTCTGGAGATACTCCCAGAACTGATCAAAGATTCCCTCTATATTGGCGGTAGAACTCATACAGACGGGTAAATCTAGACCTGCGTTGACGTTGTAGAACGAAAAGGCCTTTTGCATATCCAGCATGCCGCGCACATAGGCTTGGTAGACAATGGGGGACTGAGCATGGAATTGGATTAACCTCCCCACCGTCTGTCCATTCAAATTTTGAGAATCCGCTGACGCGTCATCTGCCTGAGAAACCGGAGCCATGCATAAGGCTAAGCTGACCAGAACCAATCTTGCAAAAATTCTCATCGAAAATCTCTCCGTGGTTATCATACAAATATCGGCCATCATGACGGTCTCATTAAGCAAAAAAATGGCCCTGGCGTCGTAGGGGAGACGGCCAGGGCCACAACCGAGAGGGTGGGACTCTCGGGTGTTACGCAGGGAACAAGACGAACGAGTGGTGAACTCAAATCCGCCTTGAGAACCGATACTCGCCGAGAGCTAACCATAAGTCAATGGTTACTTACCCATAAGAATAAAAAACCAGAAACGACAACGCCCGAGGGGTAGTCACGATCTCGTCGGGAAGACCGTTCTATGCCCACGGGCGCTTTGCAGTATTGGCGTCCTGGCAGAGACGACAAACATGATGGGGATCGGCTTATCGACGAGCACCCCGCCAGGACGCTCCCAGTATAAGCACGCTTTCGAGAGCACGCCAAGCGGCGGTGTGACGGGCTTGGACTGATTTTCCTGGTCATGAATCGTCAATCGCTTACAGACCGTGTTAGAGCGGCTCGATCGAGAATCCAGAGAGAACAGTCGATCGCCGTCGAGGCACGCGAGACACTGTCTCTCGCAGCGCATGAGTCTCTTCGGCTCAGGCTAGTAAGTCATTGGTTACTGACTAAAGTCATTGACAGACAGGCCGTTCTATAAGAACACTAGGAGTTAGAGGCAGTCAGTAAACGCTGATACCGGCCTTCCAATAACGAGTGATTTTCTCTCTCCCGCAGTCGCAACAATTCGAAGGTGATGTATGGCACTCTCCGCACTGTCGTTCGTTCCCGCCCACAATCGCGACCAGATCGACATGGAATACGTCGAGACCATGGCGCAGTTCATGGGTATCGATCTCTCCCAGATACGCCAGGACATGAAAGACCGTGCCGAACGTAACCAGGAGCTCCACGAGATCGCCTGGCGGGAACGCGAAAACCCCAATTGGGAAACGTCGAAAGCCTTTCACCGCTACGAGCAGGTCTTCTCTCATGGCTCGGCACAGGTCTTTTACAACGACTGGTTCGATCGCTATGCGGTCTATGGGCTCAAGAAAGGCACCCAGGAGCCGAAATCTTTGGAAGAGGCGATACGGCTCGTCTACGAGAACAATTAACCCATAGAGGCGAAACTGATGGCGGTTGGCATGCTGACCATAGAAGACAGCTACGTAGACCATGAGAACGGTGAGGTCTTCCTGTTACTGGTCAGGAAGGATTATCAAGGCGAAATAATTTCGGTGGACATTGGCGTGGTGGAGAGCGATCGCGATGTTCTGCCGAGAGACCTGGACTTTCTCAAGCCCGATTTGATCTCTCGCTCCGCAAAGCATGGCAAGAACTGCGTAATGAACCAGTTCTCTGCCATCAAACGGGGCATCCCCTCGCATGAAGCCCTCAAACTCCACGCTCCAAAGAAAATCAGACCATCATGGGCTCCCAATCTGTCGGATGCTTTGTGGCTACCGAAAAAGCCGGATAGCTGATTTCGTGAAAGGTTAGCTATCAACACGTAGAGCGCATCGCCGAGATAATGACCATAGCCAAGGGTCTCTCCCGCTCAGGCTAAGGGTCTCTCTTCGCCAGGCTACCGAGGGGTCTTTTTCTCGCAGGCTACCAGCACTCACCAAAACGACTCACCGTGGTGGAAATCTCCCATAAAGCGCCATCTGACGGGTCGACCAGGATCTCACTGTGGTCCTCTCACCGGGGGTGACGTGTCGAACTCGCCCTGCCGCTCACTGACCTTGAGAGCGTGATTCCCGCCCTACCACTGCCAGTGTCACCCGCTCGCCTGCACACCACGGTCACAGCCACCCAGAATCGCCCCAGGAGCCATTCTCCACTCGGAACCGGGCTTGGTGCTGTCTTGCCATGGGGAAAGGGAGACGGGGCTGTCTGGGGCTCGTCTGACCGAGGGTAACGCTGACCAGCACCAGGATTGACTGCCGGGATGACGAATTGACGGTGATCGCCACGCAACCGACTCACCATGGGGAAAGGGAAACGGGTCCGGTGAGAATCCGGGTGCCACGGTCACAGGGAAAGGCTGGCGATCCACTGCTCTCGGTGAGAACCAAGGTCACTGGGAACGGGAAAGGCTGGCGATCCAACCGGGAACGGGAAAGGCTGGCTTTGCATTTTTGGGAAAGGCTGGCGATCCATAGACCGTGGTGGATAGCCGTGGTGCGGGGTGCTGCCAGCCGCGATTTTTGGCGGCGGCGACGTTGCCACGACGGGTTTTTGCCGCTGGTTACTTTGCCACCCAACGATTTTGTGGCTAACGACTTGGTGATGTTTTCGCCAGCCTGCTAATGATTAGCCACCCAATCGTTTCTTTGCTGGTCAATCCTCCGGTTCGTTCGCGTCATATCCATTAGCAGCATACGCGTTAATTCTAAGCGTGATTTGCTCGGGGAAATCAATCTTTTTTTGGTCAAATTCCCTCATAGCGGGAATTTATAGGGTGTTTACGCGTCATAGTTTTATTTGTGTTTACGCGTTAACAGTAAATCGATAATCTGGATACGTGCTCAAGACGAAGCACACAAAAAAAAGTCTCTCTCTCATTAAGGAAATCATCATGAAAATCACAGCTAACGATCGCACTATTGCTACTAACTCCAACGAAAAGAAAGTTTCGTTGTCTGAAAAATTCAATCTTGTCAAGACGCACGTTTCTTCTCTTGCTATCACGTCTAAGCAAACGAAGATTAAGGAGACGCAAAGCGCAATTATCGACGCATCCAAAAAGCGCGTCGAGAACTACGAAGCGAAAGCGCAGCGCAACGAAACAGACTATCGCGAATTAACAGTCGAAGTGACTCACGCAAAATATAACGCGTCGTTGCTCGACTTGGACGCAAAAGCGATGAAATACACTATCGACAAGAACATCAATCTCGCATCCGCTGTTAATGAGTCGCGCGAATATAAGAAACGTCTCAAGTCGTTTTTGGAAGCGTGCGCGAACAACGACGCATCCAAACTCGACAAAGCGCTAGCGAAGCTACAAGCGCACATGAAAGCGTCCAGCGCATCCGCTATCACTGTCGCGCAAGTCGCGACAATCATGGAACACAGCACGACGACGCAAGCGAGCTACTTTAAGAAATTCGCGACAATCCTCGGAGTTGTATCGTCCGAACGCTCTAATCAGTCTCCTATGACAATCAATAAAGAAAGCGATGTTTATAAAGACTTCGTTTCACTCTAATTGATCGACACATAAGCGCACTCCTTAGAGTGCGCTTTCTCACTGGATTCCGAGGACAATTCGACATGATTAAATTCATTATCCGCAATAACACAAAGCGCTTTTACAATGCGCACGCTGTCGCGCAAGTCGACGCGCAGATGATAAACACTCGCATCGTCTACTTCGTTCGCGCTGGATATATCATCGACACGAAAGCGCATCCATCATGCGCAGACTTTGAGCGTCAGCACGTCGCAACATATGCGACACGACAGGATGCGGAACACGCAGCGTATGACGCAATTGACGGAATCGCTAACGAAGTCGACTTCGACGTGATCGAAGCGTATTTTTATCGCTATCATGTCCAGCAATTCAAAGCAGCGTAGCGCGTCCAGCAGCGCGCAGAGAGCGCGTTAACGTCAATCCGCTGTCATGATATGGATTCGATGTTAGCGCGTCTCTGAGGACGAAATAGAGCGATTGAGGATTAGCTAATGAAAGCGAGGACGATGGAGACATTAGGACGACATGAATTAGCAAAGTCTTAGAAATTCCCGACTTAGTGGCTGGGCATAGCCGCCTCAATTTCCCATTCCCGGCACTCCCCTTATACCACCAGGCCCCAGCCCCAGAGCCCCGCCCTTATACCACCGGCTACGAGTTCCCCGCGTCCCAAGCGTCCCCGCATCCCGAGTCCGACCGCCTGCCGTGAATCACCGAGCCCCATCGCCACCCCTGACCGACGTGAACCCGTGCCTTATACGACCGCGACCACCCGGCGTTGCCGGCAGTCTCAGCCCGCTCACAAGCCCTGGGCGTTGCCAGGGCTCCAAGTCGACCCTAGCTCCCTTCTCTAACGATCTTTTGAGGCGTAATTCCGCACCAGGTGTTCAAGCCCACCAAGTCTGCAAGCTCTTCTGCCGTCGACTCGCAGGCTTTCACAGAGGTCGTGGACTTGATCGAAACGTAGCTACCCATGAAGGTGATCGACGTCGGGGTAGCTTTGCTCAAATCTTCGTTCATATCTGGCAGCACGACAGCCTCTGTCTTGACGCAGCGAAACTCTGCGTCCGCGTTAGGCCCTTTCACATCGCCAACTACCTCGGAAAGCTTGGTCGCAATCTCGACGCAATAATCCTCGTCATCCGCGATTTTATCGCCCTGCAAAACCACGTTGATAGGTGGCGTATCGTCAAAAGCGTGGTGCCCTACTATTGTCCATCGAAAATCGGCAAGCGCCGTCGATGAAAAGAGCAAGGTGCTCGCGGCGATTAAAAACAACTTCATGATTTCCCCTTTGTCATGACTCGGCTAATCGGCCGGCACTTCTGTGTTATCGGCTGAAACCTAGAATTCTGCTGTTTGCTCGATAGTCCCCCCACGCTGAAATCCTTACAATGCGCTCTCTCTCAAAACGAAAAATGGGATGACCATGCTCGACCCCAAGCTACTGCGCAGCGACCCGGAGTTTGTCGCCAAGCGCCTCGCAACCCGTGGATACCAGCTCGATCTGAACGCGCTCCAGTCGCTGGAGTCCCGTCGTCGCGAGCTGATGTCCCGAACCGAGCAGCTACAGGCCGAGCGCAACACACGCTCCCAGGAGATCGGCAAGGCCAAGCAGGCGGGAGAGGACATCGAGCCATTGCGTGCAGCCGTTGGCGAACTCGGTGATCAGCTCAAGCAGGCCAAAATCGATCTGGAAGCCGTTCAGAGCGAGTGGGACGACTTCGCTATGGGTTTGCCCAACCTGCCGCACGAAAGCGTCCCAGAGGGCGCTGACGAGACGGATAACGTCGAATTGCATCGAGTAGGCGAACCGCGCGTTTTCACGTTCACCCCGAAAGACCACGTCGATCTGGGTGCCCAGGGCGGGCAACTCGATTTCGACCTGGCCACGAAGCTCACCGGCTCGCGCTTCGCGGTGATGTGCGGGCAGCTCGCCAGACTCAATCGGGCGCTGACCCAGTTCATGCTCGATACCCAGACCGAGCGTCACGGCTACACCGAGTGCTACGTGCCCTATATGGTCAATCGCGAGTCGCTGACCGGCACGGGTCAATTGCCCAAGTTCGGGGAAGACCTTTTTCACCTGGAAGGCACGGAATACAGCCTGATTCCGACCGCGGAAGTGCCGCTGACCAATTTCGTGCGTGACGAGATTCTGAATCAGGCCGATCTACCCTTGAAGCTGACCGCGCATACGCCCTGCTTTCGCAGCGAGGCCGGCTCGCATGGTCGCGACACGCGAGGCATGATCCGGCAGCACCAGTTCGACAAGGTCGAGATGGTCCAGATCGTCGATCCCGCGACGAGTTATGACGTGCTCGAAGAGATGCGCGGTCACGCCGAAGCGGTCCTGAGCGCTTTGGATCTTCCCTTTCGCACCGTCACGCTCTGCACCGGCGACATGGGCTTCGGGGCGACCAAGACCTATGACATCGAGGTCTGGGTTCCCAGCCAGGAGACCTACCGGGAGATTTCGTCGGTTTCGAACTGCGAAGACTTCCAGGCACGCCGTCTGCAAGCTCGTTTCCGTCACCCAGACCAGAAAAAACCGATCCTGGTTCACACCCTGAACGGCTCTGGCCTGGCGGTGGGCCGATGCCTGCTGGCGATCATGGAGAACTACCAGAACGAGGATGGCTCCATTGATGTGCCCGAGGCCCTGCGCCCCTACATGAGCGGTCTGACACGTCTCGATTTCACCTGATTTGGTCTGTGCGCCTGAGTGATCGGGCGCTTTTCACGTTGCGACGTGTAAGGGTTTCGCCCTATAGTAAGTAAATACTTACTTACTGCAAGGTAATCTGCGCATGGCCACTCTCTTCTCGAAATCCCCGGTTGCTGATCAGCACGCCAAGACCGCTTTTGATCATGCCGACAAGGCTATTGCCTCGCTCACCAACGCTCACACAAGCGCCGTGGAGGAAATGGCAACGATCGAAAGTCAGATCGCCGCCCTCGAGGATCGCCGCGCAGAGTTGACCGTGCGTCGTGACAATATCGGTCGAGTCATCGAGTCGCTGGATAACAGCCTGTTCTTCCAGATGATTCAGGGCGAGGTTTACTCCACGACCAAGACGCCGTTCGATTTTGTGCCTCCGACGAAACCGGTCAAGCCTATCGACCCGTCCGCAGACCCGATTGGACCGACGCCAGAAGTTCGTCTCTACACCGACGCCACGATGACCAAGGAGCTCTGATCATGCGCACCCTGCTCCAAGCCATCGGCCTGTTCTTCCTGTGCCTTAACGCCGTCGTGTTGATTGGAGGCTACTTCCTGATCATGCATTTCGGATGGGGCTTGTCTGTCCAGAACTGGAACTGGATCGTGATGGGTCCGATCTCGATCATGATCCTGTCCCTGATCTTCAAGACAATCGGGAAAGCCCTGTCGAGATAATATCGAGACAAAGAATCCCCAGCAGAGTTATTAACCTGCTAAAGAAAAAGGCGCCTTGTGCGCCTTTTTCATTCCTTGGCGTTGTCGCTGCCTGGATCGTTTTCTTTACTCTCTGACTCGCCGTTTTGGGCGCGGGTGATCTCGCTAAGCAGCTGGCGCACGCGGTCAACCGTCAAGTTTCGCTCGGGCACGACGGTCGACGTATTCATTCGACGAGTCTGGCTCTGCCGGCGCTTCTCTGCCAGCAACCGCTTCTTCTCAAGCATCTTCTCATTGAGCATTTTGAGCGCGGTATCGTGACTAATGTGGCGGAGTAGTTCGGACACCACCACCTCGTTGGTCAGCCCGGTGGCCACTGCCAGCTTGCGCAGGTTCTCATGCGCCTTGGGCTCAAGTTTCAGATTGACGGCAATCTGTTTCGAATCGTTGGTGATCATTCCTACGTCTCTAACTAGCCGGTTGTTATACCCATCGTCCCGAGATCGAAATCCCGAGGACCATAGACGATATTCTCGTTGAATCCCGGTGTGTTCTGGACGATCGCTAACCGCTCAAGCGAGTGTTGCCGCAAGTGGTTGTTCGACTGATCAATAAAGTCGATGATCAGCGCCACGTTGGCACCCTGCTTCTTCGCCCGCAGTCCGCGACCGATACGTTGTCTCAGTGCTACTTCTGCCTTCCCACCACCGGCCAGGATCACGCACCCTACCGCTGGCACGTCCACACCGACATCCATGATCGTCGAGCCAATCAGCACTTGGGTATTGCCGTCACGGAGATCGTTGAGCGCATCTTGCCGAGTCTGCTTCGATGATTCGCCGAAGACGAAATTAACCCGAAGGCCGGCTTCGGACATACGTTTTTCGAGCAGTCGCCCGTGCGCCTTCTGGAGCACCAAGAGCATGACGGGTAAACCGAGCTCGGCAGCACGCAAAGCCTCCTTCACAATTAAGGCATTGCGCGTAGCGTTATATATGATGCCGAGCTTATACGCTCGCTGCCATCCGGTGCCATTCCCCAGCACCGTGCTTTTCACACCAGTCTCATTCATCTGTTTCAGGCCGAGCCTGTCGGGACTATAACCGACGGTGTGATATCGAAAATAGGGGCGCGCCAAAACACCGCGCTCGATGAGCTCTTTTTCGGTAACGCGAGCCATGACCGGACCCGTGCAAGCCAGCAGTCGCATGTTGGCTTCCTGGTCGTCCTTCATGAACGGTGTCGCTGTCAGCGCGAGTCTGAAATGCGCGTTGCGACAGGCATCCATGATGGCGTAATACGAGTTGCCCGAGACCTCGTGCGCTTCTTCCAAGATCACGAATTCGACCATCTCCAGATATTTGAGCGTTGCTGCTCTGACCTTCGCCTGGCGTTCCTGTTCCGCTTTCGGCTTCGAACGATCCGGCTCCTTGAGCCGCTGCACCAGCGTCTGAACCATTGCCACCGTGACGGCACGACGCGGCGCGAACTCGCCGTCTCCAATGACGCCGACCTGCTTGCCCTTGAAGAACGTATCGCCGTTGTCCAACTGGAACGTGAACGATTCTTCGAAGGCTCTCTGCATCTGATACATCAGCACAAATCGGGTGGTGATGAACAGCGTCGGCCGGCGAATCCTCGAGACCGCCATGTTGGCCACCCGACTCTTGCCGCCACCCGTCGCGATCTGCGCGATCCCCGCCCCTTCCCGCACTAGCGTGCGCACGACCTTCGGCTGGTAGTCGTATTGAGCGGTGTAGCCGAAACCGTCGATTCGAGGCATGTCCGGGCCGAGTGCTTCCGGCAGAGGCTTCTGGATCACCTGGGGCACAAAACCGCGTTTCTTGAGCTCTGCGCACAGCGGCTTGGTGAATCCCGCCGGGAACGTCGCATTACCCCATTCGAAAAACGTCGAGACGCCATCCCAGTCGTCGTTCCTGGCAGCGTATGAGTATTCCGATCCGGCTGACTTATACGAGGTCAAGGATTGGACAATTTCTTTCACCTTGACGCTGTCGTCGACCAGCTTGGCGACCCTGGCATTACGGGCGATTCGAATGATCTGCCCCATGTGATTGCTCTCCGTGTGGCGATTGCCTTACACTGCCTGTAAGTAAGTGCTTACTTACCTTTAATGCGGGAAAAAATGTCCACGCGTAAGTATAAGTGAAGACTAACACGATGAGCGAAATCCAGAAAGTAGACCCTCGGGAACTCCGCAAAAATTCTTGGAATACCAACAAGATGACGGCGGAAAACGAGGAAAAGCTGAGAACCAGCGTCCGGCGCAATGGCTTGCTCGGCGTGGTGCTGGTTCGAGAGCTGAAAGACGGCTCTATGGAGATCGTCGGCGGCGAACACCGCGTCGATATCGCTATCGAGGACGGTCAGTCAACGGTCAACGTCCAAAACCTGGGCAAGATCAGCGATGCTCGCGCCAAGGAAATGATGCTGCTGGACAACGGCCGCTACGGACAGGATGACCCATTCGAACTGGCCGGCATTCTGGACGAGCTCGCCGCCGGCGGCGACGTGGATCTCTCCACCTTCATGCCCTTCGCCAGCGAGGACATGGACAAGCTGCTAAGCACCACCGACATCGACCTCGACAGTCTCGATTACCTCGACGAGCCGGACTACACCGGCGTCGAAGTCACCACCGAGAAGCGTGAGTCGAAAGTCCAGTCGCATCAGGTGCTGCGCTTCAAGGTCACGATGGACGACGCCGCGGCCGTGAAGCGCGTGATCGACAAGATCATGGAGTCACGGGGCTTCACCGAAGAGGACTCGCTGACCAACGCCGGTGATGCCCTGGTCTACCTGGCGGGGGAATACGCCAATGAGTAACGACCGCGGCGGCCAGGAGATCGTCTACCTCGATCCCAAGACCCTTATTCCCTACGAGAACAACGTCAAGCGCCACCCGCGCAAGCACATCGAGGCGCTGAAAGCTCTGATGCTGCGTCACGGCTTCTCGAAGGGAAACCCCATCCAGGTCGACCGCAACATGGTCATCATCGCTGGACACGGCCGCACGGAAGCCGCGTGCGAGCTTGAGATGCCGGTGGTGCCGGTTGTCATCCGTTCGGACCTGTCCGACGACGAGGTGAAGCGCTGGCGTCTGGAAGAGAACAAGTCGGTCTCCAACGACTACGACGTGGTCGGCATGAAGGCCGAGATTGCCGATCTACTGGATCTCGATGGGCCGTTGGTCGGCTTCGACGAGAAAGAGTGGGCGGTGCTGACCGAAGACCTCACGGCTGACTTCGATGCCGACTCGATGATCGCCGATCTCGAGGCCGAGATGGAATCCGCCGCGAAGCATCACGACGAGACCACCGAGAAGGCTCGCACCGAACAGGTGGCGATCACCGATCTTCTGGGATTCCGGCATGTGCCGGCGGCGCAGCAGCGCAAGATCGTCAAGTTCGTGGCGCGCCTCGAAGCTGAAACCGGCAAGACCGGCGCTGATGCCTTCCTGGCTCACATCGATCAGAGCGAGGGCGCGGCATGAGCGACATCGTCATCGACAAGCGATTCAGCTCCCGCGTGACGCGCACCGATCGTGTGCTCGAAGTGGCCGAAGCCTTCGGGCTGGGCCTTGAGGATCGCGAGTTCGTGATCTACGACCAGCTGTCCGTCCAGGTCGAGCGTGGTGATGTCGTCTACATCAACGGGCAGTCCGGTTCCGGCAAGTCGTTGGCGCTGCGCGAGATCGCTCGCCAGTTGGCCGACCAGGGCATGCGCGTCGCCAACATCGACGAGATCGCCCTGGAAGACGTCCCGTTGATCGATCAGATCGGCACCGACACCAACGACGCGGTTCGCCTGCTGTCGCTGGCTGGGCTCAACGATGCCTATCTGCTGGTGCGATCCCCTGCCGAGCTTTCCGATGGTCAGAAATATCGCTTCCGGCTGGCCAAGGTCATCGAGTCCGGCGCCGACGTGTGGGTCGCCGACGAGTTCTGCGCGGTCTTGGATCGCGAAACCGCAAAGGTCGTCTCGTTCAACGTCCAGCGCACGGCACGCAAGGCTGGCGCCACGGTGATCGTGGCCACCACCCATACCGACTTGGTAGAAGACCTCAAGCCAAGTCTGGTGATCGAGAAGTATTACAAGGCCAAAGTCAGCATGGAGAGACCCGCATGAGTGATGCTTCGACAACAGACGGACCCGCTACCGATACCTCTACGGTCGACCATGCGAAGACCATTCAGATCGTCGAGAAGCGCTGCAAGAAGCACGGTGTGGCGATCGTCACGATCCAGCCGTTCAGTGCGCGCCTGTTCGTGTTCAGAGGTCTCGATACCTACAGCGACAAGCTCAAGGCGATCTTCGGCGTCGAGACGCAGATGGGCTGCATCCTGCAAGACCTGAACGTCGGTGGTTTCTTCGGCTCCGAGTTGGACGTCAACGGCTGCCCGATTCTGGTGCTGGCGATCGATGGCACGACGAAATACCCGGAAGAAGCCATCTGGCACGAAGCGCTGCACGCGACCTTCGTCATCCTGGACCTCTACGGGGTCGAGTTCGACGTCGATAACCACGAAATCTACACCTACACCCAGGGCTACATCGTCAGTCAGATTCGCCAGCAACTCTACGGGCGAGAGTCGTTTCGATGATCCCGAATGACGTCGCGATCCGCCGGCCGGCCGCCTCTGAGTGGTCGGAGGGCTTCTCGTTGCTGTCGCGAATGGTCCTCGAGCGCGGCACCCGCGAAGACTGGCTGGCGCTGCACGATCTTCACTACAAGACCGAGACTGACTCCTTCGGCCAGACCTACTACCGCTGCACGCTCGACGGCACGCTGATCGGCGTGGTCGTCACGGCCTACCCGAAGCTGTTGCTGGAACCGCGTCATCGCATGTTCCCGAAGATCAAGCCGACCGGCGGCTCCAAGCTCACCAATACGGCGCGGGCGAAGTTCGTGAATGACCTGTTCGCGATCGTCAACCGCTCGGTCGTTGACACGCTCTACCGCGGTGTCGGCGTCTCCTATCGGATGCTCAACCTGGCCGCCCGGATGCATCCACGCCAGGTGGTGGAGATCCAATCGGCCATGTCGAAATTCTCGCCCTTCGCCATGAAGGCAGGGTTCCTCTTCGCCAAGCCGATCCCGAACAAGAACTACGCCAAAGGCGTAGCGATGGTCACTCGTTTCTTCGATAGCCATCCGATGGACACCGTCGGCCTGCTCGAAGAGATCGACGCCATGCCGGACTCGCTCAAGCTCAAGACCCTGCGTGAGCTCACGGCGTTCTATTACAAGTGCTCGGCGCTTGAGAAGACCGGTCGCAACCTGGGTCGCGGCCTGGCTGACCTGGATTACGAGCCTGCCGAGCTGATCGCCAAGATTCAGGGACTGATCTTCGCCTCCCCGCTCTATGGCGCCTATCGCAATCCTGACTTTGGCCGTGCGCTGCCCGACCGGCTACCGCTGGCCGCGTTCGATCTCCAAAGTCCCAACGAACCGCTGAACCTCGCTGCCCTGGAAACCCTGATTGGAAGCGTCCCCGATGAGTGAATACCGCATGACCCAGAAGCAGCTCCAGATCATCACCGCGATCCACGAGCACCAGAAGAACCACAAGCAGGACATCGACCTGGATCAGCTGCTGGGCTCTCTGCCCTACGAGACGACCAAGGAATCGATGCAGTTCAGCCTGCGAGCCCTGATCAAGAAGGGTCTGCTGGCGAAGGTAGGCGACGCCGTGATTCGTCGTGGACGGGCTCGTCGGACCTATCGGCTGACGCTGATGGCCAAGGAAATGTTCCGGCTGGGGTCAGAAAAATCACACACACCAGCTTAAAGTATTGATACAATCGGCAGAAGCTGTGCCAAGCAAATATCACTGATACCACCGATAAAACTCATACCACCGAACGCCCACTCGACACCGATATCACCGACTCCCCGCGACTCACACCTGCCGACATGACCGCTATCACCTGGCTTCACCTCCGCTAAGACCGACTGCACGCGATACCCAGGTTCAAGACCGAGACCACCGAGACAACCGATCGCTGACAGACCGCGCTGAAAGCGCAACGACGACGCACTGAACGAACCGACAGTCACCCGGCGCCACGATCACCGATATCACCGCCCTATTCCGACGGCCAAGAGATCCGACCATCCCCAGAATGGTCCCAGGTGGGAAGCGAGTCCGGTATGTGTCCGCATCATGTTCTGGAAATTCAGGTCGGTCCCGTCCGACAAGGTCAATATCTATCGGCCTCATTGGCACAAACTCTCCAGACATAGAGCGCAGTTGGCGCGAAAAATCGTCGTCTGGGAGACGGGGAAGTTGCGCCTTCTCCCTTTGTGCGTTTCTGGCGAAAAATTCTGAGAGCACAGGATAACGCGAAATAATGCTTTCTAATCAATGCTTTACAGAGAAAACGCAACCCCGCTCATCCGAGGATATTGGGATCAAAAACACCCCTTCATCCGAGGCATCCAAATTCTCTCTAAAGTATTGTTTTGAAACGAGAAAAGAGTTTTTAGCTCCGATGCCTCAGTCCCTCTATAAATACACTCTCAAAACAAGAACCCCTAAAAACAGAATATTCAGTTTACGCAAAGTTAACGCGTAAACGTAAACGAAAAACCATCTGATATACGCGTAAAAATTCGGCCAGCGCGGGCCGCCGACCCTGACGACGGGAAACCTCGGAACGGATCGGAACCTGGCGGCGACCACCCGCCCAATGACTCTCTGAAAATCTGATCTTCGTGCCCCTGCTCAAATTTGCGTTCTAAGCGACGATATCGCTCCGATCCACCCCGACATACAGGGTAGCTTCGGAAAATCGCTGAGAACGCATCCCTGATCGATTGGGAGCGATTTATGAGCGACACGAAGACTGCACGAAAGCGAATGTCTCCGAGCCAGTGGGCAGAAGCGCGTGCGATGTGGGCGTCGGGCGAGTTCACGCTGGAACAGATCGCCGAGAAATACGGCGTCGCCCGCGAAACCCTGTCGCGCCGGTTCGCCAAGGACGGGGTCAAGAAGGGTCAGAGCCAGATCGATCGCAAGGTCGAGCAGGAGCTGATCGAGAAAGCCGTCCAGGCTGCCGACAAGTGGGCGGAGCGCGGCGAACAAGCCCGCGAATCGTTCTTCAAGATGAACAAGATGGTCGTCGCGCTGACCGGCAAGGTCTTGCAAGACGCGATCGCCGGGGGCAAGGGGCTCTACACCGCCCAGGCCGACCTCAAGGCACTCCAGATGACATCGATCATTCTGGAGAAGACTCGGGCGAATCAGTGGGCCGTCGTGGGTCTCGACAAGGAAACCGACAACGACGACGAAATCCCCCAGCTGCTGGTGCGCACGCTGACCCCGGATCAGGTCGTCGAACTCCAGCGCATGCAGCATCAGGTAACGCCGGAAGACGAGATCGAGGTCGGCGACGCCGAACCCTACCTCGAAGACATCGATGTTCTCGATGACGAAGACGACGATGCGGTTATCGTCGAAGAGGCCGACGACTAATGGCCGCCGTCATCGATCTCAGCCTTCACGACAAGCAGATGGAAGTCTTCTCCGACCCGGCGCGATTCAAGGTCGTCGTGGCCGGCCGGCGCTGGGGCAAGTCTCGTCTGTCGCTGACCTCGATGCTGCGCGCCGCCCGGATGCCCCGCTCTCGGGTCTGGTATATCGCGCCGACCTTCCGCATGGCCAAGCAGATCATGTGGGACGAGCTGCTGGAGATGATCCCCAAGCAGTGGGTCAGGAAGACCAACCACTCGACCCTTACGGTGGTGCTCAAGAACAAGACCGAAATCTCGCTCAAGGGTGCCGACCGCCCCGATACCCTGCGCGGTGTCGCGCTGAACTACGTGGTCCTCGACGAATTTCAGGACATGAAGGCCGACGTCTGGGTCAAGGTGCTTCGCCCGACGCTGTCGTCAACCGGCGGACACGCACTGATCATCGGCACCCCGAAGGCGTTCAACTACCTCTACGAGCTGTGGAAGCTCGGTCAGGATGGCCGCTCGAAGCAGTGGAAGTCCTGGCAGTTCGAAACCGCCTCATCGCCCTTCATCCCGGCATCCGAAATCGAAGCAGCCCGCGAGGACATGGACCCCAAGTCGTTCGCACAGGAATACCTGGCGAGCTTCGCCACCATGTCGGGCCGAGTCTACTACCCGTTCGATCGCATGGAGCATGTCGGCACCTATGCGTTCAACCCCGCCCTGCCGATCTGGGTGGGCCAGGATTTCAACATCGACCCGATGTCCTCGGTGGTCATGCAGCCGCAGAGCAACGGCGATATCTGGATCGTCGACGAGATGATTTTGCCATCCTCGAATACGGCCGAAGTGTGTGACGAGCTGGAGCGCAAGTTCTGGCGCTGGCAGTCCAATTTGACGGTTTACCCCGATCCAGCCGGAGGCCAGCGCCAACACGCCCGCGGCGAAACCGATATGGACATCTTTCGGGAACGCGGCTTCAAGCGGCTCAAATACAAGCGCCGGCACCCGGCGATCGCCGACCGCGTCAACGCGGTCAACTCGATGCTGATGAGTGCATCCGGCCAGGTTCGCCTGCGCGTGGACGCGAGCTGCCGTCAAACGATCTCGGCCTTCGAACAGACGCTTTACAAGCCAGGCAGTCGGGACATCGACAAGGCCGCCGGTGTGGAGCACCCGGCCGATGCGCTGGGCTACTGCATCGACCTCGAACGTCCGGTGCGGAAATTCAAGCCGATGGGCGCTTCTTTCTGACCTATGGAGTAAGTAAGTATTTACTTACTCTCTAATTTATGGTTACATTCCACACTAGGCAAAAGAGTGAACCGCATGGATCTCAAGAAACTCGTCAAGCGTCGCCATCCCGAGTTCGCGGGAAAGCTGACTCACTGGCAGTTCCTCCATGCCACTTATCAGGGTGGACGGGATTGGTTTGACCAACACATCTTCCGCTATCTGAAAGAAGGCGATTGCGAGTTCAAGGATCGCAAGTCACGCGCCTACCGTTTCAACCACACCCGAGAAATCGTCAACCTGGTCAACAAATACGTCTTTCGCGGTGACATCACCCGCAAGAAGGACGCTGACAAGGCGATTCTCGACTTCTGGAAACGAACCACTCGCGACGGCATCTGCATCGACGAATTCATGCGTCAGGCAGATATCGAATCCTCGATCTACGGTCGCGTCTGGATCGTCGTCGACTCCACCCACAAAGGCGAAGCGGTATCCAAGGCCGACGAGCGTTTGAACGGCTCGAAGACCTACGCCTACGTGGTGCCACCGACCCACATGCTCGATATGGGCACTGACGATGACGGCCAACTGCTGTGGATGTTGTTCTACGAACCGACCCGAGACGACGATGACCCGTTTACGTCCTCCGGTGCGATCGAGGACCGCTGGCGTCTCTGGACCCGAACGAGCTGGTCTCTGTATGCCCTGAGTGAAGAGAAAGGGCCGGACGGCGAGCCCCTGGTCATCGAGATGGATAAGGGCGACAACCACCTGGGCGAAGTGCCGGTGGTGCCGCTCGACGCGATGGTCTGTCATGAGTCGCGCTACTCGTCACCGGCGCTGATCAATGACATCGCCTACCTGGATCGAGCGGTCGCCAACTACCTCTCGAACCTCGACGCGATCATCCAGGACCAGACGTTTTCGCAGCTGGCGATTCCGGCGCAGAACATGATGCCGGGCGACAAGGAATACAACCAGATGGTCGCGATGGGCACCAACCGGGTGTTCGTCTTCGACGGTGGCGAAGGTGGTTCAGGCCCCTTCTTCCTCTCGCCTGACGTCAAGCAGGCGCATCTGATCCTCGAAGTGGTCAGCAAGATCATCAACGAAATCTACCACTCGGTAGGTGTCGCCGGTGAGCGGACCAAAGAGGACAACTCGAAGGGTATCGACAACAGCTCTGGCGTCGCCAAAGCCTACGACTTCGAGCGGGTCAACAGCCTGCTTGCATCGAAGTCGAGCGCCCTGCAACGCGCGGAGAACCGAATTTCCCGACTGGCGGCGATGTATGCCGGAGTCGAGATGGACGCGGATGACCGCGTCGTGGATTACCCGAAGTCGTATGACGTTCGGGGTCTGACGGATGAATTCGCTGTGGCCGAGCAACTGAGCCTCATCGACGCGCCGGAAACCGTCAGACGCGAGCAGATGCGCTCGCTGGTCGACAAGCTCTTCCCGAACCTCACGGACGATGTGCGTGCGGCGATCGAGAAGGAACTGGAGAAGTTCCCCGCGTCACCCGAAGCCTTGCCTGGCATGCCGCCACTTCCGCAGCAGCCGGCACAGCAAGAGGATGACGCCCCTACCCAGCAGGACCAGTGGACCGCCGAGTGACCGGCGCCCACACCACCCGATAGGCCAAGAGACCGGCCATAGGAGCTTGAGATGAAGAAGTCGAAGTCGAAGTCGCGATTCTGGTTTGCGCGCTTCAACCAACTGAGCGTTCCCCTGATGGCCGAAGCCGATGACGGCAGTAACGGCGGTGACGGTGGCGGCGCAGCCGGTGGTAGCGGTGAAAGCAAGCCGAACGAAAAGCCCGATGGCGAAGGCGCTGGTGATACCGGTGGCGACGACAAAGGCGCTGGAGACGGTGACAAAGGCGGTGACGACAAGGGTGGCGAAGGTAAGCCCTCCGAGTCCGAGGCGAAGCTGCTCAAAGAGGTCATGACGCGCAAACAGGCGCAGAAAGACTTGGAGAACAAGCTGAAAGCCTTCGGGGAAGTGACCCCGGAACAGGTCAAGGCGCTGCTGGATGCCGAAGCAACCCGCAAGGCTGCCGAAGCGGATGCGCAGAAGTCCGACCTGGAGAAGCGTGGCGAGTTCGATCGGCTCAAGCAGGTAATGCTCGATGAGCACGAGAAGACGGTCGGCACGAAAGATACGCGGATTGGCGAGCTGGAAACGACCAATCAGTCCCTGATCAAGCAGATCGAGGACATGACGGTCGGTGCGAGCTTCGCGAGTTCGAAGTTTATCGGCGAAGAGATGCTGCTGACCCCGAGCAAGGCTCGTGTGGTTTACGGCACTCACTTCGACGTGAAGGACGGCAAGGTTGTCGGTTACGACAAACCTGCCGGCGCCCCGGAGCGGACCACGCTGGTGAATGGTCGCGGCGAGCCGCTGAGCTTCGAGGACGCCATGAAGAAACTGGTCGAGATAGACCCGGAACGCGACAGTCTGCTTCGCAGCAAGTCAAAGCCCGGCTCTGGATCGAATCAGCCCGCGGGCGGGCCAAAGGATGAGAAGGTGTCGAAAGGCATCGGTCGAATTTCCGCTGGTCTTGCCTCTGAACTGTAGGGTTTTTCAGAGAGGTCATTGCCATGCCTTTGCTAGTTGAAGAGGCCGCCAAACTGTCCGAAGCGGACGTCAAACGCGGCATCATCGAAGAGATTATCGACAAGGAAGACCTGCTCGCCGTTCTGCCGTTCGTGCAGACCGCCGGCAAGTCTTACGACTACAACCGCGAGAAGACGCTGAGCGAAGCCGAGTTCCTCGATCCGTATGACGCAGTGCCGGAAGGCGGCGCCACGTTCGAAGAAGTCACGACCAAGCTGCGCATCCTCGCTGGCGACGTCGACATCGACAACTTCCTCGCCGAAACCCAGTCCGATCTGAACGACCAGGTGGCCATTCAGGTTCAGGCAAAGGCCAAGGCAATCACCCGCAAGTTCCGTCGTCATCTGGTCCAGGGCGACAGCGTTACCGAAGCCAAAGGCTTCGACGGCGTGTTCAAGCTGGTGAACGCCGATCAGCGTATCGCCGGTGGCGAGAACGCCATGTCGTTCACGCTGCTCGACGAGCTGCTGGACGCTGTGCCGAACGGTGCCGACGTGCTGTTCATGCACTCCAGCCACATTCGTGCCCTGCGTGCGCTTCTGCGTGCGACCGGCGGCCTGGAGCCGGCCCACGTCATGATGCAGAACTTCGGTCGCCCGATGCTGACGCACAACGGCGTGCCGATCCTGGTCAACGACTTCATGCCGGTGACTGATAACGCTGGCGTCAAGTCCGCGTCCATCATCGCCACCCGCCTGAACGAGTCTGACGGCCTGCACGGTCTGTTCGGTGGCACGTCTGCCGGTGTCCGCTTCGAGAAAGTCGGCACCGTCCAGAACAAGGATGCGACTCGCTACCGCGTCAAGTGGTATGCCGGTCTCGCCCTCAAGTCCACTAAGTCGCTCGCGACTGCGGACGCTGTGAAGCTGAGCTGATTTTTTTCGGCGACAGCTGGTAAGTCATAACTTACTTACCGAAGGGGCGGATGGGGAAACTCACCGCCCCTTTTTACCATCAGGAGACTGCCATGAAAGTTCGTATCGTCGATAAAGTCCTCGCCGGCTACACCGGCATGCTCTATCAGTTCGAATTCCTCGATGGCGTCAACCTCACCGACCTGACAGATGCTCAGGCGGCGATGATCGGCGCTGTCATGCGTGTCGAGAACGTGGAATCCGGCCAACAGGTCGGTGCAGGCGTCGACGCGATCAATGCTCGGAACGTGACCCTGTCCGACGCCCAGGCCAAGGAGCAGATCACCGCGGATCAGACCGCAGTGGATAACGCCTCAGTCATCAAATCCCCCAGTGAGATCGACGACGATGCGACCCATGACAGCGTTGTCGTGATCAACGAAGACACACTCGCGGCAACTACTCCGGTGGTGACGCTGAGCGAACCGACGGCTGCCGAAGTCTGGACGGCCGATTCTCTGGCCGCTGTCGCAGATGCCAAAGGGATTGCCGGTCTTCGCGCCATCGCTGAGCCGAAAGGCATCAAGGGTCGCTCGATCAACGAGCTGATCCGCGAAATCCTCGCGGCCCAAGCGGAGAAGTAAGCCATGATCATCCGTGACGCCGGCGATGCTATCACCCTGTCCTTGAGCACAGCCGACTTCGGCACCGTCTCCGAGGTCAACTACCGCATCATCAACGCCTCCGGCGTCACGGTGCAGGAATCCGTGGCTGCAACTCTCGATGCCCTGTCCCAGATGGCCGTCGTCGAGATTCCGCAGTCTCTGACCGCCCTGCCCGATGACATGGACCGGATGCTGCTGATCGTTCGTTTGGACGTCCTGGGTAGCCAGGGCTCGTTCGTTGACGAACACCTGGTCATGGTCCGTCAGCGCAAGACCCTGGTGATTCCGGCCGAGTCCTTTCAGACGGTCAACGACGCCATCCTGCGCTCGATGGACATCATCGACATCGACAACTGGCATACAGCCGACGCGGACGCCCGCCGTCTCGCGCTGATCGAAGCCGGTGCCCGCCTCAAGCGGATTCGCTACCTGGTCTTTGGCGATCGCACCTACGTGCCGATGAACCGGATCACGATCTATCCCGACCTGACCGATGACGATGATGACTTCGGCGCACATCTGTTCGAATACATGAATCGAGACCAGTTCCTCGCCCTGCCCCGTTCGTTCCTGCGCGATCTCTACCGCGCCCAGATCATGGAAGCCGACGTGATCCTGGGACCGGAGACCGCCGAGCAGAAACGTCTGTCCGGGATCATGTCCGATACCGTCGGCGAGACCTCGCAGATGTTCCGCACTGGTCGCCCGGTCGAGCTGCCGGTTTCCAAGCGGGCATTCCGTGAGATCTGCCGCTGGATCGACAACGTCTGGAGAATTGGTCGTGGATGATCGCCTGGCGCTGCACGACAGCTATGCCGAGCAGGCGCGGCAGTTGGAGCAGCACTTCGCGTTCACCGTCACCGGCGTCAAGGAGACGGCTGTGCAACGGGCTCGCCTCATGGGTGGGCTCGCTCGCATGATCGACGACGTGCAAAGCGGCCTGAACCTGGCGGCGGACATGCGTCGCAAGGGCTATCGCCAGCTGGTCGACGAGATCACGTCCAGCTCTCCACGGACAGGCGCCTATTTTGCAGGCAGCTCCTATTCACACGACTTCGACGGGTATTTCAGCTTCGCGGCTGAACTGGCCACGACCCGGCTTGAGCAGGACGTGAGCAACCGGATCGCGCAAGTCATGCGTGACATTCGTCAAATCGCGCTGATGTCTCGCTCCATGCGCGACAACAGACGCTGGGATCAATCCGCAGCGCTCCTACGAGCGCGTGAGAGCGTCGAAAATCGTCTTTCCATATCAGCGGATAGACGCGGACGCGAACAGCGCACAGAGCGCTTTTCTGCGCTGCTGGTGCGAGGTCTGTCCGTGGGAATGATGGTTGACTCGACAGTGCTGCACGGGGCGACCGATCGCTACAAGCTGTTCAGCTACGACGCCGATGACCTGGGTGAACTGACTGCCGCCGAGTTCCAGGAGCGCCGGGAAGAGATTTTCCATCCACAGAGCCGTCGATTTCTTGTGCCCATATCGTAAGTAAGTGCTTACTTACAAGGTCTCAGAGGGTAGAATGACCATGTTTCGAGCCAACACGATGTGTCAGTTGCAGGCGAGAGCGGGTTTCGACGAATACGGCGATCCGCAGTTTGGTCCGTCAAAACGAATCAAGTGCTCCGTGGTTCGTCTGGCTAGATCGAGCGCTCCCTCTTCGGTTCGAGCGGACAGCTCAGGGTCACGCGGCAAGGCGGATCAGATGGAGTCCGACGCCGTTATCCTGATGCCGCCTTCCTGGGAGCCCTCGATGGGGGCAAAGGTCGCGATCCTCGGGATGACCCTCGAGATCGTCGGTATGCATCCGCGGCTCAACATCATGGGGCGCCTGGATCACTACGAGGTGAGTCTGAACGCATGGCCATCAGCGTCAAGGGCATAGGCACTCTCAATCGGCGTCTGGAGACAATCTCCGAGCGCACCGATCGCGAACTATCCCTGCTGCTCAAGAAGGCGGCCATGGAGATGAAGCACCGCGTCGAGCAACAGACGCACCGCGACACCGGCGCGCTGGAGTCGGCGATTCGTCTCAAGGAGACGCGAACTGGCATCAACGGTCGGCGTGCCTACGAGGTTTTCGTCGATCCCGAAAAGCGCCGTAGGGTAAAGCGCAAGGGTTCCTGGTCTCGCCAGCGTGTCGCGACCTACGCCCGGCGTCTCGAGAATGGAGACTGGGGCGATAAGCTCGGGCCTCGCTCTCGCGCCAAGAACAATGAGATCGCTGGCAGTGGCATGCGAGTGGGACCAGGGTTTTTCTCGCGTAGCGCAGCCTACGTCTACGACCGGTATATCGGCCAGATGCGCCGAGCTGTGAAGCGCATAACGCGCAGGAGGCGGTGATGATCGCGATGGCAATTGCCAACCGGCTGCGCGGCGTGATCGACGACGCCCCGGTCCACTTCAACTTCATTCCGGCGGATGAGCAGATCGCCATCATGGTCGATTCGCCAATCCCCGGATTCGAGCTCGATCCCGAACTACCGGGCTACTTCAACGATATGTTCGAGGTCGTGATTCGGCACACCACAGCGCGTCATGGGCTGGAACTGTGCCGACAGGCCGTCGACAAGCTGGTCATCACAAACCAGCGGTTCGGCGATTATCACTTCAACTTCATCCGTGCGATCACCGAGCCCGCGGTATACCCAACGGCCAAAAGTGGACTCCGAGAGTTCGCGGTTCGCTTCGAGTTCAGTTGTTACCAAGCCATCTGACACAGGAGAGACACAATGGCTCGCGAAAACATCAAACTGGGTGCGTGCAATGTCACGTTCAAAGACACTGCGTTGGGTCTGACCAAGGGTGGCGTCGAGGTCGCAGTCGAAACCACCACTTACGAAGTCAACGTCGATCAGCACGGTGATGCGGCCGTTGACGAGTGGATCACCAAGCGTGCATTCACCGTCACAGTGCCGCTGGCCGAAACCACACTGGAACTACTCGGCCTGGCCCTGCCCGGCTCAACCGTCATTGCCGGGCAACTGGTCGTCAAGAATGCGGTCGGTCTGTCTCTCATCGACGGCGCCGGCGAGCTTTCGCTGATGCCGCAGAACGGCACCGCCGATGACAAGGTGGTCTTTCCGAAGGCGAACACCGCCGGCAACTTCTCGTTCGCGTATCGCCACAACGAAGAGCGCGTCTACTCGGTGGAATTCAAGGTCTACCCGGATGACGAGCAGGTGTTGGCCATGTTCGGCACTGCTGTATGATTTGAGGCTAGACAGTAAGTCAGCACTTACTTACTATTAGGGGCCTGAGATGGCCCCTTTTTCGTTCCCCGGAGCAACACCCATGGAAATCCTCAACCTCGACGAAATGAGCAATGTGGTGAAGCAGTTCACCTACAAAGGCGAGACCTACGACATCTGCGAGATCAGCCTGGACGGCTTCATCGAGATGACGACAGCTCAGAAAGACGCAGAGGCGAAGGAAGCCGCCGGGGAGATGACCCAGAAAGACCTGATCGTGTCCTACCGCGACATGATCAAACGGATGATTCCGGCGATCACCAACGAGACGCTGGGCTCGATGTCGATGCGTCAGCTCAAGACCCTGATGGATTTCATCAACACCGGCGAGATCGACCAGGACATCATCGAGCAGGCCAAAGCCGAAGCTGACGCAAAAAAGTAAGCGGGTCAGATGAGCCGGAAATCGAGGCGATAGACCTCGGTTTTTACCTGTCCCGCGTGATGCGGTTCTACGCCATGAACTACAGGGAAGTCCTCGCGCTTCCCTTGCACACGTTCTGGATGCTGAACCGAAATGTTTCCCGAATCCAAGCCGAAGAAGACCTTCGCGCATTCCGCCTCCTGGTAGCTGCACAGCATGGGGAAGGTGCCGCCGAGACGTTCCGTGATCTCCAGACAGAGATCGGCACGCCGGTCGTCACTGTTGCCCGCATGCAAACCGGTGCGATCCAGCGCCTAAAGCAGTTGGCGGGAGCAGGGAATGAACGACGATGACATTCAGGTAGTCCTGACCCTCGAGGACCAGGAATTCACTCTCGGCATCAAGAATGCCAAGCGGCTCATCAACGAATTTCGAGGCAGCGTCCACTCAGCCGCTTCATCGAACAAGAAGCTCGATACCTCCTTCGAGCACCTGGTCAGTCGAACCCGCGATTTCACCGTCATTCTAGCCGGCGCCCAAGCCGCCCTTCGCACGATCTGGGATACCACTGTCGGTTGGCAGATGCAGATCATGCGCGCAGCCGGCGACATCGAAAAATTCCAGGTGATGATGAAGGGTATGTCGCAGGAGACCAGCAACGCCTCCCGCGAGCTGGAAGCTCTCAGCAATACCAAGTTCATTACCACGTTCGCTCAAAACGCTCCCTTCAAGATGGACGCGCTGATCGACACCTTCGTCAAACTCAAGACGGTCGGCATCGATCCCACCAACGGCAGCATGAAGTCGCTCACCGACTCGGTGGCGGCCTTCGGCGGCAACTCCGACATCCTTCACCGCGCCTCGATCGCTATCCAGCAGATGGTCGGTAAAGGCGTCATCTCGATGGAAGAACTTCGCCAGCAATTGGGTGAAGCCGTCCCGCGTGCCATGGAAATCATGGCTCGATCGATGGACCTGTCGATGGGCGAACTGGTCGGAAAGATCCAGACCGGCACCGTGGAGTCGCGTTCAGCCATCTCCAAGATGCTGTCAGAGATGACATTGGTCTTTGGCGGTGCCGGCGATCGCATGATGACGACCTGGGACGGCGTGCTCCAGTCACTTGAGGTGAAGTGGAAGCTGTTCCTCAAGGAAGTCGCTGGTGATGGTGACGATGCCAGCAGCTATTTCAGCACGATCAAGGAAATGGGCCGAGACCTGTCTGACTGGCTCTCTTCTCCCGAAGGATTGCAGTTCGCCAAGGACATGAGCGCTGCCCTCGCCGACATGGCTATCAAAGCGCAGGAGCTCTTCACCTGGGTCTATCAGAACCGCGACGCCATCATTCAGCTCGGCAAGGCAATGCTGACCTATTTCGTTGCCTCGCGCATCACGATGGGTATCGCCAACATCATCGGTGCGCTGCGCAACATGAGCGTATCGACTGGCATGGTGGCGACAGGCATGCGGGACTTCTCTTCGCAGATCGGGAAAGTCCGGGCGGCAAATAGCGCTATGCAGGCATCGCTTGCCACCTCGAACAGCGCGATGATGAACCTCAGCACCCGCGCCACGACACTGGTCGGCAACGTCGGTCGCATCGGCCTGGCTTTTGCGGGCCTCGCGGGGCCGATCGGTATTGCTGTGTCGATTATCGGCACCGCAGCGATGGCATTCATCAACATGCGCCGGGAGAGTAACGAGCTCGCGGCCAGCATCATTCGAACGCGAGGTGTTGCAGCCACCGACAAGACGCTTGATGAGCTGGCCGAGCAGCGCGAGGAACTGGATCGTCAGTTGGCCAACCAGCAGAAGACTCTCCAGAACATCGAGGGCGGAAGCGGTCAAAATCTTCTCGCGAGACTACTCGGCTCTGACAATGAGAGCAGCAGCGAGATCGTTAAGGGTCAGCTTGAGAAGACCCAGAATGAAATTCAGAAAAACCTCGAGGCCACCCGGCTATCGACAGAGGCCATGACGCAGCGTCAGGTCGATTTGGCGGTGTCTGCGACGCAGCGAATCGTCAGTGACGGCATGTCACCACTACAGGCAGCTTTCGATAAACGAAGTGTCGAGCTGTCGAAGCAGCTCAATGACGCCAAGGGCGACGCCAAAGTCGTGAAGCAGATTCACGACGATCGCCTGTCGGCCGCAGAGAATCTGCGCGACGGTCAGGTAGAAATCCTTGATCAGCAGATTGTGGCTGAGCGTGGTCGCCTGGCGAAATTGCAGGAGCTCAATGGCGCGATCACGGATGAAGAACAGGCGTCCAGCAACGCTGTCGTCAACTACCTGAACGATCGCAAGACTCAGGTAGCCCAAGCATTCGAGAATTTCCGGCAGACCTACAACGCGGCGAACCAGTTCGTCGTCAAGCCGACGAAGCCGACGAAGCTATCCAAGGCAGACGACCCCGCTTATATCGCCAAGCAGCAATCGGATGCGGCGATCAATTCCGCCGAACGTCTTTTCAAGTCGCTGGATGTTCAGGCAGCGAAGGCGCAGGGTCAGCTGGCAGAGACTAACCCCATTCTCGAACAAACCAACGAGAAACTTCGACAGCTCTGGTCACAGGTCAGAGTCGAGGACATGCCAGCGTTCGAAGCGTTCAGCGAAAGCGCCCGCGAAGCCGCCGAAAACCTCTATCAGTTGCAGCAGCAGAAGAAGGCAACCGATGAGAGCGATCGCGCCTACATGAAGATGTTGGGCGACACTGCCGGCGCTCTGGACGACACCGAAGAGGGACGACTGCTTCGCGCTAAGGTGCAAACCCTCGAGATCGCCGAGCAGGTCAAAGAATACGACAAGCTGATCGCCCGGATGCGCGAGTTCAACGTCGCGCCGGAAGAGATTCAGAAACTCGAGGCTGCCAAAGCCGCCTATCAGTCATCGGCCATGGACAAGGTCTCTCGCGATGCCGAATCGTCCTGGCAGTCGATGCTGCGCAGCATGCGCGAGTTCAAGACCGACTGGGCGGGCATGTGGCAGGACTCGTCCAACATGGCGATCGACGAGATGGTCCGGTTCGCCAAGTCGGGCAAGCTCTCCATGACCGGACTCATCGACCACGTCCTCGAGCAGCTTCTTCGCATCCAGTTGCAGAAGAGCATGGTTACGCCTCTGAGCAATCTGCTCGATGCCGGCGTCAACGCGGCGGTGGGTTACTACACCGGCGGCATGGGCGGTGCGCAATCCTATACCGGATCATTCGGCGCCAACCTCGGCACCGGCTCTCAGACCCAATCCTACGGCGGCAACTTCGGCTCCTACCTCAAGACCACCGCAAGCGCGATGGGCAACATCATGACCGAGTGGGGGCCGGCCAAGCTCAACAAATACGCCAAGGGTGGCATCGCCAAGTCACCACAGATTTCCGTATTCGGCGAGGGCGCCACGCCGGAAGCCTACGTCCCCCTGCCCGACGGCCGCTCGATCCCGGTGACGATGTCCGGCGGCGGCCAGGGCACACCGAATGTCCAGTTCAACCTGATCAACCAGTCCGGCCAAGAAGTCTCCGCAGAGCAGCAGGGAGGCGGCCGATTCGATGGCGAAACCTTCGTGCTCGATGTGGTCCTCAAGGCGGTCAATCGACCCGGCGATTTCCGTGATGGCATGAAAGGAGCAATGCGCTAATGGCCTACGAAACGATGCCTAACTTCGGGGCGATGCCGGGCACCACCCAGGAGGACTCGGAGAAGTTCGCAACCTCTCGCGAAGACAACGCCGTCGGTCAGAACACCGAAGGCGGCTACACCATTTCACGCCCGAAGAATGGTCAGCCGGCGCGCCGCCTGTTCGAGACGGGCTTCGGCCCGCTCAACAACGTCCAGAAGGAACAGCTTGAAGAGTTCGACAACCGCGTCGGCACCATCAAGCCCTTCTACTACCAGCATCCACGCAACGGCGAGCTGATCCTTTGCCAACTTCAGGAGCGCTTGAAGTTCTCCTATATCGGCAAAGGCACCACGGCACGGTGGAACGTCACCCTCATCAAGCTGCGAGAAGTCTAATGGCCAACCACCACTCCATCGCTACCGTGATCGACAAGAACCGCGTCGCCTCCCTGGAGGCGTTTGTGCCGATGATGGTGATCGAGGTCATCAACGACAAGACCGGCGCTCATGTCGATACCCTGCGAGTCTGCAAAAACGGCAACGCTGACCTGACCTATCGGGGTGACCTCTACGTGTCGACGGACTTCAAGATGTCGTTCACGACCGAAGCCGACCGCCCTTCCGAATGCAACATCAATTTCTTCGATCGCACCAGTGTCGTCACCCGCTACATGGAGACCTATCGCGGCGGCATCGGCTTCAAGATCGATCTGTTCTTCGTCAACACCGGTGACATGAGCCAGCCGCCCGAGTTCAAGGAAACCTTCTCGGTGCGCAGCGCATCAGCGGACACCGGCACCTACATGATCACCTTCACCCTGGGCATGGAAAACCCTTTGTCACTGCGCGTGCCGCGCCGGACTCAGCGTCGAGACCGGTGTCAGTGGCGCTACAAGGGCGACGAGTGTCGCTACTCCGGGAGTCTGAAATCGTGCGACTACACTTTGCAGGGCGATAACGGCTGCGCCGCCCACAACAACGTGAAGTATTTCGGTGGATTCCCTGGCATTAACCCCGCATAATGAGTAAGTAAATGCTTACTTACTCTGATCTCCTAACTGCGACTTTCCGCTACAACGCACGCGGCCCCAGCCATTTCGATTGCTATGGCCTTTGCATGGAGGTGTCCCGCCGACTCGGCAGGACGCTACCCGAAATTCTGACCCCCAACGGACTGCTGAACATGCAGGAGTTGCTGCGCGAAGAGACCGAAAACGGCATTCGCTGGCGTCCTGTCCCGGCAACCGAAGGCGAATGGGGTGTCATGACGGGCCATCCACGCATCGGTCCACCCATCGAATACGGGATCAAGTCGGGCGCGATCGCCTACTTCCGAGTCAAGGGCTTGCTGGCGCACGTCGGAATCATCATCGGCCCTGACAGGTTTCTACACGCCTGGGAAAGGGCCGGTGGGGTTTGTTGCGAAAGGCTGTCCGCCTGGGAACCTCGCTTGGTAGGAATCTATGAGCACAAGTCTGATCCCCGTTGTCCAGATTGAGCCGCAGCACGTCAACCTGATCGTGGTTTACAACGCGCTGGACCTGCGCGACCGCGAGACCGCCAAGCTCAACTTCGATCCCTCCAAAACCCTCGCCGATTACATGCAGGGTCTCGAAGACGTCGATCAGTGGTCGGTATCGATCAACGGCGAGTCCTACTCTCCCGATGACTGGGTATTGATCAATCCCGCGCCTGACGACTACATCACGGTCGTTCCGATCCCCTATGGCGGCGGCGGCGGCAGCAAGAACATCATGCGCATGGTTGCCCTGGTAGCCATCGCCGTCGTGGCGCCCTACGCCGCGGCCTACATGCTCGGCACCACCGTCGCGGCGATGGGTATTGCCGGCGCAGCACTGACCGGCGTGATCACCATGGCCGGCGGCATGCTGGTCAACGCCCTGCTGCCGCCATCAGTGCCCTCAGCCAACAACTCGGTCAGTCAGAGCGAGTCGCCCACCTACGGCATCGACGGTTCGAAGAACACCCAGACCGAAGACACGATCATTCCGCTGATCTACGGCTCATACCGTTACGCCGGCAACATCGTCAATCTCTCGACCGATAACGAGGGCAAGACACAGATCGTGAAAGCGATGATGGTCGTCTCGGAGGGTGAGATCGACGGTATCTCCGACTTCCAGGTCAACGATCAGCCTTTCGACAACTACGAAGACGTCGAAACCGACTGGCGCCCAGGCGCTGCCAACCAGACCGCTTATGGCTGGTTCCAGGACACCAAGCGGATGGTCAACAAGGCCATCACGCTGTCGACCGAAGAGTGGGCGCAACACACCACCGAAGGTGAGATCGATCGTTTCCGTCTCGACTACCTCTGGCCGCAGGGTCTGGTCAGTATCAACGACAAGGGCAAGCGGACGGTCTATCAGGCCGAGATGAAAGCTCAGTATCGCAAGGCAGGCACGACAGCCTGGATCGATCTGCCACAGCGAATCTACACCGAAGCCGCGACCAGTCAGCCCTACCGTGTGTCTTTCGAGTCGCCGAAGCTCGCTGAAGGCATCTACGAGATTCGCACCCGTCGCCTGAACAACAAGGCCACCGAGGTCAACGTCTCTGACACGGTGCAGCTGGCCGATATCGTCGAGATCATCGACGACCGGGTGCCCTACAACCACACGGCCTCCTTCGCCATCCGAGTTCGCCTGACCGATCAGCTCGGCAGCCTGCCGAAGATGACCGCGAAAATCCGCGGTATCAAGGTCGCCAAATACACCTACAACGGCGAACTCATCACTCGCGAGTGGTCAAACAACCCGGCCTGGATCGCAGTCGACCTGCTGACCAACAAGCGCTATGGCGCCGGCCTGGTGCTGTCTCGCATCGACTGGCGAGCATTCAACGACTGGGCGCAGTTCTGCCTCGACAATGAGCTGACCTTCAACGGCGTGTTCGACACATTCAGCAACGCCTGGGATGCCGCTCAGGTTGTGCTGCGCGTGGGCCACGCTCGATTCACCACTATCGGCACAACGCTCTCCCTCGCGATCTACCGCGCCAGCGAACCGGTGATGATGTTCGGCAACGGCAACATCATAGAGGGCTCGCTGAAACTCAACTGGTCGAGCATCGAAGATCGCTCCAACGAATTCGAGATCGAGTTCTACGACAAGGAGCTGGACAACAAGCAGAACACCGTCCGCCTGATCAACGAAGACTCAATCGCTCGCGGCGACATGCAACGCATCTCGACGACCCGCATGGTGGGTATCGACAACGAGAAGCAGGCATACAACGAGGCACTGTTCCAGAAGGCGATGAACGAAGGGCTGGTGATGTCCGGTCAGCTCGAAGCGCCAATCGAAGCGATGGTGTGTGGTGTGGGCGACGTGGTGCTGGTGCAGCACGACATGCCGCAGTGGGGCGAGTCCGGCCGCATACGTCCGGGTTCGACAGCGAAGATCATCAAGATAGACCGCACGCTCGAGATCGGCGCATCACCGGTGAATATGTCGATGATGGTTCACCACTCGGTTGTGAAGCGCGCCAGCCCGACAGTGGCAATTGTCAACCACAACTCGGGCAGCGTGTTCATCCAGGGAGTGCCGGCGTCTGTCGCGGCCACACGCCTGGTCTTCGGCGACCAGGATCGCCGGATTCTCTCGATCCGCTCGGCCAACGGCTACACCGAGATCCAATTGGCGGACACCGATGGCTTGGCTGTCGGCACCGGATTCGAGCTCTGGGATACCGATGTCATCGAAGCGCGTCAGATCGCGTCCTACGATGCGGAAACCTCGCAGATCACGCTGGTCAGCGCGCTCGGCCAAGTGCCGGCTGATCTGAGCAATTACATGATCGGTGTCACCGACAAGGCCGCGAAGCCATTCACGGTCGTTGGCGTATCGGGCGACGGCGATTATTCCCGCGTGCTCAAGCTGATCGAATACAACGAGACCATCTTCGATCCGGCCAACTTCCAGCCGACGCCGATCTATTCACGTCCGGTCCAGACAGTTCAGCATGTCCGCGATCTGACGGTGATCGAAGACAGTATCATCAAGTCCGCCTCGCTGATCAGCAGCCTTATCGTGAGCTGGAGCCTGCCGGAAGATGGCAACTACGCCGGCGCCAAGGTCTATATCGCTCGCAACGGCGGAGAGATGGAGATCCACGGTATCGCCGGCGCGGGCGTGACCTCCTACCACCTGCAAGCCAAGTTCGGCGAAGAGCTAGTGATCCGCGTGGTGGCATACGACGGCGGTGGACGCACGGCGAACTACAACACCGCCCCGCAGGTCACCTACAACGTCACGGGCAGTCTCGATGTGCCAGCCAACGTCACCGGCTTCACGGCGCGCCTGGATCGTGACGGTGTCGAGCTGAACTGGATCAAGCTCGCTGATCCTGATGTCGTTGGCTACGAGATTCGCGAAGGCGAGGATTGGGAGACCGGCACCCTGATCGTCGAGGATCACGCCGGCACCCGTTTCTTCACCACCCTGAAAGAGAACGGCGTCTACTCCTACTGGATCAAGGCCATCGATCTCCGCGGCGCCATGTCTCGCGTCGCGACAACCGCCTCCGTGCGCGAGCTGATTACCCCGCCCGTGCCGGATGGCGTGTCCATCACGGTGACGGCGTTCACGGCGACCATCGTCATCGCTGCCGCCCCGTTCGGTATCACCTGGGAAGTCTGGCGTTCCAACGCGCCGCTGCTAAACGGTCAAATTCTGTCGAATGCTGTCCTGGCCGGCACCGGCGACACCGTGCAGATCGTGGGTCTGGACTACGACACGACCTACTACCTGTATATTCGCGGCCGTTCGGCGTTCGGTGTCAGCGCCTGGTATCCGACACAGTTCCAGACCAGCGCCGATCCTGCCGAGATTATGGAGTTCATCGCTGGTCAGATCGATGAGTCGGCACTGGCCCAGGAGCTGGCTAAAGAGATCGAGAAAATCTCTGCGCCCGAGGGAATCGTTGGCTCCGTCAATGAGCGCCTTGCCGGCGTCCGTGATGACCTAGCCGATGAGGCTGTGCGCGTCGACGGTTTGATCAACGAGGCGAACGAGTCGACCAACAAGGTGCAGCAGAACCTGTTGGACGAAACCGTCAGACTCGACGGCCGTGTAGACGGTATTTCACTGTCGATTGATGCCACCCAACTGACTCTCTCTCAACGAGACGATGAGCTGGCACAACGCCTTCTCGAAGCCGAGACTTCCATCGTCGACGAGGCCAGGGCCAGTAAGGATCGCGATTCTGCGCTGACCGAGACTGTCCAGGGCATCACGGCCACCTTCGAAGATAATAACGCCTACCTGGGCGAGCTCCGTCGGGTCGAGGCTGAGCGTGACGCGATTCAGGCTATCCAGTTCGAAGCTCTTGCCGTCACCGCAGCCAACCGAACCGCATCGATCCGCACCGAGAAGCAGATTCGTATCGATGGCGACACGGCAGAGGCTAGTGAGCGCTCCGCCCTCGAGGTTCGGGTTAACGACAACGAAGGCGCCATCGTCACCGAGTCTTTGACTCGCGCCGACGAGCTATCTGTCATCTCATCCCGGATCGGTGAGCTGTCTGCGAAGCTGGATGCCGTTCCGCAGTTCGGCTCAGGGTTCGAGCCCGGCACTGATTTGACGCAGTGGCAAGTGCCGACGACTGACACCCTGACGGTCCAGTCAGTCGACATTTACCAGGGCACGCAATCAGCCCTGCTGACGTCATCCTCGGCTACCCCGACGCCTGGCACCGACGGTATCGGTGTAACGCGTGCGTTGATCCCCTCCGGGGCGGCGGAAGCGTTCGAGGGCTACGAGATCGTGGTTCAGATCGCGGCCAAGCAGCCGGCGGACAATCCCACTGCCGAGTTCGCAATTGCCTTCGCTACCAACGGTGTCGGCAGCAGCACCTGGCGCATGTTCACGCCGACGCCGTCCTGGGACGTCTACCAGTTCACTTGGCAGGTGCCGGAAGGCTCGACGGTTGGTGTCAACAACATCGCGATCTGGGCGGACACCTCCGGCTCAGGAAAGGGGCTTCTGGTGGATGGCGTCACGGTTCGCCGTGCGAATGCCGAGATCAGCGAGATCACCGCCGCGATCACCACCGAGCAGGAAGCTCGCGTCAGCGCCGATGAAGCGCTGTCCACGGATATCCAAGCGACCACTGCGCGTCTGGGACTCGCCGAAGCCGCCATTCTCGAAGAGATCACCGCTCGCGCGACCGCCGAGGAAGCGACCACCGGTCAGATCACCGCCATCACGACGCGGGTGGGTGACAACGAGACTCGGATCGCCGAAGAGACGCAAGCACGAACCACCCAGACCGACGCCCTGGCCACCCGCACGACCGCCATGGAGACGCGGATGGGTGAAGCCGAAGGCGCCATCACCTCAGAGACCGAAACACGGGCCACGGCGGATGAAGCACTCGGTCTCCAGATCGAAGAGATCAAGGCTGAGATGGGTGGCGATACCGCCGCAGTGGTCGAGGAACGTCAGGCGCGTGTCACGGCCGACAGCGCCCTCGCCTACCAAATCTCGAGCGTATCGGCACGCGTCGACGACGCAGCGGCACAGCTTCTCAACGAGCAGCGAGTTCAGATCGAGCAGGCAAGCCTCGACGCGGTGCAATTCGAGGCGATCGAAGCCTCACGCGCCGGAAGCACGGCATCCATTCGCACCGAGCAAAACATTCGCCTGGAAGATGACCTGGCCGAAGCCTCCCGACGCGAGTCGATCGAGACACAAGTCGGCGATCTGGAGTCGACGATTACCGAGGAAGCGGTAGCCCGAAGCACCGCCGATATGACCCTGGCCGACCAGATCAGCCAGGTTTCAAGCAAGGTCGATCAGAACCAGGCCAGCGTCTCCGAACAGATCAAGACCTCGATCACCGGTAATTCGTTGATTCGTGATGGTTCGTTTGAGCTGGGTGATCTGGCCCTCTGGGGCGGCAGCGCCGTCAGTATTTCGAATATCAGAGAACGCCGTGACAGCACCTCGCCACTGAACCAAAACGCGCCGGCACGTTACTTCGTGGAGCTTGATGACGTAAACCACGACACCACAGCCTACCTGCATAACCAAGGTATGGTTCCTGTCACGCCAGGTGCGCAATACACCTTCGATGCTTCCTATGCAGTCAGAGGCGAAGGCGACATCAGTATCGAGTTCTCGGTGCGATTTTTCGACCAAGATGGCAATCAGGTTTCTTGGCCGTCGATCAAGCGTGTCAACCATGCAGAGACCGTTGCGTGGCTGAAACTCGGGCCGGTAACGCTCACCGCTCCGGCAGATGGCGTCCAAGCGATGATTATCATCGGTCGGATCTCGGGTGGCTCCGGCAGCCTGCTCGTGACCAACATCCGCGGCTATCGGGTGGATGAGGCGCTGGCTTCCAAGATCGATCAGGTCCAGGCATCGATCGGCCCCAACATCGCCACCGCGATGACAGCCTACGAAACCAAAATCGATGCTAATTCGTCACGTTCGTCGCTTTCCACGAACCTGACCAGCCAGTATCAGAGCTTCGTCGCGAGTCAGCTCACCAAATACGAAACCACGTCCACCGCCAACCTGGCGCGATCCACCCTACAGACCGACGTTCAGGCGTATACCGACAACAAGTTTTCGGCGGTTCAGCTCACCGCGTCGGCGACCGCCTCGGGCACCAGTCTCGTTACCAACGGACTGTTCGCCAACGGTTCGATCGAGGGCTGGGGCGATTCCACGCTGGTCAGGATTCTCAACAAATCAGACAGCGCGTCGGTCATCTACAAGAACTGCCCCACCAATTACTTCGCCGAGTTCGGTGACGATCAGCACGACCTCGACCGCTACTTCGTCGGCGAGTGGAAAGACTGCGCCGCCCACGAAGAGTTTGCCGGCAAGTTCAGTTGTTGTCGGGGTAGTAGTTCCGGCGGCCGGCTGGATATCGCGATTCAGTGGCGAGACGTCGATGGCGTGCTTTTCTTAGGCGAAACCATGCAAACGGTGACGTTGACCGATGAGGCTGCCGGCTCCTGGCAAACCTCGGAGGTCAGCTCGACCATCTCCCCCGGTGGAGCGGTGAGAGCCCGCGTTCTCATTACCCGCAAGGCCGGGAGTTTCGGAAAGCTCTATTTCACCAACGTGGTGATGGTGCGCAACGACCCGGCACTGAACGCCTTCTACACCGCCAAGGTCAGCTCGAATGGCCTTATCGGAGGCTTTGGCATCTACAACAACGGTCTGACTGTTGACGCCGGATTCGAGGTCGACAAGTTCTGGATCGGCCGCACGGAGGGCAAGGTCAAACCCTTCGTCGTGATGAACGGCAGCGTCTACATGGACGACGCCATGATCAACACCGTGACGATCGGCAAGCTGCGCTCGGCGACAGGCGGCGTCATCATTTCCGGCGGCAAGATCAAGGCGGAATTTATCGACGCTGACAATCTGGTCGTGAAATCAGCTGCGACGTTCACCGGTCAGGGCTCGCTATCCAAGAAAAACTCGCTGGGCTATTCGGAGGTTACAGGCACCAAGCCGCCGACCGATGCTGACCGCACGGCTTCGAACATCTCGTATGACACCAAGCGCGCCGGCGGTCGAAATATCGGCGACGTGCTCGAGGACGTGGCTGTCACTCGAAACCGGACGAACTACTGGATTCGTCCAGGCGAGACGACGATCAATGGCAACGCCATCTACACCGGGGACGCATACGTCGACACCCTTCAGATCAAGGGCGGAGCCATCATCGTGCCGCGTCAGGCGTTCGGTGTGGGTCAGGCTTCGGCTTCGCTCAGCATCGGCTCAGGCGTCTTCCCAGGCCCGATGGTGACGCTGATCTGCATGGCGTCGTTCACCAAACTCGGCGATGGCGACCAGCGGGTGATCATCGAGTATCGCAATCGCGAGCAGTTGAACGAGTGGATCAAGCTGGTGACGGAATGGCCGGACACCTACACGATCTCAACCATCATGGGCTTTCGTCAGATCGGCAACACCGGCGTTCACGATGTCCGTGCGCGCTTCACCGACTCGAACAGTGACGGTCGAGTGTCACTGGTCTTCTTCCTGGGGCAACGCTAATGGCAGATGAAACGACGGCAACGACCGAGATCGAAGCCGATGACGAGGAATACGGGGTGGTGTCGTCAAAGGACGACCTGCCCTTCGTGATGCCGATGGAAGAGTTCCCCGAACTCCCGGAAGGCGGTATTCAGGAGCCAGTGCCGCTGGTGAAGTTCACGGTCTACAACAACGAGACCGGTCGAGTCACCCAGTTTGGGGAATGCGCTGCCGATGAGCTGGAATTTCAGGACCAGGACGAACCTCACCTGACCGTCATCGAGGGCGTTTACCATTTCGACGACTACTACGTCGACCTGGCCACCCATGAACCTCGCGAGAAGCAAAACTACCTCTACCGGCTCGAGACCACGCCGCTGACGCTGACGATCATTGGCCTGCCCGCCGGAACGAAACTGGCAGTTGCCGGTATGGCTCTTGTGACCGACGAAGAGGCAACGGAGATCGACTTCGACGTGCCCGGCACGCACGAAATCAGCCTGTCGGGACTGGTCTCTCATCACAACACCAGCTTCGAGGTGACGATCGATGGCTAAACTGTCCGTCCGCAAATTCGAGTGCCAGGATGCGGCGATCGCCGATCACTGTCTCAAGGTCGATCAGGCTGCCGAAGAGGCACGCTCGCGGTTTCTGACCTCCGGCACCGGCCAAGCCATGGCCTATCAGTCGAAGTTCGAGGATGCCTCGCGCTTTCTCGCCAATGAGGCTGGCGCCTTCCCATGGCTCGGGGCGGAAGCCGAGATTCGGGACAAGACGATGCGCGAGGTGGCGACAGTCATCGTAGAGACCCGCAAAAAGTGGGACATGATCGGTTCCACTATAGAGATCCATCGTCTCCAGGCGAAACAGGCAATTCGCGATGCCAAGACACCGGCAATCATGCATGCGATCGCCGAAAGCACCGTCAAAGCTCTCTCAGAACTCGCGTGAGGGCTTGACAAAATAGTAAGTAAGCGCTTACTTACCATGATATGATTGCCCGGTCATTAACCTTTGGCGGGGAGATTGCGACGTGAAGGATACGATCACTGAGGAAGTGGTTTCGACCCTTGCCTCTCAACCTATTGGCGATGCGATCCCCGAACCGGTGCTGAACTGGGCCGACAAAAGTCTCTGGATCGTCATGGGCTTCATTCTGTTGGGTCATGTCGCACGCAATCTCGTCTCCGACGAGCCATTCAATATCCGCAAGTTCATCGGGGAAATGATCCTCGCCGCCATCGGGGCTGTCTCGATCTACGTGATGGGACTGCTACAGGGGCTGCCCGAGCCACAGATCATCTTCATCGGCCTACTGACTAGCCTGGGCGGTCTGCGAGCTCTCGAATGGGCCGCGAAGATCACTCGTGCGGTCAAGAAAATCTCGTAAGGAGATAGACCCATGCAATTCGCACTCAACTTCCCCCGTCGTGAGTTCGAGCTTTCCCAGACTGCCGTTCGCAAGGGTATCGATAACACGGTCCCCGACGAGCTCGTGCCGAATGCCGCTCGCCTTTCCTGGTGGCTGCAAGAGCTTCGCAACAAGATCAACCGGCTTCACCGCCAAGAGTCTCGCTCGCGTGAGCTGCCGATCGTCATCACCTCCGGTTATCGCTGCCCGGCGCTGAACGAAGCCATCGGCGGCGCCGAGAATTCGCAGCACTCCAAGGCAGAAGCCGTCGACATTCACGTCCCTGGCATGACCTCGCGTCAGCTCGTCGACTTCATCGTGGCCAACCAACCCGGCTACGACCAGATGATCGAAGAGTTCGGCCAGTGGGTGCATGTCAGCGTGACCACTCGCCCGCGTGGGGAAGTGCTCGTTGCCAAGCGCAACTCTCGGGGCAAGGTCAGCTACGCCCCTCTCGTGACGCAAGAAGAAGCCTAATCCTGGGCCGGCTCCGGCCGGCTTTTCGAGGTGAATCATGACCGACACCGATGCAATCGCCACGATCTCTGGCTTGACCACGGAGGCCAATAACGAGACCACCGCGATCCAGACCGCTTATTCGAATTTCGACGCGTCCAAAGCGGCATTGACCCAGGCCGAAGCGGAAGTTTCTGCGCGACTAACGCTCATGGACAAGCGGGTTCGCTACGTCATCAATCGATATGGGGAAGGCAATGGCGCTTGATCCGAATCTACAGGTCTCGATCGACAGTCTCCAGACCGCTCATACCAGCGTGATCGAAGCCGTTCGGGGCTACACCGGTGGCAGTATCGCCAAGAGCACCAATGATCTGCTGCTGAAACACGCCAGCGCCAATCGCGGAATCGATGAAGCCGAGTCCGGGTTAATCAATCAGATTCTGGCTCTCGACAATGCCCCGGTGCCTTCTTTCCTAGCTGGTTTCATCCGTCGCTCGTTCATGAAAGGCGAAGCCTCCATCGATCATGGCTATACGGCCAATCAACTCCTTGGATTCAAACGAGCCTCGGTGAAATGGGCGTTTGGTCCCGGCGGCAATATCACTCAGGTGCCGGTCGACACCCTGGCCTATGCCTATGACCCCCTGACCGGTTATCCGATTGGCGCGCTTTTGGAAGGCGCAGCGACGAACATTCGCCCCTACTCACATGAGTTCAGCCGCTGGCCCGTTGCCAATGGCTCGACCTTCTCAACCTCATCTGAATCGACCGTCATCGACGGCATTGGCCCGTGGAAATTCAACGAGGGCACACAGACTGACGTTCAGCACTACTTCCTCCACGGCGCAAGGCTGACTGCTGGATTCTGGACCGACTCGATCATCGTCAAAGCCGGTGAGCGTTCCAAGATCGAGATCAGAGTCACCGACTATGGACCCTCAAGCCAAGCCGGGTTTGATCTCGAGAATGGTCAGATTTTCAACCAGCCATCGCCGTCGCAATCCTCAGCCAAGATGACCAAGTTGCCCAATGGCTACTGGCTCTGCGAGGTGACTTTCTACGTCGATGCCGAGGCCGACGGCAACGTGCTCTACATGCTGAGCAAGGACGGTGGCGTCAACGAAGCGTATGCCGGTGAGGGAGACAAGGGCGTCTACATGCTTCATGCCCAGCTTGAGGCCAACTCATGCTCTACATCTCGAATTCTTTGCGCCGGAACGCCAACCTCTCGCGCTGCCGATGATCCGACCTGGGAGTTGGATGATTCTCACAACAAGGAAGGGTTCTCGTTCTATCTGGAGGGCGTCCAGGGTTCCCGTCAGGGAACCGCGTTGTTCTATTCGAATGTCGGAGGTCTCGATAGTCATCTTCGCGTCGGCTTCCCGGACAACAACAGCGCGGCGGTGTGGTTCAACCAGAACAACGCCGGTGCCCGCAGCATTCCGCTTTCCGATTTCCCCTCCTACGTCCCAGGCACTCCATTCAAATTGGCAGTCAGCGTAGGGCCGACCAAGATCGCAGTCGCCCTCAACGGTGAGCTGTCGAGGATGGATATCAGCAGCCGCGGCGTCCCCGCCGTCAATCGTGCGCGGCTCGGCGCCATTTCGGATACCAACAATGGCATCAATGGGCAAATCGTCGAGTTTCGCGAGTTCCCCATGGTGCTCAGTGAAGAGCAGGTTTTGGAGATGACCACATGACGCAGACGCTCGATACCGCCCATGCCGCGTCAATCACCGAGCTACAGACGCGTCACGCCAAACTGATGACCTCGGTGCGCAACTATACCGACACCAGCGTCACGGCATCGACAGCCGAGCTCACCGCCGCCCGCTCTGCCCTGATGGATAACATCGACGCCAAGGAGCAATCGCTGCTGGGCCTGGCACAGAGAAAGGCGACGAAGCCACTCCCCTCGATGATTCTGGACTTCCGAGAGCAGGTGTTTCTCCAAGGCAATCGTATCATCGAGCGCGGCCGTGACGTTGCCGATCTGCTCCAGGTGCTGCGTGGCTCGTCGAAGTGGTGCTTTGGCCCTACCGGCAATGTCCGTGAATTCCCGGCGAACACCGTTGCCTACGCCTACGATCCGACGACCGGAGAGGCAAAAGGTATTTCCCTGGAAGGTGCCGGCACCAACCTGCACCCCTACAGCACGGACATGACCAACGCGAATGTAACTCGCCTGAGATGCGATGTTGCGGTCTCAAGCGAAACCTCTCCTATTACGGGTCAAAAAGCTTTCAAGCTGACCTGCCTTGAGAACAACACGACAGGCTTAGATCCCGGCACGTTCAGCGTCACCAATGGAACGAAATACACCACCACCGTCATCGCCAAAGCGGGATCGGCAAACGGCATTACGCTGGTCTTCAAGTCATTTCAGTCGGGCTGGCAAGCGGGTGAGATTCGATTCGATGGGTCTGTCGATTCCTCGACGGGATCGGGTTGGAAACTCGAAGAGCAATGCGATCTGCGCGATGGATGGGTAATGGCGCGCGTGTCCTGCACGGCAAGTCAGGATTCGACCGCAGCCTCGGTTGAGTATCGCATCACCCACAATGACGCGAACCCAGCCGTTGGACAGACTATCCATCTCGCCCACTGGCAGATCGAGACCGGCAACGGATCGACGATCATTCCGACAGCCGCAACGGCCGTTACCCGTGCAGCCGACAACATGCTGCGCGACCTGTCGTTCGAGCATAACCCCAACGGCTTCACCTTCTATGTCGAAGGTGTGCAGACCTCCGACACCGGATCGCTGGTGTTCTATTCCCTGAACAACAGCACAAGCAAGAGTATCCGAGTGGGTGTGCCGTCCAACAATAACGCGATCTTCTGGGTGAATTACGATCGCCTGGCCAATATCTCTACGACCAACTTCCCGGTAGTGAAAGGCGGCAGCAACAAGATTGCGGTGTCCGTGAATGCCACGCGCTTCGCGGTCGCCTGCAATGGTTCTGTCAGCTATACCAGCACGCCTCCCCAGGGTATCCCGATCTTCAACCGCGCCAAGCTTGGTGCTATCTCCGACACCAACAACGCCATCAACGGCACCATCGCTGAGTTCCGCGCCTACCCGATGGCGATGGAAGCGGCCGATCTGATCGTTCTTACTACCTGATACGAGACCCTGCCCATGCGTGATGCTCTGCTCTATGTCGCCACTTTCAAAACTCTGGTTAATCACCTGGCGATCCACTATCCCAACATGCTCGAGCGTGATGGGAACGGCGCGATCGTTACTCCCCCGGTGGTCACAGGATTCGCTCGCACCCCGGCGATCACCGATGGCACCGCCGTGATGGTCTACGTCCGTCTCCAGGATGAAGAGGTCGAGGATTGGCGCGGTATGCCGGGCGTCGAGATCATGGCCGAGACCGTATTCACCGGCCCCGGCACGGCTCAGCGCATCTATGACCAGGTGTTTGCCGACGAAGTGAAGTATGCACGCTACAAAGCGCTCTATCCGCACGACCCATACGCGATCGAGACAGGGCTTCTCGCCTACACCCTGACTGCCGAATTCAGCGAGCCGACCGAAGTCGTGGTTCAGCTCGACGACGAGCCGCAAACACTGATCATGACCGACGTCTACAAGCTGTCCGTGACGCCGGACGTCAGTGTAAGCGTGGACCACGAGGGTGTCGTGCTGAGCGAACCCGTCGTGGAGACCCGCACCATCACGCCCTCGGCGTGGATCGGTGTTCTTGCTGGAGCCTGACACATGGGACTCTTTGCCAGGTTGTTCGGTAGTGACAACGTCATCCAGAAAGCCGCGGATGGCATCTACAATGGCGTCGACAAGGCGATCTACACCCAGGAAGAGAAAGCGATTGGCTTCCTCAACCTGCTGAAAGCCTACGAGCCGTTCAAATTGGCCCAGCGACTGCTCGCGCTGACCGTCACGGTGCCCTATGTGACCGTGTGGCTCTGTTGCGCGCTGATGCTGGTGATCGCGGGCTTCGTTGAGCCGGCTTATGGCAAACAGCTCGATGAGGCGGCGCGCACGCTCGGGGAGTTGAATAACGACACGCTGGGCATGCCAGTCGCCTTAGTGCTGTCGTTTTACTTCGCCGGCGGTGCGCTCGAGGGAGTCGTCGACAAGATTCGCTCCAAGCAGGTGAAATCCTAGAGAAAAGGCGGACAAAGCATATGGTTTTGCCTTCGTCCGCCTGATAGAGTAAGTAATCGCTTACTTACTGGATTTTAGGCCGATGCTGTCATGCCAACGACCCTACGATCTGGATCGACCGCCCTGTCTCGCGACAGGTGCGTGGCGTGAACGGGTGTCTCTGACTGTGTGATTGAAGGCGGGCTTCGGCTCGCCTTTCCTTTTAAGGGTCGACCGATGTCTCGAAGCTATAACGGCAAGCAGCAGAAGCGTCAGGAACGACGGTCCAGCAAGCGTAGGGATCGAGCCGATGTCGTGGCCCTGTTCGACAACCATCGCGAACAGGCAGGCGCCGAGATCCAGCGCGATCTGATGCGTTTCATGTCCACGGCCAACGCCAAACGCTCCAGCGAGCCCGTCCAGGCACGCAACGAGACTCAGGGTCACTACATCATCTCGATCCAGGGGAACGATGTCACCGTCGGCACTGGCCCTGCGGGGGCCGGCAAGACCTGGGTAGCTACCGCACTGGCCTGTGAGGCGCTGATGGCCAAGGACGTCGAGAAGATCATCGTCACCCGCCCGGTGGTCGAGGCGGAAGAATCACTCGGGTTCCTTCCTGGCGAGATCATGGATAAGTTCGCGCCCTACTTCGTCCCGATCCGTGAGGTCATGGACGAGCGCCTGGGTAAGGGCTTCGTCGACTATCTGATCGGGACCGGCAAGATCGAGATCGCCCCTCTGGCCTACATGCGGGGCCGAACGCACAAGAACGCTTTCGTGATTCTCGACGAAGCGCAGAACACCACGCCTAAGCAGATGAAGTTGTTCCTCACCCGTCTCGGCGAGAACACGCGTGTCGTCATCAATGGTGACGCCTCGCAGCAGGACATTCGCGCAAAGCTCAACGGCTTGGATGATGTCGTTCAACGGTTCAGCCGGACCCCTGGCTTTGGGGTGATCGCGTTCGACCGGGCAGACGTTGTCCGCTCGGCGTTGGCGCAGATCATTGTGTCGAACTACGAAGACAATCCAGTCGCAGCTTAGCGCAGTGTAGCGATGCTATCCCTGATAGCGTCAGAATCGACCCAGAAAGCGTCCCTGAGCGCGTTCGAGCTTCACGACACAAGATGACGCTTGGAAACTCGGAACGGAGCGCACACGCAAACAGGGAGCGATTCACCCCCAGCCCTCGATCAGACGATCGGGGGCTTTTCATTGCGCGGTTCGCCGGGTCCGAGCAGCTGTGAGGCAGACCTATAACTCTATTATCTGTGTTTATCTGGAAATGTATTTATAGATGGAAGCAGGCACCCGAGCTAAAAACAAAACCTCTCCGGTCCCGACAAGGTTTCCGACACCCTGGAGCTGAGGAAAGGCAGGAAAGGGAGTGATCCCGGCCCTGGGGTTTCCCCGTCAGCAGTTCCAGATGGTCAACGTAGTGAAGCCGGGCGTGTTGCGCATGCCGCCGCCGCGCCAGGAGCCGGCCCTCTCGAACATACCCCTCCCCCAACGCGAAGATTTGATTGCTGCCCCGGATCAGAGAGTGCTAACTTATGCAGTCACTAAGCACTTACTTACTGTTAGAGAAAACAATGAACTCTCCCGCGAAACGCGTCGTGCATACCAGCACGAGCAAGCCGCCTAAAAGCGTGCCAATGGCGAAGCTCCCAGACAATTTGGTCGAGCGCTATCGGGCACGTCGTGACGGCAGTTTCGAGTTCTATGATCAATTCTCTTCCGTCGAGCTCGACGCGGTCATGTCCGATGGTATCCCGCGAGACCTGCTGGAGAAGGAAGCAGACCTGCTGCTCTCCAAATGGTTCGATTATCGCCCGTATCACCTGTGGCGCGCCGCCGCGATCTTCCTCGAAGCCTACCGCTCCGAACACGCCTGGGTGATGCGCAAGCGCGAGGACATCTCCAGCCACTGGTTTCACAAGGGTATCAAGGCGAAGACGCTCCACACCCTCGGATCACAACAGCTGATCGCCCTTTGGAAGTCGCGTCAGGCTGCCGACTCGATCGGCGCCCCCTACGACTTCTACTGCCGCGAGCTCTTGAATTGGGCTGAGCATCGCAACTGGACTCACCTGCCGCGGATCAATCAGCTCTACACAGAGGATCACGTCGAGGTCGTCAAGGACTTGCTGGCCAAGGATCGCGTCGCTCGGCTGCGCTACGCCACCGAGCCTTGCTTCGGCAACGAGCAGTTCGCCGGCGAGCTTCACCAGAACGATTACCACCGCTATCTGATCGCACAGATCAAGCAGAGAGCACATCCCGTTTTCTCACTAGGTGGCGCGGTCTTTCGCCGTTGCCATCTACCCGAAGCCGTTGCCAGAGATCACTTTGGCGATGCGCTAGTGGATGAAGCTCTACGTCTCGCCGACCAGCTCTATCCGAACGACACCCTGTGATCGTCAGCACACACTGACATCGCATTCAAAGCACACACGGAGCAATCAACCATGAAACCAGTTACAACCATCACCTCAGTCGAATCCCGCTCTCGTCGTGTGGACGCTGCCACCGGTCACAAGCCGTCTTTTAGCAGCAAGCCGGGGACCGAGAAGCGTCCGCCGACACGTCGCAACCTGGAGCAGCACGAAGCCGCCCTGATTCCCTCGATCCGCTCGCGATCGCCGATCAGACTGGTGCTGATTGACGGCACCTGCATGGAAGGCGTGATCGCCATCGGCTTTGACCGCTATTCCATCGGCATCGAATATCAGGGCAATCGCGAAAGCGTGTTCAAGTCCTCGATCGCCCGCATCATTACGCCGATCGGAGCCTGATGCATGACTGCTGCCGCCGTTATCGCAGGTATCGGTGGCGCAGCCGGCTCAGCCAGTGCAGCGCCGCCCTCTCCGTTCGACCCTGACTATGAGGTCAAGGTGGTCGCGCATATCCTGCGCGACACCCATTTCATGCGTCAGTGTGATGATCTAGTCGACCGAGAGTATTTCGAATCGGCCTCGACCCGCTTCCTGGTCGGTGTGGCAAAGAACCACTTCAAGAAATACGGCTCCGCGCCCGATATTCGAACGCTCGCGATCTACATCAAGAAGGCCAGCGCAACCGGCCGACTCAAGTCGGGTATGATCGATGACATCAAGGAAACACTCGGTCAGGCGTTTCGGGAGTCACTGGGCGACGTCAATTACGTCGTCGAGCAGGTGTCATCTTTCGCACGTCACAAAGCGCTGCAATCGTCGATCATGCGGGTCATCGACGACATGGAGAAAGCCGAAAAGCTGGGCCAAGATTTCGATTTCAGCCAGGCAGAGAAGGAATTCTCCAAGGCGCTGATGATCGGCACCAACGACGCGAACAACGGCTATGACTACTTCGAGTCGATCAGCTCCCGCACCGAAGCCCGAGAAGAACGCAAAGCTGGTGTGGCGCCGGATCAGGGTATTACCTCCGGCTATCCAGCGATCGACACCCTGCTCTATCACAAGGGCTGGGGTCGCGGCGAAATGGTGCTGTTCATGGGTCCACCCAAGAGCGGAAAATCGACAGCGCTGGGGCAGTTCGGAATCAATGCGGCACTGGCGGGCTTCGATGTCCTCTACGTGACCCTAGAGGTCGCCGATCTGATCATGGCCGATCGTATCGATGCCACCCTGGCGGATACTAAGGTGCATGAGTTGACCGATAAGTCGGGCTCGGTGAAAGATGAGATCGAGAAGCTGGCTTCATCGTCCGGCAAATTCATCATCCATCAGTATCCGACGGGGAGTTTTACCCCCAAGCAGCTGTGTCGTCTCATAGAGCACTACAAAGCTCGCGGAATCGTCTTCGACCAAGTGGTCGTCGACTACGGAGACATCATGGCGCCAGACTTTCGCTCAACGGACCCGATCGAGAACAGCAAGAGCATCTACGTGGGTTTGCGCGCCGCTGCCATGACGTATGACGTCGCCCTTTTGTCAGCGACTCAGACCAACCGCGACGGAGCCAGAAATGCGACCGCCGGCATGACCGACGTCGCCGAGGATTTCAACAAAATTCGAATTGCCGATCTGGTGATCTCGATCAACAAAACAGAAGAAGAAAAGGCCGCCGGGGAAGCCCGCCTGTATTTCGCTGCGTCGCGAAACCAGCGCAGCGACATCACGGTGCGGATCGGCCAAGACCTGGAAAAGATGAAGTTCCTAACCAAAATTCTGGACATTACCTGATGAGCAACGAAAAGCCCCCGAAGAACCGCACGGACTATCAGCGGGACTACCAGCGCGACATGCGAGCCAAGAAGGTGACGGTGAGCTTTCTGACCGACCCGGATATCAAGGATGACATGAAGCAGATGGCCTCCGATCACGGGTTCAGCTCCATCAAGGCGTTCATGGAAGACCTGACCCGGAAATACAACGTGATCAGGGCGGAAGAAGTTGGTAAGAGCGACGATGAAAGCAAGGAGTGAGCGATGGAAGGCACCAACCCGTTTCGATTGAAGAAACCCTGTGCCAACTGTCCGTTCCGATCCGACGCAGGGGCTATTGATTTAGCCCCTGGTCGTTTGGAAGAGATCGCACGGGACATCACCGAAGGCGAAGGCAAGACCTTCTTCTGCCACAAGACCCTCTCAGGCAGTCATACCGAAGACGATGAAGGCAACGAGCTCAGCTATGAGCGCGGCGATAAAGACTCCCTCTGCATCGGCTCTGTCATCTTCCAGCTCAAATACGGACGGCTCCCCATCGGCGCCAGACTCGGATTCATGAGTAAGGATTACGACTACGAGAAACTAATGGCTCAGTTCGACAGCGTCGTCGACCCCGAAGATGTCTTTACCCCTCGTGCGCATGGCAGATATTGGCTCAAGGACAACGGGGAGTGGATCATCGGGTCTTGGGATGGTCACTGCTGGGAGACCGATCAACACTTAGGGCTCACCGATAGCGATTACGATGAGATCGGGTCTGCCCTGGTGAACCCGCATGAGTGATCTCAAGACCATGCTCGATGACCTGGATATTCGGGACTATCTCGACACCCAGGGGATCGAATACAAGACCAGCCGCTCGCGCAAAGGAACCCAGCTGATCCTCAAGGATTGTCCGGTCTGTGGCGGCGACGGCTGGAAGGTCTATCTCAACGAAGAAACGGGGCTGGGAAATTGTTTCCAAGGCGACCATCCTCCCGGCGAGAACTTCAACAAGTGGTCGTTCATCCGCGCCCATCTCGACAATCCCGCCCCGCGGATGGTGATCGAGCACATCGAGGGATATCTGGACTCGGTCGGCTTCACCATCGAGCGTGAGCGCAAGGTGGCCACCTACGAGGCGCTGAGCGAGCTTCCCGAAGATGCCGTTGCATTGCCCACCCCGAGTGGACAGATCGTCTCCTACCTCCACGATAGAGGCGTCACGGCCAAGCAGTGCGAATACTTTCGCCTGCATTTCTGCGAAAGGGGTGTTTTTCGCTTCAAGACCGACAGCCGCGAACATAGCCAGGATTTTACCGGTCGCGTGATCATTCCGGTGTTCGACCTGGCTGGCGATTTCAAGACGTTCCAGGGTCGAGACATCACCGGCACTGCCGACGACAAATACCGATTCGCCACCGGGCTGCCGGCAGCCGGCGCCTTCCTTTACAACGGCAATAACGCCGTCGGCAAAAGGCATGTCGTCGTAGGCGAAGGCGCCTTCGATGTCTGGGCGATTCAGAAGACGCTATGGAGCCGCGAACTCGATGAGATTGAAGCGGTGGGCACCTTCGGCAAGCACCTATCTCACCTGAGCGCCGGTGACGACGACCAACTGGGGGCGTTTCTGAACCTCAAGGCTGCCGGTCTCGAGACCATCACCATGCTGTGGGATTCCGAGACCGCCGCGATTCGAGATGCGCTCGGGGCCTGCGATCTGCTCCAGCAGCACGGCTTCAAGACCCGTCTGGCCACCCTGCCGCCGGGACAAGACCCAGGTGAGTCCACGGAAATTCAGATAAATCAGGCGATTATCAAAGCGCAGCCCTATTCACGCTCGCTTGCAACAAAAATGCGTTTGCAAATGCTTCACTCCCGATAATCTTATAGCTACACTATAGTAAGTAAGTGCTTAGTTACCCTAAGAGGAAATCATGAACGCTTCCCAAATCGACGCCGAGATGGACAATGAAGAATCCCACGTCGTGCCCTACGTCTCCGGCAGCATCAAGCTTGCCAACATCGACAGTATCGGCAAACTGGGGTTTTTCTCGCTGAACAACAACATCGGCACCAACCGCTCGGTTGCCATTCCGTTCATCGACATCCCCAGCGAGAGCACCCTGCGCTGCATCGCCGAGATCGACAGACTTCCACGAGACTTCGCCGAAGCCTTTGGTGTGGGTCTGACCATCGGGGGGGTTCGTGACGTCAATTCGGCTTTCTCCAAAGCCTTCCCGGATAGCGACGATATCAGCTGTTCGGTCAGCGACTACCAGGTCAATATTCTGGTCCCTAAGAAGAGCGAAGTGGGCTCCCAGATCGACAACCGCATCAGAACCTACCACTACGAAATCCTGACGGGTGCAGCGAAGACCGATATCGCGACCTTCCGAAGCTGCATCAAAGCCGGCGGGTTTCTCCAGAACGGACACATCGTCGAAGCCATTCTCTCCAACACGGTCTTTTCTGTCTGGAACACCAAGGAATTCGACATGCCCAACGGCATCGTCAATCAGGTGAAGTGGCTGGGTGCGAGCTATCTGACGAAGAACACCCGCGGAAACTTGTTCCCGCAGCTATCCCCTCTCGTTGCCGAGCTCCAACGTAGCCACGCCAACAAGGGCATGCGTGACTCCAACCCCAATTGGGGTGCGCTGGCTGGCCTGGGCAGCCTGTCATGAAATCCCCCTCCATGAGCGGCGACAACATGCACGCCGTGGAGTGTGCTCAGACGAGCCGCTGCGCCTCCTACGCCGTGTGTCAGCACACGGTGTGGGCCTACAAGCAGAGTCGCCTCAAGGGCTTCGATGACTGCCGTGCGGCGATCAATTCGCGAACCTGCCCCGCCATCAAAATGATGCTGGAGGAAAAGAAGGCAGGGGGACCGATCTACTTCGAATCCTACGCCGAGAGTGTGGTGGCAAGGCAGGCCCGAGAAGAGGCAGCGGCGGCAGAACGTGTCGCGCTGACCCGCCGGCCACGCAAGGCAATGGTGACGTCGAGAACGGTCGATCCTGGCCGTGACGCGCAGATTGCCGCCGGCTGGAATGAGGCTGACGACACAGTCGCCAAGCGGCTGGCTAAGCAGCGAAAGTCCAAGCCTGAACTGCCGCCGGTCAGTGACAACCTGTTTGAAGCGGTGGTCAACGAGTTGGCCGCTCAGGAGGCATCCTCCGGCTGAGAAAAAGCATATTTCAGCCCTAGCGTGTTCGCTCGACACTAGAGAATCACGCAACGAGAGAGCGAACGATGGTCAAGTTTCTGGACGGACTGATGACGCTGTTTCAGGTGGGGGAAAAGCTGATCTTGCTGGTGCTGGTGATGCTGCCGGTTTTACCGATGTTGTTCGTGCTGTTTTGGCTGATCAAAGGACTCTGGTCCCTCTAACCGAGAAGAAAGACATGACCCAATCCAACAAAGGCATCATCCACAGCATCAAGCTGATGCACTACCGCCGCAAAGCGCGAGTCTTGATTGCCTCGATCTATGCCCGGCTGGATAAATCACCCGGCGGCACTCATATCACGGTTCAGACGAGCCCAAGTCTCCAGCGCGACATCATCCGCGCCGACAAGTATCTGGAAGCCTTGCGCGAACTCGACCCGGACAATGCCCCGGATACCAATCTGAGCGTATTGATGGGCTTGGAAACCGTCAGGGCGACCGCATGAACCGTTCGATACTGATGCGCGCTGATCGCGCCGTGCGCATGGGTCAGTTTCAGAAGGTATTCCTCATCTGCCTTCTGGTCCTGGCGCTGATGGCAACAGTGGTCCTGGCGCTGATTGCGTGCGCCGTCGTCATCGTTCTTCGCACGTTTTGAACGCTATTACCCCATAGCGAAACGCACTATTTTTGTGTCTGTAGTAGTAAGTAAATAGTTACTTATCCCTAATCATGAGGAAGCACTATGGCTAAGCAATCAATCCCCTCCGTCCGACTGAACGCCAACATTCGCAAGCTGATCACAGCCAGCGTCATCGAAAAGACCATCTGGCCTTTGATGGTCAAGCTCGAAAGCCAACTCGATGCCGTCATCGAGAAAATACGCCTGGAATCAGTAGGGGGTGAAGCAAACGAGAAAATCATTCAGGAGGCGATTAATCAAGTCACCCGATTGAACAAGAAGGTCGGCGCGCTTGGTGGTCACGAGATGACGATCAAATGCCACAATCTCACCGACTATCGTATGCAGGTGAATGTTCGCGGCATGCATATGAGCCTCTATTTCTATGGCAAACAGGGAGAGTTCCCAGGGATTAATTGGGACCGGCTGGCCATTTATGAAGGCGCACGTTACACCCAGAAAATCTGTTACGCGACAGACTACGCCACGCGCTACGTCATCAAGGACGAGGCGTTGATCGACAGCTACCTCAGCCTTCGCGGACAGATCGAAAAGCTCGAAGAAGAGGTCAAGTCAGTCTGTCTGACCGTTCGAGGAACACTCGACTCGGTCACGACACTCAACAAGCTCCGCGAAGCCTGGCCCGAGTGCGAAGAATACCTGCCCGCCAACATCGAGAACCCGTCGACGCAGATGAAGTTGAACCTGCCGGTCTCGATCGACGCCCTTAACAAGAAACTCACTTCGTTCAAGAAGGCCGCTTAAAGCGACCGTCTCGATGCGGAGAGCCATGGAATTTCTATGAGTCGGCTCAAGAAATACGCGGTAATTGCAGGAATTGTTCTGGTCGCATTCATCACGCTAATCGTGATGTTTGCGGCCTGGATCAAGAAGGTGTTGTTCATATTGACGGTCATTATGATCGTGACCGTCGCGATCCGCTACCTGGCAAAGAAAGTCAGAATGCTACCGAGGAAGAAAGTATGAAACGAACCATCAGTCGCGGCCTTATGTTGGCCTCCCTCATCGTCTTCGGACTGGGGTTATCCGCATCAGTCATGGCGGACAACTTGCGCATCTCTACCGGCGCGTCGGGCGGCACCTATCACAACGTCTTCGGGGTGAATCTCGCCGACATCATGCGCGAGCAAGGATTCCAGCCGCAAACCCTGACGTCCAAAGGTAGCGCGGAGAATCTGGATCGCATTGCCAGTGGCGAGACAGACGTGGGCTTCACTCAGGCCGACGCACTCGCACTATGGCTGACCAAGAACCCCGGTGCCGGCGTCGAAATCCTGGGAAAGCTCGGGCAGGAATGCGTCTACCTCGCCGTGTCCGATAGTGGCGACGTGCAGGATGAATCGGATCTCGATAACGCCGGAGCCAGCATCGCCGTCGGTGATCAGGGATCGGGCTCGGCCATGACCTGGGACTACCTGCGAACGCTCAACGAGGACTACCAGAGCGCGTCGACCTACTACCAGGGCGGTATTCGTGCGCTGGCAAAGGTCAAGACTGGCGAACTGGATGCGTTCCTGTGGGTGACGTCACCCGAGAACCTGAATCACAAGTTCCTCCAGGCAGTGCGCACCAGCGGGTCCGGCATGCATCTGGTCGATGTGGACGACTACGGGCTCAACAACAAGCTGCCCAACGGCGAGCAGGTCTACGAGTTCCGTGATGTCGAGCTTGAAGACGCTATGTTCGCCGACACGGTCGAAGTCCCCTGCACCTCCGTGCTGGTCGTTGCCAGTCGCGATCTCAATGACAACGCCCTCGAGACCGTCGCCACCGCCGTGATGATGAACGGCAACCGCATCAAGGGTCAGTAACGACCCAACCCGGAGCCGCTGTCCGGCGGCTCTACCAAACATCTTTCTACCAATCCCGACGCCTCCCCGATGGCGTCACAACCAAGTTACGTCCTGAAATCGACAACTGAGGGTATCCCCATGAGACACGAAATCGGTGATCGCGTCGGCGCCATCCAGAGCGCCAACAAAGAGGAAGTCCGACTGCTCGGCTACGGCACCTTCGGTGGCTACAAAGTGCCGCCTCTCGAGAGCGGTGGTATGGGCGCCGGACTGCATCACGCCGGCTATGCCAACCCTTTCATCAAGCTCGACAGCGGTGAGGAAGTCTTCGGCTGTGAGTGCTGGTGGGGGCCGGAAGACAAGGTCAAGGAGATGATCGGCGAGCGTCCGGTGATCAACGTAACTGTCGCGGAAATGCGCCAGTCGGAAGAGGTCTCCGAGGAATGAATCTGATTGAAAACCACCCGATGCTCGGCGTGACGGTGGACTACGAGCATGACGGTTCCACGATCACGGGCGTCGTCACCGGCGTCCGTAAAGGCAATCCCATTCTCAACGTCCGCACCGGGAGCGAGAACAGCGATGCCTATCGCCTGAGAATCAAGCCGGATGACGGTAGCCGTGCGATCTGGACCGAAAGTCTCGCGGCAGGCGGAGATATCACGGCATGAGCGTCGTCGCCCTCTTCCTGATCGGGAATCTCGTCTCCGTGTCCTGTGTGATTGCCGCTCTGCTAATCGCGCTTCGCCAACTTCCCGGCTGGGGCTGGTTCCTGTTCATCGCCGTCATCTGTCATGCATCGATCAAAACTGACGATCTGGACCCCGCGAAATCGCTGTCGAGTGCCAGCGTCATCGGATCGACACTGGACGAAGAGAACAAAGAGTAATCGCCATGAACGATGCACACACCCCCAACAAGCCTCACGACGCCGACAAGCTCGTCTCGATGATGAAAGACCTGGAGCTGATCCTTCGCATCGTCAGCACCATGCAGGAGCGCGCCTACACCGCCAACAAAGCGAAGCGCGAGGCTCAGGAAAAAACACTCAGCGAGGAACGCGGCAGGATCGCGCTCGACATCATCTGTCACTGGCTCAATCACGGCGACGTGCGTCAGTTCCAGATGGCCAATGCCCGGCTGACGATGATGCTCCACATTCACCCGTCGCGGGTTGAGAAGACCGTCGAAGAGCTGGCCAACGTCTACGAGCGCCATCTCACCCGATTGCTGTCCGGCGCCATCAAGCGCGAGCAGACAGCTCATAACCAGCACGTCGAGCAATTCGCTCAACGCCTCAAGAAATTGCCATTCACAGGAGCCGCGCCATGTGGATTGTTGCGCTGATCTTCGGGGCCATCCCAGCAATGATTTTCTTCGACTGGACCGACTACGAAGACCCGATCTCGCTCGCTCTCACCCTGACCTACTGGACCTTCCTGATGATGTCGGTCTTCTACCTGTTCTGGGCGACGTTGATCGGCTATCGCCGGCACCACAAGGCAGGACGAGATAACCCGCTTCGCTATCGCATCAACTACGCCATCATCATCGGCTCCGTAATGGGCGCCGGTATCGGTCCCATCTTTGGCTCAGCCGGGACGATGATGGCCATTCTCCCCACCATCGCTTTCAACCTCTAAGGGAAACTCATGACTGCTATGCCCGCCATCGAACGTTGCCCCGGCGACACCGTTTACGAACTGATCATCAAAGCCAAGCTGGCCAACCTGGTCACACGAAAGGCGCTGATCGCCGAACTACTTAACGTCGAGGGGGATGCCTTTGCTCGACGCCAGGAGGTGATGCATTTTCTCTACTCGCCTCTTGTGCGCTTCAACGTGAAGCCGAAGAAAGACTGGATCGTCGGCACTGATGTGCCAACCGCTACATGGCCACAAGCCCGAGAACTGCTGCTTCAACTGTCGAAGCGCGAGATCACCGGCAACGCTGCCAAGGAAGCGGCGGAGAACATGATGGCTACACTCAGCCCAGTCTACGCCGACCTGTTCAAGCGATGCCTCGAGAAACGGCCAGACGCGGGTATGGGGGCCACGATCGTCAACAAAGAGCTGCCGCGCTATATCCCCCAGTTTAAATGCTCTCTGGCGGCCCCGTTCGAACTTCAACGCTGCAAATGGCCAATGATCGTTCAGCCCAAACTGGATGGCGTTCGAACCCTGGCACACGTCGACATGACTCAGGGCACCGTGAAGCACTACAGCCGCGAGGGACTGGAGTTCACCTCCAACGCTCACCTGAACGAAGACCTGATTCGCCTGGCTCACGCCATCGGCCAGATCATCGGTGAGACGAACGGTATCGTGCTGGACGGCGAGGTCTATGGGGAGAACTTCAAGGAGACCATCAGCGCGACACGCAAGAAGGATGGCTCCTGCGCCACGACCAAGTTCCACATCTACGATTTCATCCCGGCAGCCGACTTCTTCGATCAAGCGTCACACACCATCCAGCAGGAGCGCTCGAAGACCATTCTTGCCGCCTGCGACACGATCAAGATGGAAACGGTCCACTGGGTAGCCAGCCGGGTAGCGCGTAGCCTGGAGGACGCCATGACCGCCTACGAGACATTCAAGGCTGCTGGCTATGAAGGTGCGGTGCTCAAAGACCCGAGTGTTACCTATCGGTTCAAGCGCGGCTTCCACTGGATCAAGATGAAGCCGGAAGAGACGGTCGATCTGCTCATCACTGGCTGGGAAGAAGGAACCGGCAAGTATGTCGGTCAGATTGGCGCGCTGATCGTCGATTACAGCGGGGTGAGTGTTCGGGTAGGCTCCGGGCTTACCGACGCGCTACGCGTCTCCCTGTGGGCTGAGCGCGATGATCTGGAAGGTCGTATGATCGAGGTTAGCTACATGGAAGAAACGCCGGACAAGTCCCTGCGCCACCCGGTCTTCGTCTGCTTCCGCGACCTCCCGGAAGCCCCTGGCAGCAAGGTCTGAACGGTAAGTAAGCATTTGCTTACTATGCTGGACAACGGTATAATTGACATTGCACCAGCAGGCGCAGTGCGTTGGTTGTGATTTGGGAGAAAGGGACACCCTAAGCGTGTCCCTATTTTTTTGTGTAAAAATTCATGTCTGCCCATTAAAGAAAATGTGACATTATTCGCGCATAAAATGATAGTCACAGAATTTTTTACAGGGGTCGGAAATGAGCGTTTCGCTAATCTTATCGATAGCGTTATTCATCTGTATCTTTTATTTCGCCTATTCACTGTATTCGACTATTAAGCCAAACCGTTTTCTGGACACACGAAAGCGTGCGTTCAAAAACGTGTTGGTGGCTGCCTTTTCGATATATGTGGCGGTGTTGGTCAACCAGCGATATGTCGATTGGGTTAGTGAAAATACTCAACAGGTCGCCGGGAAGCAGAACACCTCACAAGTTGAAGCCGCCGATCAGCAGAAGCCAGTCGATACCGAAAGCGAAAAATCAGAATCAGCCATGAAGGTGTCGACTCAGGATTCCCCGGCACCACAGACCTGCGGAACGGAAGGGATCGTCTTCAATGACGTCGTTGCGGTCAGTGGATCGAATGACATTCACGAGTCACCTGGGAAAGACACCCCTCGCCTCGTGAATGAGAAAGCCACGAAGGCATTAGGTAAGACCTTCTATCAGAGCGTCGATTCATCAACCTCTGTGCGCCGACTCTGCGTGCAGTCTGACTGGACCGAGATTCAAATCGTTTCGCCAGACTGGCTGACGCACGTCCACGGCTGGGTTCCCTCGACAGCTCTGCGACAGATCGAGACCGATCAGAGCGGCAAGCGCCAATACGTCGAAGAGGATATCTACTGGGATAAGGACACATCGAAGTTCAAACCTCAAATCATCGCCGCAGTAAATCGCATCTCGCGGGAAAATGCGCAATGCGTGAAGCCTGAGCCGAGCCTGGTTGCCAAATCACCGAGCAAAAGCAAGGCTGGCGATCCGGTCTTCTTCCTGACCTGTGAGAATGCCAAAGGGCAGATGTTCAACGTGTGGTTCCGGCCCGATGAAGTGAAAGATCAAACCCATTCTTTCGCGGCGATCAAACCGCTCGACCGGACAGTCGCTGTCAATTCCTGCGAGGCGGCAGCCAAGAACGCAGCCACCCACCCCTCGACCGTCGACTTCTCTCGCATCATGGAACTGGGCTATGCCACACAGCCGTCCGGGCGTTCAGAAGTTATCTCGTCCTTCACGGCCAAGAACTCCTTCAATCTGGAACTGAAATACCAGATTCGCTGCCTGTTCGATGGGAATCAGATGATCGAGACGAGCATCTGGGAAATTTGATAGGCAAAGGGCGCCTCGGCGCCCCGGTATTATTTTTTAGCCAAATCTGCCTCCTCAAACAGTTTAGCGAGGTGTGCTTGAACTTTGCGGAGTTCGGGCGTGTCCATAACCGTAACGCCCTCGTTCTCTGCGGTCTCGCACGTATCTGGTGAACCTCCTGCTGCCACTTCTCGAACATGAAGCGTGTTCTGAAAGTCCTGTTCTAGATGAGCGGTAGAGAAAGGATGGTTTGGATCAGCAGCGCGATCTGCTACCCCTCTCCAAGAATGGATTTCCTTGTTTGCCCTTCTCCAAGTCATATCGGGCTCAGACTTGACCAAATTTAGAGCCGCCTGCTCTCTAGCTTTATCTTCACCGTATCTTGCCTTGCAATTCTGAAAACCGCGTTCATGGGGAATAGAAGCACCTACGCACTTAGTGACATCGTCTGACATAAATTGCACCTCCGATGCGTTGTGTTGGGTTTGTTGAGGTCGTCCCCGACGGACACGATGACTTTTTAACAATAGGGTCACGTAATCGATATTCAAGTCAGAATGTAAGATATTTCCTACAAAGATTAAATCAGAGTTTACTGATATTAGGTGGCCTAGTGATATTTGGCCCACCTTGAGTGTCGGCGATCGCGTTTAGAGTGTTGCTCAAATGCTGCTGCCGGATATGGCCATAGTTCTTGATCGTAGTCTCGATGTCCGAATGCCCCATGAGCTTGCTCACCGACAGGAAGTCGGCACCAGCCATGATGAGCTGACTCGCGAAGTTGTGCCGTAGCGTGTAAAGGTCCATGTCATCGGGCAGGTCACACAACGACTTGATCCGCGTCCAGGGCTTCCTGAGACCACCTTTCGACAGTCGCTTCCCGGTTCGCGGCGAGGGAAACACCGGCCCCTTCCTCGGATCACCCTGCTGGTCTCTCCACGTCGTGAGCACCTGAGATAGTTGACCGGCCAGGGGGAAACTCATCCGCCCCATATCGTGGTGAGCAATCTTCTCGATCACCTTGTTGACGATGGTCACGTCGCGATCCAAGTGAGTCCACTCAAGACCCAGCACATCTCCGGGGCGAAACCCTCCATAGTAGATGCAGAGGATGGCCGGCACGACGTGGTCGACATAGGTAAGATTGGAGAGATCAGCTCGGTGCGAATTCGACTTCTTTTGCAGCGAGCGTGCGCGGGCCTCCCGCTTTGATTCATTGTAGCGTTCGAGCCCTTTATGCAGCTCGGTGATCTCCCAAGGCTCCAGCGCCCTCCTTTCACCCACCGAGTGATTCTCAGCCTCGGTTGCAGGCGGCCTTTTCAGCTTCACCCCTTTCAGTGGATTCGCCGACAGGAACTCTTCCTCGACCGCATGATTGAGCATCGCCTGGATAACGGCATAGGAGCGCTTGATGGTGACGTGCGCCAATCCCGATCCCTCGAGTCGCATCTGCCAGCGTTTGACCAGGTGCTTGTCGAGCTCGGTCATGTTCTTGCCACGCCAGCCGGTAAAGTGCCGCTGGAATCGCTGAACGTCGTCCTTGCCGCCTTTGTTGCGTAGTAGATGGGCCTCGTAATGCCGATCGAAATACCCGCCAACGGAGCGTGAGAGCTCCAACTCCCGCTCACGGGTGGCAGCCGCCTCGTTACGCCTGGCTTCCTCTAGCCTGGCAATACGATCTGACTTGGGGTCGATACCAAGCGCCAGCTGCCTCGCATAGTCGGCAGCGATGAGTCGCGCATCGCTTGGGGAGATCGCCGGATAGGTGCCGATCTTGAGCTTCGGCCGGGTGTCATTGACCAGGGAGCGATAGCGGAAATAATAGGTCGGCTTTCCCCGCGTCCCGATCTGAACCAGAAAACCACTGATCTTGGTGTCGTTTAGGAGGGTTAGCTTGTCGCGAAGCGCAGTTTTGAGGGTCGTTTCGTTGATCATGACCCGTTTAGAACGATCAGCCATATCAAGCTCCCTTTCCATAGCTGGAAGGCAGGATGACGGTGCTACGCGAAATCTGGCGAGTTTTGCGGGAATAGACCGGCAGAATACGAAAAAACCGGCTGAAATCAGCCGGTTCTCTCTCACTTGGAGGTTCCCCGGTTTGGACCCTATGTGGACCCAAATTGAGATTTCGCAAAACATCTGCGACCGGTGAATCATCTAAGTGCTTGATAATCATGGTCGGAGCGACAGGATTCGAACCTGCGACCTCTGCAACCCCATTGCAGCGCGCTACCAAGCTGCGCCACGCTCCGGTTTCGGTGGGCCCGCTAATGACGGGTCTCCGCGAAACGCAGCGTATACTACCTTGCACCCCATAAAATGAAAAGCGCTTCTTAAGGCTTTTTTTTCAAACGGTTGCGAATACTGCCGGTGTCGACTCCTGAGGTAATCAAGAACTATCGCCTGGCCAGCCACGGGACCAACACGACGAGTCTCGTCTCCTCCTTATGCTATGCGTACAATGTCCCACGTTACGACCAAAGTCTACAGGTGGCATCATGTCGTTGATCATTGGACTGAGCATTCTGCTCGGCTGTCAGTTCCTGGGCGAGATCGTTAGCCGCACTTTTGCCCTTCCCGTTCCGGGGCCGGTTCTGGGCATGCTGATTCTACTGATCGCCTTGATGATTCGAGGCGGTATCCCGAAAAGTCTGCGGACGATGGGCGAAGGCCTTCTCAAGTATCTGACCCTGCTGTTCGTGCCCGCTGGCGTCGGGCTCATTCAGCATTTCGGCCTGATCAGCCGGGAAATCTGGATATTGATCATCACGCTGATCGTCTCGACTTCGCTCACCATTCTGGTAACCAGTCAGACTCTGCAACGCGTTGCTCGAAGAGACGTCTCATCGAGGAAGCACAACACATGAGTGGCTTTGGTCTCGAACAGATCTGGGTTTATCTCTCTGCCACTCCCCTGCTGCATCTATTCGCCACCTTGTTGGCGTTCATCGTCGCCACCAGAATCAATCGTTGGGTAGGTGGAACCCCACTTCTGCACCCGGTCATCGTCGCCATTGCGTTGCTGATCGGCTTCCTGCTTCTGACCGGCACGGACTACGCCACTTATTTCGAGGGCGCGCAGTTCCTGCATTTCCTGCTAGGGCCTGCCACGGTGGCGCTGGCCATTCCTCTCTATGACCACCGCGAGCGTGTCCGCCGCATGCTGTGGCCCATTGTCATCGGTACGATGACCGGCATCGTCACCGCAGTGATTTCAGCCGTCAGTATCGCCATGGTTCTGGGAGCCGATCCCCAGACAGTGCTGTCGCTGGCACCCAAATCGGTCACCTCCCCCATTGCCATGGGCATCGCCGAAAAGCTGGGAGGTATTCCTTCGTTGACGGCCGGCCTGGTGCTGCTGACCGGTGTCGTGGGCTGCATCGTCGGGCCATGGATTTTCCGGATGACTCGGATCACCGACCCTACCATCCAGGGATATTCGATGGGGTTGGCAGCTCATGGTTTCGGCACGGCCTACTGCTTCGCTTCCGTCGGGGCAGTAGCCGGCGCCTTTTCCGGCCTGGCAATGGGGTTATCCGGTCTGGTCACTGCCTTCGTGCTGCCATCCATCGTTCATCTCTTCGGGTTGTGATGCCGTCGATTTGACGATATCCATGTTCCAGGTCGAGTTATCGACTTCGACCAGGTTAACTTCCGACATCTGGAACGTCGCCCAGGCGGACGGTGACTCGGGCGACCGGGTTGGAAATCCGATGCCTTGATACGATCGATAGCGCTATAGGAGCACTAACCGTGCTGACACAGTTACTGAACGATATGACGTAGCGCGTCGTCATTTCCTAACAGATGAGCGTACATGGTGGCCAAATCGAGACCGCGGGCCATAAGCAGATCCTCGGCGATTTCGCGGGCGACGCCGCGACCACCTTCGGCTTTCGTCACGTGATCGGCCACTTCGATGACCAAAGGATGAGCATCTGCCGGCGCGTAGGCTGCGGCGACTTCCCGCATCACCGGAATGTCGATGATGTCATCGCCCGCGAAGGCGATACGGTCCGCCGCGATGCCCTGCTCCTCGGCAATCTGTCGAATGGCCTCGAGCTTGTGGCTGAAGCCGATTTTGATCACGTCCATGCCCAATTGTGTGGCTCGCGTGATCAACGACTGACTCGATTTCGCCGATAGCACGCCGCTCTTGATACCGTGCTGACGCAGCAAGCCGATCGCGACCCCGTCGCGCACATTGAAAGGCTTCAACGCTTCCCCTTCGGGGCCGATCAACAGCGTGCCATCGGTCAGCACGCCGTCGACGTCGAACAGCACCAGTTCGATCTGATCACGGCGGTCGGGACGTGGCATCAATCGATCTCGGCTTACCATTAGTCGATCTCGACCGGGGGTAGGCTCTTGACCAGATCGTCGACCGCCTTGATCTGCGCGAGAAATGGTTCCAGCTTGTCCAGCGGTAGCGCGCTGGGACCATCGCAGCGGGCATTGTCGGGATCGGGGTGCGCTTCGAGAAAGAGCCCGGCCAGACCGACTGCCATACCCGAACGCGCCAGCTCCAGCACCTGACGACGGCGACCGCCGGAGGCTTCACTGGTGGGATCACGGCGCTGCAGGCTATGCGTCACGTCGAAGATCACCGGTGCGTTGTTGCTGACGTTCATCATCTCGCGGAAGCCCAGCATGTCGACGACAAGGTTATCGTAGCCGAAACAGCTGCCGCGCTCGCACAGGATGACCTGCTCGTTACCCGCTTCGGCGCACTTGGCAACGATGTTCTTGACCTGTCCCGGGCTCAAGAACTGCGGCTTCTTGATGTTGATCGGCTTGCCCGTCTTCGCCATGGCAACGACCAGGTCGGTCTGACGGGCCAGAAAGGCCGGCAGCTGGATCACGTCCGCGACTTCGGCAACCGGCTGCGCCTGTTCCACTTCATGCACGTCGGTGATCACCGGCACGCCAAACTCGCGCTTGACCGTCTCGAAGATCTTCATCCCTTCATCGAGCCCGACACCCCGGAAGGAGTGAATCGAAGAACGATTGGCCTTATCGAAGGAGGCCTTGAACACATAGGGAATGCCGAGTTTTTGCGTCACTTGAACAAAGGCCTCGCAGGCCTTCAGCGTGCTGTCCAGATCCTCCAGCACATTGACGCCACCAAACAGCGTAAATGGCGCGTCATTGGCGACTGCCAGCCCACCGACCGATACCGATTTCATCAAGCCACCTCACTTCTATTCGAAAAATGCAATCTTGCGCGAGCCATTAGCTTAGCGAAATTCGCTTCGCTGAAGGGAGTATCCTGAAAGTAATCTTCATCCACCAGATAGTGGCCGATATAGGCGGCCAGACGACGCTCACTGAATGCATCAGAAAGTATACCGAGACAATCCTTGCTCTACGGCGCCTTCGAGGCGCCGTTTTTCTGGCGTTCGTCTGGACCGCTGGATCGCTGATGGGCAGTATCCAGATTGGCACCATTGAGTGCCGGATCCGGCCAGTCAACCCATGGCTGCGCACTATAATAAATTCGACATGATGGTCAATGACTTCGAGATGATGGTCAATGACCTCGAGACAATGATCAGGACGCACGCCATGCTCGACCCTCAGCAATGCCGAAGCGCACGCTTGGCCCGTGACGCTCGCTTCGACGGCCGCTTCTTCATCGCCGTCAGCACAACCGGCATCTTCTGCCGTCCCGTCTGCCCGGCGACACTGCCGCAGGAACGTCATGTGCGCTATTTCGAGTCAGCGGTCGCGGCGTCCAGCGCAGGTTTCAGACCATGCCTGCGTTGTCGGCCGGATAGCGCGCCGGACTCCCCCGCCTGGCTGGGAACACAGACCACGCTGACGCGTGCGATACGCCTGATCGACGGTGGCGCGTTGCAGGATGGCGATGTCGCATCACTCTGCGAAAGGCTGGGCATTGGCGAACGCTATCTGCGTCAACTGTTCCAGCGTCGCTTCGGGGTGTCACCCAAAGCCTATTCGCTTTATCGCCAGTGTCTGTTTGCCAAGAAATTGCTGCATGAGACGACGCTCCCGGTCATCGATGTCGCCCACGCCAGCGGGTTTTCGAGTTTGCGGCGCTTCAACGACGCCTTCAAGCGCCAGATGTTGTTGACTCCTACCGACATCCGTCGTCGCCGGAGTCAGAGAAATGCGGCCTTGAGCCTGAAGCTGGCCTACCGTCCACCCTATCAATGGGAACGGCTACGTCATTTCTATGCGGTTCATGCCATCGAGGGGTTGGAATGGGTCGACGAGCGCTCGATCGGCCGTACGATCCGCTATGGAACGACGACCGGACACTTCAATGCCGTACACGACCCCGAGCGCCATCAGTTCGACGTGACGTTGGTATTGAGCGAGCTTGGTGATCTCAATGCGATCGTGCGTCGGATTCGGCAAATGCTGGACCTGGACGCCGATACCCCAACCATCGAAGCCCATTTGCGCCAATGCGTGCCAACGCTCTCGCTCGCCGAGGGGCTGCGCTTGCCGGGATCGTGGGACGTCTTCGAGGCCGGCATTCGTGCCGTACTCGGCCAACAGATTTCGATCGCCGCCGCCAATCGGCTGATCCAGCAACTGGTCGATCAGCTAGGCGAAAGTGACGAGCGTGGTCACCGGCGTTTTCCCGCCGCCGCTGCCATTGCCGCCAGCGATTTGAGCTTTCTGAAGTTGCCCAGCAGTCGCCGGGAGACCGTTCGCCGTCTGGCAACCGCTTATGACAACGGGGAGATCGGCGATGATCCTCTGCAGTGGCTCTCGCTGAAGGGCATCGGTCCCTGGACCGTCAACGTGGCCGCCTTCCGAGGTAACGGCGATCCGGATATCTGGCTGGACGGCGATGTCGGCGTGCGACGCGCGCTCGCCACGATGACGACACCGGTTGCCGCCGCCACCGCCTCGCCCTGGCGCAGCTATCTCACATTACAACTATGGAATCAGATCCTATGAGTGCCTTCTCACCTTTCGACGATCCACGACTGCCGGCATGCCATGACGATTACGTCCAGATCTACCGTCCCTCGGAATCGATCCCGCTGGGCCCCATCGTGATACGGGCAACCGAGCGCGGCCTTACCTGGCTGGCGTTTTCGAACAGCACTGACGTGACCGAGCACGGCAACGCCGTTACCGAGCGCTGCGCAGAGCAACTGGAGGCGTATTTTCGAGGAGAGCTGATGACATTCGACTTGCCCCTCGCACCCCGTGGCACCGATTTTCAGACACGGGTGTGGCAGGCACTGCGAGCCATTCCCTTTGGCCAGACACGTAGCTATCGCGAAATCGCCGTCGCCATCGGCACGCCGCTCGCGGTAAGAGCGGTCGGCGCCGCGAACGGACGCAACCCACTTTCGCTGATCGTTCCGTGCCACCGGGTCATTGGCAGCAGTGGCAAACTGACCGGTTACGCTGGCGGGATAGACAGAAAGCGCTGGCTGCTCCAGCACGAACGAGCGAACTTCACCGGCGTATCGCATCAGCAAGACTTCACTTTCGGTGCGACATAACCCCACACCCGGCCCGCCATGATTGGCGGCAAAACCGCTTACAGGTAGAGTCGCGGTCTGACGACGGCGTCCTGGAACGGATATGACGCATTTCTGGCACCGCTGGTACCGCTCAATGACTGCGCTCGCGCTGTTCGCCATGTTGATGGCGTTCACCGGGCCGTTGATCAGTCAGATGCAGCGGTTGATGGAGATGCCGGCTGGCGCCATGGCTGGCATGCCACATCAGGGTGACGCCGAACTCCACGCCCATGGCGAGTCCCGAGCGGTCGCCGATGCCCATATCGTTCATCATTTCGATATGGCCGCATGCGGCTACTGTGAACTCTTCCTGCATGCGCCAGGACTCGAGCCGCCGCGGGTGATGCCGCCTGTAACGCCACCACCCGCAGGCTTCCTGCCGCTGGCGATCGAGACGTCGCCAGCGACCGCTCCGGTCTATCCTCGCTACGCCTCTCGGGCACCACCCCGAGCCTGAATCCATTCGTTTTCCCTCGTCACCGCCCTTCCGCTCTCCAGCGCTGTATCCTTCGGGGCTGCGTGGTCGGCGACATCCCGTGCGCGCCCGAGACTTCGACATCGCTGCGCTGCACATCGATTCAGGTTTGGAGTTCATCCATGGGCACTGTTTCCTCGGCGGTCGATCGCCGTATGCCTCCCGCATGGGTTGCACTGATCACACGTCTTCATTTCTACGTCGGCCTGTTCGTCGGCCCCTTTCTGCTCGTCGCTGCGCTTTCCGGCATTGCCTACGCACTGACACCGCAGCTCGAGAACTGGATCTACCACGGCGCCCTGACCACGCAGAGCAGCGGCGAGCCTCAGCCGCTGTCACGCCAGATCGAGGCCGCTCAACATGCCGCTGGCATCGTTTCCTTGCCTGACGCCGTCCGCCCCGCGCCAGAACCGGGGGCGACCACTCGGGTCATGTTCAGCGGCGACGCTTACGGCCCTTCGGAACATCGCGCTCTATTTGTCGACCCGGTGACTCTGGAAATTCGAGGCGACATGCCTGTCTACGGCACCAGCGGTGTATTACCGCTGCGCACGGCCATCGACCAGTTTCATCGTAGCCTGCTGCTGGGCGACGTCGGGCGTCTCTATAGCGAACTGGCAGCGTCCTGGCTGTGGATCGCCGCGCTGGGCGGCGGCTTTCTGTGGTGGCGCCGGCGACGGGCCAGTCGTCACAATGCAGGCCCGCAACGCTTGCGCCAACGTCATGCCACCCTGGGCGCCGTTGCGTTGATCGGGCTGCTGTTCTTTTCGGCAACCGGGCTGACCTGGTCACAGTGGGCCGGCGGTAACATTGCCCAACTGCGCCATGCCTGGGGTTGGGGCACGCCCAGCGTTTCCACCGATCTGGCAGCGCATTCCAACTCGAAACAGGGCGCCAGTCCTCACGCCGCGCATCATGCGGCCGCCCAGGAAACCGGAATGTCCATGCCACCGCATCCGGCGCTGTCGCTCGAGGATTTCGACCACGCCTTCAGCGCGGCAAGAGCCGCCGGCATCGATGCCAACAAGCTCGAAATCGTGCCGCCGAGCTCGCCAATGACAGCCTGGAAAATTCGTGAAGTCGGGCGGGAATGGCCGACTCAGGTCGATCAGGTCGCGCTGGACCCGCAAACCTTTGCGGTTACCGATCGAGCCGATTTTGCCACCTTTCCGCTGGCCGCCAAGCTCACCCGCTGGGGTATCGACCTGCACATGGGCGTCCTGTTCGGGCTCCCCAATCAGCTAGTATTGATCGGCTTTGCCGCGAGTCTCGCCACCCTGATCTGCTGGGGCTACGCGATGTGGTGGCAACGCCGATCCGCCGCCTCCCGTGAAGCGCAGACGCTGACTTCCGTCTTCCGCCGAATGGGCCGACGATCGCAGGTGACCGTCGTCCTCGTCGCGCTTGCCTTCGGCTATGCGCTGCCGGTGATGGGCGCCAGTCTGGTGCTGTTCGTGGTCGTAGACTGGCTGCGTTGGCGAGTCGGCGCTCATCAAGAAGTCGCGCAGACGGCATGAGCCATGGGCCCAAGGCGAGCGTCTGTGTTAAAACGAGAGACCCGTCACCACCACGATGCCACCATGACTCGCACGCACCATCCCATTCCGCGCTTCCAACTTCGCCTGGTCGCCGACAAGGAAATCGTGATCGGCCCCGGCAAGATCGAGCTGCTGAAGGCGATCGAGCGGCACGGCTCGATCGCCGCGGCGTGCCGCGAGATGGGTCTGAGCTACAAGAAGGCGTGGCAGTTACTAAACACCATGAACCGGCATCTGGCCGCGCCGGTGATCAATACCGCCACCGGCGGCACTCAGCGTGGCGGTGCCACGCTGACCGATCAGGGCCGGGCGCTGATCGAGAACTACCATCGATTGATGGCGGAACTCGAAAAGAGCCCTTACGGCCACGCACTGCTGGAAAGCCTCTCCTCCCATGGTCCCTTTGCGATGCTCGAAGCCGACTCGACCTCGGATTGATTCGCCGGCAACGTGCTTTCTCTCGACCGCTGCGCAACCGACGGCTATAGTGACTTCCCGTTATTTCCATTCAGACATAGCGAGAAAATCGTGATGCCATCGGTACGTAGGACCTCTTTCTATTTTCTGGCGCTGGCCGTCTCCGTTCCGCTATCTGCTCATGCCGCCGACGATCCTCGAGCACAGGTCCAGGTCTATGCCGCCGCCTCGATGACCGATGCCATGAATGAGGCGATTCAGTCTTATGAATCCGATCACGACGTCGACATCGTGCCGGTTTACGCCTCGTCTTCGACGCTGGCGCGTCAGATCGTTAGCGGCGCCCCGGCTGACGTCTACATCTCAGCCAACGAGCAGTGGATGGATTGGCTGCAAGGCCAAAACGTATCGCTCAGCGAGCGTACCGATCTGCTCCAGAACCGACTGGTGTTGATTGCGCCGACGAACAGCGACATTGCAGACTTCACCCCCGGCAGCGACACTACGATCGCCTCACAGCTAGGCGACGATCAGCGGCTGTCGGTCGGCGAAACCAGCCACGTGCCGGCCGGCATCTATGCCAAGCAGTCATTGCAGTCGATCGGTGAATGGGATGTCCTGGAATCGCGTCTGGCCAACGGCGATAACGTGCGCGCCGCGATGGCTCTCGTCGAGCGCGGCGAGACACCGCTGGGCATCGTCTACGCAACCGACGCCAAGTCGAGTGATCGGGTCAAGGAGATCGGCGTTTTCCCCGACGCCAGTCATGACCCCATTACTTATCCCCTCGCCGTGGTCAACCCGGAGCCGAGCGATGCGACCGACGCGTTCCGGCAGTGGTTGTCCGATGACGATGCACTGACGATCTTCTCCCGTTACGGCTTTACGCCTGTCGAATCCGACTGACATTCGAGGCTTTGATGCTTCTCGAGGCGATAGCGCTCTCCGACGCCGAATGGCAGGCCATTACCCTCAGCCTGAAAATCGCAGGCAGTGCGGTAGGATGGATTCTGATCCCCGGCATTGCCGTTGCCTGGCTGCTGGCGCGGCATGAGTTTCGTGGCAAATCCCTGCTCGACGGCCTACTGCATCTGCCATTGGTACTGCCCCCGGTCGTGGTGGGCTACCTGCTGCTGCTATCGCTGGGCCGTAACGGCTGGCTGGGCCAGTGGCTGTATCAGGGTTTCGGCTTCTCGTTGCCGTTCACCTGGCAAGGCGCCGCCGTCGCTGGCGGTGTGATGGCATTTCCGCTGCTGGTTCGCGCCGTCAGGCTCTCGCTGGAAGCCGTCGACCCCAAGCTGGAAGCCGCCGCCGGCACACTCGGCGCCAACCGTTGGCGAGTGCTGTTCACGATCACCCTGCCCCTGGCAATACCGGGATTGCTGACCGGCACGGTACTGGCGTTTGCCCGCGCGCTGTCGGAATTCGGCGCCACCATCACCTTTGCCTCCAATATTCCCGGCGAAACACGCACCTTGCCGCTGGCGCTCTACACCCTGATCCAGACGCCGGGCAAGGAAGCGGCCGCGGCCAGACTCTGCGTGCTGTCGATCGTGATCGCCATGCTCTCGCTGATGGCATCGGAATGGCTGGCTCGGCGGGCCCGGCAACGCCTGCAGGAGCGGGATTGATGAGCGAATCGCCTCTGGACAGCAATAACGCGCTGGACTGTCGCCTGCGAAAGCGACTGGGAGCGTTCGATCTGGATATCTCGCTCACGGTGCCCGCCAGCGGCGTGACCGCGCTGTTCGGCCAATCGGGCAGCGGCAAGACCAGTCTGCTGAGATTGATTGCCGGTCTCGACCGTCCGGATGCCGGCTATGTCCGGCTAGGCGAACGCACCTTGACCGATGTCGCCGACAGGACCCACGTCCCGATTCACAAGCGACAGCTCGGCGTCGTGTTTCAGGAAGCGCGGCTGTTTTCGCACTATCGTGTTCGCGGCAATCTGGCCTACGGCATGCCACCGAGCGCCCGCTCGGGTTTCGACGATCTGGTGACGCTACTGGGAATCGAACACCTACTGGAACGCCTGCCCGGCACGCTTTCCGGCGGCGAGGCCAGGCGCGTCGCCATCGGTAGAGCCCTGCTGACCCAACCTCGTCTGCTGTTGCTGGACGAGCCGCTGACCGGGCTCGATGGCGAACGCAAGCAGGAACTGCTGCACTATCTCGTTCATCTGACGCGGGAGATCGACATTCCGGTGGTCTACGTCAGTCACGATACCGCGGAGATTGCCGCGATCGCCGATCATCTTGCGTTGGTTGAACAGGGTCGTCTGACCGCGCACGGTCACCTGGACGAGCTGATGATGCGGCTCGACCTGACCGACCGGCTGGGCGGTTTCGACGCCGCCACCCGCCTGAGCGCCCGGGTCGTCGATCACGACAATACCTATTCGCTGACACGCGTCGCCCTCGACGATGGCCAGACCCTGCGTATCCCCGCCGTCGACCAGCCGCCCGGTACGCAGATACGCCTGCGCGTCGGCGTGCGCGACGTCGCTCTTGCCCACGCCATGCCCGAAGGCACGAGTTATCGCAACGGGATCACAGCGATGATCGAAGCGATCGAGCCGTCTCCGCAGGAACCCAGCGCCAATGAAGTGCGCCTGCTTTTCGGTCAACAACGGCTACGCGCACGACTCACCCGCCAAGCTTGTGACGAAATGCAACTGGTAGCGGGGAAATCCGTGGTCGCGCTGATCCGAAGCGTCGCGTTCGATTTCCGATCGTAATTTTTTCGTATCGCTTTGTAACTTAAGGAGTTTTAGCGAATTCCATTCGCTTTGTCGATCGCAACTCATCTATAATGCCGTTGGCAGGATGCCACTGCCGCAAGGAAGCCCTTCAAGGATGATGCTTGACTCGCACGGAGCGCGATTAAGGATAGCATCCAGGGATCGACAGCAGCGCAACAGGATGTTGCCGGCCCTCAAGGTTGAGACTCGACAGGGAGTTGAGCGCGAATGGACTCGCTTCCGATACCGGGTCAATGGCTGTTCTCTGCTTCCTTTCTCTTCGCTTTCCCCTTTTTCTTGCCTGCCCTCCTTCATGTATTGATCATTGATCCTCGTCACTAGTTGGCGATGCTCAGTCGACGTGCCCGCCACCCATGATGACCTGACACAGAAACTCGCTGGCCGACTGAAAATTCTAGTGAGAACATTTTCGTTAGAGAGAGATCATGAATACGCATCAACGCTTACTTCGCGGTCCACTGTTCACCTGCCTTGAGGATCCCGGCGAGGAAGCCACACCTCTGGCCGGCACCACGCGCTATCTCGAGGACGGCGCGATCTGGATCGTCGACGGGCGGCTCCAGGCCGTAGACGCTTTCGACGCGCTGGTGGATCAGTTGCCGCCCGGCATCGAGGTCGTCGACTACCGCGACAAGTTGATGATGCCCGGCTTCATCGATAGTCACGTCCATTACGTGCAGCTCGATATCATGGCGTCCTATGGCCGCGAACTGCTCGACTGGCTCAACGACTACACCTTCCCTGCCGAATGCCGATTTGCCGATGCCGCCCACGCCCAGGCCGGTGCCGAACGCTTCCTTGACGAGATGCTGCGCGTCGGCACCACGACAGCCCAGGTGTTCTGCTCCTCGCATCCGGTGTCGGTCGACAGCTTCTTCAGCGCGGCCCAGCGCCGCCAGCTACGCATGATAGCCGGCAAGGTACTGATGGATCGTCACGCGCCGGCGGCCCTGACCGACGATACGCTGGGCGGCGTGCACGACAGCGAACGTCTGATCGCCGATTGGCACGGACGCGATCGACTTGGCTATACCCTGACACCACGTTTCGCCCCGACTTCGACGCGGGAACAGCTCGATGCCGTGGGCGGTGTGCTGCGCAATGCCTCCGATCTCTATCTGCAGACCCACCTGGCGGAGAATCGTGGCGAAGTCAGTTGGGTAGCGGAACTATTCCCGGAAAGCAGAGACTATCTCGACGTCTACGAGCGCTACGGCTTGGTCGGGCCGCGCAGTACCTTCGCTCACGGCATTCATCTGAACGACGCTCAACGTCGCCGGTTGGCTCAGCGTGGCGCCAATATCGCGTTCTGCCCAACCTCGAACCTGTTTCTGGGCAGCGGACTGATGGATCGCCTGGCATGCCGGGACGCAGGTTTGGCGACATCGCTCGCCAGCGATGTCGGCGGCGGCACCTCGCTCTCCGGACTCGGCACGCTGCAAGGCGCCTATCAGGTCGGCGCGCTACTCGGACAGGCGTTGACCGGCTGGCAGGGTTTCTATCGCCTCACGCTCGGCAACGCGCGGGCACTGCACCTGGCTGACAAGATCGGTAGCCTGCAGGCGGGATTTGAAGCGGATATCGTCGTTCTCGACCCGAACTCGACGCCGTTGATGTCGCGACGGTTATCCCAGGCCACGACGCTGGCAGAACGCCTGTTCGCGATGATGATGCTGGGCGACGACCGTACAGTGGCGGCGACCTGGGCCAACGGTCGTCTGGTTCACGATCGCGACGCGGCAGCGACGTAAATAGCGCCGTGATTATGGGACGACCTCATCCATTAGCCGCTTCCGGCAACGGATAGCGACGGTCCGATGTGCCGGCTTTGACCACCTGGCCCGGCACCTCGTGGCCGATCATCGCCGGCAACAGCTCGGCCACCGCGATCAGGCGTCCGAGATCCACGCCGGTCTCCACGCCCATCTGCGCGAACATGTGAACCAGATCCTCGGTGCAGACGTTTCCGGTCGCCCCCGGCGCGAAGGGACAACCACCCAGGCCGCCTAGCGCTGCGTCGAACCGGGTGATGCCGTTTTGCCATGCCACCAGCGCGTTGGCCAGCCCCATCCCGCGCGTGTTGTGCACGTGAAGCGTTACCGGCAGCCATGGCCAGCGGCTCAGCGTTTCGCGGCAGAGATCGGCAACCCGGCGCGGGTTGGCCATGCCGGTGGTGTCGCACAGCGAGATGCCCTGTACGCCCAGCGCCAGCAGTTTCTCGGTAATCGACAGTACCCGCTTGAACGGCACCCCGCCCTCGAACGGGCAGCCAAACGCCGTCGAGATCGAGGCGTTGACGAATACGTCGCTCCCCCGAGTGATCTCGAGGATGTTGGCAAAGCGCTCCAGCGATTGTTCCGCCGTCATGCGCAGATTGGCACGACCATGGCTGTCGCTGGCAGACAGCACCAGATTGATCTCGTCGACGCCGCAGGCGAGCGCGCGTTCGGCGCCCTTCTCGTTGGGCACCAGCACCACATAGTCGACGCCCGGCACTCGTTCGATGCCTTGCATCACCGCTTCGGCATCGCGCAAATTGGGAATGGCTTTAGGGGAGGTAAACGACGTTGCCTCGATCTTGGCCAATCCGGTACGGGATAGCGCATCGATCAGCCGAATCTTCTCCTCAGTCGGCACGAACCGCGCTTCGATCTGCAGTCCGTCTCGCGGTGCCACGTCATTGATGGCAACGCGGGGCTGCGCATTCGTCTCGGTCATCGAATCGGTCATCAGATCACTCCTCTTTCGCGCATTTTCGCCTGAGTCTCGCGGTCGACGCCCAACTCGTCGAGTACGTCTTGTGTATGCTGACCCAACGTCGGGCCGCCCCCTTCGATTCGTCCCGGCGTGCGACTCAATTTGGGTAATACCCCGGGCACCTTGAGTGATTCACCGTTGCCCAACCGAATGGTCTCGATCATCTCCCGCGCCAGATAATGCGGATCGGCCACGATATCCTTGGCGGTATACGGATAGCCCACCGGCACGTGGGCGCTTTCCAGCACATCGAGTACGTAGTCGCGCTGGTGCCGGCGGGTCCAGTCCGCGATCGCACCATCGATCAATTCGGCGTGACGGCTACGGCCATCGTTATGCGCGAAGCGCGGATCGTCGGCGAGGTCCTGGCGGCCGATCGCCACCATCAAGCGCTTGAAGATACTGTCACCGTTGCCGGCAATCAGTACGTATTCGTCTCCCGCACTTTCTTCACTCACACCTTTACCCCTCGCACAGGGATAGGCATTGGACGGCGTGATACCCGGCAAGGCGCTACCGCTGGGTTCGCGGATCACGTCGGCGCCGTCGTATTCGGGGATCAGGCTTTCCATCATCGCGAATACCGATTCATACAGCGCGACGTCGATGTACTGCCCCTGGCCGCTGCGCTGGCGCTCCTGCAACGCCAGCAATGCCCCGATGACGCCGTATAGCGCGGACAGCGAATCGCCGATACTGACGCCCACGCGCACGGAGGGCTGATCCGGATGACCCGACAGATAGCGCAAGCCACCCATCGCTTCGCCGATCACGCCGAACCCCGGGCGATCGCGATAAGGTCCGGTCTGGCCGTAGCCGGAGATGCGCACCATGATCAGCTTTGGATTGCGCTGACTCAGCGATTCCCAGCCCAGGCCCCACTTCTCGAGCGTGCCGGGACGAAAATTCTCGATGACGATATCCGCCTCGTCGACGAGGCGCCGCACGATCTCCTGGCCTTCCTCGGAGCGCAGATCCAGCGCCAGCGAACGCTTGTTGCGGGTCTGGACGTGCCACCACAGCGAGGTATCGTCCTTGAGCACGCGCCATTTGCGCAGCGGGTCGCCCGTACCGGGCGGCTCGATCTTGATCACGTCCGCGCCGAACTCGCCCAGCAATTTGCTGGCGAAAGGCCCGGCGATCAGTTGCCCCAGCTCCACCACCTTGAGTCCCGCTAGCGCTTGCGGGTTGTCGCTGGCAGACATGTCGTTCTCCTTTATGACTTCAAACGGCATCATTGCTTTCTTCTAACGGCGTTCTCGCTCGCAAACGGCTTGCGAACCGCTGATAAACGCGCCTTGTGTCGATGCGAAGAGATTGACCCAGCCGACGCGCCGCAACAATTAGGCGATCGTCAAGCTAGGCTTCGCCAGTGGCGAACGCTAGAGTAGGCTGACGATCGCCGCAGACGGCTACCACTGCCATGAAACGACTCGACTTCGTCACCCTCAAACTGTTCGTCGCCATTGCCGATTCACGAAGCCTGACCCGCGCGGCCGAGCGCGAGCATCTGGCACTGGCCGCGGTCAGCAAGCGAATCAGCGATCTCGAGACGCAGCTCTCGACGACGCTACTCTACCGCCGGCCCCGCGGCGTCGAGCTGACGCCCGCCGGTCACGCGCTTCTTCACCATGCTCGCCACATGCTCGATAGTTTGGATCACCTCAATGCCGATCTCAGCGAGTACAGCGTGGGGGTGCGCGGTCACGTGCGCCTGCATGCGAACACCTCGGCGGTGATCGAATTCCTCCCCGACGATCTGAGCGACTTCACCTGGCGTTACCCGCAGATTCGGATCGACATGCAGGAGCGCCTGAGCCACGAAATCATCGCAGCGGTCCGTGACGGGCTGACCGATATCGGCATCTTCTCGGCGCATATCCCCGCCGAAGGATTATCGATCCACGCCTATCGGCGGGATCGACTAGCGCTGGTCACGGCTCACGATCATCCGCTGGCTAGCCGTGAAAGCTTGGCCTTTGCCGAGACCCTGGATTACGACTTCATCGGCCTGGAACAGGACTCTTCGCTCCATGCGCTATTGCAGCAGGATTCCCAACGACTGGCGCGGCCGCTGCGGATGCGTATACAGGTGCGTAGCTTCGAAGGAATCTGCCGGATGATCGATCGCGGTATGGGGATCGGTATCCTTCCCGCCCGCGCCGTCGCTGCCTATCGTGAAAGTCTGTCACTCGCGACGATCCCATTGATCGACGAATGGGCGGAGCGCGAACTGGTCATCGGCGTGCGTGATCTCGAAGCACTGCCGCTGATTGCCCGGCAGATGGTCGAACATCTGGCAGGTGCGGGTGCGCGAGATGCGGGCAGCACAAACGCCGGAGACCACGCAGACCTCACAAACGTTACGACGAAGGTGTAAATCCTTCGAAAAACACGAAGGCTCGCTTGTTCAAATAACAATTTTGCCGCCTGACGCCGCTCGCTACAGTCCCCCTCGATCACACCTCTGTACCCGGAGCGCCCTGCTGCGAGGTACGGATCGATAACAAGATAGAGAGGAACACGCCATGATCCAACGTACCCTGATGACACTCATCGCAGGCAGCCTGCTCTGGAGTATCGCCAGCGCCTCCCAGGCTTTCGAGCAGACCGGAAAGGTGGACTGCATCGCCCCGGCCAATCCGGGCGGTGGTTGGGATTTCACCTGCCGCTCCGTCGGCCGCGTCCTGGCCGATCTCGACCTGGTCGACGGGAATGTACAGACGACCAACATGCCGGGAGCCAGCGGCGGCGTCGGCTTCTCGCACGTGGTGCAAAAGCGCGGTGGCCAAGAGAATGTGATCGTCGCTGCGAGTACCGTGACCACCACCGGCCTGGCCCGCGGCCAGTTCCCGGGAATGGATGCCAGCATGGTCAACTGGGTCGGTACGCTGGGTGCCGATTACGGCGTGATCGCCGTCGCGGCGGACTCCCCGTATCACTCCCTTACTGATGTGATGACGGCACTCAAGGACGATCCGCGAGCGGTAACCTTTACCGGCGGCACCGCCTCCGGCGGCTGGGATCACCTGAAGTTATTGATGGCGGCCAACAAGGCGGGGGTCGATGATCTGGCGCGCATTACCTACCTGGGTTACAACGGCGGCGGCGAGGCGGTGACCCAAACATTGGGCGGCCACGTCGACGCGTTCACCGGTGATATTTCGGAAGTGATCAGCTTCATCGAGTCCGGCGACTTGCGCCCCTTGGCGATTCTTTCCGAGGAACGCCTGCCCGGCAAACTGCACCAATGGCCTACCGCTCGTGAACAGGGAATCGACACCATCGCTCCCAACTGGCGCGGCTTCTACATACCGGCGGACGTCTCCGAAGGCGCTTATGACTGGTGGGTCGATACCATCGACACGCTATACGCCAGCGACGAGTGGAAAGGCGTAATGACGCAGAATGGCTTGATGCCTTTCGAGATGCATGGTGAGGCCTTCACAACGTTCGTCAATGACCAGATCGCTCAGATTACGGACATCTCTCGCCAAATTGGTCTCTCCCAGTAATCGTCGCTATCACTATCACCGCATGCGCTCGCTCGGGTTCCGGGCGAGCACATTTCCGCCGTCATTCCGAGTCCGTGAGTCTCGGCGATATGTCGTTCTCAATCGCGGTGATAAACGTCGTCAAAGCGCTCGATATCATCTTCGCCGAGATAGCTGCCGCTCTGGACTTCGATCAACTCCAACTGGATCTTGCCAGGATTCTCGAGACGGTGGGTGACGCCCAGAGGAATGTAGGTCGACTGATTCTCCTCCAGCAGAAAAGTCTCGTCGCCACGTGTCACCCGCGCCGTACCTTGCACCACGATCCAGTGTTCAGCACGATGGAGATGCTTCTGGAGTGACAGCCGGCCACCGGGCGTTACTCTGATGTGCTTGACCTGATAACGTTCTGCGGCATGCACACCGTCATAACTGCCCCAAGGTCGATGAACACGACGATGTTGGTCCCATTCGGAGCGTCCCTGGCGTTTGAGCGTCTCCGCGATGACCTTGACCGCCTGCGCGGCGTCTCGGTGCGCGACCATCACCGCATCCGGCGTCTCGATCACCATCAGATCGCGTACGCCCACCGCCGCCACCAGCCGACTGTCGCTGTGAATCAAACTCCCGGTCACGTCGTCGACGATCACGTCGCCGCGCAACGCATTGTCATTCTCATCCTTGGCGGAAATTTCCCATAACGACTGCCAGGAGCCCACATCCGACCAACCGGCATCGAGCGAGACCACGCTGGCATCCATGGTATTTTCCATCACCGCGCAGTCGATCGACTCAGCGTCACACGCGACGAAGGCGTCGCCTGCCACCCGCAGGAAATCGAGATCGGCCCGCCGCCCTTCCCAGGCTTTGGTGACCGCCGCGAGCATCGCCGGACGCTGCTGCTCGAGCGCTTGCAGATAACGATCCGCCCGCATCAGGAACATGCCGCTGTTCCACAGATAGCGGCCGCTGGCGAGATATGCCTGCGCGGTTTCCGCATCGGGCTTTTCGACGAAGCGCTTGATCGGCACCGCGTTATCGACACTGGGCGGCTCGCTCGCTTCAATATAGCCATAGCCCGTCTCCGCACGCGTCGGCGTCACGCCGAACGTCACCAGCTTGCCCTGCTCGGCCGCTACCTGAGCCGGCGCTAGCGCCTGGATCAGTGCAGCGGGAGTGGCGATGACATGATCGGCGGGCAATACCCATATCAGCGCGTTTGGATCACGACTCGAGGCTTGCAGCGCGGCCAGCGCGATGGCCGGCGCCGTGTTGCGCATCGCCGGCTCGAGCAGGATATCCGCCGAGCAGCCCGTTTCCCGTAGTTGCTCTGCTACCAGAAAACGGTGCGCTTCCTGGCACACGATGATCGGCGACGCCGGCGTCACTCCCTCGAAACGCGCCAGGGTCTCCACCAACATGCTGCGCGCGCCTGTGATCGGCAAGAACTGCTTGGGATGGCTCGCCCGCGACATCGGCCACAGGCGGGTGCCGGAACCGCCGGCCAGAACAACGGGAATCAGCATACGCACATCCTTGGCTTCGCTGTGACAGGAGACCGCCAGTATCAGAACTCACTGAGAGGTGTTTTCGGGCTGGCTTCAGTGGGCCTTGCGCTGATTGATCTGCAGCGAATCGCCACGCCCCACCGCAAAGTAAAGCAGGCCCGCCGCGCGGACTTGTGCCGGTTCGAACAGGTTGCGCCCGTCCACGATGACTGGCGTCTTCAACGTGCGCTGCAAGTGGGCGAAATCCACCGTCCGAAACGATTTCCACTCCGTGCAGATCACCAGCGCATCGGCTCCTTTCAGTGCCGCGTTACGCCCATCGACCAGCGTCAGGTCGTCACGTTCACCATAAATGCGACGACACTCTTCCAAGGCCTCCGGATCGTAGGCCTGAACCTTGGCCCCCGCAGCCCAAAGCGCTTCCATCAAATGACGGCTGGGCGCTTCGCGCATGTCATCGGTGTTGGGTTTGAAAGCCAGCCCCCAGACCGCCACCGTCTTGCCCTCGAGCTGCCCATCGAATGCTTGATTCAACTTGTTGAACAGGGTCGACTTCTGCCGTTCGTTGACCGCTTCGACGGCATTGAGCAGTTGCGGATCGTAGCCGATCTGGCTCGCGGCCCGCGCCAGCGCCTGAACGTCCTTCGGAAAGCAGGAGCCACCGTAACCACAGCCAGGGTAGATGAATTGATAGCCGATTCGCGGGTCGCTGCCGATACCGCGACGGACCTGCTCGATATCCGCCCCCAGCCGCTCGGCCAGATTGGCGATCTCGTTGATGAAACTGATCTTGGTCGCCAACATGGCATTGGCGGCGTATTTGGTCAGTTCCGCGCTGCGCACGTCCATGAACATCAACTTCTCGACGCGGCGGTTATACGGCGCATAACACTCGCGCATCAATGACTTGACCCGATCCGAATCGGTACCCACGACGATACGCGCACCGTGGGTGAAGTCTTCGATGGCAGCGCCTTCCTTGAGAAATTCCGGGTTCGAGCAGACATCGAAATCAAGCGCCGTGCCACGCTCGGCCAAGGTACTGGCGATAGCCTCATGAACGCGGTCCGCCGTACCCACGGGGACCGTGGACTTATCGATCACGACTTTGTAATCGTCCATGTGCTGGCCGATGGTCTGGGCGACCGCCAATACATATTGCAGATCGGCACTGCCGTCTTCATCGGGAGGCGTACCTACCGCAATGAACTGCAACGTGCCGAAAGCCACCGCCTCCGCGGCATCAGTCGTAAACAGCAGACGCTGCTGGCCAACGTTCTCGGTGACCAGCGTTTCCAATCCGGGTTCGTAGATGGGAATCTCGCCCTGCTTGAGGCGAGCGACCTTCCCTTCGTCGATATCCATGCACATGACTTCGTGGCCAGCATCGGCCAAGCAGGCTCCCGTCACCAAACCCACATATCCCGTACCGAAAATCGTGATTCGCATTGCTATCCCTTCAACCGTCGTATGCAACCAGCGTGTGAAAAAAGCGCGGCCCTCCCAAGATTGGAGCAGACCGGCATAAGGCCGGACCAGGACCGAAACAGGGCCGGAAGATGAACCCGAGCCAGACTGCAAAGGCCTACGCTTGGCGCCTATGGTCCATGGTAATCGGTTTTCGCTGAGGTGATGCGAATGCCGGGCGAGCGCCAGTAAAGCGTGACGAGCCCAGCTACGATCAGGTTATGCACGTATATGCCTGTCCAGAAGGAGAGATAGGACTCGAACTGATTGACCACCAGCCAGTAGAAGAAGAAAGCCAGCGCGAACAATGCCACGTCGTTGGGCATGTCACCCCGCGTCCAAGCTCTCCAGGTAATTACGCCCACCCATCCGACCAACGCCACCATGACCGCCAATCCCAGCACGCCATAATTGACCAATGTTTCCAACAGGAAATTATGCAAGTGACCAAAATTAGCTTTCACGAACTCGGGCAACCATGGCGTGTACTCGATGACCAGCTCGCGTCCATTGCTCCCCCACCCCAGCCATGGTCTTTCAGCGATCCAGTGCGTGGCCGCGGCCCAAGAGTGAATACGGATACCGATACTCGAATAGGGAAGCGTATCCAGGTTCCCCGAAAGCAGCTGTGCGATAACCTGATTCTCGGCGAACACCCGATCAGTCAGCACATTACCAAACAAGGCAGCGACGATTCCGCCAGCCACTACAAGGCCAATACCGAGGGAGACCGTCATTCGGTTACATAGGCTGACCTGGTAGCGTTTCTTGGCGTACCAGCCAACCACAACTAACGCAACGACTGACGAAACCAGCAGTGCCAGCCAGACGGCTCGAGTCTGACCAAACAATATTCCCACCAGCGTCATCAGCGTCAGCCCCAGCCAGATGCAGGCGCGCCCCCATCGAAGTCTGCCGGACCAACAGAAACGCTTGGCGAAGACCATGAGCCCAAGCAGCGAGACCCCGAACAACATCGAGGCATGCTGATTATTCTGAATGCCGAACCCGACACGCTCTCCCTGCAGGCCGGCGACCCATGAGTCACGTCCCTCGGGGAAAATGACCGTCGTCAGTAGAAAGGCCACGAGCGCTAGCCCCCACACCCAGAAAACATGGCGGAGACTCCCACGCAACCACCACGCAATGGCAATGAAGATAAAAAGCTTTGCCAAACGTTCGGTATCTGGGTTGGGTCTGGCCCACTGCGGATGATCGGCTATTGCCAACCACCAGCTGAGAATCTGCACCAGGCACACGGCCACCAGCAAAGCCAGGGCGCCGCTCCGACGCCGTCGTCCCCCGTAGATCAGCAGCGTGACCAGACCGAGAAAAGCCATGTACGGCTCGATGACGTCTTTCAGTGAATGTGCCGAAATGCCCAGCGCGGCATACACCAACACCAATGCAAACCCCGCCCACCAGATACCCCTAGGGCAATACCAACCCATGTCTTTCCCTCATGACTTGTCCCTCAATAACAGAAAACGCCGCGAATGCGGCGTCGTTAACCGACCATCAAAAGCCAGCTATCCACAGACCGCCGGCCAAACCGCGTGTTCACTGGGCTCACGCCCCCTCTTGACACGCACTGAGGTTAATGAATCCGCGAAAAATTGTCAGTAAATAATTTTGGATCTAGCGACAGCGACCAGTCCACGATGTACTGTAGTGGCACAGTGAATTTGGCCACCTGGTTTTGAGTGTATGATCACTCACAGAGAACGTCAGGTGGACAGGATGACCAAGAAAAGAAACTTCAGCCCGGAATTCCGTCTGGAAGCAGCCCAGCTTGTAGTCGACCAGGACTACACACTGAAGGCGGCCTGCGAGGCCATGGGGGTTGGCAAGTCCACCATGGAGT
>Ga0207878_100073_pt1 | contig 126542 bp, 112 predicted proteins | sample LinPmetageLP41_FD_184053 | JGI IMG/M metagenome (GOLD analysis project Ga0207878, IMG submission 184053) | Marine viral communities from the Pacific Ocean - LP-41 (SPAdes) | ecosystem: Environmental > Aquatic > Marine > Oceanic | place: Pacific Ocean | collected 2010-08-27
AGTTGAGCGGTACAGCAGAAGCCAACAGCACAGTGACCATCAAGGATGCGAGCGGTGCGATTGTTGCGACTACCACTGCTGGTCCAGACGGCAGCTACAGCTTCACACCGAATCCATTGGCCGATGGCCAAACAGGTTCAGTGACTGCGAAAGATGCCGCCGGTAATGAATCTCCAGCGACTGCAATTGGTTCGGTTGATGCGACGGCTCCAACAGCACCTGTTGTTGCGGTAAGCAATGCCGGTGAGTTAAGCGGAACCGCGGAAGCCAACAGCACAGTAACCATCAAAGATGCGAGCGGTGCGGTGGTTTCGACCACGACTGCTGGTCCTGACGGCAGCTACAGCTTCACACCGAATCCATTGGCGGATGGTCAAACAGGTTCAGTGACTGCAAAAGATGCAGCGGGTAACGAATCTCCAGCGACTGCAATTGGTTCGGTTGATGCGACTGCGCCGAATGCTCCAAGTGTTGATACCAATAACGCTACTGAGTTAAGCGGTACGGCAGAAGCCAACAGCACAGTAACCATCAAAGATGCGAGCGGTGCGGTGGTTGCGACTACCACTGCTGGCCCAGATGGCAGCTACAGCTTCACACCGAATCCATTGGCCGATGGCCAAACTGGTTCCGTGACAGCAAAAGATGCAGCGGGTAATGAATCTCCAGCGACTGCAATCGGTTCGGTTGACGCAACTGCGCCGAATGCTCCAACAGTTGCTGTAAGCAATGCCGGTGAGTTAAGCGGTACGGCAGAAGCCAACAGCACAGTGACCATCAAAGATGCGAGCGGTGCGATTGTTGCGACTACCTCTGCTGGCCCAGACGGCAGCTACAGCTTCGCGCCGAACCCATTGGCCGATGGTCAAACAGGTTCAGTGACTGCGAAAGATGCCGCCGGTAACGAATCACCAGCCACTTCAATCGGTTCGGTTGATGCGACAGCTCCAACAGCACCTGTTGTTGCGGTAAGCAATGCCGGTGAGTTGAGCGGTACGGCAGAAGCCAACAGCACAGTGACCATCAAAGATGCGAGCGGTGCGATTGTTGCGACTACCACCGCTGGCCCAGACGGCAGCTACAGCTTCACTCCAAACCCATTAGCGGATGGTGAGAGCGGCAGTATTACTGCAAAAGATGCAGCGGGTAACGAATCTCCAGCGACTGCAATCGGTTCTGTCGATGCGACGGCTCCAACAGCACCTGTTGTTGCGGTAAGCAATGCCGGTGAATTAAGCGGTACAGCAGAAGCCAACAGCACAGTGACCATCAAAGATGCGAGCGGTGCGGTTGTTGCGACCACCACTGCTGGTCCTGACGGCAGCTACAGCTTCACACCGAATCCATTGGCCGATGGCCAAACTGGTTCCGTGACAGCAAAAGATGCAGCGGGTAACGAATCTCCAGCGACTGCAATTGGTTCGGTTGATGCGACAGCTCCAACAGCACCTGTTGTTGCGGTAAGCAATGCCGGTGAGTTAAGTGGTACGGCAGAAGCCAACAGCACAGTGACCATCAAGGATGCGAGCGGTGCGGTGGTTGCGACTACCACTGCTGGTCCAGACGGCAGCTACAGCTTCACACCGAATCCATTGGCCGATGGCCAAACAGGTTCAGTGACTGCAAAAGATGCAGCGGGTAACGAATCTCCAGCGACTGCAATCGGTTCGGTAGATGCGACTGCGCCGACAGCTCCTGTTGTTGCGGTAAGCAATGCCGGTGAGTTAAGTGGTACGGCAGAAGCCAACAGCACAGTGACCATCAAGGATGCGAGCGGTGCGATTGTTGCGACTACCACAGCTGGCCCAGATGGCAGCTACAGCTTCACACCGAACCCATTGGCCGATGGTCAAACAGGTTCAGTGACTGCAAAAGATGCAGCGGGTAACGAATCTCCAGCGACAGCAATCGGTTCAGTTGACGCGACAGCTCCAACAGCACCTGTTGTTGCGGTAAGCAATGCCGGTGAGTTGAGTGGTACAGCAGAAGCCAACAGCACAGTGACCATCAAGGATGCGAGCGGTGCCGTGGTTGCGACTACCACTGCTGGTCCAGACGGCAGCTATAGCTTCACACCGAACCCATTGGCGGATGGCCAAACAGGTTCAGTGACTGCGAAAGATGCAGCGGGTAACGAATCTCCAGCGACTGCAATCGGTTCTGTCGATGCGACTGCGCCGACAGCTCCTGTTGTTGCTGTAAGCAATGCCGGTGAGTTGAGCGGTACGGCAGAAGCCAACAGCACAGTAACCATCAAAGATGCGAGCGGTGCCGTGGTTGCGACTACCACTGCTGGCCCAGACGGCAGCTACAGCTTCACACCGAATCCATTGGCGGATGGCCAAACAGGTTCAGTGACTGCGAAAGATGCAGCGGGTAATGAATCTCCAGCGACTGCAATCGGTTCGGTTGACGCAACTGCGCCGAATGCTCCAAGTGTTGATACCAATAACGCTACTGAGTTAAGCGGTACGGCAGAAGCTAACAGCACAGTAACCATCAAAGATGCGAGCGGTGCCGTGGTTGCGACTACCACTGCTGGCCCAGATGGCAGCTACAGCTTTACACCGAATCCATTGGCCGATGGCCAAACAGGTTCAGTGACTGCGAAAGATGCAGCCGGTAACGAATCTCCAGCGACTGCAATTGGTTCGGTTGACGCAACTGCGCCGAATGCTCCAACAGTTGCTGTAAGCAATGCCGGTGAGTTAAGCGGTACGGCAGAAGCCAACAGCACAGTGACCATCAAAGATGCGAGCGGTGCGATTGTTGCGACTACTACGGCTGGCCCAGATGGCAGCTACAGCTTTACACCGAATCCATTGGCCGATGGCCAAACAGGTTCCGTGACAGCAAAAGATGCAGCGGGTAACGAATCACCAGCGACCGTAATTGGTTCGGTGGATTCAACTGCCCCAGCGGCACCTTTGCTCAACCCAAGTACTGGTGTCGAAGTAACGGGCACCGCAGAGGTTGCATCTACGGTGACTATTACCGACGCCGGCGGTGTTGTTCTCTGTACTACTGTTGCTGGTGCAACCGGTAACTTCAGTTGTGTACTAAGTCCTGTACCGAGTGAGGGAGATACTGTATTCGCTACGTCCAAAGACGCTGCCGGTAACGAGTCAATCGCAAGTTCAATTGTGGTAGGTACGGACACTGATGGCGATGGCATTCCAGATGTTATTGATACCGACGATGATAATGATGGCTTGTCTGATACTGATGAAATAAATATCGGTACGGATCCTCTGAACCCAGATTCTGATAATGACGGTGTTGAAGATGGTAAAGAAGTCGGTGCTGATACTTCAACGCCCTTAGATTCGGACGGGGACGGTGTTATCGATGCGCTCGACAATTCGAATGACTCGGATTTGGATGGCCTGTCCAACTATTTGGAAACGCTTATTGGTACAGATCCTAACTTGCGCGACTCTGATAGTGATGACTTCCGCGACGATGAAGAACTTGCCGTTAAGTTGTCAGGTGTAGATAGCGATGACGATGGTATTGATGATGCGTTAGATGCTGATGTACTTGGCGCTCCTGATGAAGATGGTGATGGTGTTGCCGACTTTGCAATCCGTGACACTGATGGCAACGGCACTCCAGATGTATTGGATACAGATAGTGATGCAGATGGCATTGATGACATCAATGAAACCTTGGTTGACGGCGATGGCGATGGTATCGCTGATGTACTTGATCCAGTTAACGCTATTGGCGGTGGTGATAGCGATGGCGACTTTATTCCTGACGCAATCGAATGCTGCCACGATTCCGATAAAGATGGCCAACCGGATTACATGCAGTTAGATAGTGATTCTGACCGAATCAATGATGTGGACGAAGCTGGTATCAGTGGCGTAGACACAGATAATGACGGTTACGATGACACTTACGATGCTGATGTAGATGGTGATGGCGTCATCGACAATGGTCCTGATGAGAATACTGATGGTCTGAATGACGACTGGATGCCACTCGATACGGATGGCGATGGCTTGGCTGATTACCGTGATACCGATAGTGACAATGATGGTATTAGTGATGAAGAAGAGAGTGGCTATGGTTCATTCCCTAATCGCGATACGGATGGCGATGGTATCCCTGATCGTGTTGACCCAGTATCTGGTGTCGATGGCGGTGATTCTGACGGCGATGGCCTGAGCGATAAGGAAGAATGTGCTGATGGATATCCAAATTGCGCAGATAGTGATGGCGACGGAATCCCAGACTATATGGATGCACTTGTCGATGAAGCTCCATCGCCAGCGCCTGTAGTAATTGATACTGACGGTGATGGTTTAAGCGATGACGAGGAAGCAACATTGGGAACGGATCCGCTCAAGAGCGATACTGATGACGACGGTTTATCGGATTTTGTAGAGGTAACCATAGGCTCAAATCCTATCGTTGCAGATACCGATGGCGACGGCATTCTAGATGGTGCCGAGAACCAGGATATTAACGGTAATGGCATTAACGATACTCGTGAAGGCTATCTGAAAACGTCAACGAAGGGTGGTGCACTTGGATTTATCTGGGCTGGTCTTGCTTTACTGTTAGTTCGTCGCAAGCACTTACTCGCAGTATTAGCTGGCCTTCTAAGTATGGTGTCAGTTGCAAGTGCGAATGAGTCAGAATCTTTGTTTAGCGCGGATCGTGTGTATGTAGGCGCAGGCCTTAATTATTCACGCTTCTCGCCAGAGACGGCGGGTTCCGGCATTAATATCACCGATCGTTTCGATTGGGGGTATTCGCTGTCGGCTGGCTATGACTTGTTTAATCAGTGGTCGGTCAATGCGTCCTATGAGGATGCAGGCGGCTTGGCTGCAGATGTTCTGACGACAAAAGAGACATTGGATTACAAAGCCTTGTCTTTACTAGGACGTTGGTATCCAACCTTTTTAGACAATAATGAACGTTATACGGACAACGATAGATCTTGGCATTGGTTTGTATCTGGTGGTTTCGCTACTGTGAATACTTCAGGATCCTTGCTTGCTGATGAACAAAGCTCGGCAACCCTTGCTTACGGTATTGGTGCAAACTATCAAATAACTGAGAGCATGTTGGTTGAAGCGACCGTTAATCGTTATTCCGGAGATTTACTGAGTTATGGTTTGGGTATTACTTGGTATCCATTTAGTAGTGGCAGCAAAAAAATTGAGCCTGTTCCTGAAGTAATTCCTGAGCCAGAGCCTGAAGTAGTAGAGGTTGTTGAGCCTGAAGTTATTGAGCCGGTTGTGGTTGAACCTGTTGTTGAGATTCAAGCTTGCACATCGAAGAGCTCACGTGCCGATATCCTATTTGATAGTAACTCAAGCAAGTTGAAGGCAGACTTTTTTGATGTTCTTGATCGTGCTGTTATCGACTACTTTGCCTGTAAGGAAAGCGTGATTACCTTAGTTGGGTTTACTGATTCATCAGGCAGTGTGCGTTATAACGAGAAACTGTCGTATAAACGTGCAGACACTGTTCGAACATATTTACAGGAACGTGGTATCCCGTCTGATCATATTGTGACTATTTCTCGAGGAATAGATCCTAGCAGCGGTTTGCCAGAGAACGAAAAACGTCGGGTTGAACTCTACTTTGGTAGCTATTAAGCAGCCCTAAGGCAATATAGTAAGCGTAAAAGCCGGAGCTAGACTCCGGTTTTTTTATACTCATCATTCGCAAATATTGCTGACTAAGTCGGGTGTAAATATATCTAGTCGATATTTCAAACAGGTCAAAGACTGCTAGTCTTAGAAAAAGGTTAGAAAATCTAATAGAAGGGTAGTTGCGTATGAGGTTCCGACATTGGATTACGATATCACTCGTTGTTCTCATGCAGACGGCCGAAGCGGTTGATTTACGCACGACAATATCACCACCATACCAAATCATGCTTCAAGGTGAACTCTCGGGTGTTTCATCCAATGTGATGCGTTGCATTTTTGGTGATATGGACGAAGTCTATGACGTGCAGGTCATGCCATGGGGGCGAGCCGTTGCGGATCTTGTCTCCGCTGATGCTGACGGTTTGTTCACCTCGATGCCTACCGATGAACTGGATGATTATGCGACCATGTCCGTGCCGTTCGCCCTAGAGAAATGGTACTGGTATTTTACCGATAGCAAGCTGGAATCTCGGGTAGATTTTCATTCAGGGCTGCGGATTGGTGCCATTCGATCGAGTAATCAGGCGCTGTGGTTGAAGATCAATGGTTACACTCAGATAGAAGAGGTTAATGAAGGGGAGCAATTATTCAAACTGGTTCGAGCAGGGCGCTTGGACGCCTTTATTGCCGATGAAAGAAACTTTCATGAAATTGCACATGAACTTGACCTAAATCAGAGTGATTTTAAACGTCGGTTTTTGAAATACACGCCTTTGGGTATCTATTTTGCCAATCATTTTTTGTCCGAACGTCCAGATTTTTTAGCTAATTTCAACGCCCGAGTTTCGGGTTGTGCTCCCGGCTCGATGCTACTTTCGACAAGTGAAAACAAGAAGCTGAAGGCGATTTTAGAATATCAAATTCGTAATTGGGTTGAGAGTCGCGAAGTTATTAGTAGTATTCGTATGCAGAATGAATCCATGAAAAAAGTCACGATTAAAGATATTGAAGTATTAGATAAAAAGTGGCAAGCGGAGATTGGTGTATCGGAGCGCCCGATGATCAATAAATTATTGAGTAATCAATTATCTAAATATCTGCGTGACGTCCAAGAGGCCTCAAAAGGCTTGTATACCGAGATTTTTGTGGTTGATCGAAATGGCGTAAACGTAGGGCAGAGTGCAATTACTTCAGATTACTATCAAGGCGATGAAGAGCCATTTAAAAAGAGCTTCGGAGATGGGATAGGCGGAAATAATATTAGCGGAATAGAATACGATGAGTCGACGCGAACGTTTCAGGTCAAATTGAGTTTAACCGTCGGTGATGAATTTAAAACGCCAATAGGTGCAGTCATTGTAGGTATTGATGTGGAACGTGCCCTATCAGCAGATTGATAGGGCTAATTAATAACACCGTTAACTGACGAAGGTTACTGCATCGGTTAGTTCTGCTCGATCTGTCCGACATTTATTGGCAGGAGCATTTTCGTCCGCGTAGCCAAATGACATGCCGAATAACACTCCACGCCCTTCAGGTAAACTTAGAAATTCTCGTATTGGATCAGGAAATTGCCCAAGTGCGCCTTGCATACAGCTATCAATTCCTTTTTCTTTCAATAATAGCGTCAGGGTTTGCGCATATATTCCAATATCTACAGCTCCCATGATATCGAGATAGGTATCCATGGTGAAAAATGCAACGTGAGGAGCGTCGAAAAAAGCCCAGTTACGCAGCATTGCCATATTACGTTTCATTTTATCTTCGCGTGCAATATCCATTGATGTATACAGCGCATTAGCCGAGCCAAATTGACGCTCGCGATGAATACCATCGTAGGCGACTTTCCAATTAAAATCTGGATTGGGCGCTTGCTGTTTCATCACAGTGCCAACTAATAAATTTTTTAACTTATCTTTCTTTTCACCGGATACCACATAGGTTTGCCACGGCTGGACATTGCAATTCGATGGCGCTTGTTGAGCCGCGGTAAAAATTTCTTGTAACACATCTGCAGCGACAGGCTCTGGGCGGAAGGCGCGAACCGAAAATCGTTCGTTCAGAATATTGGCAATAGACATATGAGTTCCTCAAAATAAAAAGCCGGACTACTAACGGCTTTACGTTAACAGTCCGGCTATCGTTAGAACAGGTGATAAGTGCCAATGTCACAGCACTGATTCCGTGATTCTAGTCTTAGCTTTCTTTATTCAACAAGTAAGTGCTCAGCAAAGGTACTGGGCGACCAGTTGAATTCTTTGTTGTGCCATCACCACCCCATGCAGGGCCTGCGATATCCAAGTGCGCCCAACGAGTGCCTTCAGTGAAGCGCGATAAGAAACACGCTGCCGTGGTTGCGCCAGCCAAAGGACCACCGATGTTTGCTATATCAGCGAAGTTGGAATCCAAACCTGCTTGGTAGTCTTCTTCCAGAGGTAAGCGCCAAATACGGTCGCGAGAATAGCCACTGGCAGTTATCAATTCCGTCGCCAGGCCTTCGTCAGTGGTGAACAAGCCTGAGTTCACTTTCCCCAGTGCTGCCATACAAGCGCCGGTTAGGGTTGCAATATCAACTACCGAGGCAGGTTGATAGTCGCGGATACCTAACGTTAGCGCATCACACAATACTAAGCGGCCTTCGGCATCGGTGTTGAGGATCTCGATAGTTAATCCCGACAAGCTCGTCACAACATCGCCTGGCTTGCTGGCGTGTCCTGAGGGCATGTTTTCGGCGCTAGTGACGATAGCAACAACATTGATGGCGGGCTTTAGAGCTTGGATGGTTTTCATCGTGCCGAGTACCGAAGCGGCACCACACATGTCGTATTTCATTTCGTCCATCTTAGGACCAGGCTTCAAGCTGATACCGCCAGTGTCGAAGGTAATGCCTTTGCCTACGAGCATATGCGGCGCTGCATTTTTATCGGCTGCGCCTAAGTATTGCAGGATAATAATTTTGCCCGGTTCGGAAGATCCTTTGCTGACTGAGTAGAACGAACCTGCGCCCATCGCTTCTAGTTCTTTCTCATCGTAAACCTTACACGTCATTGAGCCGTCTGCCGCTATCGCTTCGGCTTGTTCAGCAAGGTAGGTGGGTGTGCAAATATTCGGTGGCATATTGCCAAGATCTTTAGCGTAATCTGTACCCATACCAATTGCGTCACCACGTTCTAGTGCCGCACCAACGTCACTACCAATCCAAATCAGTTTCTCAGCTTTCGAGGGTTCTTCTTTAGCTGGTTTAGTCGCCGTGAAGCGGTATTGCGCGCTGTGTAAGGCCAACATCATTTGTTCTGCCCACCAAGCTTCAGGCATGCACTCACTTGCGAGGTCCGCAATAGAGACAGCAACGGTTCCTGGGATTTTGGCGATACCGGAAGCAATAGCGGTCACAATTTTACCTGCGTTAAACGCGCTGATTTCGTCCTTACCTGTGCCAACCAGCAACACTCGCTCGGCGCTAATACCGGAAACCCCTAGCAGTAGTAGAGTGTCACCAACATTACCCTTAATGTCTTTTGCATCAATACGCGCTTGCAAGAAACCGCCGGTTGCACTGTTTATGGCTTGTGCAGCGTCAGATAACTTGCCTGACTGGTCGAGAGTAACGACAATACATCCCGTTTGAACTTGGGTGGCCGAATCTGAAACTACCTGATATTGCATGACTGCTCCTGACGAAGTGAACACATAAAACGTGCTTCATTATTATTGAGGACGGTGACGCGGCCTCGCCGTGTAACTATCTTCGGTGATTAGTTCTATAGTGTGCGGGCTGGTTGGCAAAATACAAGGGGAGAGCACATCTTCTAATGAAAATGGGTACAATGGCCGCCACCAATATTATACGCCCAGCCAAATTGGCCTCAGGGTTACAAGGTTTATCGATTTGATTCTTTTTCGCTATTTAGCACGAGAACTTGCCGGCGCTATGTTCGCCGTTACCATAGTGCTGCTAATGATTTTAATGAGTGGTCGCTTGATTCAACAATTGGCCGCTGCTGCTGCGGGCGAAGTATCGCTTGAGATTGTGTTTTTTACGCTGCTATTACGTCTACCTTCCTTTCTTGAAATGATTCTTCCGTTAGCACTCTTCATATCTATTTTGCTGACGTACGGGCGTTTATACGCCGAAAGCGAGATGACAGTATTAACCGCAACAGGGTTTTCTAACTTCAAGTTGTTGGGGTACACCTTAATGCCTGCTGCAATGGTCACTATGGTTGTCGCCAGCTTTACGTTAGTGCTGAGCCCATGGGGCGCCCAGAAAATGGAAGCCTTGTATCAAAAGCAATCTCAGCTTACTGAGTTTGAGTTATTGGTGCCGGGACGTTTTCAAAGTACAAAAAGTGGCACTAGGGTGACTTACACTAAGGCACTATCCGATGACAAAACTCAAATGCACGGTGTTTTTATTGCTGATGGTGACACTTTATTGCTCGCCGAATCTGGCACTCAGTACGTAAGTGACGACACAGGCTCGCGATTCTTGGAACTGCATGGCGGTCGCCGTTTTGATCTCAACTCAGACAGCTTAGAGTTGCAAATTCTCGATTTTGATTTGTATGGTGTAAAGATCGCAGATGAACCTGAAGAACGCCGTAAACTGCGAAAAGAGGCTGTGCCGACACTCGATTTAATCGGATCTAAAGACCCCAAACATCAGGCCCAACTGCAGTGGCGTATTTCCCTGATATTGATGGTGCCTATTGTTACTTTGATTGCTTTCCCCCTATCTAAAGTAAACCCGCGACAAGGTCGTTTTGCTCGTTTATTTCCAGCAATCGTATTGTTTATGGTGTACATCTCCTTGCTGATTGCTATGACGGGCATGATTGAAAAGCGCACGCTAAAGCCTGAAATCGGCTTATGGAGTTTGCATATTGTGTATTTGTTTATCGCTACAGGACTTCTGCTTGGACCTGAGTGGTTGCGTCGTCAGCGGGTGAAGCGTTTATGAATAAACTCGATTCTTACATCGCCCGCAGTGTATTGATGGCCTCGCTTGTGGTGGTCATTGTTATTGTTGGTCTTGATGCTATTTTTACCTTAGTTGATGAGTTAGATCAGCTCAAAGGCGATTATCAATTTGTTCAAGCCCTAGAGTTTATGACGCTGCGTTTGCCGCGTCGCGCTTATGAATACATGCCTATGGCTTGTTTGATCGGATGCCTAGCTGGATTAGGTGGCTTGGCAGCAAGCAGTGAATTAACGGTGATGCGCGCTGCTGGTTTATCCGTTACACGAATTTCTATCGCGGTGTTAAAGCCCGTCGCTTTGTTGATGATTTTAAGCTTGGTAACGGCGGAATTTGCTATCCCAACCTTGGAACGTATTGCCCAGGCGCAAAAAGCGGTTGCTCAAGGTAAGGATGATGCGTTATCGAACAAAGGCAAAGGCTATTGGCATCGAGAAGGCGATTTATTTATGCGCTTTACTGCTATTGAACCGGGTGGCGTATTGCATGGGGTTACCCTGTATGAATTTGATAGTGCGCAAAATTTAATACGGATGCGAACTGCCGAACGTGCGATTTATCAGCGTGCACATTGGTCTATGGAAAACGTACGTGACTTAGATGTAACACCAGACCGCACTATTGCAACGCACTTTGATACTTTAGATTGGAATACCGAATTAACCCCCGCTAGTTTAAGCGTGGTGATGGTGCAGCCGCGTGATATGTCGATCTCTAATCTCTACAGCTATACCCGTTACTTAGAGCGCCAAGGATTGAATGCCGATAACTATTTACTGTCGTTCTGGCGTAAGGTTACTCAGCCTCTGGGGACATTTGCGTTGGTTATTTTGGGGATTTCATTTATTTTTGGGCCTTTGCGGGCGGTGACGCCTGGTTATCGAATCTTCTCAGGTATCTTGGTTGGCTTAGTGTATAAATATGCCGAAGAACTACTGGCACCAGCCAGTATCGTGTTTGGATTCGCGCCGATTTGGGCCAGTATTATTCCCATTGTAGGAAGCGCAACAGCGGGTATTTATCTGCTGCGCAAAGCGGGCTAGTAGCCTAGCGCTTAGGCCATATCCTTTGGGACATAAACAATGCGCGTGAGCGACGCCATGTCGTGCCACGTGCGTTGTTGTTTATCCAACCAAGCCCAGAAAAAACCAACGCCAAAAATCACTAACGAGAAAAAGCCCATACCCGTGCGTAACATGCAGTGGCTCAAACGTATATGTGAGCCATCAAGGGTTGTGATGCGGAGTCTCCAAGCCTTCATCCCAATAGTTTGTCCGCCTTTACGCCAAGAGTGGCTGTAATATAAAAAGCAAATAGTGAACATCAGCGATAAATTAACTGACGCAGGGAAGCCCCCAGGAAATTCGCCGCTAATCGTTTTAATGATGGCTACTAAAACCATTCCAACCATGATGTACAAGGCAATGAGAATCAGGCCGTCGTAAGCAAGTGCTGCCAAACGGCGTAGTAAAGGAGCAGTGGGATAATTTTGCAGCGACATACAAGCCTCGGTAGGAAGGAATATGGCGCGAATGATAGCAAAGGACAGCGTGGAGTACGAAGGCTGATGACTCACATCACTTCTTTGCACTAATGAATATCACACCGGCGGTTTTTGAGTGATATCATCAAACTAGCATTGAATTCGATAAATTTGAGTATTAGGAGCCGCCAAATGGTGGATTTATTTGATATTCGTAAAGAATACACCCAAGGTCGTTTAGACGAGCAAACCGCCGCTAAAGATCCGATGACACAGTTTCATGCATGGTTTGAAGCCTATCGTGAAACTCTGCCTATAGAGCCAACCATTATGACGGTGGCTAGCGTTGATGCCGAAGGCCAACCTTGGCAACGCATCTTGTTGTTGAAGGCTTATGACGAGCAAGGCTTCGTATTTTTCACCAATTATGAAAGTAACAAAGGCCAGCATTTCGCGAACAACGCCCGTGCCTCAATTCACTTTTTTTGGATTGGCCAAGAACGACAAATTCAGGTGCAGGGCATAGTGACGAAAATGACCCGCGCCGAAGCGGAAAGTTATTTTCATTCGCGTCCGCGCGAAAGCCAACTGGGTGCTTGGGCCTCAAAACAGAGCCGTCCATTGGCCAATAGGGCAGAACTAGAGGCCAACTTTGCTGCCGTCAAAGAAGCTTACGAAGGTAAGGATGTGCCGTTACCGGATTACTGGGGCGGATATCGTTTGGTGCCTGAACGAGTGGAGTTTTGGCAAGGCGGTGAACATCGATTACATGACCGCATAGAATACCGCCGCAATGGCAGAGAATGGCTGCAGCAACGGTTGAATCCGTAAGTTGCAGGCGTTTAACGTTTTGGAAATGATTTAAAAAGCACCGCTATGAAGGGTGCTTTTTTGTTTATTAATTGGCTAGGCCTTTAATAATTTCTCGCGCTTGATCCATATAGTGATTGCCGAATAAAACTGCATGATTAAGCACATGATATAGCTGATAAACGGGGCGGCGCATGGCATAGCCATCATCAATTGGCCTTACGCTTTGATACCCTTTATAAAAGGCCTCAGGGAAACGTCCAAATAATTCCGTCATAGCTAAATCGGTTTCCGCATCGCCATAGTAACAGGCAGGATCAAACACAACAGGGCGAGAAGATTCAACATCGGGACGGAATGCGATATTGCCAGACCATAAATCACCATGCAGTAATGAAGCTTCTGGCTGATGCCCAAGTAAGCGCGTTTGGCAGCGAGCTAAAATTCGTTCACGTCCGCGAATGCCATCTCCACGCATTTCTAATTGAGTTAACAGTGGGGCGATGCGTTGCTCACTGAAAAAATGTGCCCAATGATTACTCCAATTGTTATTTTGTGGCGTATCACCACAAAATGTTGTGTGCTCAAAGCCATAGCCCTTATCACTGGTATGGCTGTGCATCTCTGCAATTTGGCGTCCTGCTTCGAGCCAATCACCATGCACCGCTAATGGCGTATGGGTAAGAATCAGATACGAATGACCATCAACCACACCGCACGTTATTGGCTGTGCTGTAACAATGCTTTGAGTTTCCATAATGCGTAGTAAGCCATCTTGCTCAGCTCGAAAACGTTCAATGCCGGTGCCTTCGGCGGATAAGCGCTTGATAAAAAAGTCACCAGCTTCCGTACGAACACAATATTGTTGCTGAGCCGTATTTAAGTGCTGGCTATAGCTCGTTAGCTCACTGGCGGCAGGCAGTAATAAACGTTGATCAACCGCATCGGCCAAAATTCGAGTCAGTAGATACTGAGCACTCTCGGTTGAGCGTAATAATGTCGCAGTCATGATCCGACAATCCAAAAAAGAACGAATGATCAGTATAGTCGGACGAATTGGAGTAAGAGTGAGTCCTACTTAACACTTTACCGTAAACTAACCGACCAATTGTGTCAGTGAATGCTGCAAAATGTCAGGTAGGTAAGCTTAGGTGAGTGAGTGTAAGGCTGAGTAGTATTGAGTTAAACGATGGCTATTTCGAGTATCTTGATGCATTGTAGCAATCTGCTACAATGCCTTTAACGCGTTTCTACTTTCTTTGGTATGAGGTTGTGATCATGGCTAAAGCCCAATCCCCTGTGCGTCTTGAAGCATCGTTAATGGAATCGGCAAAGTTCGCTGGTGATTTACTCAAGCGCAGCGCCGCCGAACAAGTCGAGTTTTGGGCGAGTTTAGGTCGCTTAGTCGCACCCAAGATCAGCCCGAAAGAACTGATCGAACTGCAAGCGGGCCTGCTCGATATCAAATTCGAAGAAGCTAAACCCGTGACGGTAGATTCTGGTGCTTTGTTTAGTGAGCTTGACCAGAAGCGTGTTTCTGGTGCGTTGGAACAAGCCATTGCCAGCAACAGCGTTCGTTATCAGGCATCCGCAACACAACCGGGCTGTTTAGAGCAAGTTAACCCCGATGGCAGCCTTGTTGTTGGTCGCTTTACTAATGGACAATTCGAACCCCTCGTATGAAACAACTATGGATGTTGGTCGGTGGCAATGGATCTGGCAAAAGTACATTCTACGAGCAAATGCTCAAGCCCAAAGGTATGCCGTTTATTAATGCAGATATCATCGCCAAAGAAGCCTTCCCAGACGACCCCGTAAATAATAGCCATAAAGCCGCACGTATAGCCGAAGAACTCAGATTCGATAAACTCCGCCAAGGCTACAGCTTTTGCTTTGAAACCGTATTCTCCCACGTTAGCAAAATTGACTTTATCGCCACCGCCAAAGCGACGGGCTACCAAGTTATTTTGGTGTTCATTCACATCGACAACACCGATTTGAACCAAGCTCGTGTCGCGCAACGCGTGCTCGATGGCGGCCATAATGTACCAGCTGATAAAATCCTATCTCGCATTCCTCGCACCTTAGATAACGTGAAAGCAGCAATTCCGCTGTGCGACGAAGTACACGTATTGGATAACAGCCGATTGGATGATCCGTTTAAACGCGTCCTGAGTATTATCAATGGCCAGATCAGTGCGCGAGTCGATGCGGCATTGCCGAGCTGGGTGCTGGCATTGATAGGGGAGTAGGGGATAAATAGCAGAGTAGAGCGAGAAGATGGTAAGCGATATGAGGCTGCACAGCTAACTTGCTGTACAGCCTGATATTGAGGATTAAAAACCCTTAGAAGTAATAACTTCCGCGAATACCATAATCATTCACTTCGTCATCAATTGCTCTGCTGTAAGCAAAAGCTAATTTAAGATTGGTGTTTAAATAATAACCAATAGATGATCCAACCGAAGTATCGGTTTCGCCATCTGTCTGCGACAAAGCTATTGCCGGTGAAAGCTCTACTTTAAGCTGCTGATCTAAGAAAATTCGTGCTCCAGCTTGTAAATCGATGTAAGTGTCAGAGCCATCATTTTTATAAGTGTCTTCAAAACTTCCTTGTGTGGCTGTAATCTTTAAGTTGCCAGATGTGCGGCTATAGCCGAGCGCCGTGTATAAATCGATAGATTTATTGACAATAAAATAACGCCCAGCTTGAATACTAATATCTTTAACATTCGCTTCTACAGCGTATTTTATGCCTTCATCCATAAAACTATCATCTATTCGGGAAGCAGCGATTGATCCCCCGATAAAGAACTGATTATTCAGTTCTTTTGTGAGAGTAATTCCCAGAATATGGATATCAAGCTTGTTGCCAGCCCATAGTTTTAAATTGGAATAGCCGTATTCCACATTCACAGAATTGTAATTAAAAGAACTATCAGCATGAGCAGAAATAGGCAATGAGATTGCAGCAACAGCGCAGAGAACTAAGTTTTTCATTAAATCGTCCATATAATAGAAAAAAGTACGGCGAGTATCCCCCGTTTACTGTTTCAGTATGAATGTGCTGCTTTATTCTGTTTTAGTCGGCGGTTGGAGCTTTGTTGAGTGAGGAGGGATCTTTCGGCATAAATGCTGAACCCCCAGAAAACGAAAAAAGCTAGTAAGTGTTAACCTACTAGCCTTTAGAATAAGTGGTAGCTATGGACGGACTTGAACCATCGACCCCAGCATTATGAAGGTGTCAAAATCTTTTTTGTATTCGTTATGATTCTTTAAAGGCTCGTTAAATTTCTTCTCTATATCTAGCGCCCATAACCTGTGAGGTTGTAAGTCCTATTTCTCGGGTTGTTTCTTTGGGGCTTTCCTTCAGGGGTTTTATTACTTCGGCTTTTGGGCTTTTGGATAATCTAGCCATTGCCTGATAGGCGAACCCATTGTTGAAAGCAATTCCTCCAACGGGTTTCCATCCATTAGTAATCATCTCGCTAACGATTTGTTCTAGTTTCTCTAACTTGTGAGTGTCTTTAACGAGTTTGTATTCTGCTGTTGTTTTCATTGTCCTTGCTCCTTGAATCTGAGTCGTTATAGCTTCCAACTGTCCGCGACTCTTCTTGCTATCAACCAGCCTGAGGGCCGGTCTTTAAGTCTCTATGGGCTCTTTTAGTCATAGGGCTTATTTGTCCAGCTTCTGGTAGTTCTTTCCCCGTGGCTAGCCAATACGAATACTCAGGCCATACTTTGTCTAAAGCCTCAATCTCGCTTGCTGCCATTCTTGCTTTGCTGTGCTTTACGCTGTTCCATCTCTCTCTTTCTATTCCTGTTTCTGCTGCAAGCCATGTCAGTTTTACGCCGTCCATGTCGACTAATAACTTGAATCTATTATTTGCATTTTCCATATAATAAAAAAGTATAAGTAAATTAATTCCCATACTGGTAAATAATTTACCATTCCCCTATAGTCAGTTGGTCGGCTACTGCAATAGCCGGTTTGATAATCACTTAACTGATCATCCTAGCATGAAAGCCTAAATCAGATAACGGGCGAGCGGGGTGGTACGGGGGAATGTATGTCTCAAGTCTCTTCTGAAAGCTTCGTTAAGAAAGCCGTTAGTATTGCTAAGGCTTCGTCTGACCAAACATCTGATTTTAAACTTGGTTTAAATAGTGTTCTTACTGTTAAGTTTAATGGCGGTCTTCCGCTGTTCTGGCTCAAGCACAAAGGCCGCGAATTTGAACCAACAATGTCAGAGCTTTTAGAAGTTGTTGAAGGGGCATCACTATGAACGCTAGCGCCATGCGAATTCCTTCTCCGATTCGTCCCATTCCAGAACAACTGGCATTGCTCCCTGTGGGCACTGACGTTGCTCTACGGGAATACCAAGCAGCATTCAAAAACGATTCCGTATACCTTCCTGAATTGTCGCTCCGTTATCTGATTTTTCTTGTCCTCTCCGGTGCTGAATTACCAGAAATCCACTCTTTTGTTTGTTCACTCCGATTAGAACTAAATGGCCTGTGCTTGGAACGATTACACGCTGAAATTGCTATGCAGTACGGCGGGTGCATAGCTGAAACAAAATCCGCTAAAAATTGAGGTAATAACCATGCAAGCAACTATGAACGTACAACTCGTCGGTACCGCGTCCTACAACATGGACAACGGCGAATTGAATCAGATTTTCGTGATCGTTCCTGATCCTGAAAATAAAAATGTACGCGGCTATTCAGTCGCAAAAATGCAGTGCGCTCGTTGTGTATTCGATGCGCTGCCTGTCGATGCGTCGGCGTATCCACTCGACGTAACACTGACCGTTAAAAACAAAGTGAGTGCGGGCAAGGTATCGCAATTTGCGTTAACTGCCGCTATCGCTCGTCCTGCGCCTGCTTCTAAGGCGAGCTAAAAATGACGCAACTCTTTAGCTGTGATTCACCTACGTATTCGAACGGCGCTGTTGTCTGCTCGTCGTGGGTGGCCGTTAGTCCTGAAGAGTTGCACACGCAAATAACTCAGCCAGACCCTGAAAATCTCTTACTCGCATTCGGGACAGGACTGGCGGTTATGCTGCCGCTTTATGCGGTTTTATGGGGTGTTCGTCGCGCTCGTGACGCACTTAAACAATCTTGAAAATGAGGTGATCTATGGATTACACAGCACTAGCAGCAACTGTCGATTTTGCTGACGTTTTAACTTTTCTTACAGCATCAGTAGCGGCCGGTTTCGCCGTTCGCGTTGCTTTGAAGGGTGTTTCGTTCGTGAAGTCTGCTTTAGCTAAGTCATAATAAATCGCCCCCTCGGGGGCGTTCTTTTTTCTGGTGATTCCATGGTTGATTTGTATGAATTCACGTTTTTTGTTTTCGGCATGATCTTCGTTCGTGATCTTTTTTATTCTATTTGATGCTTTTATATCGGGGATTTTTAAATGAAGGTTTTTTTCTCGGTACTGTTTTTATTCTCTTTTTCTTTTTTCCCCGCTGCTTCTAACGCTACTGACGTCAAAGATGCGTGCCCAGGCGGCTATAGTGGTGAGTTCAAAAAGGGCTTCGGAAGCTTCTATGAACCCACATGTAATTCTCGTGGGAGTGAAGGCCTGTATTGTACAGCTGATGGTACTTCGTGGGCGGGTGATACGATTTATTATTTGTATGGTACAACCTCTTGCGATGACGGTAAGCCACCTACTGATTTTTGTACTGGTTCTAGTTGCGATTCTGGCCCTGAACAAACGTGCCCTGTCGGGTCTTACTGGTCTGATTCTTTCCAAAGCTGTCGCGAAATCGGCAACCAATGTACTTATAATTCTGATACCGCTAGTTACGACTGTAACCAGCCAGACTGCATCTCGGGATATACTCCGGTAAATGGCCTTTGTTATAACACTGATAGTGACGGCAACTCTTGCACAGCTGGCATTTACGCTATTAATAATAATTCTTGTGGCGGTGATAGTTCAGGCGGTGGTACAGGCGGCGGTGATAATAACTGTACTTTAGGTACTTGGAATCCAACTACTCAAGCTTGCGAATCTGGCGACGTTGGCGGCGGTGATACTGGCACAGGCGACTCCGGCACAGGCGACTCCGGCACAGGTGATACAGGTGATACAGGTACAGGTGACTCTGGTACAGGTGACTCTGGTACAGGTGACACAGGCTCGGGCGGTGGCGATGGCTCAGGCGGTGGCACTGGCTCCGGCGATAGTGGCGAACTTGGCGGCGGTGATCCTAGCGGCTCTCAAAATGGTTCTTGCAATTCTGCTCAGTCTTGCCAATCTCTAGCAGCTCAAAATTGTCAAGAGCCGCGTGATAAACTTTTTTTTACGTATATCTCAGGCTCTAATTATTTCTCTGAGTGCGACACTTGCGGCGGTACTGAGTCAGCGTCTTACTCGGAATGTTCACAGTGCGCCTACGGCTACAACGCGAACACCAATTCCTGTTATCCGGTAACTTGCGCTTATGGCGATTGTTCAACACCAAATGATGGCAATACATTGCCAGATCAATCGTCTGATTCTACTGAAGTCGTGGCCGCTATTCGCGATTTACAGGCAGATATTAATTCAGGTATTAAAGTGACTAATTTAAGCGAAATTACTAACTCACTCGATGATTTATCAACCGACTTACAAGCAAAAATAGGTACTAAATCTGACGATATAGTTAAAGCTATCGACTCTCTAAAAACTAATCTAGATGCGATTACTCAAGCTATTAATGACAAAGAAATCGGCGGCGGTTCCGGTGGTGATACTGGTACAGGTCCCGACACAACCGAAACAAATGACCAGTGCGTAGCCGATGAATCGGGTAATTTGCCCTCGTTCTGCACTAAGTGTGAGGCTGACGCGAACGGCAATTTCCCCAAGGGCTGTAGTGAAACTGAACTAAAGAAAATCCTAAAAGATATTTTAAAAGTTCAGCAGGAAGCTGCTTGTTTATTAGGTTCTACAAATGAAGACAACGGTTGTCCTGCACCAGAAGATAACACGGAAGAGTTTGACCATGGAGCTGCTGCAACTGGCCTCTATACGGCCATACAAGGCTCCGAATTCATATCCTCTTTAACTGGCGTTAAGGATGCCTTCGCTGGCGTCTCTTCAAGCTGTAATTATAACTATTCGCTGCGCATCCCTTATGCCAATACCGACTTGGATGTGGATATCTGCGGATGGTTAGAACCTATCGCTAACTTATTGCGTGGCTTCTTCATTGCTTTTTGGGCAATGGCTGGCATACGCCACATATTCAGCGCTTAAGGAGGTTACATGTTAGATGCAATTAAAGAAGCTGTGGATTGGTTGGTGACTCAGTTCTGGGACATTGTTCAGACTTTGTTGCTAGCAATACTAAATGCCATTCCTGTTCCTGACTGGGCAGAAAACGCGGGTGATGCCGTTCAGTTTCTTGTTGAACATGCAGGCTATGGATTATGGATAACCGCTTGTGATGTCGGTGTTCCCATTATTTTTAGCGCCATGACAATACGCTTCATTATTCGTCGTATACCTGGCATCGGCTAACATGACTATTAAAGTTTATTCTGGTCGCACTGGCTCTGGTAAAAGTTATAACTCTATAGCGAATGTCATAATTCCGAGTATTAAAGCTGGTCGAACTGTTGTGACCAACGTCGTTCTTAAAAAGGCTGAGATTTATAAGGACTACCCAGACGCGAATATTATTACTATTCCGTTTGGGATTACTTACAAAGAGGCTGAGGCTTATATACGCTCTGATCGTTATCCAGCCGGTTCGGTATTCGTATTAGATGAAGGCGCAAGGCTATTTCCGACTGGGCTTAAAGTTACTCAAGTTCCTTCTAGCGTCATCACTTTTTTTACTGAGCATCGTCACTCGGTTGGTTTCGAAGGCAAAACGTCAGAAATATTCATACTCGCTCAAGATATTAGCCAGCTTGCTAAGTTTGTTCGTGATCTGGTTGATTCGACTTACCATCACACTAAGTTAGATAAAATCGGTTTAGAAAAAATATTTCGTTGTGACATATATGACGGTGCGATCGTACGCGGCGAGCCTATCAAAAGTCTCCGCGGTAGTTATAGCAAAGATATTTATAAGTATTACGAAAGCTATACTCAGAAAGTCGATGATCAGGACAGCGCATTAGAAGAAAATCCAGACAATCGCTCAAAAAATACCGGTGTTTATACAAAGATTGCATTGAGTGCGCTTGGTGCTTTGGCTGCTTGTTATTTTGCTTATTCTTCATTAACCGGTTTTTTGGGCGGCGATAAAAATCAAGACGAACAATTAGAGCAGCCATCTCCTATATCTAGCTCTCAGGCTGTTGCTGTTGACACTTCAACGCCTTCAATTACATCTCCTTTAAATCAGCGTAGTGATCCTAGGATTAAGCCTTCAGACGATTGGCGGCTGGCCGGTGTGATAATGAGTAGTCATCCGGTTGCAATTATCGAAAGTGATGACCGTTCGCGCTTCATTAATTTAATTCGTTCATGTCAGTACGACGATGATATTCGTGAATGGTATTGCTTATTAAACGGCGAGCTTGTCGCTAGTTATACCGGCCCTGTGTGGTCTCCTGAGGATGATTCAAATGTTATTCCTAACTTTGATTAACCAGCATAGCGCAGCGCCCTCCTTGGGGTGTGGGGGCGGAGCATCCCCACGGATAACCAAAGCTTTTAATTGTTTAAAAAATGATCAGCGCGTTAGCGCTCTGAATTTGGCTGCGTACGCGCAAGCGAGCGAAGCGACCTGCGCGGCGCAGCCTATTACGTCTCTGTAACACGTAATTTAAAAGGGGGGTAAACGCTCTCCTAAAACGCGGTTTCTCGTTCCTGACTTAAAAAGGGTTTTTAAAAATGGCACGTTACGAAAATAAGAAAATGACCAGAATACAGAACCCACAAACTGGTTCTGACGTATATCAAACGGAACGCCTTACGGCTGAGTATGATCTCTCGAATATGCGGTTTTTGTGGCGTGGCATTGATACGATCCGGCAACTCTACAACTGCACCGTAAACCCTGTAATTTTTGATCAAATAGGCAGTCACTGGGACAACAAAACAGGTGACGTAATAACCCTCGGTGGCATTGAGTGGAAGCTTTCAAGCTCTGGCAAGAAATCCGGCTATAAGTACATTCTAAAGAACCTTCATGAGGGTTTTGTAGTGCTCCTGAAGTCGTTCTACTGCGAGTTGGAAGACCACGGGCCCCACCTGAAAATAGAATGCACACCGCAAATAATCGATGAACTCGGGCTAGAAAAATTAACGAATCGCCTTCGTCAAATAGGCCGCATATTCGGGGATACGTTGGAAGCGTCTGGGGTTGCGGTGCATATGGCTCTCGATATCAAAGGCTTAGAAATCCCTGAAAACTTCGAGCAAAACTTAGTGTGTCGGGCAAAGCGTCAAATGTCGGTGTCGGGTATTCAATCAATGGCATTCGATAACATGGCGGCGGCCTCGTTCACCTACGGCGATAAAGAAACGTTTATGTTTGGTGAGTCGTCCAGCGTTCAATTTTGCTTGTACAACAAAAGCAAAGAGGCTGTAAAAAGCGATAAGTTGGACTGGATGGAAAGTAAGTGGAAGCAAACGCCTTCGATTGATCCTGAGCGTATATTTGAACCTGAATACAACGATGGCAAGGAGACTGGGGAGGCTGATACGGTGCACAGAATTGAATTTCGAATTCATCATTCAATCATCAAGCAATTCGAAAATGGTCAGTTCAACCGTACTCAGCAGTTCGATGATAAAGGCAATCTCATCAAGGCCGGTGAACTTGTCCACATTCGCGAGCCAAGGGACTTAAAGCCCCATCTGGAAGGTCTCTGGCTCTACTGTCTGAATAATTTCCGTCTCCAGCACAGTACAAGCTACGTTCACCCCATCTGGCAAAAAATAGAAGAGGATATCCGCTGGTTCGGCGTGGAAGAGGGTATGTTATATGTTCGTGATCAAAAAAAAAGCGCGGGAATAGCAGGCAATCGAAACGTGGCCATGATGATCGGTAACATGCTTAGGCTTGCGGCTCGTCGTGGTCTTACGTCGCAACACTGTACTAACCAGCTCATGGCTCTAGGACTTGAATCTGATATTGCCAACTACTTCGGCCTTCGTTTATTCGGTAACGGTGGGGAAGTGTATCAATGCCTATTTGAGTTCGTAGACAATCGCCTACGTGATCATAGGCTCAATGGTGTTACGGGCCATCGTTACGACTTAGACGACTACGCGGCATAACGTGATCACAGCGGACAACACACGGCTAAGCCAGTTAATAGACCTCTGGTATCAGTCGCACGGTAAAACACTTAAGGATGGCGTCTATCGTCACTCTCGTATGTTGTCGATTGCTGACCGGCTCGGTAATCCGCTATTACAAGATTTCACCGCTTCACAGTTTTCAGACTATCGCGCCATGCGAGTCACGGAAGTTAAACCATCGACGGTTAACCACGAACTGCGGTACATGCGTGCTCTGTTCAATGAAATGGATCGTTTAGGCTTCTATGAGGGTATTAACCCACTCGGTAAGATAAGACAGTTCAGGGAACAAGAGCGTGAAATGGGCTTTTTAACTAAAGAGCAAATATCCATTCTTCTGGAAGCCTGCGCAGACTCAGAAAATAAGCACCTGACCACCGTCGTCAAGCTATGCCTAAGCACAGGGGCAAGGTTCGGTGAAGCGGAATATCTACTCAGGACAGGTCTGATCTCCGGCAAGCAAACGTCTGTACGGTTCAGCGATACTAAAAACGGACGTTCCCGAAGTGTTCCTATAGCAGAAAGCCTGTATGCAGAAATCAAAGCGGTATCCAATCCAGCGACTCAAAGAAAGTTATTCAATCCGTGCAGAACGGCTTTTCGTTGTGCGGCTGAACGATCAAGAATTCAGTTTCCAGAAGGGCAAATGACCCACATATTGAGGCATACCTTTGCCTCACATTTCATGATGAACGGTGGCGATCTGCTCACACTGCAAAAGGTGTTAGGGCATTCGGACTTAAAAATGACGCTTCGCTATAGCCATTTAAGTCCTGAGTATCTTGAACAGGTTTTAGAGTTAAACCCGCTAAAAAATATCAATCTCTCTTCCCGTCTCAAAGTGTCTTCAATCTTCGAAGGTCTGAAATTCTAGCATTCATACGGCCTAGAAGGGCGAACGGTCGTTCTGAACCCCAGAAAACGAAAAAAGCTAGTAAGTGTTAACCTACTAGCCTTTAGAATAAGTGGTAGCTATGGACGGACTTGAACCATCGACCCCAGCATTATGAATGCTGTGCTCTAACCAGCTGAGCTACATAGCCACTTCACACACTTGATGATGCGCGTTGCGTCTCTCAAGTGGCGCGTATTATGCCACCTTTTTAAAGGCTGTCAAATATTTTTTTATGATTATTTTCAATGAGTTAGGTCTGACAGGATCGGGCTTAGTTGTTACCGATTTTTTATACAAAAAAGCCCCAGTATCTTGTGGACACTGGGGCTTTTGGCTACGTAGAGGCAGGGTTAGATAATACCTTGCTCTTGTAGGTCTGCGATCAGGCTTTCAACGCTTTCGTTTTCAGCCGCTAGGCTCACATCAGCGCCGTCAGCGCCACCGGCAACCAGAGCAACCAAACCAGCACTCTTCAGTACTTCGGCGTCTTTCGCGTTTGCGATACCGGCAACACGTCCCATTTCAAACAAGCGACGATCCAAGGCGCTTACCAGTTGCTCGGCGTTGGTTGCGTTGATGGCAACAATTGCTGGCTTCTGGTTAAAGCGACGGGCTTTTTCGTCGGCTGTTAGTGGGCCACGCTCTACGCTGTCGTCGGCGGCTTCGCCAACGATCATGCCTGCACCGATGGTGACGTTGGTTAGGCGATCAATAACGATGAATGCGCCAGTGCCTGGAATACGTGCATAGCTGTCGAATGGTACGGCTTTATCAAGGCTAACTTGAACTAGACCGATTTCATTCATCTGAATTTCTTCAGCACTACGCTGTTCTAGGGTATTTACATCAATCAGGTGGTGAACATGAGTGAAGGTACCCGCGGTCGCGCTTGATGCGAATTTCAGATCGTATGGTTTGCCAACGGTCATTGGTTTTTCGGTCATCCATACGATGTTAGCGTTGAGCTTGTTGCTAACAATCGGCTGGTCGTCGATTTTTACAATGATGTCGCCACGGCTGATGTCGATTTCGTCTTCTAGAGTCAGGGTGACTGCCTGTCCCGCGAAGCCTTCTTCTAAGTCGCCATCAAACGTTACGATACGCTCAACTTTGCTGGTCTTTTGTGACGGCAAGGCCATGATGGTTTCGCCCGGCTTGATGGTGCCCGAAGCGATGGTGCCGCAGAAACCACGGAAGTCGAGGTTAGGACGGTTAACGTACTGAACCGGAAGGCGGAAGTTAACCAAGTTTTTGTCTTTGGATACTTCAACGGTTTCCAGAATTTCCATTAAGGTCTGGCCGGTATACCAAGGCGAACGAGTAGAGCGATCTACTACGTTGTCACCGTCAAGGGCTGACATAGGTACGCAATGTACGTTTGGCAGATTCAGCTTGTCGGCGAATTCTTGGTAGTCTTTTTTGATTTCATGGAAGCGTGCTTCGTCGAAACCCATCAAGTCCATTTTGTTGATCGCTACAACGACGTGCTTAATGCCCAGCAACGACGCAATAAAGCTGTGACGTTTGGTCTGGGTTTGTACGCCGTAACGCGCGTCAATAAGGATGATAGCAAGATCACAGGTCGATGCACCGGTCGCCATGTTACGAGTGTATTGCTCGTGTCCAGGGGTATCCGCGATGATGAACTTACGCTTAGTCGTGCTGAAGTAGCGATAGGCTACGTCAATGGTAATACCTTGCTCACGTTCTGCGGCCAAACCGTCCATTAGCAATGCTAAGTCGATTTTGTTGCCGGTGGTGCCTGATTTAGCGCTGTCTTTTTCGATGGCGGCTAATTGATCTTCGTAGATCATTTTCGAGTCGTGCAGCAGTCGACCGATTAGGGTTGATTTACCATCATCGACGTTACCGCAGGTCAAAAAACGCAACATCTGCTTGTTTTCGTGCTGCTTCAAGTACTCAAGGATATCGGAAGCAATCAGTTCAGATTGGTTAGACATTAGAAGTAACCCTCCTGTTTTTTCTTCTCCATCGAGCCGGATGAATCGTGGTCGATTGCGCGGCCCTGACGTTCAGATGTGGTGGTGAGCAGCATTTCTTGAATAATCTCTGGCAACGTTGCTGCTTCAGATTCAACGGCACCAGTTAATGGGTAACAACCTAAGGTACGGAAGCGCACAGATTTCATTTCAGGCACTTCGCCTTCGGCGAGTGGCATACGGTCGTCGTCGACCATGATCAGCATGCCATCACGCTCTACCACAGGGCGTACATCAGAGAAGTACAATGGCACCAGTGGAATGCTTTCTAGGTAGATGTACTGCCAGATATCCAGTTCGGTCCAGTTCGACAATGGGAATACACGAATGCTTTCACCTTTGTTTACTTTGCCGTTGTAGATATTCCATAGTTCAGGACGCTGATTTTTAGGGTCCCAACGGTGTTTTGCATCACGGAATGAGTAAACACGTTCTTTTGCACGTGATTTCTCTTCATCGCGACGAGCGCCACCAAAGGCAGCATCGAAGCCGTATTTATCTAACGCTTGCTTGAGAGCCTGTGTTTTCATGATGTCGGTATGCTTAGACGAACCATGAGTAAACGGACCTACGCCTTGGTCGACACCTTCTTGGTTAGTATGAACGATTAAGTCCATGCCAATTTCTTCAACCATTTTATCGCGGAAAGCGATCATCTCTTTGAACTTCCACGTGGTATCTACGTGCATCAAAGGGAATGGTGGTTTGCCAGGGTAAAAAGCTTTGCGAGCTAAATGCAGCATTACCGCAGAGTCTTTACCAATGGAGTACATCATTACTGGATTGTCGAATTCTGCAGCCACTTCACGAATGATGTGGATACTTTCCGCTTCCAGCTGCTTCAAGTGAGTCAGATTGTAGTCGGTCATAGTCGGCCTGATTGATAGAAAACGGGCGAGTTTAGTTTGAGCGCAATATACCAAGGTGGCTGGCATATAAGAAGGTGCAATCAATAACATTTAGCTATAAGGATATCGTGTTCCGCTTGTGTGCTGGAACATAGCTAGGCACCATCTTGAAAAACCGAGAGAGAATTGTAAATGAGTGATGAGTTTTTAGTGGACATTCGCACCAATACGGGGGTTTTAGAAGCGAGAAGCTTGAATCTTGATCATGATTGGGGCGTGCTCATGTGTCATCCACATCCTTTGTTCGGCGGCACTATGGATAACAAAGTGGTCACAACCGTGGTACGGGCGGCTCGTGATGCAGGGTTAAATACGTTGAGATTCAATTTTCGGGGCGTCGGTAAAAGCACGGGGGTTCATGACGATGGTCAGGGCGAGCAAGATGATGTGCTTGCGGCGTTGAAGTATGCCAAAGAGGAGTTGGGTTGGACTAATGTGATTCTGGCTGGGTTCTCGTTTGGTGCTGGAATGGCTTGTTTGGCCGCTGTTAATAAACCTGAGTGGGTTAATGGTTTGGTGCTAATGGCTCCGGCAGTACATCATTTTGATGCGCCAATGATGCTGCCCTACGATTTTGAAACTTGGGTGTTGATGGGCGATGCCGATGAGATTGTGCCGTTTAGAGAAGTAGATGATTGGGTATCGCGGGTGATTCCTGCACCGCATTTTCAGATATTTACTGATGGCAGCCATTTTTTTCATGGACGATTGACGGCCCTTAAACAGTCATTTTTAACCATTATTGCTGAGCTTATCGCATAGCCTTGTCGAGTTAGGCAGGCGGATTGCCGTGTTGGCGTTTGCACTTTGACGTCAGCTTAGATAAATTGCGCGCCTCGAATTTACGCCTATCTAACTTGCCCCTGTGACGGAGAGTGCCTGTGTCTACCCCTTGGGAACTGTATCAAGCGGATCTTCAACGCGATGATTTTTCTTACGACGCTGCGCAAGAGATGGCAGTAAAGCATCTCCAGCGTTTATATGATGACTTGGTCGCTGCTGAGAAGCGTCGTGCTGGCCAAGGGGCTGTGAGTAAGCTCATTGGTAAGCTTAACAAGAAGAAGCCTGTACCAGAGCAGGGCATCTATTTTTGGGGAGGTGTTGGCCGTGGCAAGACCTACTTGGTGGATACCTTTTACGATGCACTGCCGTTTAAACGTAAGATGCGCACTCACTTCCATCGCTTTATGCAACGAGTTCATAAAGATCTGACATCACTGACGGGTGAGAAAAATCCATTAATGATTGTTGCTGATCGCATTGCCAGCGAAGCGGTTGTTATTTGCTTCGATGAGTTCTTTGTATCCGATATCGGCGATGCCATGATTTTGGGCGGCTTGATGCAAGAGCTGTTTGATCGCGGTGTTACTTTGGTTGCAACCTCCAATATTGTGCCTGATGGCTTGTACAAAAACGGCTTACAACGTGACCGTTTCATGCCGGCGATTCGATTATTAAATCAGTTTACTGAAGTTGTGAATGTCGATAGCGGCGTCGACTATCGGTTGCGTACCTTAGAGCAAGCTGAGTTATACCATTTCCCACTCGATGGTAGTGCTGAAGCCAGCTTGAAAACCAGTTTTGACGGCTTAATTCCTGATTCTCGCCATGTCGTAGAAAATACTCAGGTAGAGATTTTAGGGCGTAAGATTCCAGCTAAAGCAGTGTGTGACGATATCGGCTGGTTTGAGTTTACGGCGTTATGCGACGGTCCGCGTTCGCAAAATGATTACATCGAGTTGGGTAAACTATTTCACGCCATTTTGATTTCAAATGTTCCCGTGATGGGCACCAAAAATGACGATTTAGCACGTCGGTTTATCAACCTAATTGACGAGTTTTATGATCGTGGTGTTAAGGTGATTATGTCGGCTGATGCAGCTATCCCTAATATATATGAAACAGGTAAGTTGGAGTTTGAATTTCAGCGTACTACCTCCCGTATGTTAGAAATGCAATCACACGAATATTTAGTTCGTGAGCATCGCGCCGAATAGCCTAGCCATCGTATTAGAATTTTTAGCAAGAGTTTAAAAACCTCCTACAATACAGACAGCAACTGCTGTCTGTATTTTTTTGGCTGGATAATAGTAATCATTATCAATAGCTATTAGAGGAAATCGTTATGCGTATTCAGAGATCAATAACGTTTGCTGTGTGTTTATTTACGCTGCCATTGTATTCACAAGCGGAGCTATCTATTACCGCTGGGATATTTAGCGATTATGTCGCGAATGGTGTTACTCAAACTGAAGGCGATCCAGCGCTGCAGTGAGTCTGGATTGGGCTAATAGCGACAATTTATATGTTGGAGCTTGGGCAAGTAATGTCGATTTTGGTGAAGGGGACGATAATTCCGCGGAGGTCGATATCTATGCGGGTATGGTATTATCGGTTTCTGCACAGGTTAGCGTTGATTTAGGTACTGTTTATTACCAATATTTTGGTGATAAAGAATCGGATGAATTAGCATTTAACGAAATTTATGCGTTAACTAGTTATGAATCGAAGGCTGGTATTAGCGAAGTTAATATTTGGTATAGCTGGAATTATTCGGGTACTGATGCGGCGCACAATATTGTGCAATTAGCGCACGCGCTTGCACTTGCTGAAAATCACTTGCTTCGTGTAAGTGTGGATCGTCTAGCGTCTATGGATACAAATGAATACGACTGGGAAGGGCACCCTTCTTATTTAAATTATCAAGTTGCTTACATAACGCAGTATAAAAACTTTGATGTGGAAATCGCCGCAACGAAAACCACATTAGATATCAAGCAAGGCGCTACTCGTCTTGTTGCCGGTATTTCTCGAACGTTTTCTTTTTAAGCCTTTCTCGCCGAAAATTGCGCTAAACTAGCGCAGTTTGTTAAGGCCAAATTTCTTACTTAAAATCGCATCCAACCAGCTGATGGGGAACAAACGTCGCATTAAAGGCAAGGCCATACTGCCATTACCAATGCGAACAACGGCTCCTGGATTGTCTTTTAATATCCTGAGTAAGGTCGCGCAAAAATCAGCCGCTGTGGTGGGGTGTTGCTGAGAAGCCATAGCACGCGCTTCAATATCTGCTTTCACTGGTTCGTATAAAGAATCTTCGGCAATCAGTCCTGATACACTTGATAGTGAGTTCTCGCCAAAACTCGATTGAATGGCACCGGGCTGCACCGTGATAACTCTAATTTTAAATGGCGCTAATTCCATACGCATAGCGTCAGAAAGAGAGTGTAGCGCCGCTTTGGTTGCACAGTAAGCACCAGAAAATGGCGTCGTTAATATGCCTGATACTGATCCAACATTCACAACTTGAGAGCCATTTGCCGCACGTAATAATGGTAGAGCTGCACGTGTAATCGCGAGGGGTGCGAAGACATTGGTCTCAAATTGGGCAAGAAGTTTATCGTGGGATAGTTCTAATACTGGTCCCATCGCCGCATAACCAGCGTTATTTACTAGCAAGTCTATGTGATGCACACGCTCAGTAACAATGGCCATTGCTTTTGCTATAGCGGCATCGTCGTTGACGTCTAGAGCAATCGGTACCAGCCGCTCGTGCTCGATATCGTTTAATGATTCTATTTTACGGGCAGTGGCAAAAACGAGGTCGCCGCGCTCAAGGCAAGCTAACGCTAACGCCCGCCCTATGCCGGTAGAGCAGCCTGTAATAAATACCGTGTTAGTGTATTTTAGCGTGGTCATGTCGAATCCTTCTCTATCTCGACCGAGTCAATGCGATTTGCTGGTCGAAACTTCGTTTGCGTTTTTTTATTAAGTTAATTTTTCAGTAGAGTAGAACACTTTAACCGTAGAACAAAATTTATCCGCAAGGGTTACGTTCAATCATCGTTAGGTCGGGGTGAATGCCAAGGTACTGAATTTCTTGTTCATCCAGCCACATCCTAGCATCGCTTTGCTTTAACATGGCAATTGTTGACAAGGTTCCGGCTAATAAACAACTCGGGGCAACAACAGAAACAGAAGCCCAATACGACACTGGCATTCCAGTTTTCGGTAACAGTAAGTGGCAGTAACGCTTACCTGAGTGTTCAAAATAGCGTTCGTAGTCCCCGCTAGTGGATAAGCCGCCTTGCATTATCGCTAGCTCTGCAATGGCATTTTCAGGTGCGCGAGGATTACGCACGCCGACTTTCCATGCTCGGTTGTCGGGTTGTGGTCCAATAACGTGTAGGTCGCCACCGAGGTCAACAATGCCGTGTGTTATTCCCGCCGATTTACAGATTGCTGCGGCGCAGTCGACAGCGTATTCCTTACCAATACCCCCAAAATCTAGCGACATGCCCGCGGGAAGGATAATGCTATTCGAATTAAATCGAATATGTTGAAAGCCAACATATGCAAGATTTGTTCTTATCGTTTCAGGGGATGGAATAATGCCATTGCGAAAATCCCACAGTTTTGACAATACCCCTGCGGTGATATCAAACAGACCATCGCTTAACTCAAATGCAACGGACGAATAATTTAATAGGTAATGGGTTTCGGCGTCGATGGTGGTTTTTTGCCCATCGCTACTGTTTATTTTGCTAAGAATACTATCAGGGCGAAAGCGGCTGTACTTAGTTTCGATACGTCGAACTTCTTCTTCTGCGGCTTGTGCAACTCTTTGTACATCGTCTTTATTTGAGTCGATATAGGGCAGCATCACCTCGCAGGGCGATGCCATAGCCGTAAATTTGTGACGAAGTAATTGCAAATTAATACCGGTATTCAATACCCAGACTTACGACTTGGTAATCGACTAAAGCCGGAGTTTCGGTAGAGCTGGTTTGGATAAGTGCTAAGTTTTCAGCGGAGTCATATTGCTGAATATCTAAGCTAACTAACCAACGCTGCCATTTAACTTGGCCTTCGATACCATAAGTAAGGGCCCCAAATGTTGATAAACGGGCGTCGGACGAACTTAATTCATCATCGGGTGGGTTTTGCTCCAGCCGATAAAAACTAGCAGCCGTTTGGCGATAGTAGCGCAGGCTTGGAATTAGGTTGAACGTCCATTGATTGGCTTTCCAACTTTGCGCCCAGCGGGTGGTAATTGTATGTGAACGTATACCCCAATCGTCGGTGTAATAGCGATAATCTAGGTGCAAGGCGGCACCGTCACCAACGTTAAAATATAAGCGGTAGCGCCCATCAAGCGTTACTTGATCGCGTTGCCCCGGTCGTCTGTCTTCAAATTTATAGGGATCTGACAGATAGCCGCTTTGATGTGTATAGCCAATACCAGCTTGCACGACGCTGGTTTTTGTTAATACGCGTGAGATACCTTCGTAAATAGAAACACTACGTTTATCGTTGCCTTCAGCATCTTGGCGAATACTGGATAAATAAGCATCCGTTGGCGATAGTGTATCGTTAGATACGCTAATTGAGCCGTGGAGTGTTGTTAGTTGATCTGCTAGCTCTAACTGACCTTCAAGACCTAAAGCGATGGACTGATAATCGTCTTCAGTTGAGTAAGCAATACTGCCACCAATGCTGCCTTGGCTAAAATAGCGGGTAGGGGCAACTCTTAGGTCGGTGCGCTGTTCATCAATACTCGCGCCTGTCATTAATAGAACGCTATTACCATCGGTATTTTCGTAGGTTTGCAGTGGCGAAGCACCGGTTAGGGTTTCGTATTGTAAATCGGTATTAATATACCAGTTACCGGTTATTGGGCGGCCATAATGCAATTGATGAACGTCTATTTGATAGCGTTCTATTGTCGGGGTAAATGTACGCTCACGCGGAGCGTCGGCTTCTTGGTATTGGCTATAACGATAACCGATCTGGCTGTCTTGCGGGGCTGCTAAGCTGTGGCTATTCGTGCTGATAGGCATTGCGGCAGCGGCAGCCAGCGCGGCTAAAACATTTTTTTTATTTGATTTCATAGAGAATCTGCACGGCAATTAATTGCAGCCGCATCCGCCTCCTACAGCCTGACCACCACCTGATGATCCTTCCTTACTAAAATTAATATGGCGATCGAAGGCGGCTTTTTGCCCATCAATATCCCATGCCATTATATCTCTAGCTAAATAGCCGCGTTCCCACGGTTGCACGTTACTGCAGGCTGCGACGCTTAAAACCAAAATCATTGAGAACAAAATACGTTTCATCGAGCTTTCTCGTTCAGCAACTGCATCACTTGGGCGCGAATTTCGGTCATGTCTGAAGGTTTGAATCCCATGTGGACGGCGCGCATGATTCCGTTGCGGTCGATCAAATAAGAGGTTGGCATACCGCGTAAGCCGTAGGCATTCGGCGTAGTGCCATTAGCATCGTGAAGTGTTGGATAGGATACGGGCACTTCTTTTAAAAAATCTAAGCCGCTGGCTTTATCTTCATCTAAATTAACCGCCAATACTTCGAACCCTTGTTGATGCAGTTCGCCACGTAAGTTATTTAACAGAGGGAGTGATTTGCGACAAGGGCCACACCACGACGCCCAAAAATCCAGATACACAACTTGGCCGCGAAATTGACTCAAACTATAAGTGCCTTCACCTACAAGCTTAGGCAAAGTAAAAGCGGGGGCCGGTTGTTTGGTTTCTGCGCCTGCAATGCTTGCAAAGTTCAGCAACAATAAACTAAAAAGTACACCAATACGCATGTCTCATTCCTTACGCAAAAATATTGAACGCATCGCTCGCTAAGGGATAGCTCTCAGCCAGAACATTGTTATTAACTCCAAGCAAGGTACGCAGCGAGTAGTTCACGTGTTCTGGCGTTAAGATAAGGTCATTTGCCCCTGTACCTGCAATACCGGTTTGTAGATTAATGGTTTGAGAATTAAAGTCACTGGTTGATGCACCAAATACACGTCCGCCAGTGGCTGTCGGGTGAATAACCATCATGCTGGTTACTGGCCAATGATCTTTACCGTTGCCTGAGTTGTAGTACGGCGTGCGACCAAAATCAGAGCCAATAACGACGGTGGTTTTATTGGCAATACCAGCAAATTCTAGCGCCGCCATTAAATAATGTACGCCTTCTAGTAAATCACCTAATTGCGGATAGGCACTGGAATCGTGATTGCCATGGGTATCAAAACCGCCGATATTTAAATTAGCGCTGGCAGCTAAATTACTTTTAAACGCAGCAACAACGACTTGTGCTTGGTTTTTTAAACTATCAGAACGATTTTCGTGCCAGTTTTCATCAGGTATGACATTGGCCTTGATATCGTCCAAATGCACACTGAGTTGGCCAAGATTACTTTCTTCGCTTCGAATTCCAAATAATTGGCTTAACTGCTTACGCCGTAGGGGTAAGGTTTCATTTTCTATTTGTCGCGCTAAACGTGCTGCGCGAGCTTCTTTTACACGATCGTATTGATTGATTGTGCGGGTGCTGTCGCGGTACAAAAAGCCGATGTCGTTGTAATACTTATTTGGATCGGCGAGCTGATCAATAAAGTCGGCATTGCTGGCGCGAGCGCGAGGCACTAATGAATCGGTAAAGTCATAACCGCCATTACTAATAAACGCCATGGGTAGGTTCGGTGCCACCGTTGCCGCGTAATAAGCCGATATACTTGGGTAACCTGCATCTAGGTTGCCTGACCAGATAGCGCGGTTGCCTGAGTCATGGTTATTGGTGCCCGTATCTATGCCATTAATTACTGTCATGCGGTTGGCATAAGTGGTGAAAAAGCCATCAAATTGTTCGGTGATGCGAGTAAGAACATCAACGTTATTGGATGCTGTCTCGGGGACGGCGCTCCAGCGAATATCGCCAATTTGTTTGGTAGGATCGATTTCTACCGAGTTCGTTGAGCCCTCGTGGCGGTCGGATTGATCTGGGTAGGCCTGGTTCAGACCCTTTGGATCGCACAATGAAGTTGGGTCCCAACCACCACTGGCATTAACCACGACGAGGTATTTGTCGAGTGCGGAGGCAGCATGTGCTTTTGGCGACCATAGCGGCATGTGTGCCGTCATTCCAGTAGCAGCCATCAATTGCAAAAAGTTACGGCGTTTCATGGCGTGCTCCTTATTCGTACACAAAGCGATAGTCGGATAATAAATAGGCGATCACCGCAATCCATGCGCGGATAACGTAATTGCTGTCTTCTTCTATTCGGTCTTCTTCAGGTAAATCGCCATCCGTCCGGCCGTCTTTGTCGCGGTACCAACGAGCACGGCATTCCCATTCAAGGTAGGTTGAAGGGCGAGGGTCGTAGGCGTCTTTATTTTCAAGCATTTCTTGGCCTTCACTAAGCACTGCTGAAAATAAATCGTAAGTAGCTTGTACTTCTGCAGAGTCGGTTGCTACTTGTTCCCCAATTAATACCCAGTGAAGGTGGGCTATGTTGCTTTTAATTCGGGCGACCTGCGCCGTTAATATCACGCCTTCGTCGTTGCGAGGGTCTGTGCTGGTTTCAACGTCGACGAACAGCTTGCGTTTGTCGATGCTGCGAGTGAAATCGAGTGCGGCTGCGCGACAGGCCATTTCGCTGGCCATACGATCTTGAATGGCAATAACAAGGCCGCTAGGTTCGGTAATGCGTTCAGTGATGGAGTCTGAGTCCATGCCTCCGTACATAATACGATTGTCTTCGGATCTGAATTCATCCCAGCCGAAACCGAGAGTTGCATTGAGTTTTCGTTGTACTTGCTCTGGGCTAAGGAACTGGCTTGAACCAATGTGATCCGTGACGATAAGTTTTGCTTCGTCGATGGCAATTGCTCGGTAGTAAGAGCTTAAAATAATGCCTTTAACTGCCGTTTTAATGCGCCAACCGTCGGCCACCATTGCTTGGCCTATGGCGTTTAATATGGTGCGTTGACTGGTGTAGGCAAGCTGTTCGTCTTCGGACGCATCTTCGCCGGGGGCTTGTAGTGGATCACTACCAATCAAGCCAGTATAAAGTGTACGCACAGTGGCACGTACATAGCGTGGATCGTTACTGATTTGAGTGCCCAGCCACTGCAACATGTTGCGGAAGTAACCGTCGGCTCCAGAAAGCGGAATTGTTTTACCGTTTAAACCGGCGGGCTCAATGTCAGAGCTATCCCATTGGTTTGAGGAAGTACTGCCTGTGACTATGTATTGGCCGCGATCGGTCCAATGCTGGAAAGCAGTAGCGACAGGATCCATTACTTGGTGGCAAGCATAGCAAGCAGGATCAAGCAGCGTCGGGTTCGCGGAACCATTACCTATACCATCGCCGGGGCGGTCACCCTCGATTTGCAATATATCGGTGTCCATAAAGTAATCGAACACTATGCGTGAGCGGTGGCGATTACGGTTGGTTAGGGTGGTCGGATACCGATTCAAGAACATGGGCGATGTCAGTACGCCTGCATGTGGAACTCCGCCGGTTTCGTGTTCGAGTGCCCTAGTAATACGTGCAGGTTTAAAATCGGTAGGGTCGTAGTACAGCTGAACATCGTTTTCATCGCATACAGGATCGGTGGTTTGCGCAAATGTTGCAGCGGGATCAAGTAGCTCGGCGTCGTAAACTTGTTGGCTATACCAGTTCACCATCATGTAATCGGCATTTACATAAAGAGTATGCGGTAGGTCGTTCATGGCCGCGTAACGAATTAATTCGAGTGGCGCGCGAGATACTGCGTCATTGGTAATGGTACGAACACAGCTGCGTATTGAGCTTAATGCATCGCCAGGGTAGGCCGTTTCGTACCATTTACGATTAGGATAATCATCATTATCGAGTAGGTTGATGCCGCCTTCGTACAAATTCGAACTGAGATATTTATCGGTGAGGAGTTGTTCGTTAAAGAATTCCATTAAACGTTCATAGAATACTGGCTCGTTCATTAATACATCGAGCACACTGGATAACGCACTATCGCCTTCACTTAGTACCGCACTGGTTTCCGTTGATGTCGGCAGGCGACCGGCAAGTTGGAGTGTGGCTTTACGCAGCGTCAGGACGGCATCTTCATTGGTAACACCGTCTAAAGCCGTTGCCGCAGCGGAAAGATTAGAACCATTAAAGGCATAAAGAATGTATTCAGCGGTATCGGTAGCGCATTGATCAACGCATTGTTCCGTTTTTGAAATTGGCATCGTGCGGGTGATTTCGTCCGCCAGTACTTCAACACTGGTGCAGGTGGCACAGGCCACGAGTGGACTACCGATAGACGTACCATTGCCATCAACGCCATGACACGACGCGCATTGGGCATCGTACTGGCGTTTGCCTTCTTGATTAAATATGCCAGGTAGACTGCCATCACCGCCGTTTGAAGCACCGCCAACATTTCCGCTATATTCATTTTTGCAGCCGCTCAATAACAGTAGCGAAACCGCTAAAAAGGTGAGAATTCCTTCCTTCATTGCTTGTACCTCATCAAGTCCGCGAGCATAGATGTCATCGATTCGCGATAGTTCCCCACAATACCACTAGGGGATATATGGGTTTGTGATCTATTTCCGGATCTTACATTGTCTTTGTATAGCCTTAGTGTCGATCTGTAGCTTTCTGTCTTGGTCGCATTGAATTAGTTATCTCGAGCGAGGTATTAATCGCCTTGTTGAAAAATTGGCGTTATTGGTCGTCATATTGGGCCTGTAAGGATAGCCGGGCGGCTCAATATGTGATTTACCTCTGACATACGAGTCATTAATCCGACGAAATCGTAGGCCTGATCTACACTATTTCTCAGGAAGAGGAATAAGAAACTATGTTGAAACAGATTTCTATCGCATTGTTTATGATGCTGTTTTTGTTGGCTGCTCGTGCTGAACCGATACCGCAGGTGTTTGATGATGGAGCGCCGTTGATTGACGTGTTGACCTTGTATTCAGGCGAGTCGCTAGATCAATATTTGGAGTTTTATGAAGATGTGGATCACAGCGCACAAATAGATGATCTATCGAAAGAACATTGGCAGCGATTAGATCATGGGTCATTAGCGTTTGGTTATACTGATTCTGTTTATTGGTTTCGCATGGTGTTCACTAATCCGACGGCACTGAAAGTCGATCGTTTAATGAGCATTTCTTATCCTGTTCTTGATTATATTGAGGTGCATCGTCGTCAGTCTGGCTCTGAATGGACAGTGGATACGCTCGGAGATAAACAGCGTTTTTATGATCGGATTATTCCTCATCGTTATTTCGTTTTACCTATGAGTTTGAATGCCGGAGAAACCCAAGAGTGGATTTTCCGAGTCGATACATCCAGTTCTATGCAATTTCCAGTGAGTTTATGGGAAGAACGTGACTTTTTCGTTCATGATCAAAATCAAATATTAGGACTCGGATTGTACTACGGCATTATGTTGATTATGGTGCTGTATAACTTGTTTGTGTTCTTCTCTGTTAGAGAAGTTAACTACTTGTATTACGTTCTTTATGTTGCCTCTATGACTGGGTTTTTAGGTAGCCTTCAAGGGGTTAACTTCCAGTATCTTTGGCCAGAAGCGACGGAGTGGAATGATCAAAGTATTATTGTGATGCTGGCAGGTGTTGTTATTTTTGCCGGGATATTTACTCGTAATTTCCTCTTCTTAAAAGAAGGGGCGGTGTGGTTTGATCGAATACTTCTTACTCTTGTTCTTGCCTGTGTTGGCATAGTGCTAATGAGTAATTTTTTCCCATATCATTTGATGATACGGGTACTTATTGTAACGGCTGTTATCGCCATATCCTGTGCTTTATATGTCGGGATTTTGCGTTGGGGACAGGGGTTTTCCGCTGCGCGTTACTATACGATTGCTTGGTCATCTATGTTGTTCGGTGGTGTGGTTTTGGCAATGAATAAATTTAATTTACTGCCACGTAACTTCTTCACCGAAAATGCGATTCAAATAGGATCGGCGATGGAAGTAATTTTATTATCGTTCGCCTTGGCCGATCGCTTGAATCAAGAAAAACGTGATCGGTATGAAGCGCAGATTTCGGCGTTAGAGCACGAGAAATTAGCTCGTCGAGCGCAGGGTGAAGCCTTGGAGCAAGAACGGAATGCACGCCATGCCCAAGAAAAAGCATTAGAACATGAGCGAGCAGCGCGCGAAGCTCAAGCTTCAGCGCTTGAAATTCAACGGCGGGCTACCGAAACCTTAGAGGTGCGTGTAAAAGAGCGCACCCTAGAATTAGAAAGCGTGAACCGTCGTCTGCAGCTAATGAGTACAACTGATGCATTAACGAATGTACGAAATCGACGCTATTTTGATCAGGTGATGGAGCGGGAATTTGCTAGAGCAATCCGCGAAAATGAGCCTCTATCGGTTGTTATGCTCGATATTGATCATTTTAAACGTGTAAACGATGATTTTGGTCACCAAGCGGGTGATGAGATTTTGCGATCAGTCGCTCAAGCTATTCGTCAAACCGTGAATCGAGATACCGATTTAATTGCTCGTTATGGTGGTGAAGAGTTTGTGGTCATCTTGCCAAATACCGAAAATACACGCGCTAGGGAATTAGCCGAAACCATTAGAATTTGTATTGAGAATTTAGATTTCGATCGTATTGGTGCCAACCTGCGGGTGACTATTAGTATAGGGATTCACGGTGGTACGCCGAGTCGCAGTGATACGCAAGATGAATGGGTTAAGTTAGCCGATGAAGCATTGTATTATTCTAAAGCGAATGGTCGCAATCGGATTACCGTGTATCAATAACTAAAAAAAATGTCGTTATAATGACTATTAAAAAGCCCCGCTGGAGTGATCTAGCGGGGCTTTTTTAGCGATGCATTAAATTTATAAGCTACGATATCCAATACGGAAACCACCCCAGTGACGGCCATTAACATAAATAGGCGCTGAGAGATCATGCATCACTTCACCAGTATCGCGTTTATAGGTCTGTAATAAGAAACACTTGGTATTGGAGCCGCAGCGAGATCCAGTACGGTCATTGAAAATACGTTTGGTACGGTTATTGGCTAAGTCGGTGGTAAGGTCGCCCGTTAGTGCTTTGCTGAAACGTTTGTTATGGGTTGGAAAATAGCCGTTACGATCAACTGCTCCGGCATACGCTATATGATTGTACTGATCTAATATCGGCTCCTGTATTGCAGGAAGTACATCATCGGTAAAGCGATCGAAGCGAGTTGAGAATTTTTGCGGATTTGTTCCAGATATCGGCGTGTATTCCTCGTCAAATAGATCGGCCATTGTTATTTTTCCATTGGCAATGGCACGTTCAAATAGCTCACCTATTTGTTGTGCGGCATTTAATGCAGCAAGTTTTGCACTGTCGTGATGCTCCCCTAAACTCGCTACGCCAAAAGATTCGTAAATACGCTCAGCTGTTTCAGATAACGATAGTGATTTTTCAGAAATGGACGCTATTTCTATTTCGGTCTGAGCTAGTCGATCGCTTGTTTGATGCACTATGGTTGAAATTTCATGAATGCTAGTGCTATTGCTTCCTACATTACTTGCCAATGACCCAATACTTGCTTGAATGTGCTCGGATCTATCATAAATATCATTTAAATGTTGACTGACATCTTGAGTCATACGTACACCAAGATCGATCGTTTGAATTAAATCTTTACTATTGGTGACAGCATTTTTAATTTCTAAATTAATTTCGTTTACTGTATTGCCAATTTGTTCTGTAGCGCTAGAGGTTTTAGCGGCTAAAGCACGAACCTCGTCGGCGACGACGGCGAATCCTCGTCCTTGCTCTCCTGCGCGCGCAGCCTCAATAGCCGCATTTAGGGCTAATAAATTTGTTTGTTCGGCAATATCACTAATAATGCGGGTAACGGTTTTGATTTCTTCGGATTTTGCTTCAAGTTGAGAAATCAATTCTGCGTTGGTGTTGACTTGTTCTCTGGTGCCTTCCATTTGTGGAATGGTTTTAGCGACGGCTTCTTTCCCCGTTAAATTAATCGATTTAGCTTCATCCGCGGTTTTTGCGGCCTCTTTGGTTTGGCGAACCATTTGCTCAACACTGGTAGTGATTTGATTCGTGCTGGCGACGATACGTTGGGTGTCGGTCACTTCGTCGTGAACTTTTGCTTTTAGTTGGTCGGCAGCGAATGACATTTCTGCCGCCGCAATAGCAATTTTACCGCCGTGCTCTGACAGTTGTGTTTGCATCGACTCTACAGCAGTTAAGTAGTCGTTTATTTGTTGACTATCTTTGCCGAGAGCAGGATGTGGGTTCATTTGCTTTTTGGCGCCGCTCAGGGTTTCTAATAAATCTCGATTGAAACTTTCCAGCGGCCTGACGAATACCCAGAAGGTGGCAGCGATGCCACAACCTCCAGCAAGTAGGGTGAAAATTAATGTTGATAGGCTGGCGGGTATAGGAATGCTAGGTAAAATCTGGCTGGTAACAATGCCAATAACACTTACGATTGCTATAGGTGTAGCCAATTTTGCTGGTTGTTTGAGCATGCTGATCCATCTCCATCGCATTATCCTCAAAGCTTAGTCAACGGTGGCCTTATGGGAGCAATAATTAGTCTAAGGAGATGATTTGGAACAAGTTTGCGGAGCTGGATTTCGAGAATTAACTGTCATAACTGACTTTATAAATAGGCCAAGAAATGCAACAGTCTTATCGCGGTAACAACTAGATTTGCTTTTCGCTTAAGAGATAACGTTTGAGATTGGGTAGAGCAGGAATATTGAGCGGGAGTTGAAATTGACCCTATCACTAATGGTGCCCAAGGAGAGACTCGAACTCTCACGAGCATAGCTCACAGCGACCTGAACACTGCGTGTCTACCAATTCCACCACTTGGGCCCTACGTTATTGTTGCATGGCGCAACGAATAACGGAAAGTAACATCACGACAATAATTTGGTACCAGAGGCCGGACTCGAACCGGCACACCCGCAAAGGCGGGGGATTTTGAATCCCCTGCGTCTACCAATTTCGCCACTCTGGCAAATCATCATCGGTCAGTGGCCGCGTATATTACTGCCAAAAGAAAAAGTGTCAACAGTTTTTTTCTAATGATTTCCTTAACTTAGTGCTTCATCTCCGGTAATCTTGCGCACCTATTGAATAAGTGGCTGTTAGACCCAAAATAAGTCTACTGCGGCAACAGTGCTACGTTATTGGTTAACTTTTTAAATTATGAAAACCAGCGATTTCCATTTCGATCTGCCTGATGAGCTGATTGCCCGATATTCTATGCCGGAGCGCAGTTCCTCACGACTGTTGGTGCTCAATCCTGCGAATGGGCAGTGCAGCGATCATATCTTTCGTGATCTAGAGCAAATGTTAAATCCGGGCGATTTGTTGGTATTCAACAATACGCGCGTGATTCCTGCTCGCTTATTTGGCGAAAAAGCCAGTGGCGGCAAGTTAGAGGCGCTGATTGAACGAGTTTTAAATGAACATGAAGCGTTAGCTCATGTGCGTTCGTCGCGGTCGCCGAAACCCGGACAAATTATTATTTTAGGTGGCGTTGAGGTAGAGATCGTTGGTCGGGAAGGTGCACTTTTTCATCTACGTTTTCTTGATGAGCGTCCACTGTTCGAGATTTTAGATGCGGTTGGTCATATGCCGTTGCCACCGTATATGGAACGCGCTGATACCGAAGAAGACCGTGAGCGCTATCAAACCGTCTATGCCAAGGCACCGGGAGCCGTTGCTGCACCGACGGCAGGCTTACATTTTGATGAGCCATTGCTAGAGCGTTTGCGTAACAAGGGCGTACAGTTTGCCTATGTGACTTTGCACGTAGGTGCTGGGACATTTCAGCCCGTGAAAGTAGACAATGTGCTTGAGCATGAAATGCACGCTGAGTACATCGAAGTGACCCAAGAGGTGGTCGATGCCGTTAAGGCGACTCGTGCGGCAGGAAAGCGTGTTGTGGCCGTAGGTACAACTTCGGTACGTAGTTTAGAGAGCGCAAGTCAGAACGGCGAGATAGCGCCGTACGCGGCGGACAGTCGCATATTTATTTATCCGGGTTATCGCTTCCGCAGCGTTGATGCCATGATTACCAATTTTCATTTGCCTGAATCAACACTGATTATGCTGGTATCGGCGTTTGCCGGCCGTGATAACACTATGGGCGCCTATGCGCACGCAGTGGCGAACAAATACCGCTTTTACAGTTATGGCGATGCTATGTTTTTGCCTTGCTCGGCACCTGTGCCGGCTGAATTCCAACAGGATGCCCAATGAGTACAGATACATCACGCGAATGCTTTATGCAGTTCGATTTACACCATCAAGAAACAGAGGGTAGCTTTGCTCGCCGTGGCACCTTGCGTTTTCCGCGTGGAGAAGTGCAGACACCTGCGTTTATGCCGGTAGGAACTTATGGTTCTGTCAAAGGCTTAAATCCTGATCAAGTTGAGGATTTGGGTGCCGAAATCATTCTTGGTAATACCTTTCACTTGATGTTACGCCCTGGTACTGAAGTCGTTAAAGCACACGGTGACTTACATGATTTTATTGGTTGGGATAAACCGATATTGACCGACTCCGGCGGTTTTCAAGTATTCAGCTTGGGCGACATGCGCAAGATTACCGAAGAGGGCGTTACCTTTGCTTCCCCAGTCAATGGCGACAAGGTACTAATGACTCCAGAAAGCTCAATGCAGGTTCAGCGCGACCTTGGCTCTGACGTTGTAATGATCTTTGATGAATGCACGCCATATCCTGCGACTGAAAAAGAAGCGGCAGATTCTATGCGCCTGTCCCTCCGTTGGGCAAAGCGTTCGAAGGATGCACATGGCGACAATCCATCAGCGTTATTTGGCATTATCCAAGGTGGTATGTACGAATCGCTACGCGATGAATCGCTGGCGGGCTTGTTAGATATCGGTTTCGATGGCTATGCGGTTGGTGGCCTTAGTGTCGGTGAGCCGAAACCCGATATGATGAGAGTGCTGCGTCATATTGCTCCTCAGATGCCAGTAGATAAGCCACGTTACTTGATGGGCGTTGGTAAGCCAGAAGACTTGGTTGAGGGGGTTCGTCGCGGTATCGACATGTTCGATTGCGTGATGCCGACTCGTAATGCGCGCAACGGACACCTGTTTACCCACACGGGTGTTGTAAAGTTACGTAATGCTGCCAACCGTTCTGATACCGGTCCAATCGATCCTGAATGCGATTGCTACACCTGTAAGTCCTACAGCCGCGCGTATTTGCATCATCTAGATCGTTGTCGAGAGATATTAGGTGCAACGCTCAATAGTATCCATAACCTGCATTACTACCAGACCTTGATGGCCGGTTTGCGCCGCTCGTTGGAAGAGGGTACATTTGCCGAGTTTGTTAACGACTTCTATGCCAAACGCGGCAAAACGACGCCGTCTTTGGATCAGCATACCGACCAACTTCAAGAGTCTGCTGAGTAAACTGTTCGATTTAATTTGTTTTAAACATTGGGAGAAGATATTTCATGAAAGTAATTTTGGCAGCAATGGCCCTGTTGGCGTCTGGTGCAGCATTAGCAGAAGGTCCGGCTGTATCTCAAGACCCTATGGGTATGACAGGTCAGTTGGTTTTCCTTGGTGGTTTTTTAGTTATTTTCTACTTCTTGTTGTGGCGTCCACAAAGCAAGCGTCAGAAAGAACATAAAAATCTGATGGGTAATTTGGCTGCTGGCGATGAAGTCATTACCGCTGGCGGTATGCTGGGTAAAGTGATTAAGGTAACTGAAGAATATGTCGTCATCGAAGTGGCTGCCAATATTCAGTTCCCAGTGCAAAAAGTAGCAGTAACTGCAGTGCTTCCAAAAGGCACTATCAAAGAGGTTAAGGCGTAACGCCAACCTGATCCCAAGACGGTCTCCGAATGGAGGCCGTCTTTGTATGTATTAGAAGGAATAAGGGCAGTCCTATGCTCAATAAATACCCGTTGTGGAAAAACCTCCTGATAGTGGTGGTGTTGGTTCTATCCGTTATTTATGCCGCACCAAACCTATATCCGCCAGATCCAGCGATTCAAATTACGCCGTCGCGATCCGGTGCTGAATTAACTGAAGAAACCTTATCGCGTGTTCACAAGTCACTAGACGACGCCGGAATTGAGTTTTTTGGTGAAGAGCAAAACGGCCAAACTGCGCTGTTGCGGTTGCGCTCTTCTGACGCGCAACTACCCGCTAAATCCGCTGTGCAGCGTGTCATTGGTGATGAATTCATTGTTGCTTTGAACTTGGCGCCAACGACTCCTCAGTGGCTGATTGATTTGGGCGCAGGTCCAATGACGTTAGGTCTAGATTTGAGTGGTGGTGTTCACTTTCTAATGGAAGTGGATATGGACGAATATGTGACTGGCAAGATTAACAATTATCGCCAAGAACTGCGTACTCGCTTGCGTGAAGAAAATATCAAATATCGCCGCGTCGTGGTTGAAGACAAGACCTTACGTTTGAGTTTTGATGCGGCGGAAGTGCGCGGCGATGCGCGTAACTTTATTGCTAAGTCATATCGTGAATTTGTGATTACGGACGAGCAAGAAGGGCAATACTTTGATTTATTGCTGACCATTAATGAACAGCAGATCAAGTCGTTTGAAGATTATGCATTGAAGCAAAACTTAACCACTATCCGCAACCGTGTGAATGAGTTGGGCGTTGCTGAGCCTTTGGTCCAGCGTCAGGGTCGTAATCGCATCGTGGTTGAATTACCGGGTGTACAGGATACAGCTGAAGCGAAAAAGATATTAGGCAAGGCAGCCAACCTTGAATTCCGTTTGGAAGCTCTGCCAGGTGCGAGTCGCTTTCAAACAGAGGAATATCCATTCCGCGCGGATGAGTATCGCACGGCTAAGTTAGAGAAAACGGTCATCACTAACGGTGATAGCGTAACGAATGCTAAGCCATCGTTTGATGAAAACGGTATGCCGCAGGTGAATATTGATCTCGACGCTAAAGGCGGCGCGATGATGACACAGGTAACTGCTAAGGCGATTCAGCGTCGTATGGCCGTGTTGTTCGTCGAGCGTAAGCCGAAAACAACGTACGAGTTGGTTGACGGTGTAGAGCAGCCGAAAACAATTCAAATTACAGAAAAGTCGATTATCTCCTTGGCCACCATTCAAAGTACTTTGGGCAATAGCTTCCGCATTACGGGCCTAGAGTCGGGTGAGGCGTCAGAGTTGTCTTTGTTGCTGCGTGCTGGAGCCTTGGCTGCGCCAATGTACTTCGTTGAAGAACGTACGGTGGGGCCGAGCTTAGGTAAAGAAAACATTCAAATGGGCGTTCAGTCGGTAGTTATCGGCTTGGGCCTAGTGCTGTTGGCTATGACTGTCTTCTATCGCGTGTTTGGTATCGTAGCCAATATTGCCTTGCTAGCGAACATCGTAGTACTTGTTGCTTTAATGTCGATTATTGGTGCCACACTCACGCTACCTGGTATTGCCGGTATCGTATTAACTGTCGGTATGGCAGTGGATGCGAACGTATTGATTTTTGCTCGTATTCGAGAAGAAATGAAAAACGGACGCTCGCCTCAACAAGCGATTCATGAAGGTTATGATCGTGCATTCTTAACGATCTTTGATGCGAACTTAACCACGTTAATTGTAGCGGTGATTCTATTTGCCGTGGGAACGGGTCCGGTGAAAGGTTTTGCGGTTACTTTATCGTTCGGTATTTTGACCTCTATGTTTACAGCGATTGTAGTAACTCGCGCGATTATTAACCTAATCTATGGTGGCCGTCGTGTTGAGTCACTGTCGATAGGAGGCAAAGTATGAAAACGATGAACTTTATGAAGTTTCGCCACGTGGCGACTATTCTATCGTTAACCTTGCTGGTTATTTCTGTAGCCGCTATTGCCATGCGTGGTTTGAATCTAGGTTTGGATTTCACCGGTGGAACCTTGCTGGAAGTACAGTATGAAACGCCTGTGCCAATTGAAGGAATTTCTGCGGTACTGAATAACGCAGGATATCGCGATGTAACTGTGCAGAACTTTGGTTCGGAAACGGACGTGCTGGTGCGGATGTCTGAATCATTTCGTGATGATTTGGGTGGTGAAGTGCTCGGGCTATTACAAGCCGACAGTACGGGCAATCAGTTGACGCTCTTGCGCAGTGAATTTGTGGGTGCGAACGTCGGCGAAGAATTGCGTGACCAAGGCGGTATGGCTTTATTGCTAGCACTTGCTGTAGTCATGATTTACGTTGCAGCGCGCTTTCAGTTTAAGTTTTCGGTCGGTGCGGTGATGTCGTTGTTTCACGACGTTATCATTATCATCGGTATGTTTGCCTTGTTTCAGTGGGAGTTTGACCTGACGGTAATGGCCGCTTTATTGGCTGTTATTGGTTATTCCTTGAACGATACGATTGTTGTTGATGACCGTATTCGTGAGAATTTCCGTATTCTGCGCGAAGGCGATTCAACCTACATCATCAATGAATCATTGACGCAAACCTTAGATCGAACGCTGATGACATCGGCAACCACTGCACTTGTTGTATTGGCATTGATGTTGTTTGGCGGCGATATGATTCATAACTTCTCAGTGGCCATGATGATCGGTTTGGTTGTTGGTACCTATTCTTCGATCTACATTTCGGCGAATATTTTACTGGCGATGAACATTAGCCGTGAAGATCTGATGCCTCCAGAGTTAGAAGAAATAGACGATCGCCCGTAAGTCCGGCGATTAAGTATGCCCGATAGCGCGTCAGTGCTGTCGGGCTTTGTTGTTTTATAGGCTGAAGTTTATAGCCAGAATTAGTGTGAAGGTGTTCTTTGCTTAGTTATCGCCATTCGTTTCATGCAGGAAATTTTGCTGATGTACTGAAGCATCAGGTGTTGGTTCATGTGTTGCGTTATATGGGACAGAAAGATAAGCCCTATGCGTACATTGATACCCACGCAGGCGCCGGTGTTTATGCATTGAGTTCGACACACGCGACTAAAAATCGCGAGTTCGATACGGGTATTGGCCCTCTGCGCGAGGATCAAACACCTGAGTTGAATGATTATCTGCAAACGGTGGTGCTGTGTGATGAGGCTGCAAATAAAATTCGAACCAGCCGTGAAGGCTACTATCCAGGATCACCAGAAATAGCCCGTCAATGGATGCGTCCTTATGACAAGGGATTTCTCTATGAGCTGCACCCAACGGATTTCGATTTACTTAATGATCATCTTGGTCGAGATCGACGTTTTATCGTGGAACAAAGCGATGGCTTCCAAGGGCTGATTGCGCGCTTACCGCCGCAAAGCCGCAGAGGCGTGGTTTTGATGGATCCTCCATACGAGTTGAAGTCGGATTACGACAATGCTATTTCAACTCTGGTAAAGGCCCATAAGCGCTTCGCTACAGGTGTTTTTGCGCTTTGGTATCCAGTGGTCGAGCGGGAGCGAGTGCATCGTATGGAGGCGGCTTTGATAAAGTCTGGCATACGTAATATCCAATTATTTGAACTGGGTATCGGTTCTGACACGTTAGAACATGGTATGACTTCTTCTGGGATGATAGTAATTAATCCACCTTGGACGCTAAAGGCCGAACTGGATAAGCTATTACCATATTTGGCCAGCACTTTATCGGCAGAAGGAGTATGGCGAAGCGAGGTGTTAGTGCAGGAGTAAGTAAATAGGCATTAAAACTTTAAGCCTATTGGGCTGTTTAAGCTTAGAAATGAACTGGGTAAGTTTATTTCTGAATAAGCGGCCTGTGGCCGCCAAAGTGATTGCGCGTTGGCGCATTTGAATGTTATCACTACGGTTGCAGAATCGACGTGTGTCGGTAACGTTTAAATCAGTTGCTTGAAGCAATCTGTGATGAATAAAAATAAAAAAATATGACAATATAGGTCATTGTGTTTATTAACACTTTATAACAATTCAGAAAGCGGTATCCTCCGCGTCCCTGCCTTAAATCTGCAAATGAGTAGGTTAGGTAGGCTAGCGTTAGGATGCAGTGAATTCACAGTGTCATGGGAATTCAAGAGACACGTAGCTGATGCTGAATTGACAATAAAAAAGGATACGGAATGAGCGCCAAGACATTTCTCACCATACTACTGGGTACTTTGTTGGGGGTATCTCAAGTGTACGCCGCTACGTCGTCAGACGATTTAGCCGGTAAACGCCTTGATAAACTCGAAACAACGGTAATGAACCCTAATTTGCCGCTGGAAAAGCGTATTCGTGCGTTACGCAAGTTATATTCTGATCAGTTTGTGAACGGAAAGATTGATCGCACTTTCTGTATCTGGGATCCGCTCGGCAAGTCAGGCCCAATCGCCTCTGCTGCAGATGATCAAAAGCTTCGTTCTTTGCATTATGGTATGGATCTAACGATTATTGCTTACCAAGACGAGAAGAAGCTGGTCGATGAACTGCGTTCTGGCGATGTGTGCGACGCAGCACTCATCAGTGGTGGCAGTGCTCTCGAATTTAATCGTTTTTCCGGCACTATCGAATCAATGGGGGGGTTGCCTGAACGTCAACATCTTCAGTTGTTAATGCAGGTTTTGGCCAGCCCTAAAATGGCTGATCGCCTAACTGGTGATGAGTATGTGTTCTTGGGCTTGGCGACTATCGGCGGTACTTATGCGTTTATGGGTGATCGCTCGCAACGTAGTTTGATGTCACTGAAAAATCGTAAATTAGCGATCTCGGAAGATGACCCTGCAATGGCGGCTATCGCATCTTCAATTCGAGCGGATGCCGTACCGGGTAGCATGATGGCTTCCGTGCAGACATTTGCCGATGGCGAAACATCATCAATGATTTCATCAATTATTGCTTACTTAGTAATGGGTAGCGGGCAGGTGAGTCCTAACATTGGTATTTTGCGTGAGCCTCTTGCTCAGTCAACGGTACAGCTAATTGGTCGTTTGGATAAGTTTCCTGCTGGTTTAGCGCAGATTCTGCGAGAAGACTTCCTGTTTAAATTCGAAAACTACGCGCGTCGCGTGGACAAAGAACAGGCCATTATTCCTGAGAATTTCTGGATCGACATGAATGAAGCGGATAAGGCAAAACAAGAAATAATGTTGCGCGATGTTCGTCTCAAGTTGCGTGATCAAGGCGTTTATGATCCTGCGATGTTACGTTTAGAGCGTAAAATTCGTTGTAAGTTTGCACCGGGCCGCGATGAGTGTACTAATCCGGTAGAATAACTTTCTGTAGTGATTAGTCAGGTTGTGGAGTGATATCACTCCACAATCTTCCGCTTTGAGCGCGTTCCGTCATTTCCCTAACAGCACTGTGCGTTACCTTTCTTTCTGCCGCGATGGCGTAGAACTCTTGTTTAAGTTCGGCAATTATTCCGATTTTAATTACTTTATAACGCTGGCAAATTTCATCTGCAATCACTGCAGGTGCGAAGAAATAGCCGTGTCCTTGGCTACCAAAAGCTTTCATTAGCGCGGAATCATCAAACTCGCCTGCAACTCTGACGGTGAGTTCGCGGCGCTGAAACCAGCTAAGTAAGTTGGTTCGCAAAGCGGATGATGAGTCGGTAGGTAGAAGGACGGGTGAATTGTTTAGGCATTCCGGAAAGCTCTGGTTGCCGTTATGAAGATTTGAGGTTGCGAAGCACGCGATAGAGCTTTGCCCTAGAAGATGATTGAAGCATTTTACATTCATACCAGCTGGCATTGGGCTATCAGCCAGAACAACGTCGAGTCTGTGTACCGCCAGCTCCCCAAGCAGTGCTGTCATTTGCTCTTCGCGACATATCAGACGCATTGGCTCAGCGGATGCTAGTACTGGAGCCAACAGTTTATGTGCGATGGATTTTGGCAGGGCATCGACAATGCCTACACGTAATTCCATCGGGCGAAGGCTGACGCCGAGTTGCAGTACCTCTTGCAGCTCATCTCCAAGACGGAAAATGTCGCGGCTGTAATCAAGTACGAGGCGTCCCGTATCGGTGAGTTCTAGGCCTCGACCAGATTTTTGAAAAAGCGGTGTGCCCAGCTCATCTTCTAGAGTACGCAGTTGTCCGCTTATGGTTTGTGGCGTAACGTTCAATTTTTCAGCCGCGGCTTGAACGCTAGCGAGCTCTGCTACAGTATGAAAATACTGCAAATGCTTGTAGTTGAGACGTTTCATACTTCGAAAAAACCGAGTGATAGCCTAAAGATAATTCGAATATTATTTTATATTGTGCTTGAATACAATCTACGTCATATCATCAAAAGGAGTGGATTATGAACCGCCCAGATTATTTAAATTCAGATAAACCTCAGAGTGTCGCTCAAGTGGCTAGCGTTTCTCCGGTGGAATCCTATCAAGAGACGCAGGTAAATCGCCCTGAGTATGCGGTTGATGGCGCAAAAGTATTGCGTAACACCTATGCCTTGTTGGCCATGACTTTGATTTTCAGCGCTGGAACAGCGGCGTTGTCGATGGCGTTTAATTTGCCGCATCCAGGAATCATCATTACCTTGGTTGGTTTCTATGGCTTGTTGTTTGCAATTGAGAAAACCAAAAATAGCGGAATGGGCATCGTGCTTACCTTCGCACTGACTGGATTCATGGGTCTAACTTTAGGTCCTATTGTTTCGATGTACGCTAAGTTGCCAGGTGGTACTGCGACGATTGCAACTGCTTTGGGTCTAACGGGTTTGATCTTCGTTGCTATGTCCGGTTGGGTGCTATCAACTGGTAAAGACCTCAGTAACATGGGTAAGACCTTAATGGTTGGTATCCTAGTTGCCTTTGGCCTAGGTATCGCGAACATCTTTATTGGTCTGCCGATGATCTCTCTAGCTGTATCTGCCATGTTCATTGTCTTGATGAGTGGCATGATTGCTTACCAGACAAGTGCAATTTTACATGGTGGTGAAACTAACTACATTTCGGCAACAGTGACCTTGTATGTATCGATCTACAACCTGTTCCTGAGCTTATTGCAGATTCTGGGTGTGATGGGTTCAGACGATTGATTTTAGCCTGAGGGGGCTATTGTAAGAATTCTTTGTGCTCAAAGAGGGTTGCCGCAAGTCCGGGATGGCTTGCGGCTTTTTTGTGTCTGAAATTTGGTCAAATTGACCGAGTTTAGGCTAGGCTTTAAGGATGAAGCTTTCTCGTCTCTTTCTTATGGTTTTTCTTTTGCCATATTCGGTTTTCCTTGGTGCTGAGCCAGTGTGCTCTGATCGTGATGCCATTTCTGCCAGCAACGACAAAGCCTTGAGTTATTTCGGTAAGCAGGGTGAGATCTTTCATGTTGCTCGGGTGCTCAAAGTTCATCATCCAAGTCGTCATAAAGAAGTTGCCAGCTACGTTAAAGTTAAAGCCAAGCGCTATAGTATTTTTACATTGGTCGATGTCGACTGTAATGCGCGTTTCATAAAACGCACCCGTCAAAACGACTAAAGAAGGCTTGGCTTAGCGCAGGATTCTCAGTACAGTATTTCTTGTACATATCTTATGCAAAACTTACGGGTAGGTGGCGATGATAACTATCAAGCAATTACGTGCCGTGCCAATAATTTCTAAGGTGATTATCCACTCTCTTGATATGAGTCTCTATCAAGTTTCTGTTTTACTTGATGGTGCGGAACATTATGTGACCGACGACAAGGGTGTGCTGCTACGTAGCTTTAAAATATTGGAATTGCAGGCGTTATTTGAGTCGTTACCGGTCGAGCAAATGGTGTTGCGTCAGCAGAGTGCATACGACGAAATGATTAATCAACCTATGCGTCAGGGTAGTAACATGCTTGAGGTGCCTTTGGGTAACAATCGTTTAGGCTCGGCACCGCAAATATTGCATTGATCAAGAGTTACTTGTCTGCGGCGCTCAATTGAGCTTTTACTTTTGCTTGCTCTTTTTTCAGTGCAGTGAGCTTGTCGCGCTCCTTTTCTACGAAGGCAGCGGGTGCTTTAGACATAAACCCATCGTTGTTTAGCTTGTTTGATATGCGGTGTATGTCCGTTTCTATCTGCTCCATCTGCTCTGTTAAGCTAGTCTGAGCGTTGTCGATAGTTCCTACCATGGGAAACCTTCCTCCATATTGCTAACTAATGAGCTGTGCTTTATGCCGAGCTCATCTATCGTTAGCCAAGTGATAGGTTCAAGTGTAGTCGAGTTTTTGAAGGTTGCCTGTTGGCGGGTGGGATTTGGGTTGCCCGAGAGGCGGATAGCAGCCTTTTTCAGTGATTTATTGTTATTGGTGAGGTGATCAATGAAGGCGGTAATTCTGGATGCCGATACGATGGGCTCAGATATTAATTGGGAGCCAATTGCTGATGCAGTGACGACATTAAATATTTACGATAGAACGTCACCTGCTGAGTTGCTAGATAGAGTTAAAGATATTGATTTAGTCATTACCAATAAAGTTGTAATTTCTGCTGCGGTTATGGCGAATCTTAAAGGGATTTTCGTGTTGGCAACAGGCACTAATAATATTGATCTTGTTGAAGCAAGACAAAGAAATATTCCCGTGTTTAATGTTGCGAATTATGGTACTCAGTCTGTCGCTCAGCATACGCTCATGTTGATTCTTGCATTGGCTGCTCGGTTGCCTTTGTATCAGCGCGACATTGCTAAAGGGGCCTGGAATTTAAGCAAGAATTTTTGTTTGATGACGTACGCAACGAGTGAATTGTTTGGTAAGAAATTAGTTATTGTAGGGCAGGGGACGCTTGGTAAAGCGGTCGCTAAATTAGCTGAAGCATTCGGAGTGAGTGTTGTTTTTACAGCTCGGCCGGGGACTGCCGAGAGTCGTCGCCCCTCATTTAATGAAGCAATAAAAACGGCGGATATTATTAGTTTTCATTGTCCGCTGACAGATGATACGCACCACTTGCTTAATAAAGAAAATATTCACTTATTAAAACGAGATTGTTTAGTTGTTAATTGCTCTCGCGGAGGCGTAATTGACGAAATAATTGTTTTGAATGCTTTGGTTCAGAAAAATATCGCCGGTCTGGCGGTTGATGTCTTACCGGTTGAACCACCATCAAATGGTCATCCCTTGTTAGATGCTTTGGATGTTAGTTGTGTGCCACTAAATCTTATTGTTACCCCCCATAATGCTTGGATTAGTCCTGAGGCGCGCCAAACAATAGTGAATCTAACCGCCGCGAATATTCATGACTTGGTTAATTCTCATTCTTAGTCTTACTTTAGCTCCTGAGTGGAGTGAGGTCATCATTACAGAACGGCCAGCAGAATAACTGTATTTTGCCTGACGAAGTCGAGTAATCGCTAGTTAATTGGTATGGGCCATTTCTCAGTCAAACTAGGTAAAATGTCTGTCAATGTCGTCGGTTTTCGTAGATATAGCCATGCTTTTTCATTAGTATTGTCTGCAGAAAACCTTATCTGACTGAACTTGTCCGCTGCAACTAGTGGTTTAGAGAGTTCGGCCAGTGAGCAAATAATTATAAAAATAACAATCGTCGCATTCGGATCTCACCTCCGCTACTGAACCAAGTAGAACGATGATTGCTCGCGTCTTGGAGAGGTGCTTCCTTGTCATACGTTCGCTTTGGTCTCGTGTTGTCCATGTTTTTGGTACTGTCTGCTTGTTCTTCAGACGGTGGTTCCTCGGATAGTGGTTCTACAACGGTTGATGTCGTTATTACTGACCCGGATAAAGCCGCTGCCTTTCTGGATATATTTTCAGATCCGGTAACGCAAGCTACGGAAGACGAGCGTTGGGAATATGCCCTCGTAACCAGTGCTGTGCTGGCAGAAAATCTGTCTTTCCGCTTAGTGAGCGGGCCTAGCGGCATGACTATTAGTCCTGATGGCTTGGTTCAGTGGACTCCAACGGATGAGCATGGTGACACGGTGAACGTCACTATCGAAGCGACCTACTCCGATGAAAATGGTACGGTTTCACGTAGTCAGACATTCCTTCTGCCTGTTAAGCATATCAATGACAAGCCGGTAATTACCTCTGTTGCGCCAGTGACTACCGTCGCCGGCACTACTTTTAGTTATCAACTTGAAGTTAACGATCCTGATGATGTCAATAATGGTACCGACCTTATTTTTGCGGTTTCGCTTCCGTCTGTTGAATTATTAGGGGTGTCACCAGAAGAGTACGGTGTCACGATTTCCCCAACGGGTTTATTGCAGTGGCAAGTTCCAACCGATCCGGGTATAGGTTTGTTGGATCCTGGTCTTAGAATTAATGTCACCGTTACCGATGGCGAAGAAGATTGGAAAAACGGTTTTGTAGCGAGACCAAGCCAAAAGTGGAACTTGAAGGTTGTTACTACTAACACCGCACCGGATATTAAATCTTCACCTGTGACCGTCGCCACTGAAGATGTGGCGTATAGCTACCAATTAGACGTGTCTGATGCAGAAGATGATAATAACGGCGCTGACTTGACCTTCGCTTTGTCGGATGGCCCAGCTGGTATGACTGTTTCTAGCACTGGTCTTATTCAATGGACTCCTACAGAGAACGGCACTACCGTTCGCACGCAATCAGTTCAAGTTTCTGTTGCCGATGGCGGTGAGCAAGACGTCGCACCAGCTGTTCAAGCGTTTGATATTACGGTTACTCCGGTCAACGATGCACCTACATTTATTGGTTCGCCATCGACCTCCGCGATTGAGGGTTCTACCTATACCTACGCGCTGCAAGTTACTGATCCAGATGATGCCAATAACGGCACAGACTTAACTTTCTCGTTAACCAGCGCTCCAGCTGGTATGACCATTTCTTCAACGGGTGTTATCTCTTGGACTGCGCCTGCTAATGTAACGTCTGCTTCTGTAGAAGCCATGGTAGCTGATGGTGGTGAAAACGGAGCAGCTACAGCGAGCTTGAGTTGGACGATCAGTGTTGATGCTGTAAACGATGCACCAATCATTACATCTGTCGCCCCAACAATGGCGACTGAAGATTCTCCTTATACCTATCAAATTGCTGTAACCGATCCAGATGATGCCAATAATGGCACTGATCTGACCTTTACCCTTGTGACTGCACCAGAGGGTATGACTGTTTCTGCAACTGGCGCGATTGCATGGACCCCAGTTGGTGACGAAGGCACTGTCGATGTAACCATTGACGTTGCCGATGGTGGTGAAAATGGCGTACAGCCCGCCAGTCAGAACTTCACTATTGCTGTCACTGCAGTTAACGATGCCCCCGTTATCACTTCAGCGGCAGTGGTAACGGCAACAGAAGACGAAACCTATAGCTATGAAGTCAGTGCTGCTGATGAAGAGAATGATGTTCTGCAGTGGAGTTTAACCACTGCACCTGAAGGAATGATTATCGACTCGGCTACTGGCGTTATTACTTGGACACCTGCTGAGACTGTGACTAGCGAGGCTGTAGTTGTCGAAGTCTCTGACGGTGAGTTTAACGATACCCAAAGCTTTACTGTGGCTGTGACTGCCGTCAACGATGCGCCTGTCATCACTGAAGGTGAAGCGACCGCGCTTGTTACTGATGAAGATACGGCAACGACACTAACTCTAAACGCAACGGACGTTGATACTGATTCCGCCAACCTCATTTGGACGATCGATACTGATGCACTCAATGGTGCAGCGATTGTCAGTGGTACGGGTGCAAGTCAAACTGTTACCTATACGCCAACTGCAAACTTTAGCGGTAGCGATAGCTTTGTTGTCGCAGTCAGCGACGGGGAGCTAGTTGCTACGATTACTGTTAATGTCACCGTGACCGAAGCGGGGGACGCGCCAGTTATCACCGAAGGTGAAAACGTTTCGTTAACAACTAACGAAGATAACCTAGTTCTAACTGTACTAAGTGCCACCGACTTGGATACCGATGCCGCTAACCTGAGTTGGTCTGCTAATGACGCGACTAATGGTCAAGCGAGTGTTTCGGGTTCTGGTTTAACTCAAACCGTTACCTATACACCTAATGCCAATTTCTCGGGTAGCGACAGCTTTATCGTCACTGTAAGTGATGGTGTTCTAAGCGATATGATCACCGTATTGGTGACTGTTAATTCAGTGAATGATGCTCCAGTTATCACTTCAGTACCCAATACATCAGCCACTGAAGCCGTTGCCTATAGTTACGCTGCCACTGCATCCGATGTGGAAGGCGATACGCTGACGTGGAGTCTGACTGAAGCACCAGCCGGCATGGAAATTGATGCCGATACTGGAGTTATTAGCTGGACGCCCAGCAATATTGCTATCAACCCTACGGTTGTTGTTCAAGTATCGGATGGTGCTGCTAGCTCAACACAAACCTTCGTTATTGAAATTGGTGCCGTTAACGACGCTCCAGTGATTACAGAAGGCGATACTGCACAAATCAATACCAGCGAAGATACCCTAGGCAGCGTTACTCTTAATGCTACCGACGCTGATTCAGCGACTTTAACTTGGTCTGTTGTATCCGTTGCAAATAATGGTTCAGCGTCCGTATCAGGTACTGGACTAAGCAAAACCATTAACTACACCCCAAATGCAGATTTTAGTGGTACCGACAGTTTTGTGGTTGCCGTGTCGGATGGCTCGCTAGCCGATACCATCGCAATTTCGGTGAATGTTGCGGCAGTCAATGATGCCCCCGTGTTTATTAGCGCTCCGTCGACTAATGCGATTGAAGCTTCGCTGTATCAATACACTGCGCAAGTTTCTGATGCTGATGATGCCAATAACGGCACGGATTTAACCTTTACGCTAACTCAAGCGCCAGAAGGTATGACGGTATCAACGACCGGTGTTGTTCAGTGGACGCCAGGAAGTACTGTAACGACTGCCGACGTAACCATAGAAGTTATTGATGGTGGTGAAGACGGTGCGGTTGCCGCTGTGCAAAGCTGGACCATCACGGTTGGCAGTGTTAACGATTCGCCAGAAATCACGTCTGTAGCGATTGTTACTGCAACAGAAGGCATGGTTTATCAGTACCCAGTTCAAGTCACTGACCCTGATGATGCCAACAACGGTACGGATCTGACATTTGAATTGACGACCGCTCCAGCAGGCATGACGGTATCTAGCATGGGTCTGATCGAATGGACGCCTACTAATGACGATGTCAGCGTGCCAGTGACTGTTGTTGTGCGAGATGGCGGTGAGAGTGGTGCCGTACCAGCGACTCAAAGTTGGACTATCGCTGTTACGCCAGTCAACGATGCCCCTGAAATTACCCAAGGCGCAACAACAACCTTATCGGTTGAAGAAGATACGTTGGCAAGTCTAGGTCTTAATGCCACCGATATTGATACGGCTGCAACAAGCCTAACCTGGTCAGTGTCGTCAGTAGCGGTTAACGGTGTGGCAAGCGTAACGGGCACTGGCAGCAGTAAGTCGGTTAGCTATACGCCGAATGCAGATTTCAATGGTAGTGATGAATTCGCTATTACCGTTAGCGATGGTGAGCTAAGCGATACCATTACCGTTAATGTGACCGTAAATGCTGTGAACGATGCGCCGGTTATGACATCGGCTGCCGTAACAGACGCTACGGAAGACGAAGCCTATACCTATGCCGCAACAGCCAGCGATATCGACGGTGATACCTTAACTTGGAGCTTAACTGAGTTCCCAGAGGGCATGGCTATTGATGCCAGCAGCGGTGTGATCAGCTGGACACCTGCGAACGGAGTTGAAACCGCTAATGTAACGCTAGTCGTTGCTGATGCTGATGCCTCAGCGACTCAAACGTTTACCATTACTGTTGTCGCAGTAAACGATGCCCCCGAAATCACCTCTAGCCCAGTTACCGTGGCCACAGAAGGCGAAATATACAGCTACACAGTTACTGCAACTGATGCAGAAAACGACACGCTCACTTGGAGTCTGACGCAATTTCCAGATCGTATGACGATTGATGCAAATAGCGGTGAGATCATCTGGACCCCAGCGAATGGTGCTACTGATGCCAATGTGACTGTCGAAGTTACCGATGGCGCTGCCACTGCAACTCAAGACTTTGTTGTCATTGTGGGCGCAGTTAACGACGCACCAGTAATTACCGAAGGTGAAACTGCAACGTTAACTACTGATGAAGACGTTGTTGGTAATCTCGTTCTTAACGCGACTGATGCCGACACTGACGCAGCCAATATCACTTGGTCTATTGCCTCTGCTGCGAGCAATGGTACCGCGAACGTTACGGGAACTGGCTTAAGCCAAACAGTCAGTTACTCACCTAATGCAGATTTCAATGGTAGCGATAGCTTTACTGTCAGCATCACCGATGGTGCGTTGACCGACACCATCACAGTGAATGTCACCGTTAATGCTGTGAACGATGCGCCTTTTATTAATTCAGCCGCCAATACGCATGCGACAGAAGGTGTGTTGTATACCTACACGGCAATGGCCTCTGACGTAGAAAGCGATACCTTAACTTGGAGCCTCACTCAGTCTCCTGAAGGCATGACTATTGATGCCAACAGCGGTGTGATCAGCTGGACGCCAGCGAATGGCGTGACGTCTGCAGATATCACCGTTCAAGTGGCTGATGCCGAAGCGAATGCAACGCAAAGCTTCACCGTGACTGTGGGTGGTGTGAACGACGCACCAACCATTACAGAAACAACCGCTGCGATTACAACGGATGAAGATACTTCCGGCACTGTCACTCTAAACGCAACCGATATTGATGGCGATACCATCACTTGGTCTGTGGGTTCAGCCGCTGCTAACGGTGTTGCAACCGTGTCAGGTACTGGGTTAAGCCAAGTTGTGAGCTATGCCCCGAATGCTGATTTCAACGGTACTGATAGCTTCGTTGTTAGCATCACCGATGGTTCGTTGACCGATACCATCACAGTGAATGTGACGGTGAATGCCGTGAACGACGTACCGACTATTACCTCAGCTGCGGTTACAACAGCGACTGAAGATGAAGCGTACAGCTATAGCGCAACCGCAACGGATATCGACGGTGATACCCTGACGTGGAGCTTAACTACAGCACCAGAAGGCATGACCATTGATGCCAACAGCGGTGTGATCAGCTGGACGCCTGCGAATGGCGTGACCTCTGCAGATGTAACCCTTCAAGTGGCTGACGCCGAAGCGAATGCAACGCAAAGCTTCACCGTAACTGTGAGTGGTGTGAACGACGCACCAACCATTACAGAAACAACCGCTGCGATTACAACGGATGAAGATACTTCCGGCACTGTCACTCTAAACGCAACCGATATTGATGGCGATACCATCACTTGGTCTGTGGGTTCAGCAGCCGCTAACGGTGTTGCAACCGTGTCAGGTACTGGCTCAAGTCAAGCCGTGAGCTATGCCCCGAATGCTGATTTCAATGGCACTGATAGCTTCGTTGTTAGCATCACCGATGGTTCGTTGACCGATACCATCACTGTGAATGTGACGGTGAATGCGGTGAACGATACTCCAGTATTTAGCAGTGCCGCCTCAACGACTGCTATTGAAGGTTCGCTGTATCAATATGCTCCTCAAATTGCGGATGCAGACGATGCAAACAATGGTACAGACTTAACCTTTAACCTTGTTGTTGCTCCAGAAGGCATGACCATGTCGAGCACTGGTGTTCTGCAGTGGACTCCAGGTAACGGTGTTACTTCTGCTGATGTGACGCTAGAAGTCGCTGATGGCGGTGAAGATGGTGCTGTGACTGCGACTCAGTCTTGGACTATTACTGTCGGTAATGTGAATGATGCGCCAACTATTACGTCACCAGCTCCGACGACTGCAACTGAAGGTGTTGTATACGAGTACGCCGTTCAAGTAACCGATCCGGATGATGCCAACAACGGTACAGATTTAACGTTCGAATTAACGACTGCACCAAGTGGTATGACGGTCAGTGCTACTGGCTTGATTCAATGGACACCGGCTAACGGAATTGATTCTGCGAATGTCACCCTAGTGGTTCGTGATGGTGGTGAGAGTGGTGTACAACCGGCGACACAAAGCTGGACCGTAACGGTTACACCGGTGAACGACGCCCCAACCATTACAGAAACAACAGCAGCGATCACAACGGATGAAGATACTTCCGGCACTGTGACCCTGAACGCAACCGATATTGATGGCGATACCATCACTTGGTCTGTGGGTTCAGCAGCCGCTAACGGTGTTGCAACCGTGTCAGGTACTGGCTTAAGCCAAGTCGTGAGCTATGCCCCGAATGCTGATTTCAACGGTACGGATAGCTTCGTTGTCAGCATCACCGATGGTTTGTTGACCGATACCATTACTGTGAATGTGACGGTGAATGCGACCAATGATGCACCGACTATTACGTCAGACGCGGTTACAACAGCGACTGAAGATGAAGCCTACAGTTATGCTGCAACCGCAACGGATATCGACGGTGATACTCTGACGTGGAGCTTAACTACTGCGCCAGAAGGCATGACCATTGATGCCAACAGCGGTTTAATCAGCTGGACGCCAGCGAATGGCGTGACATCTGCAAATGTAACCGTTCAAGTGGCTGATGCCGAAGCGAATGCAACGCAAAGCTTCACCGTGACTGTGAGTGGTGTGAACGACGCACCAACCATTACAGAAACAACTGCAGCGATCACAACGGATGAAGATACGTCAGGCACGATAACTCTGAATGCAACCGATATTGATGGCGATACCATCACTTGGTCTGTGGGTTCAGCTGCTGCTAACGGTGTTGCAACCGTGTCAGGTACTGGCTTAAGCCAAGTCGTGAGTTATGCACCGAATGCCGATTTCAACGGTACTGATAGCTTTGTTGTTAGAATCACTGATGATTCCTTGACCGATACCATTACTGTGAATGTGACGGTGAATGCTGCCAATGATGCACCAGCCATTACAGAAACAACGGCCGCTATTACAACGGACGAAGATACGTCTGGTACGGTAACGCTGAACGCAACCGATATTGATGGCGATACCATTAACTGGTCTGTGGGTTTAGCAGCCACTAACGGTGTTGCGACAGTCTCTGGTGCTGGCTTAAGCCAAGTGGTGAGCTATGCGCCGAACGCCAATTTCAACGGTAGCGACAGCTTCATCGTCAGCATCACCGATGGTTCGTTGACCGATACCATCACAGTAGATGTGACTGTGAATGCTGCTAACGACGCGCCAGTGATTACGTCCACTGCAATTACGTCAGCAACAGAAGGTGAGGTTTATACCTACACTGCCACCGCGACGGATGCTGAGAACGATACGCTGATTTGGAGCCTAACGACGGCACCATCAGGTATGAATATTGACTCTGCTACGGGTGTTATTACTTGGACGCCAGGCAATGGTGCCATTAGCGAGAACGTCGTTGTTGAAGTAACCGACAGTGTTGCGACTGCAACTCAAAGCTTCACCATTACCATTGGTGCAGTTAACGACGCGCCAGTGATTACCGAAGGTGCGACAGCAGCGCTGAGCACTGACGAAGATACCGCAGGCACTGTGACGTTGAACGCGACGGATGCTGATTCAGCGATACTCAATTGGTCTGTTTCTTCTCCGGCTAGCAATGGTTCGGCAACAGTAACTGGCAGCGGTTTGAGCAAAACCGTTAGCTATACGCCAAATGCCAACTTCAATGGTACTGATAGCTTCGTGGTTACCGTTAGCGACGGCAGCGCATCAGACACGATTACCGTGAATGTAAGCGTTGCCCCGATTGCGGATGCACCAGTAATTACTGAGGGCGAAACGTCAGCTCAAAGCACCGATGAAGATACGGCTAAGACCTTTGCTTTGAATGCAACCGACGTTGATGGCAGCACGATTACTTGGATCATTGGTTCGGCTGCGACTAACGGTACGGCCTCTGTGTCAGGTAACGGCGCGAGCAACACGGTTAACTACACGCCAAATACCAACTTCAATGGTACGGACAGCTTCGTAGTACAGGTTTCTGATGGTGCTTTAACCGATACCATCACAGTGACTATGACAGTGAATGCTGTGAACGATATGCCAGTGATTACTTCTACTGCGATTACTACCGCAACAGAAGGTCAGGTATATAGCTATGTACCAGCAGCGACGGACGTTGATGGCGATACTCTGACTTGGAGCCTAGGCGCTAGCGCACCAGCGACCATGAGTGTTAATCCAACAACGGGTGAGCTGTCTTGGACGCCTATCAACGGCGATACCTCCGCTACGATTCAACTGTTTGCATCGGATGAAACCTTGCGTTCAGAACAGAACTTCATTATTGCGGTGACGGCGGTTAACGATGCGCCAGTCATCACTGAAGGTGAGAGTGTATCTGTGACTATGTCGGAAGATGCAACTCCGCAAGCCTTTAGCTTGGTTCTTAATGCAACGGATGCGGATAACGCAGCAGCTGAATTGACTTGGACTATCGCCAGTGTGGCCGCTAATGGTTCGGCAACGGTTTCTGGTACAGGTACAAGCAAAGTTGTGAATTACACGCCAAGTGCAGATTACAACGGTGCTGATAGCTTTATTGTGAACGTAACCGATGGCACTGACTCCGACACGATTACTGTGAATGTAACGGTAGATGCAGCAAACGATGCGCCTGCCATTACTGAAACCACAGCAGCGATTGTGACCGATGAAGATGTCTCTGGCAGCGTAACGCTCAATGCAACGGATATTGATACCGCTGCAGCCAGCATTACCTGGACGATTCTGACTCAGGCAGCGAATGGCACAGCCAGCGTGAACGCGGTTAATACCGGCGCTAGCATGTTAGTGACGTATGCGCCAAGTGTGAATACTAATGGCAGCGACAGCTTTGTTGTTCAAATCAGCGATGGCGAATTGACCGATACCATCACGGTTAACGTGACTGTGAATGCGGTTGATGATGCACCTGCAATTGCGCAGGGCAGCACGATCAACTTAATCACTGATGAAAATACAGCAGGAAGCGTGGCGCTGACGGCAGTGGATATCGACACTGATGCAGCTAACCTAAGCTGGACCGTGATTACTGATGCAACCGATGGTGTTGCGAGTATCAGTGGTAGCGGCACCAATGTGTCAGCTGCTTACACGCCGACTGCAAACTTCATCGGCAACGATAGCTTTGTTGTGCAACTGAGTGATGGCACCTCGAATGTGAGCATTACGGTTAACGTGACGGTAAATGCTGTCAACGAAGCGCCAGTGATCACGAATGGCGCTACCGCCACCATGACGACTGACGAAGATACCCAAGCGACATTGTCATTGGCGGCGACCGATGCGGATGGTGACACTCTGACTTGGTCGATTCCTGTTGGCTCTGGCGCTTCACAAGGTGGTGTTGCCGTTGATGGTACTGGCTTGGTGACTTATGTTCCGTCGTTGGATACCAATGGTACTGATACCTTTAGTGTTCAAGTATCAGACGGTGAGTTAACTGACACGATTGCTGTGACAGTAACCATCACCGCGGTTAACGACGCACCAGTGATTACCGAAGGTAGCACATCGGTGTTGAATACTAACGAAGATGACGACACTGGTAGCCTGACCTTCAGTGCAACGGATGCGGATGGCGATAGCTTAGCTTGGTCTGTTAACGCGGCTGCGCTGCACGGCATCGTTACCATGAACGGCTCTCAGTTTAGCTATGCGCCAAACATTGATTTCAATGGCAGTGATAGCTTCATCGTGCAAGTAACCGATGGCGTTGCGCCAGCGACTAACACAGTAACAGTGAATGTCGCAGCGGTTAACGACGCGCCGATGGTTACCTCTACAGCCGTAACAACGGCCATCGAGAATCAAGTGTATGCGTACAACGTCACCGCCAGTGATGTTGAGGGCGATGCCATTAGTTACTCGTTAACCACTAGCCCTTCTGGTATGGCGATCGATTCTACTACCGGTGAAATCCGCTGGATTCCATCGGTAACAGGTACCGAAACCGTTGTGGTTAGCGTGACTGATGGATCAGATGCCGATACTCAAACCTTCGATATTAGTGTTCAGGCTGAGCCTGCAGTGGCTGGTCGCGCAGTAAAAGGTGTGCTGTCTAATGCAACGGTTGAAGCAGCGACCTATGGTGGCCTGGATGTGAATGGCGATCATGTTTGGAATCTAATTGGCACGACTACCACGGATGCGCAGGGTTACTTCGGCTTCGATCTTGGCCCGCAATCTGCTCCAGTACGCGTGCGTGTTACTACCGACGCTAACAGCGCGATGGTGTGTGATACTCCAAGTGGCTGTGTGCTATCGACCTTCGCTCTATATGGCGAAACCGGTGCCCCAGAAGTTGGCCTAACGCTTGATACCATCGTCAGTGGTACAGACTTCGGCGGCCCAATTGCCGTTACTCCATTAACCAATATGGCGGCGGTATGGTTACAGCAGTTCCCACAAGCGATTGACGATAACAACATTTTGTTAACGCATCGTCGCCTGTCTGAGCTGTTTGGTTTCGGTGATGAGAACTACATGCTGCAACGCGCTATTGATATCACCTCGCCGTTTGAGTTATCTCAAGCTGTGGCTTCGGATATGAATCGCGTTCGCCACGCTGTATTCGCTGCAAGTTTGCAAGAAACAGCGACTGTTAAGGGTTTATCAGTGAACAGTATTTCTGATGGGCTGGGTCTGATGTTCGGTGTACTTGGCGGTCAGATGCCGTTGAAGTCGGGCACGATTGACGTTACCGCGTTGAATCTTACCGATGGTACGACATCACTTGATTACACTGGCTTCGATACCTTCATTATCAGTGCGAAGACGGTTGCTAACTATGTGAATGTTGGTTCAGCCCTCGACAGCATGATTGCAGGCTTCGATGCACTGGTAACTCGCTGGAGCCCAGAAGCGACTGATCCAAGTATTTGTTTAGACACCGATCCGTTGGTTGATCGCACCGAATGCCGCAACGTCACAACCTTGGGCGAAGCCACAGGTTACGACGTGGCTAACTTCAATCGTGCAGTTGCGCCGTTGGATGAGTACAACCGCTACTATAATTTAGTTGTGGCGGCAGAGGCTGGTATTAACCAGACTAACCGTAGCTTGGATTGGTTGTATGTGACGACTGAAGATCAGACTAATACTGCGAACTTATTGGCTGCGTTTTCAGAATTACTTGGCTACGGTGTTAGCACGTCGGTCTGTGTGCCTCTACTTAACAACTCTGCAAGCTGTTCATCATCGCCTGTACCGTCCGCCGATTTCACGGGATTAAATATTAGTATTCCGATGAAGAGCTTTTTTGGAATTAAAAGCTGTACATTGTCTTCGTCGGATTCATGTGCATTGAATGTCACCGGTACTGCACAGGGGCAAACCTTTAATGTGACGGCTGTAATTCCAGATATCCGTAATTTACTGGGTGGTAGCGGTGGCTTCACTCCTCAGGGAGGATTAGACATGTGCTACAACGGTACTATTACCAACAGCACGGCCCAGCTGGTGTTGACTAATGTTTGTTTCAATCTGGATGTGTCGGACAGTCCAACTGAAGCTTTGGCGCCCTTTGCAAATAAGCCACCGGTTGGCTTATTTGGGGAAAGTGGATATAACGATACAACTCAAGTAGAAGCAGAGCTGAACGCGTTGCTTGAGGTGATTAATCTACGTGTTGCTTTACGCTCATTAGGTGGATCTTTGAAAATTGTTAGCGCCGACAATAGTCTGGTTTTTCAGACGAATGAGTTGGATGCTGGTTTTGTCTTTGACCGCTTAGTATTGAAGGGTACTAAAACAGGCCCGGTATTCGATGTGTATGTATCTTCGTTGAGCCGAACTAATCCTGCTGGTGAAACCTTGAATTCTATTAGCGGACAAGATCTGTTCCGCTTAGAGATCAACGACACCAGTTATATGACCACGGCGAAAGTTGAGGATAAGATCGGTTTGCCAGCAGTAACTTCTACGAGCAACGTGACTATCGAAGGGCTATCTCCGATCATTGATGTGATGAAGGATTATGCACTTAGTCTGATTGATACTAATGTAACGTTTGTCGCGCCGACAACCGAGAGATGGCAGGAAATTCAAGACGAAGTGGCTGCTAATCTTGTGTATGGCGGAACCCAAACCTATACGATGGGTGATACAAACGACACCTACATCATGAAGTTGGAGCAAGCCGGATACATTGATATTAGCCAGAAGAACTCAGCGGCTAATGCAATGCGTATCTTCCTATCGGGTGCGGCGGGTTATATCTATGCAGATGAAACCTTAGTGGCTACGGCACACTTAGGTAACAGCCAAGATGGTCTGATGATCAGCTTGATGGATGGTTCGCAACGGACGTATACCAGCGCTAACCCAGACCCATTAGGTGGATTACAAGGATTCCTCGACTTTTTGACGATTCTTGCACCACCGTCGGATACAACAACAACGCCTTAATCTTTTTCCTCTATGAAAATAGGGGAATTCATTAAGAGATAAAAAAGCCCCGAATCTTCGGGGCTTTTTTATGACTACGAAAATAAATGAACCTAAAAGCAGTAATGCAACTCCTAAGTAGACACATTTAACAAGGACCGAACACTATGGACGCGACAGAGCTTATTATATTTTTAGCGATTGGTGCCGTTGCTGGTTGGCTGGCTGGAGTAATTACAAAGGGCGGTGGTTTTGGGTTGCTAGGTGATATCGTCATTGGCATCTTGGGTGCCGTTATCGGTGGTTATGTATTTGGCGTGCTTGGTATTGCGGTAGCGGGCCTCATTGGTTCAATTATCACAGCCACACTCGGAGCGGTAATTTTACTCTTTTTAATTCGGCTTATTAAACGAGCTTAGTTACGAATTTAAAACCATGAAATGGCCCTTAATTTAGGGGTATTTCTAATATTGTAATTTATATTCGATCTTTGCTTTTGCCATATCTGTCGGCACTTTTGTTTGTGTGGGAGCCGATTTTTACGCTATGCAGCTTACATGTTTAGCATTTATAAATTAAGTATTACTATGTATAAAATTACGCCGAATTAGCAGTAACACCAAAAGCAATAAAAACGCCATTGTCCCCCCTGATTTTTTATTGCTTGGCTCGACGTACGGCGATCCATCATGTAGGGATACCACCTCAGCAGAGGTTAAATTCCACTCTCGATCTATTATTAATGCTTCAAGCTTAACGAGACCTAGTCCTTTGGCGAAGGTTACCTGAACAGGGGATGGATCGCTATCATAGAGTATTTGAATGGCATCGTATTCAACACCGCCAAAGCTAAATACGGTTTTGCCTTTTATGGTATATGGAGTAGCACTGTAAGGGGACTCGGTGCCATCCTCTCTAATATAGGTGCCTGAGGGTTGATACATTTCACCGACTTTCAATCTTGTTGGCCAGGCTTTAAAGTCGGACATTGGTCGTGCTTCGTCCTCGTCTGTATATTGATATGTGATCCAGTATATTCCATCGGCTCTAAGTTCAGCTGTGACTTCCAATAATTCAAAGGTCGGGAAGCAGTAGTTATAGCAAATAAAGCGACCATTTTCGTCGGTTGGCTTAATCGAACGGTATGAGTAGACATCAGTCCCATTCTCTAACAGTGAGACATTAATGTCGCCGAGAGCAAAGTAAGGCAGTAGCTCAATTTCCTCACCGGGTTCATCGAATACTAATGGGTTTGTCTGTAGCGCGTACTCAACTCTATCGGGAATTGTGTCGCCGTCATAATCATTATCTTTTTGGTAATACTGAGAGTCGTCTGATGAATGAATATACGGAGAGGAGCCTAAAGCCTTCTCAACTTCATTGGTTAGGTAGTCACCATCAATGTCGGTATCACAATTGTCGCCTTGGGTATCATCATCGATATCACTTTGGCTGTAGTTGGATACACCGAGGCAATTGTCGACGCTATCAGCAATACTATCGCCATCAAGGTCAAAATCCGTAGACTCGCAGATATCGCCAATACCATTGTCGTTAATATCCTCTTGATCCGCATTTGGAACCAACGGGCAATTATCTGAATTATCGGATAGATAGTCTTCATCACTATCAGGGAAAACGGCAATATCTTTCAATATCAAGGATCCGATGTTACTTGGGGATCGCGTGATATCTAACCTTATAAAATGGGGTTGAGAATTATAATACCAGTCTCGCCCCTCGAAATAGAACTGATAAATACCATTTCCATCTGCGGGTTTTTGAACGGCGTAACCCTCACCTCTAAGCCTAACATCTTGTATGTTGTTTTCGCTGCTCGTAAGCTGAAATTGTACGATAGACGGGGAGTCCATATAGCTATAAAAAGAAACCCTATGATCATAATTATCATCCTCGTAATTTGAAGACGTTAATTGGTATTGGTCTTCAGATGCTTCTTCAAATGACCAAATATCATCTGCGAAAAATAAATCATCGGGCGCTAACCCGTTGTCGAAATTGAAGTAGCGAGGAACCATCATCGGTGGAGTCGAATCTGCAGAAACAATATTGCTGCCTGCTTGAAACTCGATAACGTTACTGTAGCCATCAGAGTCGGCGTCTAGAAAATTATGATCATCTATGAATATGGGTGAGTAACCAGTGTTAGTTTCGATGCTATCAGGAATATAATCATCATCACTATCAATATACGGAGCTGCACTTGCTGTGATGCAAAGAAGATAAAGAGGTAATAACCAGATTGATGGAGATAGCTCAGACATTCTGAAATCCATTTCGAGTAAAGCTGAAGTATACGGGATCTCAGCTTGAGATTAAATGCACTATCAATGATCAGATTGATAGCGCATTATTCCTATTTCTTTCGGTAGTGCTTTTCCATGCCGTCTAAAAAATTACGCAGCAATTGATCTAAACACTCGCGATAATTTTTATGGTCTGGGCGGCGAAAGAGGGCGCTTAATTCGTGCTGGCCCAAATTAAAATCGTTAAGCTTCAGCATCTCTAACAAGTCATCGGCTTGTAGATTGAGCGCGATTTTCAACTTACGCAATACGATATTATTGGTCAGCTTACGCTCAGGCTCAGGTACTTCGTCACCCTTAGGGCCGCGATTTTTAATAATCAGGCCATTTAAAAAGCGCGCAAGATTTTCATCGGCACACACAGCAAACTCAGGAGCTTCATCACGGGCCAACCAGCTCAGTAATTCAGGCTTAGTAGCGTCGTAGCCGCCCAGCTTGAAAATAGACAGCATGGTTTCGTCGTTAAAATCGAACATATAGCGCACACGGCGCAAGATATCGTTGGTATTGATAACTAGTCCTCCTGCGCGGGCTGGCTTTCACCGGCTTCAATAGCTTTTGCCGTGATTTCAACATAAATAGTCATAATGTTGTTCGCAACAAGCTCATCGATACCTTTCGCTAACGCTGGCAGGCGCACTTCAACTGCCGACTGTTCCGATTGGCCAAGCTTGCAATCGAAATCCCAGTAGGTCGCACCCTTAGGTAGATCTTTTTGGCGTTCTTTCTTCAAAAACTTCTTGATGTCGTGCTTGATAGAGTCAACAACACGCGGCACTTTGATTTTAGGGTGGTCTAACTTAAAGGTTCTTTTCATTGGGTTCCTACAAGGGTGAGATACACGGCTAAGCAGCCGAGTAGCGCAAGGGGTCTAATGGCGGGCAGTGTCATCTTTGTACAGGGATTCTACCATTCATTAGGGTTAAACTCTTGGATAACCTCTGAGGCGTTTTTTTGCAGCGGTGATTGCTGGTAATGACTCTTCGGCTTGAGCCACTTAAACTGAAGCCTATTCACACAGCAAGCCTACAAGCCGGAAGCCTAAACACATGTACCTAAACGATGATTTTAGTCAACGAGTGGTCATAACCCCCAACGACTACAACTGGGTCGACAGCCCAACCACCGGTGTTGAACGTATGATGCTGGATCGCATTGGTGATGAAGTCGCGAGAGCCACGTCGCTGGTACGCTACGCACCTAATAGCCGCTTTCCGGCGCATACACATGGCGGTGGTGAAGAAATATTCGTTCTTGAAGGCGTCTTTGCTGATGAACACGGCGAGTATCCCAAAGGCTCATACCTGCGCAATCCTATTGGGTCATCGCATTCACCACATGTCGGCCCCGAAGGCGCCATCATTTTCGTCAAACTGCATCAGTTCGATAGCGCCGACCAACGCCAGTGTGCAGTAGATACCAACGCTCAACCGTGGCGACAAGGACTGGTCGACGGCTTAACCGTGATGAGCCTGCATTCATATCTAGGCGAGAATGTTGCACTGGTAAAATGGGCACCCAATACTCAATTTAATCCGCATAGGCATTGGGGCGGCGAAGAGATATTTGTTATTGAAGGCACGTTTCACGACGAGCACGGCAGCTACCCTAAAGGCAGCTGGCTGCGCAGCCCACACCTAAGCCAGCACGCGCCGTTTACCAAAGAAGACGGAGCACTAATCTACGTGAAAGTAGGGCACCTACCGGAAGCATGAGCGCAACTTAGAAATTTTACTTAGCACTCCGTAAGAGCGATCCGTGCGGCGCTCCGCGTATCCCTCTCCGATCTTAGCAACGCAAGATGTGCAGGTGCGGTTTGAATAGCATACGTGAATGATTTAGCTCAGCAGTTTTTACTGGGTTGATACACATTTTAAAGATCAGATAAGATACAAGGATTAAGTTGTGAAAAAGTATTTTTGGATGCTACTTTTTTCGGTAGTAATAGAAAATTCCTACGGCGCGACGGACAATGATTTCGATTTTTTTTCGGATCTTTCGAATTTTCTACATGCTTCTCGGATGGTTGAAAACGTAAAAGATAGTCCCGATAACCGAGCAGTATTTAGTTTGCCTAAATACGACCATGATAGTGAGATAGAACGATTGAAGGATAGCGACGATCCTAATGAGATTCTATTGCTTGCACTTCTTATACACACTTACGGCGATGGTTCCAAGATAGATAAAATTGCCGCGATGCTGAATGATCTTGAGGACAAGTTAGAGAACACTTCACCAAACGATATGCTAAAACCAGATGGGCCATATGATGGTAGTGATCAATCAATGATTAGCTACTTGATGCACTACTCTGAAAACTCTCTTGGAGGAGCCGCGTACTTTACTATTCCTTGTGCTGTTCTTATTGAACGTCCTGAGCTACTTGCTGCTTTAAATCCCGCGTTTGGTAGTAATCGAGATAATTTTTTACCAAGGGCGGATTGTGATGGGCAAGAATATTCTCTTCCATGGTCTGTTGAAACCTACCTGAAACGTATAAAAATTCCTCTGGGCGGATGGCCGGATAGATCAGGGGGATCGATGCGCTACGCAAAATACAAGGTTGAGACTGCTAATTACCTCGCCATGAAATTGTTTCCGCGTAATCTCCTAAAAAAAGAAAGTGCCATTAAAAACGGATTTCCATATGAAGCTTGGTCAATGCTAAATGTTGAGAATAGACGAGTATATGAGGAGATTAAGACGCAGTATCTCGCGGCTAAGGTTGACTTGGTTGCGTATTATAAAACTAACTTCGCATTCACTAGTGAAGAGGCGGAGCGAGCAGCGGTGGTTGCTCTTTGGTTGGGAGTTATGGACGGAAATTGGAAGGTTATAAATAACTCAGGATTGCGATATCAAATTCTAGAAAATCTACCAATTTCCACAATAGCGGAGGAAATTAATGCGGTTGATGATCTTACAGAGTTAAACCATACCGAGGTCTATTGTGATAGTTGGAGTGATATTGGTATACCTGATCCATTGATCATGATGGCAGTAAATAGGCCTAATGTATTAAAATTGCTCTTGCAGAGCCCTAATAGTTTTACCCCTAAATTTCTTAGTAATTCTCGTTTTTATTCAGGTAGTTACAGTAACCCAGAAACTAAAGTAAACGCTCATAACTTGCTTGGAAAAACGGCATTACTTGCGGCGGTTCAGCAGAACCAGTTAGAGTCCGTTAAGATTCTTATAGATGCTGGTGCCGATCTTACTTCAATCGTTGACGGCTCTTTGTTGCACAATAAAAGAACCATCGCTATGTATGCGGCGGCAAATGCTGATTTGGAGTTGATAGAGTATTTAATCGGGATAGGCGTAGATTTTTCTGTAGTGGATAGTGAAGGTGCAGGTGTACTGGCTTACTTACTTGGGCACGGGGCACTAGAAGCTAATCCAAATTTGACTGTAGATAATGTAAAAGAATACATCGATATTCTAGCACCAAATTTTCTATCATCTGGTTCAAAGATATCTCCCTCCTATGACTGCTCCAAAGCAAGAAACTACGTGGAAAAAACCGTTTGTGGGAATATGGTTTTATCGGTGCAAGATAGAATGCTAGCGTTGCGCTACCAAGACTGGAAAGAATATAGTGAGGATACTTCAGAGCTTAAAGCGAATCAGATTAGCTGGATGAGAAGCCGAAATAAATGCGCGGATTCGCAGTGTATTGAAGCATCTTATCAACAGCGGTTAAACGAAATTGAGGCTTATATTCAAGAAATTATCCGAGCTCGTGAAGTAGAAAAAGCGGAAGGGAAAATGCAGGGAACCCCGCTAGCAATGTCAAAGTAAATCCGATTCGTCTATTGAAAGAGACCTTATGTATACTGACTCAGATTTAGAAAACACGGTAAATAAAGGCATATTTCATCGCGAAGCAGTTGAAGCTTTTCGACGATTTTATGAAGAAGAACAATCATCGACCATTGCAGATGAAGAGAACTTTCGCTTAGTCGGAAGTTTTAATGACATCTTTGTAGTGATTATATCTATGGTGGTGATGGGCTCTATCGCAGCATTGTTTTCCACTTTTGGTGGTCCATCTGTAGGTGCCGCTGGCGTTGCGATAGCCAGTTGGGCGCTGTCTGAATACTACATACGAATTCGTCGTATGGCACTGCCATCCACTATTATCTTATTAGCCTTTACCTGCAGTTTTGCTTTTTCTGCCGCTATTTTTTATGTCGTTGTTGTGCAAGGGCAAACTGCCATGATAGACCCCCGCCAAATGACCAATTTTTACCCGCTACCGTTATTTGCGCTGATCGGCACACTATTACATTGGTTCCGATTTCAAGTACCTATTACCATTGCTTTGATCTCCGCGTCGCTGGCATGCCTAGCGTTGGCTCTGCTAACACTGTGGGTGCCAGAAATTAAAGATTACTTGCTCTACCTACTTGCTATTGCAGGGGGGCTGATCTTTCTGTTTGCTATGGTGTGGGATATGTCAGATACACGCCGAATTACTCGGCGATCAGACGTCGCATTTTGGCTCCATTTGCTCGCAGCCCCAATGATCATGCACCCGTTATTTAAAATGCTAGGGATTACCACGGCAGAAGCGAGTGTCAGTATGGCTGTAGGAGTGCTGGGTGTATTTTTTGTTATAACCCTAGTGTCATTACTGATCGACCGCCGAGCCTTTATGGTTTCGTCGTTAGCATACGTGCTCTTTGCAATGCACACATTATTTGAAGATGTCGGCAGCGTTAGCGCGCGGCTGGGGATGACCGGATTAATCGTGGGTGGAGCCATGTTACTGTTAACCGCATACTGGGGCGCTGCAAGAGAAATGCTCGTTAGATTCATGCCCAAAGAGCTGGCAGAACGATTGCCAGCGGTAGGAAGGGGTTAATTGATTTAGGTAGCATCATAGAAGTAGAGCGCTGCTAGTCTTGTAACGAGAGCGGCGCAATTAGTACCCTTATAAGGAAATAGCTCATGTTAAAAGTCCACGCATGGCCACCTCACTGGAACGTTGCTGAGCACAGTTTATTGTCTTTTCCTTATTTGGCTCTAGCTAACATCGTCCTATGTCCATAAACAATCCCATGGCCGCAAATGGTCCCATCATATTATTCGATGCCGTGTGTGTACTGTGTTCGGCAAATGCACAATTCATTTTAAAACATGATAAATCTGCGCATTTCCGATTGGCTTCGATACAAGGGGAGGTGGGGGCATCGTTATATCAGATGCATGGTCTGGACCCAACAGACCCCGTTAGCATCATTATTATCGATGGAAATACCATGCGACGAGACAGCGATGCCGTGTTGAGTATTTATGAAAACCTCGGGTATCCATGGCGTTTTGTGGGTGTATTTCGAGTAATTCCATCCTTTATGCGTGACCCCATATATCGGTGGATTGCGCGCAATCGTTACCGTATTTTCGGTAAGCGGGAAACATGCTGGGTTCCTTCGGCAGAGTACAAAAGCCGACTTTTATGATTTAAGGACGTTTCATGAAAATATTAATTCTTGGTGGCTATGGAGTATTTGGAGGGCGCTTAGTTGAACTTCTCTCTAATCTTCCTGAGGTCGAACTTATTATTTGTGGCCGCAGTCTGCCAAAAGCGCAAGCGTACTGTGCTGCATACAAAGGGCAGGCTTCAGTTCGAGCACTGCAACTCGACCGTAAAGATATTCTCGAAGCGCTTCATACTCAACCACCACAGCTTGTTGTGGATGCCTCCGGCCCATTTCAAGCCTATGGGGATATTGCTACCGTGTTATCAAGGCATGCATCGCAGAACGTGTGAATTATCTGGATTTTGCCGACGCCGCTGATTTTGTTTTTGGGGTTTCACGCTTCGACGAGCAGGCAAAAGCGGCACGCGTTTACGTTATATCTGGTGTGAGCAGCTTTCCAGTACTCACTGCCGCGGTATTGCGTGAAATGGCCAAAACAATGGATATTGTTAAAGTCGAAGGTGGTATAGCCCCATCACCGTACGCAGGGGTTGGCCTCAATGTTATGCGCGCGGTGGTCAGTTACGCGGGCTCCGCAGTAACACTGCAACGTAACGGTGAAAAAACGTACGGCATCGGCCTTGCCGAAAGCATGCGATATACCGTCGCAGTGCCCGGAAAAATGCCACTTAACAATATTCATTTCTCGCTGGTGGATGTCCCTGATTTACAGATTATTCCGCCCGAGCATACAACCTTAACGGATATTTGGATGGGCGCTGGCCCAGTGCCTGAAATTCTGCACCGCGTGCTGAATCTTTTAGCTAAGGCGCGGGCAAGATTTAAATTCCCGTCTTTTGTCCCACTCTCACGTTTATTTTATATTGTCTTGAACATGATGAAATTTGGTGAACACCGTGGCGGCATGTTTGTGCATGCAAGTGGTATCAAGCGTGGAGTGATAAATGGACCAACGATAGAACAGAGCTGGCATCTTTTAGCAGAAGGTGACGACGGCCCATACATCCCATCCATGACCATAGAAGCACTCATTCGAAAATCTCTTCAAGGCGAACAGCCATGCGCGGGCGCGCGATCTGGTGCAAACGCCCTTGAGTTGATCGACTACGACAGCCTATTTAATGGAAGAAAAATATTCACAGGCTTCCGAAAAGAAGAATCCACGGCAAACTCAACGACCTCACTATTTCGCCATGTACTCGGTTCCGCGTTTGATGCTTTACCCAAAAAAGTTCAAGAACTGCATAGCGTCAGTGGTGTAACTCGTTGGAGTGGCGTCGCCGACGTTAGGCGAGGTAAAGGGATACTGGCTAAAATAGTATGCGCAGCGATTGGTTTCCCGCAGGCAGCATCCAATGTGCCCGTTGATATATCATTCGAGCCTGAAGCCGATGGCGAACGCTGGATACGAAATTTTGACGGGAAGATATTCTCATCATTACAACAGCGCGGTATTAAAAAGAATGAATTTTTATTGGTCGAAAGCATTGGCATATTCGACGTCGGCGTTGCCTTGGTTGTAGAAGCAGAGCGGTTATATTTTGTACCTAGACGTTGGTCATGCTTTGGCATTCCTTTGCCAAAAACATTCTTACCTAAAGGGCACAGTTTCGAAACCGAGAAGGAAGGACAGTTCTGTTTCAATATCGAAATTTCTGTTCCTCTGATTGGTTTGATCGTTGCCTATGAGGGCACACTGAAAGCTACTGGAATATCTTCATAAAGAATTCTTCGGTTTAGAATTGTTCGAGACTGAGGCCTCATCATCAATGAGTTCTTAGGATTTGTAGCGAAAAGTCAGAGCTAGGAAAAGCCTCGTTGCGGGGGAAATGTTGTGAAATCGAATCCTTTTTTTGTCTCAACGGCGTTTCATAGAATGACCTAAAGAATACAGTCTGCTATCTTATGACCTTTGGGAACGGACGTCATACGAGTGTTATACAAGAAAATCCTAAAAGGTTATAAAATCTATTTATGGTAAGTTTTTTCGTAAAAGGAACCACGCTAAAACAAAAGACTTTGGCTTTCTGCTTATTTTTATTTGTTCCTTTAATTTTTCTACCGATTTTTTTTGAAATAATAGTTTTTGAAAATATATTAAAGCCATTGTTATGGTTTATTTTACTAGTATCTATCGCGCTAAGTGCAATTGTAATAAGGCATCTCTTTACTAAAGGGTCAGCGATTCAACAATATTTCAAATCGAGCAAAGAGAGACCTTGGGTGATGGCAATTTTTATTCCTCTTGTTATCCCATTTGTATTAATCATGATTTTCGCAAAAGCATTGCCAATTTTTTTACATATACTTCATTCAAGCCCCGCGACAATGATCGTCACGGTCAAGCAAAAGGATGCCATTTATAGTAAAAGATATTGTAGTGGTGGTTTTGAGGTTGAAGAGTTTCGTCTATTTCTCAATAATCGAGTTTGCGATATTGATATTGAGAGTTGGAAGCGTTTGAAAGAAGGGGATAAAGTAATTTTATTAGGGTCGCAATCTTCAATAGGGTTTATATATGACAGCGTTACAATTTTTGATGATTCTTGTGATATCGCTAATGACTACTGAATCATACAATTATAAGAGTAGCGTATGGTAAAAGTTCGTATGGTCTGCTGATTCAGCGGTATGAAAGACATGAAAATCAAAAGTATTTCCCCAGAATGAATAGGTGGAAGGCAGGCATCAGTACGGCTACTGCATGAAAATTATTTATAATAGCAATTTTAATATTGATCTCGGGGTGCTGAAATATCTGCACCCATTTGACGGTATGAAATTTTGTAAAATTCATGACGAGCTCGCAGCATCGGGCCAGATCGAATTTGCGTCTCCAGAAGCACCTATTGACATACGTATCGTTGACGAATTCTTGTCCAGTGTGATGCGGCACCGTGTAAGAAATAAAAATGGCATCATGCAAGCATTGGAAATACCAAGAGTGCCGTTTTTAAGTTATTCATACCTAGACAAAAACATCCTGACCCCCATGCGTTGGGGGGGGGCGGGTACTTTGTTCGGAGCGAAGAAGGCCTTGGATAATGGTGGTGTTTACTGGAACCTGTCGGGAGGTTATCACCACGCAATGCCACAAAATATGGAAGGGTTCTGTATTTATAATGACATCGGCATTTGTTACCAACAGCTACTTGAGCAGGGGCATATTAATCAGGGTGATAGAATTCTTATTATTGATACCGATGCGCATCACGGTAACGGTAATGCTCATACTTTCATGGATAACCCCAGTATTGTCTTGCTTGATATATATAACGCCAGTATTTACCCAGTCAATGAGTTCACACGAGAGCGGGTCGATATACCGATGAAACTTAAGTCGGGCACTGATGGTGAGACCTATCTGGAGTGTTTGAAAATAGCTCTTAGTGAAATCGTTGGGGAATTTAAACTCGCATTCGTTGTTGCGGGTACCGATGTTCTGGCCGTAGACAAATTGGGTGGATTAAAGCTCACCGCTGATGATGTGGCTGAACGAGAAAGGTTAACTTTGAGTAAACTTGCTGAACTGAATATTCCTGCGGTCATAACCGGCGGTGGAGGCTACTCTAGTGAAAGTGCGTCTGCGGTTGCGAAGGCGATATTGAGTGTTGCTGGTTCATAGCCTCTGAATAACAGAAAAGGAACCTAGCCTAGAACTGACCGGCTTATGACAGCCTATAAAAGGAACACCATGCTCGAATCATCATGGCAGCGTTGTTGGGGCTCGCTCGTTTCAGATAGCCAAGCCTATGGTAGAGGCAACTCGGTGATGCAGTTATTGATTGCTGCCTACAACGAACCCCAGCGGAAGTATCACACCGAGCAGCATCTTAGAGAGTGCCTGTCGATTTTTAATGACCATCGTGCTCTTGCTGAAGAACCCGCAGAGATTGAAATGGCATTGTGGTTTCACGACGCCATCTACGACATCAAGGCCACCGGCGGCAAGAACGAAGACCAAAGCGCCGACTGGGCGGTTGAGGAGCTGCAAAAAGCGAACGTTGCCCCTGAGCGCGTCGCCCGCATCAAAGACCATATCCTCGCCACCAAACACTCAGCCCTGCCACAGGGAGCCGATCAGCAACTACTCGTCGATATTGATCTCGCCATACTTGGCGCACAGCCTGAGCGCTTTGCCGAATACGAACAACAAGTAAGGCAAGAATATCGCCATGTACCGGGGCTGATATTCAACTGGAAGCGCAAGCAAATACTCAAAGCGTTTTTAGCGAGAAGCCCAATCTACGCAACGCCGCAGCTAAAGGCGAGATTTGAACAACAGGCGCGACAAAACCTAGCGGGTGCTATTTAAGTTATTATTTTCAAGATACTGTTTTTAAGTTTCGGTTAACGTCCACAGACCATAATGGCCCTACACATCAAGTTGAGGTAGGCATTATGAACATCGCAAAAATAATAGTATTAGTGGCTTTATCACCAATTATTCTAATAGGAGGCATCGTATTTGGTTTGATATACGGAGTGATTCAAGCGGTCAATTGCCTGACATCCAGCTTTCAAAACCCTTCATTAAAACTAGAATTGGCAACGTTACCCAATACACCTAAATAGTAATAAGGGTGATCGCAATCTCATGCAATCTTTCACCATATCCCTACCGTGCGTGTTGCTTGGAACGTCAAGCCGCACGGTAGATTCATTGCCATATGAATTGATCAGGAATAGGGCAATACAAACCGTTGAAGTACCCGCTATCAAATAATCGTTAGACGAATTAGCACAGAAGACAATATTTGGTTACTATCGGGTGATTAGTGCTCAATACGATTCAAGCGATTCAAGCGATTCACGATTCAAGGGGTCAGAGTCGTTGATTTTTTAGTTTGCTCTCGAATTCTTTTTGCGATTCAAGCGATTCGATTCAAGGGGTCAGAGTCGTTGATTTTTTAGTTTGCTCTCGAATTCTTTTTGTACACGCTGCACATGTCCCCATGCCAGATTTTAGGCGTTTCATATACTTACGCGAGTATATGTCGCCGCCAACTTTTGAGTAATCAAATTTTATGAGCAGCTCTCGGTCTGGATCGTCAAAGCCTTCTTCATCCGGGCTAATACCACATTCCATGCAGCACACGAAGTTTCTGGCTTGTACTAACGCGAATATTACAAACGGCATAACAAGGAAGATTGCTAGTGGCGGAACTTCACTGCCGGATAGGAATAGATAAATGCAGGCTAGAATTGCGAGTATTGACGCAAGTAGAGCGAATTTCAAAAAGTGCATTATGGGTTGGTTCCTTTAATCCTTACTGGAAAAATCTAGTTTTAAAATTTTCTAAATTAGCCTACCTAATTTTATAACGCATTCTCGAAAAATAATAAAACCCCCAAGCATAGGATGCCAAAATTAAAAGATAGCCAAAAACAAAACAGATGTTAGCGATAGTATGAGTATGTTGTAGCATGTCAGTCATACGCAATAAATTTCCCCAATCGTGAGCGCTCTCTCCCATGCCGCCTATTAAAGGTAAATTACGTTGAATCGCATCATCAATATAAGGTGAAATATCGATTAGGCTTTGTCCTGTCCACCAAAGCATTATCGCAGCTCCGAAAATTTCTTTTTGATAGAAGACAAAGCCTAACATCAAGCCGAAGGGCAACAATACTTGAAATAAGCTGCCACCTAAGATTGTCATAAAACGTCCAAAAGGAATGAAAAAAATATGGCCGGCTTCGTGAAAAGGTAAATTAACGTTATGCATGAATGAGCCCATTAATGCATCACTGTCGATACCCTGTAACATAAACTTTAACCCCCACAATGCAAATAGGGCAAAACCAATCATTCTTGACCAATAGCTAAGGCTGTCTGTCTGTTCAGGTAAATGTAAAAACGAACGCTTTATAAACTCGCCTAAAGCTTTCGTCCGAATCGCTTTATTATCATTAAGGGCAGCCTTTTTAGTTACAGCATAAGATTTAACATTACTTGCTTGCTGGCGCTGTAAATAAGCGAAGTATTTTTCATAAATCACACCACAACTTGGGCATTCGCCCTCTTTGGAATGGATGTCTTTTGAGCCGACTTTATACTTGCATTTAGGGCATTGCATAATTTTAGTCATCATTCATTTTGATCTAATTCAAAGGAATAAGATTCAAGGGATTCAAGGGCGTCAGAGCGTTGATCACTTAGCTTGCTCTCTAATTCGTTTGGTGCAAGCAGCACAGGTTCCTGATCCGGTCTTAAGTCTTCTAAGGTAAACAGTATAAAACTTTGAATGCCAGTCGTTTCCCATCTTTGTGTAGTCAAATGTTATTGGTAATTCACGATCAGGGTCGTTGAAGCCATCCTCGTCTGGATTTATTCCACACTCTTGGCAGCGAAAAACTACAGGGTATTTTAATAGCCCAAGTACGACGAATGGTAGAATGAGAAACACAGCTGCAGGTGGCAAATAGCCATAAAGAATAAGGAAATGCAGACTAGCTAGTAGACCTAGAGTTATTGTCAGTAGAGCGAATTTCAGCATCTATATCCTAAACCCATAGTGTGTCCCGTCCGGCAGTTCGATATCAATTCGTACCTTTCCACCAGATGCTTCGACATAACGCTTCAAAGACGATAGCTTTAAATCACGTCCGGGTTTTTCCATGTCCGATACTGTAGGCTGTTTCACTCCTAGAGTTTCGGCTATATCCCCCTGAGTTAGATTCATGCGTTCACGGAGTTCTGCCAAGCGGATATTGAGTAATATTTCTGTTGCTGCTTTTTGGGCTTTTGCAACAACGGCTGGTTTTTCGTTAGCAAGGATGTCGTCGAGTGTTCTAGCCATGTTATTTACTCTGCTTTAACTGTTTTAAGTGCAAGGTGAATTCACGATCTGCGATGGGGATCATTACCTCATAAAACCGCTTTTCATCATTGGTTTTGTTGCCTGCACATAGAAGGATGCCTTGTCGTTTTGGATCAAAGGCAAAGAAGGCTCGTATTGGGTCGCCTTTGCTTTGAACTCTTAGCTCTTTCATGTTGCTGAATGACGATCCTTTTACCGTGTCCGCGTATGGCCTTGGGAGCATAGGGCCACGTTCTCGTAGCGCTATCAGTGAGGCCAGTACATTAGCCCGGTCGGTATCATCGAGAGCATCGAACCAAGTATCAAAGGTATCTGTTGTTTCTATGTGCCACATGACGCTTCCTTGTCTGACATAGGTTTAATGCTATATAGCTTTTGGACTATATTCAAGTTCGAGAATGTAAAGAGAGGATTGTTAGAACTAGGGGTATTTACTGCAACGTAAAACAAAAAAACCGCCCAATAGGGCGGTTTTATTTCGAGCTAGGAAGAGAGCGCTACTACAGCGCTTCTTTTACTGAGCGGCTATCAAAGCGCCTCTATCGCGACAATCTGCTCGCGCAGTTTGCCTTGGTCGCGTTCATAGCCCGCCAGTTTCTCGCGTTCTTTGGCGATGACGTCTTCAGGGGCTTTATCAACAAAACCTGCGCTGTTTAGCTTGCCAGCGATACGGCCGATTTCTTTGTCGAGCTTTTCAATCTCTTTGGTTAATCGGGCGATTTCTTTGTCTTTATCAATTAGGCCAGCCATAGGTACGAGCACTTCCATTTGGCCAACCAGTTGTGTGGTTGCCATTGGAATGTCGTCGCCTTCGTTCAGCCAGGTAATCTTGCTGAGCTTGGCTAGCTTCATTAAGAAGCCTTGGTTGTCGTCGGCGCGACGGAAGTCTTCGTCGTCGCCGTCTTTTAGCAAGATTTCCAGTTCTTTGCTTGGGCCTATGTTCATTTCGGCGCGGATGTTACGCACGGCGGTGATCACGCCTTTTAGCCATTCCACGTCGGCTTCGGCCTCGGCATCAATAAAGGCATCTTGTGGCTCAGGGTAAGCGGCCAGCATGATGGTGTCGCCTTTTTTACCCGCTAAGTCTTTCACTTGCTGCCAGATCGATTCGGTAATAAACGGAATAATCGGGTGCGCTAAGCGTAGGGTCGCTTCTAACACGCGTACGAGTGTGCCTAAGGTGCCGCGTTTGGCTTCTGCGCTGGCGTTGGCGTCCCAGAGTACAGGCTTAGATAATTCTAAGTACCAATCGCAGTATTCATTCCAGATGAATTCATACAGGGTTTGCGCAGCCATATCGAAGCGATATTGATCCATGTGGCGGCGTACTTCTTTTTCTGCGGTTTGCAGGCGAGAAATAATCCAGCGATCGGCCAGTGATAACGCACCCGGTTCGCCATTTGCACCACAGGCTGCTTTCATAGCATCAGTAATGGCGATGTTAGTACCGTTCGCTGCGGCTGCTTCTACGGCTTCTTCACCGGCGATAGACAACATCACGTAGCGTGAGGCGTTCCATAGTTTATTACAGAAGTTACGGTAGCCTTCTAGGCGCTTCATGTCCCAGTTGATGTCGCGGCCAGTCGAGGCCATGGCGGCAAGAGTAAAGCGCAGGGCGTCAGTGCCGTGTGGGGCGATGCCTTCTGGGAATTCTTTTTTCGTGCGCTTACCGATCTTTTCTGCCAGTTGCGGCTGCATCATATTGCCGGTGCGCTTTTCCATTAGGTCGTCGAGACTGATGCCGTCGATCATGTCGAGTGGGTCGAGCACGTTGCCCTTAGACTTCGACATTTTTTGGCCCACTTCGTCACGGATCAAACCGGTCACGTAGACGGTTTTAAACGGTACTTGTGGCTTATCGTTTTCATCTTTGCAGAAGTGCATGGTCATCATGATCATGCGTGCAACCCAGAAGAAGATAATGTCGAAACCCGTTACCAATACGTCGGTTGGATGGAAGTCAGCTAGGCGTTTGGCAACTTCTGGGTCGTCGATGTTGGGCCAGCCTAAGGTGCCGAAGGTCCATAGGGCAGAGGAGAACCACGTATCCAATACGTCGTTGTCTTGGCGCAGTTCTACGTCGGCACCTAGGTTGTTTTGTGCACGTACTTCGGCTTCGTCGTGAGCAACGTAGACATTGCCTTCGTTGTCATACCACGCTGGAATGCGGTGACCCCACCAAAGCTGGCGCGAGATACACCAGTCTTGAATGTCGCGCATCCAAGAGAAGTACATGTTCTCGTAAGATTTAGGCACAAACTGGATGTCGCCATTTTCAACGGCTTCAATTGCAGGCTTGGCCATGGTTTTGGCATCGACATACCATTGGTCGGTGAGCATTGGCTCGATCACAACGCCGCCACGATCGCCGTACGGTACGGTTAAATCGTGATCTTTAATGGCGTCGAGCAGGCCCAGTTCATCCATGTCAGCAACAATGGCTTTGCGCGCGGCAAAGCGTTCCATGCCACGATATTTTTCTGGAATGGTGGTGTCGATGGTGTCGTTAACGCTGCCGTCGGTGTTAAAGGCTTGGGCCTGATCACGGATGTCGGCGTTAAAGGTAAGGATGTTGATCATTGGTAGGCCGCAACGCTTACCAACTTCATAGTCGTTAAAGTCGTGCGCTGGGGTAATTTTTACCGCGCCGGTGCCTTTGTCCATGTCGGCGTGTTCGTCGCCCACAATCGGAATTAAACGGCCAGTGAGTGGCAGTACGATATGTTTACCGATGAGATCTTTGTAGCGCGGATCTTCTGGGTTTACCGCAACGCCGGTATCGCCCAGCATGGTTTCAGGGCGAGTAGTGGCAACCACGATGTAGTCTTTTACATTGCCTTCGTTGTCGGTGTAGCTTAGGCCATCGGCTAACGGGTAACGCAGGTGCCACATCGAACCTTTAGATTCTTTGTTCTCAACTTCTAAGTCAGAAATGGCGGTGTGCAGTTTCGGGTCCCAGTTTACTAGGCGCTTGCCTCGGTAAATTAGGCCGTCTTTATGCAGACGAATAAACACTTCTTGTACGGCTTTATAAAAACCATCGTCCATAGTGAAGCGCTCGGTTTCCCAGTCTACTGAGTTACCTAAACGGCGCATTTGGCTAGTGATGGTGCCGCCAGATTGTTCTTTCCATTCCCAGACTTTATCCAAGAATTTTTCGCGACCAAGGGCGTGACGATCCGGTTGGTTTTCCACCGCCAGTTTACGTTCTACTACCATTTGCGTAGCGATGCCGGCGTGGTCGGTACCGACTTGCCATAAGGTTTTTTGACCTTGCATACGCTTGTAGCGCGCCAGTGCATCTTGCAACGTGTGCTGAAACGCATGACCCATGTGCAGCGAGCCGGTGACGTTTGGTGGTGGGATCATGATGGAATAACCTTCGCCGGTTAAGCCGTCTTGATAAGGCTTAAAGTAGCCTTTTTCTTCCCACTCTTTGTACCAAGTTTGTTCGATTGCGCCGGGCTTATAGGTCTTATCCATAGTCGTTGCTGCTACTCAAGTCGATACGGGCTGGCAGCATGGGCCAGCCCAGAAATATGAAGTATTAAAAATGGCGGAGATTATAGCGGAATTCGAGCGCGGAGGGCAGAGCCTAGGGTAAGGCTCTGGTGGTGCAATTTGGGTTTATTGGCCAGATTCGATTAGCTGGCGAATGCGATTGCGCAATCGGCCTTTCAATAGCGGCATTATATCGTCAACCAGTTCATCGATTAGACGCTCGCGCTGCAGGAGTGAGAGCAATGCTGAACTGGTTTCATTCATGCTGTGTTCAACGCTGGCGGCTTTTTCAGCGCGCTCTTTTGCTGCCGAGGTCTGACCTTGGCTACTAGGATTGGGAGTAAAGCGGCTAGTGCTTGCTTGTTTCGGCGCTGGCGCAGCAGACATTTTGGCGACGTCTTCAATCGTTGCTTTGCGCTCGTGGGCAAGGCGGTCGATGGTGGCTTGCGGCAAAAAGGGGTTGCTAGACACGAGCGGCGAGGTGAATTTTGCGTTCGCAAGTTGAGCAGACTCTGCAGAGCTCGCTTGTTCGATGGCTGCTTGGATATCGTCGCCGTCAAATAAATCGTCCAGTACCGGAATATCCATATGATCGTCTTCTAGTGTTCCGGCATCGGCGCCGTCTAGAACCCGTTGTAGATTTTCCAGTTCACTGAGTAAATTTCGCGATTCATCCTTGTTGTTCATCAGCGCGCTCTCTTGTCTAAGTGTTGTAGTGGCATATCGCGGTGTTGCAGAGGATAGCCACGATCTTTCAAAAAGCGAAAGTGATTACGAGTGTATTCCAACACTTGGTCATGTTGAACAACCACTTCGCATAATCGTTGAAAGCGACTGAAAAAATTCGGTAAAACTTGGCTTAAGTTGATTAGCACATCATGTTGATGCCCTGGATCATCGAGCCAGCCAATGCTTACTTGGCAATCTATCGGTGCATCTTGAGCATCTAGCAGTGCATGAGGCACAAAAGAGTCTGCTCGGTAGGTCCAAAGTAGGTCATCAAAAGCGGCTGCCTGCTGACGATCATCTAGCTGTACTAGTACTTGTCTGCCTTCTTTGGTCACCAATTGGTCCACCAAGCGGCAGGCGAATAACCACTGATCTTCAATGGTTTGTTCTTTCAGCAAATAGAAGTCCGACTGAGTCATTTGGATTCAGTTCCCGCGATAGCGATTTTATTTTTGCTTAACCGAAAACGATGCAACACCACATCAATACTGACATCTAACTTGGTATGTGCCAGTAAACGCTCCCGCGCGGCCTGTGTCACGCGCCAATGGTGAGGTGTCATCATGAGTAGGTCGCTAATGTGTTGCGAGCTGGTTAGATGAATGGTTTGTTGTACCGCATCTTCGCCAACGCATTCAAAACCCGCTGCGGCCATTTTAGCAATAGGCGAGAAGGTATCTAAGCGCACTTCATCATAAATAATATGGCGCAGTTCAATTAAATGCTGCGGGCCTGTGTTCACCAAAATGATGTCAGTATCGCTATGAATAATACCCTCTAAGCCCTGCGGCATGAGCGGTGTAAACAAGCTAATCACTAAGTCCATACTGTGGTTAGCGACCGGAGGGCGAGCACCACTGGCGACAATCCATTGGATATCGCGATCGCGGCGTACGGCTCGGCGGATGGTGTCTTTGGATATATCCAATCCTACTATCTGCGCCGCGCAACCTTGGTTCGCCAAGTGTTGTTTCAAGCGCGCGGTGTAATAGCCCTCACCACACCCAATATCAAGAATACGTTGTGGCAAGCCTTGTACATTGGAATTAAGCAGGTTCGATACCGGCTCATAAACTCCCGAATCGAGCAGGCGAGCGCGAGCATCGGCCATCGCTAGGTCGTCGCCGGGGGCTTTCGAATTTTTATGCTGCGCCAATAGCAGATTTAAATAGCCTTGGCGGGCTTCATCAAAGCTGTGGTTATTGCGGCACTGCCAGCGTTTGTCGTATTGCTCGAGCGTGTTGCTACACACAGGGCAAACGAGGAGAGAGGCTGGCAGAGACATGGTAGGTAACGAAGTCATTAGGCCAGCAAGTTCTCGAGCAAGCGTTCGTAGATATCCGTTAATACATTCAGGTCTTCGGCTTTAATACACTCATCTACTTTATGGATGGTGTCATTGCACGGCCCTAATTCCAAAACTTGTGCCCCAGTCGGTGCAATAAAGCGACCATCGGAGGTGCCACCGGCGGTAGACAGTTCTGTTTCGCGGCCAGTAATAGCGCGAATAGCATCCACGCTGGCTTCGACTAAAGCGCCTGCTGCGGTTAAGAACGGCTGACCGCTGAGGTTCCATTGGATTTCGTAATCTAGGCCGTGTTTATCCAAAATCGCTTCAGTGCGTTCTTTCAGAATGTCGGCGGTTAATTCGGTAGAAAAGCGGAAGTTAAACACCACTTCTAATTCACCAGGAATCACGTTGGTGGCACCGGTTCCGCCATTGATATTGGAGATTTGAAAGCTGGTGGCGGGGAAGAAGTCGTTACCGTTGTCCCACTTTTCTGCTGCGAGTTCAGCCAATGCCGGAGCCGCAACATGGATAGGGTTTTTAGCTAAGTGAGGGTAGGCCACATGACCCTGAATCCCTTTTACTTTTAGCACTGCGCCCAATGAACCACGACGGCCATTTTTAATCACGTCGCCCACGAGATTGGTAGACGACGGCTCGCCAACTAGGCACATATCAATTTTTTCATTGCGGGCTTCAAGCGTTTCGACCACTTTTACCGTGCCGTTATGCGCCGGGCCTTCTTCATCGCTGGTGATTAAAAATGCGATAGAGCCTTTATGATTTGGGTGTTTCGCTACAAAGCGTTCCACCGCAATGATCATGCAGGCCAAAGAGCCTTTCATGTCGGCGGCACCACGACCGTAGAGCATGCCGTCTTTTATCAGTGGTTCGAAGGGGGCGTGTTCCCACTTAGTTTCTGGGCCAGTAGGAACCACATCGGTATGACCTGCAAAGCAGAATACAGGTTTCTCTGTACCACGGCGTGACCAAAAATTATCGACGTCGCCAAAGCGCAGTGGCTCGTTATTAAAACCAGCAGCGCCGAGGCGTTCCATCATAAGTTGCTGACAGCCATCGTCGTCTGGGGTAACTGAACGACGGGCAATTAAATCGGAGGCCAATTGCAGAGTTGGAGTCATGCTAAATCCTGATGAAAACGCGTAAAGCCGCGATCATAACATAGGACAAGGCTACTCAGCAGTGGTCGGTTTAGTGCTGCGCACGGGCACGTAGCGTGGTTCGCGATAGTATGGGAATAATCCATTTTGCACACCCATGATGTAGATCACCTCAGGATCATCGCGCTCCGGCCATAGGTATATGCCGTTGCCATCAATACTGACGAACGAATAGGGATGTTCACCGATGGTGCTGTCTTCTTTACCCAAAATGATGCCACGTACGGTGAGTAGCTGGCCCTTGGCATAAACTTCTGGATCAAGCAGCTGCTCGAAGTGCACACGAATACGCCCTGAAGTCGAGCGAACATCATTTTTAGGACGTCCACTGGTATACAGCGGTAATTGCAAAAGCTCTACGGTACTGCTGTCGGCATAGTTGGTTACGGCGACAATGCGTCCACCTAAAACGACTTGGCTGCCAACATAGGCTTCAGGGTTTTGCTGTAATTGTGACAGTGTCGGCAGATTATCAGGGGTATCTACCGCGACACTCTTGGGGTAGCTAGCACATGCCCCGAGTGTTAAAGCCAATACAGAGAGGAGAACGGGTTTCGTAAAATTAAGCTTCATAATAATAATCCTAGTAACTGCAGTGTATGACTATCCATTGTCGCAACTGGTTCCTTGCGGCTTTTAACAACAAAGAAAGTCGGCAAGCGTTGCGATGATCGCTCGCAGTGCTAACATACACCGCTTTGTGATGGTGCAGCTGTTTTTGTGCCTCGATATTAATTTAAGGTAGATAGAATGAGTCAGTCCTTGACCCGCGAAGAACTCCAAACTGTAATGGCTGAGGCCGATTTACTGAAGAGTCGAGAAGAAGTAGAAGCGGCATTGGACCGTATGGCCGGTGAAATCACCGCACAATTGAGTGATACCATGCCAGTTGTTTACGCCATTATGAATGGCGGCCTAGTGATGGCTGGGCAGCTATTAACGCGTTTGAACTTTCCTTTAGAACAAGGCTATTTGCATGCTACTCGCTATCGCGGCGAGTTTACTGGGCAAACGGATCTGCAATGGCAGGCGCCACCGTCGATTCCGATGGATGGCCGTACAGTGCTCATCTTGGATGACATATTTGATGAAGGCCACACCTTAGCCGAAGTGGTTAAATCGTGCTTTGCGCAAGGTGCCAAAGAGGTGTTAACCGCGGTGCTCGTGAACAAGGTTCACAATCGTAAAAATCCAGATCTAGCTGTCGATTTCGTCGGCTGTGATGTCGAAGACCGTTACGTATTTGGCTATGGCATGGATTACCGCAGTTTTTGGCGTAATGCCGATGGTATCTATGCGGTTAAAGGCCTGTAGTTTTTCGCTTTCTTAACCCCCTAAAAACAGATCAATTAATGTTGATTATGAATTATTGATCTTTAAAGACGCCAAATGGCGTCTTTTTTTGTCTATAAATACCGACTTCTTTTCCCAAAAATAGCACTCGACAACGGCCAGCCTAAACTACACTGATGGAAAGAGGTGGCAGATTCTATGAACGTAGATTTTATAAATCCCTTCATCGAAACAATAGACAACATACTGGCGACGATGGCTTCCATGACCTGCGAACATGGTAAAGCCTACATCAAAGAGGGTGTTGGTCCTTTAGGTGTTGTGACCGGTGTTATCCCTATGGATGGTGATTCCGTCCACGGTTCTCTTGCGATTAGTTTTTCTGCCGGTGCTATCGTGTGCATTAGCAGCAAGATGTTGGGCGAAGAAATTGCCGAGGTGGATGAAACCTGCCATGACCTTACCGGTGAGCTAACCAATATGTTGTCGGGTGGGGCGCGCAAGTTGTTATGGGAAAAGGGCTACAACTTTGAAATGGCAAAGCCAAGCTTAATTGCCGGCGATAAGGACATCGAGCACTCTATTAGCGCTCCAGTGATTGTTATTCCGTTTACCACCAAAGCCGGTCCATTCTTCATAGAAGTCGCCATTGGCAGTAAATTGCGTCGAGCGGCTAGCGTGATATAGATATTACGTTCGGTTCACTTGCCGCGAAGCTCTCCTGTAATAGATTTTATACCGTTATCTTCATTTCCCTCTGTTTTAGCATTAATCACTCCGCAATAAATACTTGCAAAGTCTGCTCAACTCCATAATATGACGGTTCGTCAAAAATCGACGGATCGTCAAATATGATTAGTCTCGCTTGGTTGTATCAGCAGTACGAAAACTTAAAAAAGGCGCATGAAGAATATCTTCAGCGTCACTGTTGGAAGCACGCCGCTGCTGCGAATGCTCAGCCTGAAGGTGTTATGTGTTCGACCAATAGTAAGGACAACGATAAGTCGGGCCTATGTATTCTCGGCCATCGTACTTCCTTCTTTGCGCCTAAACCCCGCCTTTCGCGTGAAGAAAAATGGGCAGAGCGGGAAAACGAATTGCTCGATATTGCGTTGCATTTATTAGAGCAAGAGGGTTTTGCTGAATTCTCCATGGAGAAATTAATTCGTAATTGCAACTTCTCTAAAGGCACGGTTTATAACCACTTTAGTGGTAAAGAAGATTGCCAAGCCGCTTTGTGTTTACGCGGCATGCACTACGTTGGCGAATTAATGACTCGTGCTTATGCCTTTGATGGCCACGCGCGCGAACGGTTATTGGCATTTCATTTTGCATATTCACTATATTCGCGCGTCAATCCAACCATGTTTTTATCGGTTGTTACTTGTAGGACGCCAGGGTTTCAGGAAAAGGTTGCGCCTGAACGCGCGGCTAAGATTATTGAAATGGATCAATATTTATTTGGATTGGCGGGAGAGGCATTACGCAAAGCAAGAGACGAAGGTGCTCTTCCCGCCAATGATAATTTCGATGAAATCGCTTTAACCTTTCTTAACTGGTCGACATCCTTCGGCGTTTGTGCGTTAACAACGACAGGCTTTGATACTGAATCTAGCCGCGAAATTAGCCAACGGAATTTGCCGCTGATTGCTGCCAATTTGATTATGGACGGGATGGGCGTTACGCCTTCCTCGAAAGAATATGACTACACCGAAACATGGGACCGAATTGCACAAGAAGTCTTTGCGCCTGAATTAACTATGCTTTTGCACAATCAGCGGCCAGAAGTGGCACCTCAAGGAGAACAATAAAATGAAAGCAATTATGCAACGCTGGATTGTTGATCGTCCGGTTATACTCTTAGTGATATTTTTAATTTTAAGCGTGTTGGCTGCAGCGGGTGGCAAAAATTTAACATTTCGCGGTGATTATAAAATCTATTTCGAAGAAGGTTATGCGCCGTTAAATGATTTTGAAGAAATGCAGGGAATCTTTAATAAAAACGATAATATTGCAGTATTAATGGTGCCTAAGGATGGCGAGGTTTTTACTCCAGAATTTCTTACTTTAGTTAAAGATTACACTGAAGCTGCTTGGCAGACGCCATATTCAAGTCGTGTGGACTCATTAACTAACTTCCAGCATACGTGGTCTGAAGAAGACGACATGATTGTTGAAGATTTAGTGCTAGACCCAGAATCTTTAACAGCGGACGACTTAACGCGTATACGCAGTATCGCTTTGGCCGAACCGGCGTTAAAAGGACGTATGGTGTCGGCATCTGGTGAGGTGGCATTAGTAAACGTTACATTACAACTACCGAGTGCAACGGATAATACCGCCTATGTTGCTGAGGTGATGGCAAGTGTTAAAGCATTAAGTAAGACATTTGCTGAGCAGTATCCAAGTGTGGAGTTTTTCCATACTGGGGTGTTGCCAATGAACAGCAGCTTCGCAACGGAAGGGCAGAAGGATATGTCGACCCTGATTCCTGCCATGCTGCTATTAATTATCGTGCTACTCGCCGTATTACTTCGCAGTATATTGGCTATGTTGGCCACTATTATTGTTTTGGTATTAAGTGTTGCGGCCACCATGGGGTTGGGAGGCTGGACAGGCTTTTTCTTATCGACGGGCACTATTAACGTTCCAATTGTCGTACTAACAATCGCGGTTGCCGACTGCGTGCATATGATTGCTACAATGCAATTTGCCATGCGCCAAGGTAAAACCAGAGCGCAGGCGGTTCAATACAGCGTTGATTTAAATTGGATGCCGGTATTTATTACCAGTGCCACCACGGCCATTGGTTTTATGACGCTGGCGTTTTCTGAGTCCCCAGTTTTTGCCGATTTCGGTATTTTGAGCGCGATGGGCGTCATGACTGCCTATTTGTTATCGGTAACCTTGTTCCCAGCAATTTTAATGCTGCTACCCATTAAGGTTGGTAAAGCGACTAACGATTCGAAGGGAATGGCGCGCTTAGCTGATTTTATTGTTGCTCGTCAACGCGCTTTGCTGGTGGGTGGTGCGATTTTAATTGTGGCTGTTGGTTCTTTGATTACTAAAAATCAAATTAATGACGTAGCTACTGCTTATTTTTCAGATGCAACTGAATTCCGTCAGTCGGTGAATAAACAAGAAGATACGTTATCTGGCTCGCAAAGTATTGATTGGGCCTTATATTCCGGTATTGAAGGTGGTGTCAGCGAGCCTGAATTTATTGAAACCGTACGCGGATTCTCTGAGTGGCTTCGTGCTCAGCCAGAGGTGGATCATGTATCGACCATTAGTGATACTTTCAAACGCTTAAATTTGAATATGCATGGTGACGATAGCGAGTGGTATCGAATTCCTGAAGAACGTGAATTGGCGGCGCAATATTTACTGCTATACGAAATGTCGTTGCCATATGGTCTGGATCTTAACAACCAAATAAATATCGACAAGTCATCTACTCGTGTTACCAGTACTTTAAAGAATTTAGGTAGTCGCGAAATTGTTGATCTAGAACAACGTGCGCAAGCGTGGATCGCAGAACATGCGCCTAATGTTCGCATGGCTGGTGCCAGCCCAGGCTTAATGTTTGCGCATATTGGTGAAGCGAACATGCACAGCATGATTATTAGTATGGCAGTTGCTATGGTGCTGATTTCTGCCATCTTAGTATTTGCGTTACGGTCAGTTCGTTTAGGCGCAATTAGTTTGATTCCTAACCTTGCTCCCGCCGTTGTCGGTTTTGGTGTGTGGGGCGTTATGTCGGGCGAAATTAACTTAGGGTTATCCATTGTTACTTCTATGACTTTGGGAATCATCGTCGACGATACCGTCCACTTTTTGAGCAAATATCAACGAGCGCGTAAGGATGGTTTAGATACTGAAGCCGCTATTCGTTACGCCTTTATCAGTGTTGGTCGCGCCTTAATTATTACCACCGTGGTATTGGTGATGGGTTTCTACATATTGTCGTTCTCATCATTCCGCTTAAATTCGGATATGGGGATGGCAACGTCGATGATTATTGCTATTGCCTTGGTCATTGATTTCTTCTTCTTGCCACCCTTGTTATTGTGGCTTGATCGAGATGAAACGGATAAATCGACAATAAAAAATCATAGCAAGGGTGCTGAAAAGCTCCTCGAAGCTGACATTGCTGAAACGAAAGGAGAAATTGCATGAAATTATTAGTAACGGTACTAACGGGCCTATGTCTATTAGCTCAACCCTCGATTGCAGATGAAGCCCGTGGTTTAGAAATAGCAACTGACCGCAAAGCTCGCGACACCGGCTGGGGTGATTCTGAAGCTCATATGACGATGATTTTACGCAATGCTCAAGGTGAAGAGAGCATTCGCAAGATGCGGTTTCAGTCTTTTGAGATTAACGACGATGGCGATAAAGGCTTAACGATTTTTGATGAGCCAAAAGATGTAAAAGGCACTGCCTTTTTAAACTTCTCGCACGTCGATAAGTCAGATGACCAGTGGTTGTACCTGCCAGCGCTGAAACGTGTTAAACGTATATCTTCGCGAAATAAATCCGGCCCATTTATGGGTAGCGAATTTGCCTATGAAGATATGAGTTCTTACGAGCCCGAGAAATATAAGTTTAATTACTTGCGCGACGAGCCGTGTGGTGAATGGACGTGTCATGTACTGGAAAGCATTCCAGTGGATGAAAATTCAGGTTACACAAAACAAATTACCTGGCTTGATACTGAACATCTACGCCCAGTAAAAACCGAGTACTATGATCGTAAAGATGCCTTGTTGAAAACGCTAGAAATGAGCGAGTGGCATGTTTATAGCGACCGTTACTGGCGCGCAGCCATTCTTGATATGCAAAATCATCAAAACGGAAAAAGCACACGTTTAATTACTTCAGAGTTGAATTTTAACATTGGGCTAAAAGAAGACGATTTTAGTCAAGCAACATTACAGCGAGCACGCTAATGATGAAGGGCTTGCAGATATTCAGTGCCGCGATACTGGCAACGACTAGCGCAATCGTCCCTTCGGCCTATGCGATTGACGTTAGCTTAAATGTCGGAGTAGAAGGGCGGCATTTTTTTGAAGATGCCGCTTATTCGCAGCAAACAAGTAATCAGTTATCGACCTTTATTAAACCTGAATTTGTTTGGGATGATGCCGATAATTCGCAACGGGTTAGCTTTGTACCTTATTACCGCTATGACGCCGCTAATGACGAACGTAGTCACGGTGATATTCGCGAACTAATGTGGATGCATTGGCAGGGGCCTTGGGAAATCCGAGCGGGTATTGGCAAGGTTTTCTGGGGAGTAACCGAATCGTTGCATTTGGTCGATGTTATTAACCAAACCGATAGCGTAGATGCTGCCGACGGTGATGAAAAACTGGGTCAGCCGATGGTGCATGGAATTTGGTTAAGCGACAGTGGTACGTTTGAAGCTTTCGTTTTACCAGGATTTCGCGAACGTACCTTTGCCGGAGAAGAGGGGCGCTTGCGTGCTCCGTATGTGGTCAACGACGACGCTATTTATCAAGCAAATGCCGAGCAGCGTCATACGGATTTAGCGCTGCGTTGGGGCCGCTCGATAGAGCTGATGGAGTATCCGTTAGATTTGAGTGTGTCGCTATTTCGTGGCACATCAAGAGATCCGGCTTACTTACCCGACATTGAGTTGATAGGAGCCACGCCAGTGGTGACCGCGTTAACTCCATACTATGCAATTCAAAATCAAGCGGCGGCGACGGTGCAATATTCGCTAGAAGGGTGGTTGTTAAAAACCGAATTATTGCGTCGTGAGTATCATGATCCAACATTAGAGGATTATAGTGCTGCGGTATCGGGTTTTGAATATACCCTTGTTGGCCCTTTCGATAGCTCAATGGATCTAGGCTTGTTACTGGAATACCAATATGACGAACGTGATGTCAGCCTAACGACATCGCAAAACGATATCTTTGCGGGTATGCGCTTTGCTTTTAACGATGCTGCTTCTAGCGAGGTATTAGCCGGTGTCACTCAAGATTTAGACAATGCAGGATCGTGGTCGTTTTTCTTGGAGGCAAGTACACGCTTACGAAGCAATATGACGATAGATGTGAACGCATTCTTATTGGGTGCTGATACTCAAGATGATCTTTTGTATACATTGCGCCGTGACGATTTTGTCGAAGTGGCACTGAACTTCTATTATTAACGACTACTCGATACTTGTGCTGATGCCGGCCCTTATTAGGCGCTGGCATCTCTATTAATACCTGGAAATTCTTGTGTTTTGACGTAAATGAGAATGACTTTCGGTAAAGATGGGTAAAGCACTTGTTTGCTTCTCTCTAAGCTCATTATCATGTGAGCTCTTATTTTTTTATTTGGTGTCGTGTAGATGTGGTTTTGACAGTAACCCTACGTCGGACCTTACCCTGCCTAGTCATTTTCTTGAGTGCTTGCAGCTCTGTAAGTACAAAACAACCTGATCCTATTGAGTTGGCCCCGGTTTTTTCGGTGTCTCAAAATGATCGTCTTATTCAAGGTGAAAATGCTTGGTGGCAGGCATTTGATGATGCCGAGTTATCCCATTGGATAACGACTGGTCTTGAACAAAACTATAGCTTGCAAGCTGCCCGTGCGCGGTTAGAGCAGAGCATGGCAAGTTGGCGTTCATCTCGTAGCGATAACTATCCTACTTTAGATGCAAGTCTAGGCCGCTCCCGCACGTGGACTGATTCGGCCGTTTCGCAAAGCACGAATAATCAGTGGAGTGCCGGTTTATCGACCAGCTACGAAGTCGATTTGTGGGGGGCGATTGGGGCCGTTAATAGCCAAAGCGAATTCACCAGCTATAGCCGCGAAGCCAGTATTCGTACATTGGCCAATACGGTGGCCGGGCAGGTTGCAACGGCTTGGTTAGGGCTGCGTAAAGAGACGCAAATGTTGGTGTTATTAAATAGCCAACAGCAGCGCATTGAGTCGGCATTGAAGGTTGTGCAGGGGCGTTATCAGCGTGGTCAAACCAGCGTTACCGACGTATGGCAGCAAGAGCAGTTATTAGAATCCATTCACGCCGACATTATTACTTCTGAAGGACAGCGCAGTATTTATCGTCAGCAATTGGCCTTATGGGCTGGAGTTGGTGATGCTGCGCTGACCGATGAACAAATCAACGCTTTGGCTCCGCTTCCTACATTGAGTCCGTTGGATGGCCGTGTCAGTTCTGCAGCGCTAAAAAAGCGTCCCGATGTCGAAACCGCTTTTTATAATCTTCAGGCTGCTGGTGCTGGAGTGGCAGCCGCGGTGGCCAATCGCTACCCACGCTTTACTCTTAGCGCGAGCTATCAAGGCCAAGATGAACGTTTTAGTAACGTTTTAGATAATTGGGTGGCATCGCTTGCTGGCTCTTTAGTGTTGCCCTTGATTGATGGCGGTCAGCGTCGCGCTGAAGTTCAGCGCCAGCAAGCACTTGAAACAGAAGCCGTCGCCAATTATCAGCAAACCTTGCTTGAAGCGGCGCAAGAGGTACAAGAAGCACTGATTACTGAACAGCAATCTGCTGCTCTAGTAGAAAGCTTAACTCGCCAATTAACGCTCTCTAAGCAAACTCAAGAAGTTCAAAACTCCAGCTATCGTCGTGGTGTCACAGGCTTTCTGGAATTGCTGAGCGTTCAGCAAGATGTGTTAAATCTAGAAACTCGTTTACTCGATGCTACATGGGCGCAAGTCTTAGCTCGAATTCAACTTTATAAGTCGGTTAGCCACGGCCAGTTTACAGAAGAAGGTGCATCGCAATGAGCCGCACAGCGCAGCTTTTAATCACCATCGCCATTTTAGCTGGCGGTGTATCGGCCACTATGTGGATAAAAAATAGCAATCCAAAACCCGAGCGTAAAGCGCCTGAGGTCGTTGCTCGTTTGGTCGAAGCGCGAGAATTAGAACGCGAAACTACTCGCCCAACGTGGCCGGCGGGCGGTACCGTAAATGCGTCCGATGAGGTATCGCTAGCGGCACAAGTAAGCGCCCGAGTTGAATGGATTTCTCCAGAGGCAATTCCTGGTGCGCGCCTTTCAAAAGGAACATTACTCGCGCGCTTAGAAAGTGCTGATTTCGATTTTGCCGTAAAACAAAAACAAGCGGCACTGGCTCAAGTAGAGGCAGATCTTGCGGTTGAGCAAGGTCAGGCTGATTTAGCGGCAGAAGAATTTCAACTGTCGGCGGCTAAATTAAGTGCCAGTGATCGTGCTTTAGTGATGCGCGAACCACAACTAGCAGCAGCTCGTGCGGCGGTTGCCAGTGCCAAAGCTGCGGTTGAACAAGCGAAACTCGACTTAGCTCGAACTGAAATTCGTATGCCGTTCGATGGTCAAATAATGAGTCGTAAGGTGAGCCCCGGTAGTCAGGTTGGTAGCGCCAGTACCTTATTTGATTTAGTGGCAACCGATACCTTTTGGATTGAAGTGAAAATGCCGCGTGCTTTTTTACCTTGGCTCGATAATCAACATGCGGTTACGTTATCTCAGCAACATTGGGCAGGTAAAACACGACAGGCGCGCATTCTTAACGTATTACCCGATGTCGATAGTGCCGACCGCCAAGTTAAAGTCGTACTGGCTTTGGATAATCCATTAAGTTCTCCAGACAGTGATGTTCCGCCTGTATTGCTTAACGACTACATTGATTGTGTTTTATACGGTCGCGAAATTATTGATGCCATTGTTATAGATCGTCGTCGATTAAATGATGATGACAGTACTTGGGCAGTAAATACGAGCAAGCTGGTAAAGCGTCAGCTTGATGTTATTTATCGTGGGCGCGAACGTGTCTGGATTAAGAGCGGCTTTGAGGCGGGTGATCAATTACTGATGAGCCAGTTAGATACGCCAGTCATAGGTTTACCTTTACGTGTGCAAGCGCAGGGAGATAAACCATGAGCGAAAAACATTCTCGCGGTCCAGTCGCATGGATGTCTCGCCATGGCGTTGCCCCTAATCTGTTGATGGCTTTTTTAATCATTGGCGGTTTTTTAATGTCGCTGACGATTCGTAAAGAGTTTATACCCGCGACAGACGTAGACATGATTATTGTCAATGTGGCTTATCCGGGAGCGACACCGTCAGAAATGGAGCAAGGTGTCCTTCTGCCTATTGAAAATGAATTGTCTGGCCTTGATGGATTTGCAGAAATTACGTCGTCTGCAGCACAAGGTTCGGCGACGGTAATGGTCGAGCTTGATAACGAAACCGATCGTCAGCAAGCCTACCAAGATATTCAGCAAGCAGTGAATAACATATCGACTTTTCCTGATGGTATCGAGAGGCCGGTAGTCAGTATTGCTAGCCACTCGCGTGAAGTTGTGGAGCTAGCGCTGTTTGGGCCGATGGATCAATTTGCGCTTAAACGTCTAGCGGAAGATATTAAAGATCAATTATTGAATTCACCGGATATCTCAAAGATTGAGTTAAAAGGTACACCAGAACATGAAATTCATGTCGAAATTCAACAAGCGGCATTGCAGCGCTATGGCCTATCGCTAGCCGACGTCGCTAAGTTAATTAGTAATAATGCCCTAGAACAAAGCGCGGGTACCGTGCGCACCGACGGCGGCGATATCTTAGTGACCTTAGATAATCGTCTTTATTGGGCGGAAGAATTTCAGCAGTTGCCGCTTATCAGTGATGCCTCTGGCGTTCTCTTGCGCTTGGGTGATATTGCGACCGTGCAAGAAGGATTTAGCGATAGCAATCGCCTAGTGACATACAACGGCCAAACCTCGATGCGCTTTGATATCTATCGTGCTGAAGAGCAAACGCCGTTAACCGTTGCTAAAGCAGTCCATAAAGAATTAGCAACTATCATTCCCCAGCTACCACCGGGTGTGGAATTGCTGGTTACCGATGACGATGGGGAAACCTACAATCAGCGTGTTGGTTTATTGATGAAAAACGCTGCCATTGGCTTAATTTTGGTCATGGTATTGCTCAGTCTATTTTTGGAATATCGTCTGGCATTCTGGGTGACAATGGGGATTCCGACCGCATTCTTGGGTGCGTTATTGCTACTGCCATTTTGGGATGTGTCGATCAATATGATTTCTATGTTTGCCTTTATTGTGGCGCTAGGGATCGTCGTCGATGATGCCATTATTGCGGGTGAAAATATTTATGAGCATATGCAAAGCGGTATGCCCTTTGGTGATGCAGCGGTTAAAGGGGCCCATGAAGTAGCGATGCCTTTGGCCTTTGCTATCTTGACCAATATCGCCGCTTTTTTACCGCTGTTAGCCCTGCCCGGCATGATGGGTAAGCTATTTATCGCTATTCCAATTGTCGTTATCAGCTGCTTCTTAATATCTTGGATTGAAGCACTATTTATTTTGCCAACTCATTTAGCCCATTTAAAAGCGCGAGATCGTGATCGCAAATTAAATTGGATTGAGCGTTTGCAACGCCGCACCGATAAAAATTTACATCGTTTTATTAATACAATTTATCGTCCAGCATTAGAGCGCTGTCTCGCTGCACCGTTGGTAACCATCTCTATTGCATTAATGCTGATGTGCATGGTGCTGGCTTGGGCTGCAAGTGGGCGCATGGGTTTTAGTATGTTCCCGCGTTTAGAGGGTAGTTTTGTTGTTGCAACAATCGAATTACCGTCCAATGCCCCGTTCAGTCAGGCGTTGGAAGTTAGGGAATTAGTCGAGAAGCGTTTGCGCGAAGTCGTTGCGCCGATTGAAGCCAAAGGTAAGCCTTTGCTGTTGAGTGTCCAAGGTGATATCGATGGTACGTCAGTTGAGATTGAAGGCCGCTTAGTCGATTCTGAGGTACGCCCAGTGACGTCCAATGAACTGGTAAAGCGCTGGCGTGAGGCTATCGGTGAAATTGCGGGTGTACGCAGTGTCACGTTTGATGCTGAACGTGGCGGTGGCCCGTCAGGTGGTGCCGGTTTGACGGTAGAGCTGCGCGGAAGCCGTATTGACGTACTAGAACAAGCAAGCGCTGAGTTGGCGGATGCAATGGCCAGTATTGGTGGAGTTACCGACGTGGCCAGTAGTTTTACCAGTGGTAAACCTGAATGGGATGTTGAGCTCAATGCATTTGGGCGTAGTTTAGGTCTACAGGCTAACGATGTCGCCAGTCAAATTCGTGCAGCCTTATATGGTTCGCGGGCACTACGCCAGCAGCGAGAACGTAACGAGGTAACTGTATTAGTGCGCTTGCCTGAAGCCGAGCGTAATCGTAGTGCGGATATCGAACGCTTGCAGATATTAACGCCCGCGGGCGGTTATGTGCCGCTAATGGATATTGCTGAGCTGAAAAAATCACTATCGCCAGCAACGATATCACGTCGTGATGGACGCAAGATTGTGAAGGTAACTGCCGAAGTCGAACCGCGAGAACAAGTTCCTGCGGTAATGACATTGCTGCAACAAGAGGTATTCGCCGATTTACGTTCTAAGTATCCGAGCGTTGATTTCGATTTTCGTGGCCGCCAAGCGGATACGCAAAAAAGTATGAGTAGTATGACCCTGTATGGATCATTTTCGTTATTACTAATTTATATGTTATTGGCGGTGCCTTTTAAAAGTTATTCCCAACCTTTATTGGTTATGCTGGTTATTCCTTTTGGAGCGGCAGGAGCAATACTTGGGCACATAATGCTGGGTTATGGTTTAAGTATCATGAGCATCATGGGAATTGTCGCTTTAGCGGGTGTCGTTGTTAACGATAGTTTAATTTTAGTTGATTACGCCAACCGTATACGGCGAGAGCAACGCTTGAGCGCGCATCAAGCCATTGTTGAGGCGGGTGTTCGTCGTTTTCGTCCTATTTTGTTAACGACTCTTACGACTTTTGGTGGCTTGGCCCCCATGGTCTTCGAGACATCCAGACAGGCACAATTTATTACCCCAATGGCTGTATCTTTAGGGTTTGGTATCTTATTTACAACGTTCGTTTGCTTGTTAGTATTGCCAACCTTGTATCAATTGTTGGATCAAGTTCAGCGGGGATTGGGCAGTTTAAAACGCAATCTTTCGAGCGTTTAAACTTAACTCGCTTGGCGGCGTTTTTGTTTTGGGATTTGCATCCTAAACACAACGCCGACATCGGATTCTTCTAACGTAATATCGCCTTTTAAACGTTGCCGAATAATATTGTAAACCAAGTGCATTCCTAGGCCTGTTCCGCCTTTACCACGCAGTGTGGTGTATAGAGGTTCAAATATCTTTTGTTTGGTTTCGTCGCTCATGCCGACGCCGTTGTCGCTGTAGCGCAGAATAATCCATTCGTGATTTTCACCGGCTTGAATGCGGATTTCGCCTTCGTCGATATTATGAAAACCATGCGTAAGAGAATTCATTATTAAATTGGTTAGCACTTGGCTAATCGCCGTTGCAGAGCCTTGTAGCATTAAGTTGCTGGCACAATCAATGTTAATAGTATGCTTGGTTTGACGTAGCTTTGGCGTTAATACCGCGACAACTTCCTGAATGGTTTCAAGTAACGAAATTCGTTGTCTATCATCGCCAATTTGGCCAGCAGAAACCTCTTTAAAGCCTTTCATTAACTCTGCCGAACGCTTTAAATTGCGGTCGAGCATGGCTAGGCTTTCATCTACCGCGGCCATGGCATCTTGCGTTTGATTAATAGCACCGCTTGGCATTGCGCGTTTGAGGGCGATGACATCGTTTTTTAAACAGGATTGAACGGTTAAACATAAACCCAGTGGCGTTTCAATTTCGTGGCCAATAGCCGCTATCATGCCGCCCAGAGCCGACAGCTTTTCGGCTTCAATTAACTTGCTTTGAGTTGTGTTTAAATCAATCAAGGTTTGGTTGAGCTGGGTAACGGTCTCTTGTAAATGGTAAGTGCGCAGCTTCACTCTGTCTTCTAGTTCTAGGTTGACGACGGACAGCTGTTGCTGAGCTACTGTTTTTTGTTGTAACTCATCAAGAATACGTTCGCTCAGTTTATTAAAGGTGCGAATCAGAGAATCGATTTCATCATGAGAGGATGACGGCTGTAGCGATAGCGGTTCAAAACGATTGTTTTCTAAATGATCACGGACTTCAAGGGCCAGCGATTGAATGCGGCTACTAACGACCCGTTGTAGTATCACAACCAGAATAATTCCAAACAGCGATAAGCCTACGAGCAGCGCAATTAGGCTAGGCAAGATAGTCTGTATGGTGGTCGAGAAAACGCTTTCACGATTGAAAGCTATTTCTAATTGGCCAATAGGGGTGCCGTTGTAAAGAAGGTCGCTGGTTTGGATATCTCGATGATACGGGCGAATGCCGCGCTCGATGTTTAACGCACCACGATCATTAATACGCACATAAGATACAGATTCTTGTTTTTGAATCCCGTCGGCCAGTAGATTTAATTGGCTGGTATCGAAGTGCCACATAGCGCCAGCAATAGCACTGCTATAGGCGTTTGTAACATTACTCGTACTACTTTCGAAGTCGTCATATTGACGCTGATAGTGCCAGCAAATAATTGCCGCCATAGCGACCGTGCCAATGGCTAACACGGTAACGATAATCGATAGAGAGACACGACGAACAATTGATCGTCTGATGGAATCTACCAGATTTCCTGATCGGGTGGACACGTGTAACTCCTGCCATTAACTGCCGCTATGCGGCATTCCTTGAAGTAAGAACTCCATGTTTAAGCGCGGATTCTACCTGAAATCGGCACTCGGCAGAAAGCCCAATAGGCCCGCTGGCCCATTGGGTGATGGCATTGCTTTGATTAGCGCTTGAATCGCGACTTCATAGCGGTGTAGTACAGCAGTGGGATAAGAACCAACGTCAGCATGGTGGACACCAAAATTCCGAAAATCAAGGCAATGGCCAAGCCATTAAAAATCGGGTCATCCAAAATGAAGAAGGCACCTATCATGGCTGCTAAGCCGGTTAATACAATCGGACGTGCGCGCACAGCAGCAGATGTAACCACGGCATCTTCAAAGCGCATACCTTCTTCAAACTTCTGATTAATAAAGTCGACCAGCAGAATGGAGTTGCGCACTATGATGCCTGCCAAGGCAATCATGCCGATCATCGAGGTGGCCGTGAACTGCGCACCAAATAGCGCGTGGCCCGGCATAACCCCAATCACAGTGAGTGGAATAGGGGCCATAATCACCAGCGGCACTAGGTAGGAGCGGAACTGAGCAACGACGAGTAGATAGATCAAAATCATACCCACGCCATAAGCGATGCCCATGTCACGGAAGGTTTCGTAAGTGATTTGCCACTCACCATCCCATTTCAGCTCAATATCGTTGGCTAGCTCTGGTGCCGCAATATACGACTGATTCCAGTTTAATCCGGCATCACTTAAATTGAGGGCAATATCGAACAAGCCATAAAGTGGGCTATCCAGTTCGCCGGCCATATCCGCCGTTACAAAAACGACCGGCTTTAAGTTCTTGTGGTAAATGCTCTTGTCGGTTATGCCGCGTTCAATGCTAGCGAGATCGGCAAGCGATACAAAGGTGCCATCCGCTGCGCGTACCTTCATGGTCAGTACATTGGTCAGATTGACTTTATCGCCTTCGCTCAGCTCTAACCGAATAGGCAGAGGATATTTGTGGTCACCTGTGTGCAAATAGCTAACATCTTCACCGCCTACGGCTGTATTGATGGCTTGCACAATACTTGCTTGAGCAACACCTAAGTGCGCAGCGCGCTGGCGATCAATTCGAATCGTCCATTTTTCTTGATCGGCTTCGACCATAGTGTCCACATCAACAATATCGGCAGTGGCAGAAAATTGCGCACTTAGAGCTTTTGCGGCGTCGATTTGGCGACCATATTCGGGGCCATAAATTTCAGCCACGATAGGCGCCATTACTGGTGGACCAGGTGGTACTTCAACGATTTTTACGTTGGCATTATAACGAGCGCCAATAATCTGCAGTGGCTCGCGAACCGAGGCTGCAATATCGTGACTTTGGCGTTCGCGATGGTGTTTATCGACCAAGTTAACTTGCACATCGCCTTGATTAGGCAGGCTGCGCAAATAGTATTGGCGCACTAAACCATTAAAATTAATCGGTGCCGCCGTACCCGCATACAACTGTACGTCGCGAATTTCTGGCACTGTCATGAGTTCATCGGTTAATGCTTCTAACACTACTAAGGTTTGTTCTAGTGGTGTGCCTTCGGGCATGTCGACCACAATCTGAAACTCAGATTTATTGTCAAATGGCAGCATTTTCATGACGACTAATTTAAATACTGGCAGCAATACCGCGAGGAAAATTAGCCCAGTAATACCGACGAACAACAAAATGCGCTTTTTACCCGCTTGTGGGCCTTCAATAAAGGGGCGCATAACTTTATTAAAAAAGCGGTATAAACCGTCTTCTTTTACTTCACTGTCGTCATGACTTACTGGTGTGTTCTCGAACTGTATTGCTTGGCGCTGCAGTAATTTGTACGACAACCAAGGTGTTACCACAAAGGCAACAATGAGAGAAATCAACATACCCGTAGAAGCATTGATTGGAATAGGGCTCATATAGGGGCCCATCAGTCCTGATACAAATGCCATCGGCATTAATGCGGCAATCACAGTGAAGGTCGCTAAAATGGTCGGGCCACCAACTTCATCTACCGCGGTTGGAATAACCTCTAATAATTTTTTCCCGCCTTGGTGCATATGACGGTGAATATTTTCCACCACCACAATCGCATCGTCGACCAAAATACCAATAGAGAAAATCAACGCGAACAGCGATACGCGGTTTAGGGTAAAGCCCCAAACCCAGCTCGCAAATAGGGTAATGGCGAGGGTAATAATAATGGCGCTGCCAACAATAATGGCTTCGCGCCAGCCCATGGTCGCCAAAACCAATACTACAACCGCCGCTGTGGCAAAGAGTAATTTAGCGATTAATTTATCGGATTTATCTGCCGCCGTTAAACCATAATCGCGGGTGATTTCTGCACTAACGTTGGTTGGAATTAAACGGTCTTTTTGACTTTCTAGGCGCGCCTCAATGGCTTGGGTAATGTCAACAGCGTTGGTACCCGGCTGTTTAGCAATGGCTAATGTTACCGCTGGTTGGCTCGCTGATTGCCCTAGCGTTCGATAAAAAACGTGCTGTTCTGGAGTGTCCGCTTGCAGCGAAATATCGGCAACATCGGCTAAATAGACAACGCCACCGGCATAAATGCCAACGATCAGCTGGCCGAGGGCATCGGTATTTTCTAAAAAACTACCGGCTTGAATTTGAATAACGCGGTTGTCTTGCACCAATGAGGTTGGATTACCGCCAACATTGGCACTGGCCAATGCATTACGCACATCATCAAATGCGAGGCCGTGGCCATTCATGCGTACTGGGTCGAGCTTTACTTCAACCACCGCTGGCTGTGTACCAATACTATAAATATCGCGCGTACCGGCAACCTGTTTTAAATCGGTTTCTAATGCATGGGCTACATGGGTAAGTTGAGCAGCGGTTACGGTTGCGTCATCAGAACGCAGAGTAATGCTCATAATCGGCACATCATCAATGCCCATAGGTTTTATGATTGGAGCTTGTACCCCTAAATTCTGTGGGAACCAGTCGTTATTGCTATAAACCTGATTGTATAAATTCAGGATGGCTTCTTGACGCGGAACGCCGACGGTAAATGCTACTGTTAAAATCGCTTGCCCAGGCTGGCTAATCGAAAAAATATCATCCACGCCTTTAATTTCTGATAACACTTGCTCGGCAGGAATCGCGACTAATTGCTCGACCTCGCGCGCAGAAGCACCGGGAAATCCAATAAATACGTTAGCGAAGGTTACATCAATTTGTGGCTCTTCTTCTTTCGGCGTTACCATTATCGCAAAAAAACCAAGCAATAATCCGAGCAAAGCCAACAACGGAGTAATGGCCGAATTTTGGAAGGCTTTTGCGGTTTTTCCAGAGATGCCTAATGTCGTGGTGTTCTCCGACATGGTTATTCTCCTTTCGGCGCGTTGCTAGATAAATCGGGCGTCGCAAGTTGTGCTAAGGCATCGACCATTACTTGGTCTCCGACTTCTAAACCCGACAAAATTTCAATTTGATCACCATAGGCGTTGCCCACGCGTACTTGGCGTAAATGAATGCCCGTCGCATTTTTAATGTATACAGCATTTAATTCTGAGCGATTTAACACGGCAGTATTGGGCACAAAAATGGCGTCGCGTTCGCCGGTGCTAATTTGTACGCTGGCCCACATACCCGGAAAGGCATTTAAATCGGTTTGCGGCGGTAAATCAGCACGCATGCGCACACTGTGGTGGCGGCTGTCGGCAACGGGATATAAGGTGATCTTGGTAGGCGCAATGGCAATGCCATTCACTATTACATCGACTTTCTTATTCGTTTGGGCATTGTAGCGCTGTGCTACGCGTTGCGGCACATCGGTAACGGCACGCAATTCTCCTTGAGCTAAACCACTCATTAACGCTTGCCCCGGATTAACCAGTTCACCAAGTTCTATATGGCGAGCGCTGACAATCCCAGAGTAGGGCGCGATAACTTGAGTATAGGACAATTGCTCTTGGGCTTGATCCAACATGGCTTTGGCTGCTTGTACTGCCGCTGCTGTACTTTTTGCTTGAGCAACGGTGCGGTCGTATTCTCCTTCCGATAATGTGCCTTGCTTTTGCAGGCGGCTGTTTCGGCGCAATAAGGTTTGTGCATCTTCATTCATCGCTTCGGCTTGCGCCAGCGATGCCTTTGCCTGCGCAACGCCGGCTTGTTGTTGGGTATCTACTATTTCAACTAACAAAGTACCTTTTGCGACTTGATCGTTAACATCGGCATGTATGGCCTTAATCACACCGCTGGTTTGCGCCGAAATAGTCCCTTGATAGACCGCCTCTAAGGCAGCGTCTAAGGTTTCAATCACAGGAATGCGGGTTAATTCTACTGTTATCACCCTGCTAGGGGCGGTGTCGGCATGCAGTGCGCTAGAGAACAGACCAGCGGCAATGATGGATAACCATGTTGATGAAGGGCGCATACAGGAAACCTCTCCTTAGTAGACGTTAGCGATCAAATTAATATTACTGTATTAGAATATACTAATATAGAAAAGGCAAGGTAAGAGTTTGATTACACAGAGTATAGGTAATGACGTTTAAATTTTTGATCTAGCACAGGTAAGACGAATACAAGGAGGGAGTTGAGCGGGTCGTCGAGATGAGTGTGGACGATGTTGCCCCAATTGCAGGGGCGCATCTAATGGGACATTAGGTCTATACAAGTACTAGCGGGCGTCTTGTTCCATAATCTCAAGCAGGCGGCGTACCAGCGCTTCAAATAGTTCTGCTTGGGTATTGCCTTGTTCTGCGGTGAGGCTGTACATCAGACGCTCGATCTCGGCGCGAGACATGTATTTAACGGTGACGGGATTCGTCATAACTCGTTCCTTTCGATTTCGGAATTTCTAGAGTGCAATAAGGTACTCATGAGTCGCGCTTGCGACTCTGGCTAGCTCAGCCTTAAAAGCGATAGCTTACCAGTACATTACTCAAAATAGGGTCTGGGATAACGTTATTACCGGCACGTTTGTTCTCGTCACGATAGTCTTTCGGATCGCGATAAGTTGCTGCCACATCCAGAGTAATGGCTCCAATCTGCCAGCCTGTACCAAGCTGCCAACCCCAACCATTGAATACTCGTTGCTGGCGCGAACCATTCGCTTGACTGCGAATAACTTCACGATGCCATGCTGGGCCGGTGTAAATACGGAAACCCGGTTGAGCCAAGCCATAGCCCCACATTAATTGGGTTTCATACCCCCAAAGTGAGACATCATCATCGTCTTCGCGATAGATGATAAAGCGTGAGCCAACATAATTATCCTGTGGGAATTCTGCCGAAAACGTGAACCCAGTGTTGCGAAAATCGGGCATATAATCGGCCGCCGGATGAACGTCATAGCGCAGCATGCCAAGACCAACTCGAAAGTTGGTTGGTTCTGCCTGAACAGGAGCAGCGAACAAAGGCGCTGCGCACAGTAGGCTGAATGCGGTACGTAGCAGGGTATTCATCATCTTGGCCCCGAGGTCTAAAAAATGCAGGCGCCAAGGCTATCCTAGGGGGTAGGTATTGGCAAGCGTGCTAAATGTCAGCGGAGATGTCAGCCCAGTCAAGGCACTGCCAAGTCGAATGGCGCACAACTGCTAGACTGATCATTTGACGACAATGTGCACAAGGTGTGATTGATGCAAACATCGACGATAAAATTACTCAGAGCGTTAGTATGCATGATGCTAATGAATAGCCTGAATGCCGTTGCCGATAGAGTGGTGACTGACAGTCCCGTTACTGATCTGAGTCAGTTCGCTTACCCGGTTCAAGATGCGAAGGAGGCCTTTAAGCGCGAGCAATACGCATTTGTTGGAATTCAATTACACGACACCCTCGAAACTCCTGGAGTAACTGCACGAGAAGTCGAAGTTTGGAGTACTCAACCGGTCGAGCCTCTCAATACTCGTTGGCAAAGTTTCGCCAATATCGAAGAAGATCGCACCGCATTATTGCGCCTGCGTCAATATGCCAACCGCTACAACCTAATGACGTTGAAGTTACTGAAGGAAAAGCGCCGAAGCGATACAATGCGCTACCGCTATTAGGTTCATCTGGGAGTATTACTTGGAATGTCGTTTAGGTTGTGGTGCTTGCTGTATCGCACCATCTATTACATCTGCCATTCCGGGCATGCCGCATGGGAAACCAGCGGGCGTCCGTTGCATCCAGTTAAACGACGATAACCTGTGCGATATCTTTGGATCTCCGGAACGTCCTGCTGTCTGCTCAGCGTTCACCGCGGAGCACTCTATCTGCGGTGATAGCAACGAATTTGCGCTGCAACAACTGATTGAATTAGAAGATATCACGCGATAATCCGACCATTTAAATGTCACGGAGATAGCATGCATGTATAAACTCGTGTTCTACGTTCCCGAATCACATTCAGAAACCGTTAAAGAAGCCGTATTTGCTGGCGGCGCAGGTACGATTGGCGATTACGACCAATGTTGTTGGCAGGTACTTGGTATGGGGCAGTTTCGTCCGTTAAAAGGCGCGAAGCCATTTATAGGCGCTGAAGGTACTTTGGAGCAGGTGCCTGAATATCGTATTGAATTGGTTTGTTCTGACGGTCAAATTGCCGGCGCCGTTGCCGCTTTGAAGCTGGCACACCCTTATGAGACCCCAGCGTACGATGTAACCAAAATTGAAGAGTTCTAGCGATGGTTAGAACCCTTCACTATTGCTTAACTTTTTGGCGATGCTTCTTCTACCGACAGAGCTTGATGCAGCAAAATATCAAACACGTGTGCATGCCTTGGGGTGGGGTTCTCCAGATAGAGCTTTAAGCTGCGGTTAACTGTTGGAAATGCGAGTTCATCCCAGGGAATATCTTCTGGTGCAAACAGCTCCACCTCTAGGCTTTCTTCACCTGAGCTGAACTCAGGCTTGGGTAATTCGGCGGCAAAAAAGATATGAACTTGGGCAATGTGTGGCACTGTGATCATGCTGAACAATGAAGTAATAATAACTTCAGCATTAGCTTCTTCGCGGGTTTCACGTAATGCGGCTTCTTCAGTGCTCTCACCGTTTTCCATAAATCCAGCGGGTAAAGTCCAGTAACCTTTACGCGGCTCAATGGCTCGACGGCACAATAAAATTTTGCCAGCGTGTTCAGCAATAGTGCCAGCAACAATGCGCGGGTTGTCGTAAAAAATGATGTCGCAGGCAGGGCAAACATAGCGATGGCGATTGTCGCCAGCGGGGATTTTCCACTCGATACCAGTTTTGCACTGGCTGCAATATTTCATAAGTTGCCCCGTCAGTAAGATGTCTGCGGGGCGATTATATTACCGGTTAGCCAATATAGCGAAATGCAATGCTCGGCAAATGGCTGCTGTAGGATTACCGGTTCGCTAATAAAGGGAAGCTTAATACTTCAGCGCTAGTGTTATAACTTGGCTCTGGCTCAACAAATTCGCTCTTGCCAGTAAAGCCGTTCATGGTTTCACGTAGTTTGAATAGGCTGTCGTGCATCATCTTTGATATAGCAACACAAGCGCCCATAGGATTTCCGGCTTTACGGCGTTCCATGTCGATTTGGAATTGCAATCCACGTAAACGGCGCTGATAAGATTCTGGAGCATCCGCAATTAAGTCTTCGATTAATACACGACGGATGTTTTCTAATGTCTCTGGATCTGTCTTGGCTAAACGCACCATTTCATCAAAAGTTGGCATTTCCACATTCAATACCTCAGGTCAGAAGCGCACTCGATGTTTTGAGCAGTTTAGCGCTAGGGATTTGCAAATTTCTGGATTTAGTCTACCCCAATGATTGGTTAGTAAACATCCGCCCCCTAAATTGTTTAACCTGTCTAACTGACTGATAATCATAGGAAAAAATTACCATGTAACAGTGTGTAAGTGGGGAAAGTCGTTTAAAAACATAAAGTTAACCAATTGTTCAGGAAAAGGCATGAGGGATTTTTAAGATTGGTTTGTTATGCTTGGTACTCTTTAAAGATTAAACTTGTATAAGTAATAGTCATATATCGCCAAATAAGGATGAGAAAACGTTTGTATTTTGACGCTAGCCCGACTCTCAGTCAGACCTTACAATAGAGGCATGACGACCTTAGATCTCCAAGCCTATTTAACTGAACGGCTAGCCCTTCATGCGCCTCGACGCGTTTCTCAACCGGATCTCGCGGAGGCAGGTGTATTGGTTGCAATAACCATGGAAGCCGAACCTCACGTTATTCTGACTCGGCGTGCAACTCACTTGTCGTCACATAAGGGAGAAGTTGCGTTTCCGGGTGGCAAGCGCGACCTTGAAGACGAGAATATTGTGGTTACGGCCCTGCGTGAGGCGCAAGAAGAAGTCGCCTTGAATCCCAGCGACGTCATAGTGCTAGGTGAGCTAGATCAGGTTGTATCCCGGTTTGGTTACTTGGTAACCCCGGTACTGGCTTTAATTCCAGCTGGAGTAACCTTAGTGCCTAATCTTGATGAACTCGATGCGGTATTTAAAGTACCGCTGGCACATTTTAAACAGCCCCCAAGTCGCTATTTTGAAATGGGTAACATACGCATACCCAGTTACGACTTCGAAGGATTTTACATCTGGGGTTTAACAGCCATGATGATCGCCGAAATGATGAATAATTTATGGGATAGTGATATCGCTATGTCAGCTGAACTTTAAATGGCGGTTCTCACGTCTAAAATAGGAGCACAGCATGTTTTATAAGCTGGGTGAACGTTGCCCAACCCGAGGCAAAGACGTTTTCGTTGCCGATGACGCAAAAGTGATTGGTAGTGTCGTATTAGAAGATCAAAGCAGCATTTGGTTTGGTGCTATTTTGCGTGGCGATAACGACGTCATCACCATCGGCGAGAATTCCAACGTACAAGATGGTGCGGTATTGCACACTGACCCAGGCGTGAAATTGACGTTGGGCAAAGGTGTAACCGTTGGGCACCAAGCTATGCTACACGGCTGTGCAGTGGGTGATTATTCATTAATCGGTATTCATGCTGTGATTTTAAACGGCGCGAAAATTGGTAAGCACTGCATCATTGGTGCAAATGCACTGGTTCCAGAAGGAATGGAAATTCCCGATGGTTCGTTAGTGGTGGGGTCGCCCGCTGTTATTAAACGTGAATTGAACGAATTTCAGAAAAAAATGCTCGAAGGTAGCGCAGCTCATTATGTGCAAAACGCTAAGCGTTATATCGAGCAGCTTGAAGAAATTGAATTATAAGGTGCTCAGCGCCAGTAGAAGGTAAACGAGTATGACAACGCCTGTGCGTTCCCCTTGCGTGAGTATTTGCGCTCTTGATGAAAATGATCTGTGCGTTGGTTGCTATCGCACCGGCGAAGAGATTACTCGCTGGGGCGCATACAGTAATGACGAGCGTCGCCAAGTACTGCAAAAAGTAGGTGAGCGTGAGCGCAGTGCTATGAATTTTATTCCGGTAAACGACTAGCTTTCGTTGTCACTCATTTCTAACCGATTTATAAAGTGAATTTTCCATGACGACTATTGGTACACCATTTTCTGTAACGGCAACTCGCGTTTTATTGTGTGGTGCGGGCGAACTCGGCAAAGAAGTTGCCATTGAACTACAGCGCTTGGGCTGTGAAGTGATCGCTGTTGATCGTTATGCCAATGCACCGGCAATGCAAGTAGCGGATCGTAGTCATGTAATTAGCATGCTAGACGGCGATGCACTGCGTGCCGTTATTGAGTTAGAAAAGCCGGATTTAGTGGTGCCGGAAATTGAAGCCATTGCAACCGAGACTCTGGCTGCCCTAGAGCAAGAGGGCGTGAATATTATTCCAACGGCACGTGCGACCCAGTTGACTATGAATCGTGAGGGTATTCGTCGTTTAGCCGCCGAGACGCTTGGTCTGCCGACATCGACCTATCGCTTTGCAGGTAGCGAAGAAGAATTCCGCGCTGCGATCACTGAGATCGGTATTCCATGCTTAGTGAAGCCAATTATGAGCTCATCGGGCAAAGGACAAAGCTTAGTGCGTGACGAAAGCCAAATTGATCACGCTTGGGCCTATGCACAAGAAGGTGGCCGTGCTGGTAAAGGCAAAGTGATTGTTGAAGGTTTTGTTGATTTTGATTTTGAAATTACCTTGCTCACGATTCGTCATAACGATGAAGCTGGCAATATCACCACTAGCTTTTGTGAACCGATTGGCCACCGCCAAGCAGATGGCGATTATCAAGAATCATGGCAGCCACAAGCAATGACAAATGCTGCTTTGACGCGCGCGAAAGAGGTGGCAAAAGCGGTAACTGATAATCTCGGTGGTCGCGGTTTATTTGGCGTTGAGTTGTTTGTAAAAGGTGATGACGTCATCTTCAGTGAGGTATCACCTCGCCCGCATGATACTGGCTTAGTCACGTTAATTTCTCAGGATTTATCCGAGTTTGCCTTGCATGCACGCGCGATTTTAGGTCTGCCGATTCCTAACATTGAATTGCACCGCGCGTCGGCTTCTTCGGTATTGCTGGTGGCTGGCGATTCTAATCAAATGCAATTTGGAAATTTAAGTGCTGCATTAGCGCGTCCAAATACCCAGATTCGTTTATTTGGTAAACCCGAAGTGAGTGGCAAGCGTCGTTTAGGTGTGGCTTTAGCGCGCGCTGATGATGTGAATACTGCACGTGATATTGCGAACGCTATTATTGCCGACATTAAAGTTACTCTGTAATTATTAAACTAAGGAAGTTAAATAATATGACACTAGTAAAATTATTATCGATCATAGTATTAAGCACAGTGGCAAAATTGGCTATCGCTGCGCCATTAGTGAATCAGATGCAAGGATGCCAAGGTATTCTAGATTTCGTTAACGTTAAAGTAAGTCAAGCGTCTGACCTTTATTCTAAGAATGATGTTAGCGTCATTAAAAAGGGACTCGATGCTTATAATTCGTATATTCAAAATGAAATTATTACGCCGAGCATTGCCGCTACGGTGGCAAACGATAAAAATAAGGCCGCTAGTCTGCAAAAGCAGATTAATGATTATCGAGCGACGTTAGTGACTCAACTTTCTCAACGTTATCCGCAAAAGCCGTTAGTAACGGATTACGTAGTGTTGATTAACGAGTGTACGAAAAAAGCGGCACCCAGTGGCGAACCGCTGGAAGCACTGAAAGCGTCGTTTCAGCTAATCATTCAGCTAGCAAATCAAAAGTAATCCGTCATGTCCGTATCTTTGAGCGGCGCTAGAATTTTCAACATATATGACTATTACGTGTTAATAAAATAAAAGAGGAGCTTAGGCTCCTTTTTTATTTTTCCTCACTGGTAATTCTTACTAGAGATAAATTGCCAATTCTAGATAACTATTTTGATTGAGCTATAGAGCTATGGCTAATATGGTAGATTCCTGACTGTCTTATCACCACTGATGTTAAGGGAAGAACTACTATGGCTGTTAATAACCAAATCACCGATGCCGTGAACCAAGCGAACGTTAAAGTTCTTGCTGAGGCGCCCGCTATGGCTATGAGTAACTTATATCAGGCAACGGCGCAGGCTTTATCCAATGCAGCGCATAACGCTGTGAATGCACAACAACAACTTGCTGTTTTAATGCAAGCAGCAACAACTCAAGGTGTTATGCAGATCTATAGTATTGATACGGCTGCTACACCCCCTATAGGGAACGAAAAAACTAAACTTGGTGCAAAGCCTAGTGTTGCGACTGAGGACGCAGCTGAAGCTTTGACGGCTTCTATAAGCGCCTCCTTCGATAAAAGTGCTAAGACGAATCTCGCTGAAATGGCCGAGCAGGTCGATCAGTCAAATGCCGCTTTAAATGGGCATAAAGAAGAGTCGAATGTAGCGATTAATGAAGAAATCGAAGCGGCAATAAAATTTGTACTGGAGAGTATTTTAGGGTCTGCGGATGAATATGGTCATGGCGTGGTTACTGTTATGACAGCGTTCACTGATGCACTGGCGGCGCTCGGAAAAAATCAATTAAATGAGTCAATGGCAGTGGTCAAAATGGCCGCTACATGTATGACACTCAAAGCCATGATCGCCGCACCAGATAAGCAGGAAGCCTATGGCGAAATATTACAACGTATTCATGCGTTGTAATGCCAGTCGCTAAAAATATTAAATAATAACACCATTGGATGGGACATCATGATACCGAGCATCACACCTAAGACCGCGACTCAAGGTACGGCCTATACTAAGCGTATTAACGAATATCCATTACCTGCGGCAATGATGACGCACGAATTAGCGCTCGTGAATAACGGGAAAATGATCGTGTTATCGCAGATGGATGACAGCACGCTAATCCAATTGGATTTAGATGATTCGGGCTGTCCTATCAATGCTTATAGTTATCAAATTGGTAATTCGACGTCCGAGCTTCATGGTGTAACGGCTTCCTCAAGCTATGCGGGCGATGTTTGGGTTACCTTGCAAAATGACTCTCAGCTATTGCGCTTAACACCGGGTGCCGTCGCATCCGAAGCTCCGACACTGCAAGCAACAATTGATGTGCCTAGGCCAGGGATGGGGCCACACTGTGTATCTGAATACGGCGATGATTTGTGGTGTTCATGCAAGAATCCGAGTGACGACACGGGAGAATATTATGTTTGCCGTGTGAATAAAGAAGACCCATCTAACTACACCTTATGGACTGTGCCTCAATCACCGGTATTTGTGATTAAGCATCCGTTGACGGGTGAGGTATATGCCTCTATTGATACCGATAGCAAAATCGTGAGGTGTACACCGAGCGAGGGCGATTACTCGGGCACGAATATTCAAACGCCTGAGGTCATTGATATTCCCTCTACGCAAGGTTCAACCGTCGTTGGTATGTGTGCTGGGCCAGATAACAATATTTGGTTTGTGTTGTTAGGGGGTAGCGGGGCTGGCACAGGGACATTTGGTCGAATCTTATCTGATGCAACGCTTGAGTTTGTCACCTTGGGTGGTTCGCTCGGATCAACGGCTGGTCTTTTACATCTAACGTTTGCACCCTATACCGATGGTGAAGATTATCGCGTCTATATCTTGTCGTCCGACATTACCAAAGACGCGGATATCAACCAGCCTAATGCAGTGTTTGATGTCACTTTAAATCCCCAAACATTAGCCATTACCAGTGAAGTCAGTTTTGTTTTTCCTACTCAGTACAGTTGGGCGCATCGAGTGTTGTATAGCGATTTTGGTTTGTACTGTACGCAACTGCAGACGTCGGGATTGGTGCATATACAATTAGATATTGAAGGCAGTAATCCAGCGATTAATGAAGGTGGGAGCGACTATCAGCAACATGGAATTGGCGCTCCGTATGATACCTTAGTGTATTCCGACGATTAAAAACGTCATCGTCACTCTTGACCTGCGAGCTACTCGCAGGTTTATTGTAAGCGCAGTCTCATATTAGGAGCCGCGCTTATGAATCCCTCGTTACGGGTGAATGAAGTTGCCCGCCACTTTGATATCAATGCCAATACGGTGCGTCATTACGTGCGCATTGGTTTACTGAATCCGCCTAAAGACGATAGCGGCTACCATAGATTCAATGCCACTCAGCAACAGCGCTTAGGCTTTATTCTCAATGCTCGCGAATTAGGTTTTACCCTTGAGGATATCCAGCAGCTTTTACTGGATGCCGAGCAGGGTGAGTCGCCTTGCCCCCATGCCCGCGAAATGATCGAGTTACGCTTGCAGCAAGCGAAAGAAAAGCTCGCGTCCTTAGCGGCCTTAGTTGAGCGCATGGAGCAAGCGACCAGTGCGTGGAAGAATATTCCTGATTGCGAACCCTGCGGTGAACATATTTGTCATCTTATCGAGGGGCATCATCATGGCGCTTGACCTGTGAGCTGCTCATAGGTTTAAGCTGAGCTTCATCTCGCTTGAGATCAGTATTATTAAGAAGGTTTAGGAGAAGTTATGAGTAATTCAGACTCCTGTTGTGGCTCAGAAAAGCCGAAGAAAGAAGAATCCTGTTGTGGCGGCGATACTGAAATGGAAAAGCCAGCAGCAACCTCCTCCGCCAGCTAAACCAGCCATCGCAGCCTCTTGTTGTGGAACGCCAAACAGCCAAGATACAAGTAACGACGCCGATGGCGGTTGTTGTGCACCTGCTGATAAGGGCTCAATTGACTGGATTTTATGGACCTGTGCGCCTGCGGTATTACTCGGATATATCGGCTTTTTAGTCTTTGGGCACAGCATCGAGATTCCCTGGGTAAACAGCATGTTGCATACCTCTTACGAGATGGTAAATGCCATGTGGTGGGGTATTTTGTCGGCGGCTTTCTTCGTTGGGCTACTGGGCAGGATTCCCCGCGAACTCATTATGTCTGTACTTGGCCGAGGCGGTAGTAAGACTGGCGTGTTGCGCGCGACGATTGCAGGTTTACTGCTTGATTTGTGTAATCACGGCATCCTAATGGTGGCGATGAAGCTATATGAACGAGGCGCGAGCATCGGCCAAGTGATGGCATTTTTAATCGCCAGCCCGTGGAATTCATTAACCCTGACATTAATTCTGATTGGATTAATCGGCCTGCCATGGACATTAGCCTTTATTGCCGGTTCGCTCGTTATTGCCTGGGTGAGTGGGTGGATCTTTGATATCTTGGTTGAGCGCGGTACCTTACCCGCTAATCCAAATAGCCAAGATTTTGAGAAAGTCGATGTTTGGCCGACCTTGAAAGCAACTTGGGCCTCTAATGATTGGTCATTGCCTGCGCTGGCGAAGATGTTTTGGGACGGCCTGAAAGAATCGAAAATGGTATTACGCTGGGTCGTTTTTGGCGTGGTGCTAGTGGCCTTGATTCGTGCCTTTGTACCAGAAGATATTTTCAGTGTTTGGTTCGGCGCAACGGCAGGCGGCTTATTGCTGACCTTGTTGGCCGCCAGTGTTATCGAAGTATGCTCGGAGGGTTCAAGCCCGATTGCCGCTGATTTGTTAACGCGTGCTGCAGCACCGGGTAACGCTTTTACCTTCTTGATGGCCGGTGCCGCGACCGATTACACCGAGGTTATGGTGCTTAAAGACACCACCAAGAGCTGGAAAATCGCACTCTTTTTACCGCTGGTTACTGTGCCTCAAGTACTGCTAATTGGTTGGCTAATGAATCTATATGGGGTTTAAACGCCCCTAGAAACGGATTGTTTTTGTGGTAGGCTGTACAACTATTGAATAACTTTTGCATCGCAAGTTGGGAATTCTTATGCAGCTTATTACGTCTCTATCCCAGTCAAAACTCTCCGTCTTCGCGTCAGCAATCTTATTTGTTGGGGCGTCTATCAGTCTATCGGGATGCTCCAGCTTAGGCGTCGATCATGCCGCTGGACGAAACCCGACCTTAACCCCTGAGAATTATTTCAACGGTAAAATTTGCGCCGATGGTGTCGTACGTGATCGCTCTGGTGCACAAATTCGCCAGTTTAATGCGCAAATTCTTGGCAGTTGGGATGACAAGGGCGTAGGTACGTTAGATGAAGTATTTTATTTTACGGATGAGGCGGGCGCAGAACCAAAGCGTGAAACGCGTATTTGGACATTGACCCCAGAAGGCGATCATTACATCGCCCAAGCCTCCGATGTGCCCGAGCCAACGCACATGGAGTTTGCTGGTAATGCAATTCATATGGCTTACACACTGCGTTACGGTGAACCCGGCGATACCATTGATTTAAATATGGACGACTGGATGTTTGAGGTGGTCGACGGCGTTGTTGTTAATGAAACTAAAATGAGTAAATTCGGCTTACACGTTGGCCAAATATTATTGGTAATGCGTAAAGTCGATGACTCTACTCAATGCATCCCTGCAGACTAACATTAAAAAAATTCAATTTATCATTAAAAAACATCGTTTTTATTCATGATTGATTCCTGACACTCTAAGCGTACTTTAATAATACGCATGAAGATCAGGAATTATCATGACTACTTTTCATACCCTCGGTTTTCCCCGAGTAGGACCTCAACGCGAACTTAAATGGGCACTCGAATCTTATTGGCGCGGTGAAATCGATCAAGCGACATTAATTTCTCGTGCTCACGCAGTACGACATAACAACTGGCAAACGCAATTAGAAGCCGGATGTGATGTTTTAACTGTAGGCGATTTTTGTCTTTATGATCACGTACTGAATGCCAGTTTTTTACTCGGACATTTACCGCAACGGACGAACACAACAAACAATACAATCGATCAGCTTTTTTTAGCGGCTCGTGGTCGCGCACCTAGTGGTACACCAACCAAAGCCTGTGAAATGAGCAAATGGTTTGATACTAACTATCACTATCTAGTACCTGAGTGTCATGCCAACGACACCTTCAATCTTAATTCTGAACTCTTACTAGAAGAAATTCGAGCAGGGCTGGAGCAAACCAAACAGGTTAAACCGGTTATTTTAGGGCCGTTAAGTTATTTGTATTTGGCTCGCAGTGTCGACGGTTGTGATCGCCTTGAATTACTAGCGCCATTACTCGCTGTGTATGAAGAGTTATTAGCAACCATCAAAGCCGAAGGTGTAGAGTGGGTACAAATTGATGAACCCATATTAGTTTTGGACCTGCCAGAATCGTGGCTTAATGCTTTTAAATCGACCTATCAGAGTTTAGCAACGGCTCATCTAAATATCTTAATCGCAACCTATTTTGGTGGTTTAGAGAATAATTTAAGTAGCGTATTCGAGTTGCCAGTGCAAGGTGTGCACCTTGATATTGTTTCCGCACCGGAACAATTAGCCCCAAGTTTAGCGCTGCTAAAACCGACGCAAGTATTGTCGTTAGGGATTATTAACGGGCGTAATATTTGGCGCAGCGATTTAACCGCGAACTATCAGTTATTGGCACCGCTGGCCTCTCAGTTAAAAGAACGCTTGTGGATTGCGACATCCTGTTCTTTATTGCATGTTCCTTATTCTGCAAAATCCGAAACGAATTTAGCCGATGGTGCTGACCATTGGTTGGCGTTTGCCGAAGAAAAACTCGCAGAAGGACGCTTATTAACCAATGCACTTGATGACGCTAAGGTACTGTTAGGTCGTGATTGGTTAGCGCAAGCCGAACGAGTCATCAGCCGTCAGCAATCAAAACGTGTACATAAAGCCGCTGTTAAAGCGCGAGCAATTGAGGCTGCGTCACGCCAATGGCAGCGTGAATTACCCTATGCACAACGTTTGGCACGCCAACAAGCGCAATTAAATTTACCTGACTTCCCCACTACAACGATAGGTTCTTTTCCGCAAACCGATGCCATTCGTAGCCTGCGTAAACGCTTTAAAAAAGGCGATATTACCCTTGAAGATTACGAGTGCGGCTTAAAGCTGGAAATTGAATATTGCATTAAAGCCCAAGAAAATATTGGTTTAGATGTGCTTGTGCATGGCGAAGCCGAACGTAACGACATGGTCGAATACTTTGGCGAACTATTAGAAGGCATTGCTGTGTCGGCTAATGGTTGGGTGCAAAGTTATGGTTCACGCTGTGTTAAACCGCCGATTATTTACGGTGATATTGAACGCTTACAAGCGATGACAGTACGTTGGAGTCAGTATGCGCAAAGCCTCAGCGCTAAACCGGTAAAAGGAATGTTAACTGGGCCAATTACCTTATTGAAGTGGGCATTTGTGCGCGATGATCAATCGTGGGAAAGCACGGCTTATCAGCTCGCTGCTGTTCTTCAAGATGAAGTGCTCGATTTAGAATGTGCTGGTATTAGTATTATTCAAATAGATGAACCCGCACTGCGAGAGGCGTTACCTTTACGTAGAGATCAGCATCAAACGTATCTAAATTGGGCCGTTAATAGCTTCCGTTATACCTATGCCGGTGTAGCCGCAGAAACTCAAATTCATACCCATATGTGTTATGCCGATTTCGATGATATTTTGACTGCGATTCAAGCGATGGACGCTGACGTTATTACATTAGAAACGGCGCGCTCGGCGAATAAATTATTACAAACACTCAAGCGCGAGCCGTATCACAATGGTATCGGCCCTGGTGTTTATGATATTCACAGTCCTAATGTGCCGGATGTTTCCGCAATGAGCGAAATTCTCGAAGATTCGTTGAACGTTGTGCCTGCGTACAATCTTTGGGTCAATCCAGATTGCGGATTAAAAACCCGACGTTGGGAGGAAGTGACGCCAGCATTAAAGTCTATGGTTCGCGCTGCGCAAGCGTTGCGAGAACAAATAACGGCATAGCTTTTGATGTAAATGCAAGCGCATGGCTCCCATCTCGATGGGAGCTATTTTTAAAGCAAGTCGCGCCATTCTCCTATTGGCAAATCACCCAAGATATACTCGCCAAACTTTTCACGGTGTAAGGCTGTAACATGGTATCCACAAGCGGCAAACATGCGCCGAACTTGATGGTATTTACCTTCATTGAGGGTTACTTTGGCCGTGTATGGGTCAACAATCTCAAGCGTGGCTGGTAAACAGGGGGTAGTTTCACTTTCTAGCGCAATGCCTTGGGCAAATTGTTCGATAATATCGCTATTTAAGACTTGGTCTACCGTAACGACATAGACTTTATCTACATGATGTTTAGGTGACGTGAGTTGTTGTACTAGCGCTGATTGATCGGTGACTAAAATCAACCCACTGGTCTCTTTATCCAAGCGGCCGATACTGACAACTTGAGGGTTTCTGGCTTGCCAAATGGTGGGTAATAAGTCGTATATGCGCGGTCCTTCACTGCTGTCATGGCTACACACGTAACCAAGGGGTTTGTGCAACATAACGAGTATATTACCGATATGCTCCAGCGGTTGCCCATCAATACTCACTGCATTGGGATCAACTTTTTGCGCGGCGTTGGTGGCTAATTCGCCGTCGATACGCAGCCGTTTATTCTTTATCAAATAACGCACTTCGCGGCGCGAGCAATAACCCAAATTACTCAGGGTTTGATCAAGACGTTTAAGCACTAGCATTAACCTTTTTCTACTAAGGGGTTGTGAAAATCACCGCGCCTAACAATATCACTTATCGTTATTTGCCTCGCTATATTTATGATGATTAAACCGCTTTAACGGACATCAGATCTAACAGATGGAGGCGCTGGAATAGGTCCGTAAGTCTCAGTTAAATATCATCACTGAGTACGCAGTACCCAGTTGATCATTTCTTGTTCTTCTTCTTGGTTGTGTTCATGCGAAAGAAGACCCTCAACCACGAAGGTTAACGCACTTGCTACAAATGGAATTTTGTCTTTAGGAATCCCATTTAACGTCAATTGTGCGGTTAGTAACATTTCAATCATTCGATGAAAATTATCATGCCACGTCGCAATGCTAGGTGAATGCACTATACGAGTGTGTACGGTTGAAATTAGCCCTTTTGTTTGTTTGAACTGATTCAATAACCAGATGGTTTGCTCGGTTAAAGGTTTCGTCATCATGCTGGGGTATAGCTTCATACTGGCGTTAACGAGTCGGTTCAAAACTGCAATGAGCAGGTCATCTTTGTTCTTAAAATACCAATACAGAGTATTGGGAGCGACGTTCGCCGCTTTAGCAATCATCGACATAGAGCTGGCATCGAAACCTACGTCAATGAAGAGTTCCATTGCCGCCAGTTCGATCTCTTCAGCTTTCTGTTCTTTGTCTACATGTCGTTTGTTCTTGGCCATAAGAGGGCTAGTTCTCGTTTGAAGATTGCTTGACCAGTATACAAGGATGACGCTAATATTACGTCTTGAATGGCATTCAAGACAAATAGGCTTCGCATCGAAGCGTGCATCCTAGGTCTGGGTGTTTCCAGCGCTTGATGAGGAAATTAGCGATGACGAGTCCAAAAGCAGTTGTTACGAATACAGATAGCAAACCGTTAGAGGTGAAATCGGTTTTCTACTCCGACGGCGTGCAATGCGCGGCGTCACTCTTCCTTCCGGAGGCCGGAGCTGAAACAAGTGATGGTTTACCTGCAATCCTTATGGTGCATGGCTGGGGCGGTGTTCAGGGCGCACTCACAGGGCCATTTATTGCTGCATTCATCGCCGCAGGCTACGCGGTCATGACGTTCGATTACCCTGGCTGGGGAAGCAGTGAGGGCTTGCCGCGAAACTGCATTAATCCAATAAAACGTGTCGGTAACGTTGAATCGGCGCTTACCCATTTGAAGCAACAGTCAGTGGTCAACGAGAAGAAAATTGTGCTTTGGGGCACATCGTTTGGCGGCGGTCATGTAGTGGATACCGCCGCGCAACACCCTGAACTTTTGGGTGCTATCGCTCAGGTTCCTATGCTTGATGGCCAAGATGCAGTGAAAGCGATTCCGCTGCTAAGTTTGTTGCGCTTTGGTGCTTACGGCATCACTGATTGTTTTATGGGTCGACGCCCAATCTACATTCCGGTCGTTTCAGCACCGGGTGAATTTGGTTCAATGGATCGCGATGGGGCTGAAGATGCTATGAATCGTGGAATTGAGATTGCCGGTATTCAATACGATAACCGAGTTGCTGCTCGCTCAGTTTTAACGATTGGCATGTATCGTCCGATCAAGCGTTTAGCCAAGATTAAAATACCTACGTTATTGATTGGCGCATCTCGCGATTCGGTTGCACCATTTAATCGAATGAATATTGAAAATAGAAACAAAGACTACGTTCAAACTAAAATGATTGATGCTAATCACTTTGAACCATATTTCGAACCTGTGCTTTCTCAGAATTTGCAATATCAGTTGGAGTTTTTGCACTCATTGTCAGCCAATAAAGAATAATAGAGTTAGAATCTAGCATTAAAAAAACCGGCAATTGCCGGTTTTTTTGTTCGAATTACACGTTATATTTGGGTGGATTTTTAAAGCCGCCCATCGACTTCTCTAACAAACTCGCAAAATGCAATGTGGTTTTATCTTTGTAGGCATTACCAATAATCTGAATATTTACCGGTAAGCCGCCAGAGGTTTGGCCTACAGGCGCACTAGTGGCTGGTAAACCTAGCAAGGTGGCAGGCGCAATCCACATAAACATATCGGAGTAATTACGTTGCTCGCCATTAACATCCAACTTACGCAGATGCACCGGCCCAACTTGTTGGTGTTCAAATGCCGCGGTCATCGTTACCGGAGTAAGAATAACGTCGTATTTTTCGTAGAGTTTTTCAAAAGCCTGTGCCAGATGATGACGCTTTTCATTGCTACGAATCCAATCAGCGTGAGGCTGTACCATACCCAGCAAGAAATCCTCTCCTGAAGCACTAGCACCTATATATTTACCGAAATACTTAGCCAAAGTGCCAAATACCTTGGTCGCAATGCGCTGTTTACCTTTTAGAGATGAACCCAGAACAGCTCCAAGCAAGCTCATATACGTTGGGAAAAATGAATTTAGCGTTAGACCATCAGGTTCGCCCAATGTCACTTGAGCACCTTGGGCCTCCAGATGTGACTTGAGCTTCAGATAGGCAGGCCGTAATTCATCATCAATAGGGCACAGTGGATCATCTAGCCACATTAATACTTTGAAATCTGACAGATTTTTTTGCTTAGGTTCTGGTAAGTTCAGCTGCCACGCATCCGTCATCAGAGGCGTTGGCCCAGAGATAATATCCAACATCATCTTCAAATCATCAGCCGACCGAGCCATAGGGCCGGCCACCGAAAGATCAGGCTCGCTTAGCATTCCCGGTGGACCAGGAATATGCCCACGACAAGAAATAATGCCGTAAGTAACTTTATGGCCGTACACCCCACAAAAATGAGAAGGAGTTCGAATAGAGCCACCAATGTCAGAGCCAAGCTCTATCGGTGTCATACCGGAGGCCAGAGCCGCAGCAGCGCCGCCAGAAGAGCCGCCCGGCGTTAGTGTCAAATTCCAAGGATTATTCGTTGTACCATAGATCTTGTTATAACTCTGGATATCGCTCGCATATAAAGGCGTATTGGTTTTACCAAAGATAATCGCCCCTGCATCTAACAGCTGTTCGACAGCGTGAGCGTTCTTTTTAGGAGTATGAGCTTTAAGTGCCGGAGCGCCAGCGGTGCAAGGCATACCGACGACTTCAAAGGTATCTTTAATCGTCATTGGCAGACCATGCAGCGGCCCCCAACTGATACCGTCTTTGCGTGCCTGATCAGCCTCATCGGCGCGGGAGAGAGCCGCATCAAAGTTAGTGGCTACAACGGCATTAATATCAGGATTCACCTTAACAAAACGCTGTTGGTAATACTCAACCAGCGCACGGCTAGTGAGTTCGCCCTTATTCATAGCATCTAAAAGCTGAGTGGCACTGTGATAGGCCCATTCTGTAGTCACTATTGGCTCCTTATTATTGTCATTGAGCTGAAACAGCGTTCGAGAGTACCCGACTGACTGCTATAAGCCAATATTGGATCTGTTACGCGTTTAATCGCCAATCCAACTTTTAGAGTGCGCGTTTCGTTTTTCTTATCTAAGAAATCTAACGATCAATCAATTGGTTACAAGAGCGGCTTGAGTGATAACGCGCAAATTGTAAAGACGGTTTGGTGTGTATACGCGCATGCGCGTTTACACACAGGTCAATTAGGTCAGAAGTGCTACTTTCCATTGCTAAAACAGCAGGTTAGACTCTGAGCAGAGAAGGGAAGCGAAGCGTCAAAACGCGCATGCGCATGAATAGACTGTTATAACCCAAGGATAGATTGTGTACATACCCAAATATTTTGAAGTGACCGATAAAGAAGAAATCTTTGCTTTTGTTGAGTCAAATGCTTTCGGTCAGCTTATTTCAAATGTTGGCGGCAAGCTGTTTTCTACCCATATGCCTTTTCTTTTATCAGATGATAAAACTAAAATAATTGGGCATTTGGCTATACAAAATCCTCAGCATTCTGATTTAAGTGGCCAAGAGGTGCTCATTACTCTACAGGGGCCTCACGATTATATTTCACCATCGTGGTATGCCTCTCCTGGCGTTCCAACATGGAATTACCAAGCTGTACACATATATGGTAAAGCTAGTGTATTTTCGTCTTCTGAAAAAATTAAATCAGTGGTTGATACCCTTACTCAAAAATATGAGTCATCCTTTTCGCAACCGTGGAAACCTGAGTATAAAGCGGCCATGTTAAGTGCCTTAGTTGGCGTGGAAATCACCATAAGTGAAATTCAATGCAAGTATAAACTTAGCCAAAATCGTTCTTCGCAAGATCGAGAGCAGGTAGTAACAAAGTTAAATGAAGTTGGCTCACATGAATTAGCTTCGAGTATGGTGCGTAATCAGTTATAACAATCAAATCTTGCGGAGCGTCTTACGCTTCGCTTCAGCCGCCCGCAAATTTGGGCGTTCAGGCTGTAGAAAAATAGCCACAGCCCACGACGCATCTCATTGTTTCCGGTAAAATTGCATCTTTACCGCTGATAGACAATCTCATGGCCAATTTTTTAGACGATAATTTAAATCAAAGTG
>Ga0207878_100075_pt1 | contig 123773 bp, 95 predicted proteins | sample LinPmetageLP41_FD_184053 | JGI IMG/M metagenome (GOLD analysis project Ga0207878, IMG submission 184053) | Marine viral communities from the Pacific Ocean - LP-41 (SPAdes) | ecosystem: Environmental > Aquatic > Marine > Oceanic | place: Pacific Ocean | collected 2010-08-27
GGCGGCGGGCCGTGATGCCCGCCGCCCCTCCACAACTGCGGGACACTATGATCCTTTCTGTCTTTTTTTTACTGCTGCTGGCCAGTGCCGGTGCGCAGGCCCAGTACCAGTCATTACCACTGCAACCGCAGGGGGATATTCTGGTTTTACCCGCCGGTCACTATCAGGGAAATTTTCTGATTGATCAGCCCGGCCACATCCGCTGTGCAGCCAACGCCGTCATCGACGCCGGGGCGCAGGGCCATGCGGTGAAAATTACCGCCGCCAAAGTCAGCCTTGAAGGCTGCCATATTATTAACTGGGGACGTAACCTCACCGATCTGGATTCAGCCATATTTGTTGCTGCCCGGGCCGACCATGTACGTCTGCTAAATAATCATCTGCAAGGGGCCGGATTCGGCATCTGGGCCGATACCAGCCAGCATATTGAAATCCACGGCAATCAGATCAGCGGCGATGACACTGTGCGCTCGCAGGACCGTGGCAATGGCATTCATCTGTTTTCTGTTCGTCAGGCCAGTGTGACCGACAACGTTATCCGCCACACCCGGGATGGCATATACATCGACACCTCCAACCACAACACGCTGACCGGTAACGTGCTGGAAGATCTGCGCTACGGAATTCACTATATGTTTTCCAATAACAATGTGGTGCATAACAACACGACCCGCCGTACCCGCACCGGTTATGCACTTATGCAAAGCCGTAGCCTGGATGTTCGTAACAATATTTCTGAAAATGACCAGAACTACGGCATCCTGATGAACTACATCACCTACTCCACCATCAGCAACAACAGAGTGCAGGGGGTGATTAGCGGAAGCACTGGTGACAGTATGATTCAGGGAGCTGAGGGTAAGGCGCTGTTTATGTACAACTCCGTATTCAACACCATCAGCCACAACTACTTTGCCGACAGTGTGATGGGTATTCACCTTACCGCCGGCTCTGAAGACAATAAAATCTTTGGCAATGCCTTTATCGCTAATCAACAGCAAGTTAAATATGTCGCAACCCGAACTCAGGAGTGGTCTGAAAATGGTCGCGGAAATTACTGGAGCGATTACCTTGGCTGGGATCGGAATAGCGATGATATCGGCGATCTTATTTACGAACCAAACGACAATATCGACCGCTTACTGTGGCTTTATCCACAAATGCGTTTATTGCTGAACAGCCCGGCCATTGAATTACTGCGCTGGGTACAGCAAGCGTTTCCGGTCGTTAAATCCCCTGGCGTGCGGGACAGCTTTCCCCTGATGCGCCCACCGCTGACAGAGGCCCCTTAAAATGAACCTGGTAGAACTGCAGAATGTCAGTCTTGCTTATGGCCGGATGGAGGTTATAAAAAACCTTTCTCTGCATCTGGCAGAAGGTGAAGTACTTGGTTTGTTCGGCCATAACGGTGCCGGCAAAACAACCACCATGAAAATGATCCTCGGCCTGCTCGCGCCCGGCAGCGGCCATGTTCAGGTATTTGGCAATACTCCGGATCATACCGAAGTCCGTAAGCGGCTTGGTTATCTGCCGGAAAACGTTATGTTTTATCCGCAATTAAGCGGAGAGGAAACACTGACTTATTTTGCCCGTCTGAAAGGTGCAGCTAATCATCAGGTCGGAGAATTACTGGAAAAAGTCGGGCTGACCCATGCCGCTACACGTAAAGTAAAAACCTATTCCAAAGGTATGCGTCAGCGGTTGGGTCTGGCTCAGGCGCTGCTGGCAAATCCACGTCTGTTATTACTGGACGAGCCAACCGTCGGTCTGGATCCGGTAGCCACGCAGGAACTTTATCAGTTACTGAACGAACTGCGTCAGAACGGTACCGGCATTATTCTCTGCTCTCACGTGTTACCCGGTGTTGAACCTTATATCAGCCGCGCCGCCATTCTTGCCGGTGGTCAGTTACAGGCTGTCGGTACCCTGAGTGAATTACGCCGTCAGGTAGCACTGCCTACGCGCATTCGCCTTGGCAGCCTCTCGGAACCGGAGCACTGGCAAACCCGGTTATCCGGCCTCGGCTTCGATTCCCGTTGTATTGGCCGCGATGCTCTCGAAGTTTTAACTCACAACGGCGCCCGCCGGGAGTTACTTAACACCCTGATAAACAGCAGCGAAGCCGCCGATCTGGAGGTCAGCCCGCCGTCCCTCGACGATCTGTACCGCCATTTTGCGGTCGTTCCTGCGCAGGAGAAATCGCAATGATGCAAGTCTGGAATATCGCCATTAAAGAGCTGAACGATGGTCTGCGTAACCGCTGGCTGCTGGCCATCAGTCTGCTGTTTGCCATTCTCGCTGCGGGTATTGCCTGGCTCGGCTCAGCCGCCGCCGGCCAGGTTGGTTTCAGTTCCATTCCGGCAACCATTGCCAGTCTGGCCAGTCTGGCAACGTTTCTGGTCCCGCTGATTGCTCTGCTGCTTGCTTACGATGCCATCGTAGGTGAAGAAGAAGGCGGAACCCTGTTGTTATTGCTGACCTACCCGCTCAGTCGCGGGCAGTTACTGCTGGGAAAATTTATCGGTCACGGGCTGATTCTTGCGCTCGCCACCTCTATTGGTTTTGGCAGTGCCGCCGTCGCCATTGCATTATTGGTCAGCGATCTGGATATCTGGCTTCTGATTCAATCGTTCTCACGGTTTATTTTTTCAGCCACGTTACTGGGCTGGGTATTCCTTGCTTTGGCCTATTTTCTCAGCAGCAAAGCCAGCGAAAAATCGACCGCGGCCGGCCTCGCTCTTGGCGTGTGGTTTCTGTTTGTGCTGGTGTTTGATCTCAGTCTGCTGGCACTGCTGGTCTTCAGTAAAGGGCAGCTCAACCCTGACCTTCTGCCATGGCTTTTACTGCTTAATCCCACCGATATATTCCGGCAAATAAATCTGTCCGGTCTTGGCGACAGCAGTGCAATGAACGGGGTTATGGCCCTGGGGCAGGATTTACCCATCAGTAATCCTGGACTGTGGATCTCATTATTTATCTGGTTGATTTTCAGCCTGGGTATTGCTCATTTCACCTTACGCCGCCGTGCGATTTAATTTTAGAAAGGATAAGTTTATGAAAAAAGTATGCTCTTTCATTTCTGTTGTCACCCTGATGCTCAGTGCCTTGTTGGCCGGTTGCAGCCAGCCCACCAACAGTGAAACCACGAAGCGGTCACCTGTCGCCTTTCATTCCTCAGATGAATGCCACGTGTGTGGTATGGCCATCACCCGTTTTCCTGGCCCCAAGGGCGGGGCGATAACCGGCAACGGTAAAATCAGAAAATTCTGCTCATCCGCTGAAATGCTGCACTGGTGGCTGCAGCCTGAAAATCAGGTTCAGCAAATGACGTTATACGTTCACGATATGAGCCGCAGTGATTGGAACCAACCGGATGATGCACATCTGATTGATGCCATGCAGGCATTTTATGTTGTTGCTCCGGACATGGCAGGCGCGATGGGTACGCCAATTGCCAGTTTTGCGGATAAAGAAAACGCAGAGATATTTGCCTCTGACAGAAAGACCAGCGTGATGACATTCAGCCAGTTAAAAGACGCACTGCTGCAGCATCAGCAAATGATGGGCGACAACCATTCCGAAGATCACAGCATGCATCATTAAGGTAGGAATTATTATGGGAATAAGTCCATGGCAGTTACTGATCGTGCTGCTGATTGTACTTGTATTATTTGGCAGTAAACGGCTGCGCTCTCTGGGAGGTGATCTTGGTGGTGCGATCCGGGATTTTCGTAAAGCCGCCGACAAACAACCCGAGGATAGCGAACAATAGTCCTGATTCGGCACGGATGCCGGCAGGCAGCTTCTGCAAATATCTAAAAAGCTGCTATGCCGGCACAAAAGCAGAAAATAATCAGCTCGCCGGACGGAAAATACTGATGACCTCCGGATTACATTCCAGATAGGGCCCATCCATAAGATCAATACAGTAGGGAACAGCGGGAAAAACCGCATCCAGACACTGACGTATTGCTTTCGGCTTGCCCGGCAGATTAATAATTAATGATTGTTTTCTGAGTCCGGCAGTCTGGCGTGAAAGAATGGCCGTAGGCACATATTTTAAGGATTCCATACGCATCAGCTCACCGAACCCCGGCATCATACGATCACAGACCGCCTCGGTTGCCTCCGGCGTCACATCACGCAGAGCCGGCCCTGTACCTCCGGTAGTAATTACCAGACAGCATTTTTCCTCATCCACCAGCTCACACAGTGTTTCTTCAATCTGTGGACGCTCATCGGCGATCAGACGATAAACCGCTTCCCACTCACAGGATAAATATTCCGTTAATGTTTCACGGATAGCCTGGCCCGAAATATCTTCATAAATACCGGCACTGGCTCTGTCGCTGACCGTCAGAATGCCGATACGGATTTTTTTCTGCATGATAACTCCTGAAGTTTCCGGAAATTCAGTAACAGGGGTAAATATACAACGATATACCGCCGCTATCAGTTATTGTTATGCGGAAACCTGATGTGAACAATTAAGATTTTTCTTAAATCACTGAGAAATCCGTGCGAAGACGGGCCGATTCGCACCGGCCCTTCGCAGGTTTTATATTACTGGCAGCTGCCGCAGCAGTCTGAAGACGTTGCTTTAGGTGGGACAAACAGAAAATAATTTTCCAGCGTGATGTGCCGCATAAGATCATCCACCAGCGTCTGCAGGCCCAGATACAGCGAACGCCAGCTGTTACAGGCACCGGCCGGAACTTTCATATTATTGGTCAGACTGCACAGGCGGTTAATAGCTTCCAGATGTTCCAGATGCTCATCCTGCATCACATTAATAGGGCCATTCGGATAAATTCCCCCGGCCAGCATCGGAAACAGGATCTGCTCCTCTTTCATCATATGGCTTTCCAGCTCATGACTCATATCGCGCAACAGATCAGCCAGCCCGTGCGGACAACTTGAGGAATCGCCATGCACCCGTTCAACTTTGGCTGCCAGAAACATCAACTCCGGCAACTGCTCACGGTGACGGGCATGATACCGTTCCAGAATATGTCCAATCAGTTTCATACGGGGCTCCTTACCCCAGTTGATTGCCGACTCATCATAACGATGCTCTGTCATTTCAAGTTCAGCCAAACCCGCAACCACCTCTTCCGGATCAAGTCCCTTATGTTCCAGTGCCTGCTGCAAGCTCACCATGCCCTGATTGCAGAAATTAATATCCAGCTGACGTAACAAAGCAGAAGCACCGGGAATGGTTGTGGCAATATCACTCAGAGAACGATTCAGAATTTCCATAAACTCTCCTGATATATAAAGGTTTTGATTCAACAGAAGTGATCAGCAAGATGCAGGCCAGCCGCCAGAGCGCATACTTGCTGCCGGTCAACAGAGGGTGGGTATAAATAACCCGGATATTCCCTGTAAAATCTACACTTTGGTAAATACCACCAAGCACACACCAACACAGAGACTTCTCATGCCCGGACAACAGCTGCTTACGGAACTCATCAAAGATATGCCGGCCGGCGAACGCTTTGAGCATATCGTTAAAAGTATCCGCACCAGCTTTAACTGCGGCGCTGTCGTTCTGCTGCGATTGCAGGGTGAATATCTGCGCCCTGTCGCCGTCTCCGGTCTGGTTACCGAAGCGCATGGCCGTAAATTCAGTCTGGCTCAGCACCCACGCCTGTCGGCCGTTATGACCACCAGCCATGCCCTGCGCTTTCCGCCGGACAGCCCTCTCCCCGATCCCTATGACGGCCTGCTGGAGGCCCAGCCGGGGGAAGCATTGCCGGTACATGACTGCATGGGCACCAGCCTCTGGCTGAACGGTGAGCGCTGGGGTGCCCTGACCCTCGACTCTCTGACTCCGGGCACCTTTGATCAGAGCCGCATTGACGAGCTGGACAGCTATCGCCCGATACTGGAAACGGCCATCCGTATCAGCATGCTGGAAGAAGAAATACGCGGTCTGCGCCGGGTCCGGCTGGATGGTGCCGGCAATCTTGCGACTGGCACCGAAGCCGATAATGAAATCATCGGCAACAGCAGCCCTATCCGTCAGATAAAAAAAGAGTTGGATGTTGTTGCGGCTTCCGACCTGCCGGTATTGCTACTGGGAGAAACCGGCGTTGGTAAAGAAATTTTTGCCAGCTATACGCACCGGCTTTCGACACGCGCCGCACGGCCAATGGTATATATCAACTGTGCGGCACTGCCGGAACACCTCGCTGAAAGTGAATTATTCGGCCATGTTAAAGGCGCATTTTCCGGTGCCACCAGCGACCGGGCCGGGCGGTTTGAAACAGCAGATAAAAGCACACTCTTTCTCGATGAGGTCGGTGAATTACCGCTGCCGGTACAGGCCAAACTGCTGAGGGTTTTGCAGAATGGTGAAATACAAAGACTGGGCAGCGATAAGACCCGCCATGTGGATGTCCGTATTCTGGCCGCGACCAACCGCAACCTGAAAGAGCAGATTACCGAAGGCGCATTCCGGGCCGACCTGTATCATCGCCTGTCTGTTTATCCTATTCCGATTCCTCCCCTGCGTGAGCGCGGGCAGGACATTCCTCTGCTGGCCGGGCATTTTCTGGAATTAAACCGCACCCGCTTAGGATTGCGCAGCCTGCGTTTATCGGCCGATGCTGAGGCTGCACTGCAGACCTATCCGTGGCCCGGTAATATCCGTGAGCTGGAGCATGTTATCAGCCGTGCAGCCATCAAGGCGCTGAGCCGGGGAGCACAACGACACGATATTGTGACTCTGGATTGCCGTTCACTGGATCTTGAGCTGCCGACCTCCCGTCACCATGCACACGCAACAGACGAAGACAGCAGTGATTCATTGCTGAAAGCGGTGCAGGGAATGCCAATGAAAGAAGCCGTTAAATACTTTCAGCAGACTCTGGTTCTGCACGAACTGCAGCAACAGCAAGGCAGCTGGAGCAAAACCGCACAGGCTCTGGGTATGGACCCGAGTAATCTGCACAAGCTGGCACAGAAGCTCGGGCTTAAATAAACCGTACCGCTTTACTCAGGACTGAGCAGCGCAATCGGCACAGTCCGGGCGGCGAGTAATCCGCCATTCATGAAAGCGGCTGGCACGGGCATCAAACGACAGCAGCCGCCCACACAGAGACTCACCGGCAGCGCTCAGCAGCTTCAGGGCTTCCACCGCCTGTAACGTACCGATAACTCCTACCAGAGGCGACAGCACGCCACTCTCACTGCAATTACGCTGGTCCGGCTGCACGTCCGGATACAGGCAACGGTAACAGGGGCTGTCGGCCCGGCGCGGATCAAACACCGTCAGCTGACCGTCCATGGCGACAGCGGCCGCACTGACCCAGGGAATTCGGTGTTTCAGCGCCGCTTTATTGAGGGCGTAACGGACCAGAGGCTCGTCGGTGCAATCCAGCACCAGAGAAAACTGCGGTAAAACCTGCTCAAGCCAGGCAGCATCTGCGCGGCGGATTTCGGTATGCACCCGCACATCATGATTCAGCTGCATCACGGTTGCCGCGGCAGACTCGGCTTTGCTCATTCCCACCCGATCCTGCGGATGAATAATCTGGCGTGGCAGATTGCTGAGATCAACATGATCATCATCCACCAGCGTCAGCTGCCCGATACCGCTGGCCGCCAGATAGGGTAAAGCGGCCGCGCCCAAACCGCCCAGACCAATCACCAGAACATGGCTGTCACACAGGGCCAGCTGGCCATCGATATCAATCTGGGGGAGGAAAATATGCCGGCTGTAACGCAGCAGTTGTTCGTCGTTCATGGTGTTAATTCAATAATGCACCCAAAGGCATTACACGAACCTGCTCGCCCGGCGCGACATGACCGCGCTCCGCTTCAAGTACGGCATACCCCTGAGCATCAGCAAAACCATGCAACAGGCCAGAACCCTGACTGCCACACGGCGAGGCCATTAATACACCCGCTTCAGAGTCCAGACGGATGCGCTGAAAGTCCTGCCTTCCCGGTTGTTTTCTGAAGGCTTCTGCAGCGGTTGCCAGAAGCGGCAGCGCCGCCTGAACACGTTCGCCACACAGCTGGCGCAATACCGGCTGAGCCAGTTGATCCAGGGTTACGATGGCCGATACCGGATTGCCCGGCAGACCAAAAAACCAGCTGTTTTTTACGCGTCCGAAAGCGAAAGGTTTACCCGGTTTCATGGCAACCCGCCAGAAATTAACCTCGCCCAGTTCATCCAGCACCTGACGGGTATAATCGGCATCACCGACTGAAACACCAGCGCTGGTGATAATAACGTCGGCTTCCTGTGCTGCTGCAGCAATGGCAGAGCGCATGGCCTCAAGGGTATCCGGCAGCCAGGCAAAGTGGATAATTTCAACCGGCATGCGCTCCAGCATCGCCCGTAAAGCAAAGCGATTGCTGTCATAAATCTGGTGTGACTCGCGGGAGTTGCCCGGCTGGCATAATTCATCGCCACTGGAGAACAGGGCAACCCGTAATTTACGGAAGACCTCAGCCTGCGCCAGACCGACGCTGGCTAATAAGCCAATATGCAGCGGAGTTAAACGTTGTCCGGCAGCCAGCATCACCTCACCGCGACGGATGTCTTCTCCGGCATGACGCACATGGCTGCCGGGGTGGAGTGGTACCTGCGAAACAATACGCTCGCCATCTGCCTGCACATCGACCTGTACATCTTCCTGCATGATGACGGTATCGGCGCCGGCCGGCATTTCGGCGCCGGTCATAATCCGTAACGCCTGCCCCGGCTGCAGCACACCACGGAAGGGATGCCCCGCCAGTGCCGCACCAGCCAGCGTTAAACCGGTGCTGCAGAGCAGCTCTGCATCACGGCTGTGCAGCGCATAGCCATCCATCGCCGAGTTATCAAACGCCGGCACGGTTTCCGGTGCATAAAGAGGTTTTGCCAGAATGCGTCCGTCCAGTTGCTGCAGAACGACACTCTCTTCACCCAGGGCATATCCGGATGTCGCCGCCAGCATACCGGCAACAGCATCGGCGACAGACTGCATACTCACCCCTTATCTTCACCCTGCTGGTTCACCATCCAGACCGCCGCTTCCACACGGGAGCGCAGTCCGAGTTTTTTCAGCAAATGCTTCACATGAACCTTGACCGTACCGTCGGAAATATCCAGCTCGCGGGCAATAACTTTGTTGCTCATACCCTTGGCAATGCATTCCAGAATCTCAACTTCACGTCCGGTCAGGGCATCCAGTTCAGATGCAGGACGCACCGCCGGACGGCGAATAGCAGCAGCCAGAACCTTGGTCACCGCTTCACTCAACACCATTTTGCCGCCGACAGCCTGCTTAATCTGCTCCAGTAGCATATCCGGGTCGGTATCTTTCAGTAGATAACCATCAGCCCCCTGACCAATGGCTGCCAGCACATCATCGTTCGCATCAGATACGGTGAGCATAATGATTCTTGAAGTAACACCACGATCGCGCAATATTGTCAGCGTTTGCAGACCATCCATGCCCTGCATATGAAGATCAAGAATAATAAGATCCGGCTCATCTTCAACAGCAAGATCAATCGCTTCTGCACCGCTGCTGGCTTCGGCGATAACCTCAAGGTCATCCTCAAATGCAAGCAGCTGCTTTAATCCTTTACGCAAAAGGGGATGATCATCAACCAACATGATTGTCGATTTTTTGCTATCCATTTTTTTAACCGTTTTCGCTGATTATCGTTCCATACTAAGGCGCACCCAATCAAAGTCAATTGAGATTAAATCGGGTGAAATTCGTTATACCCTTTATGAGGTATGCGTTCTTTAGTATTGCCTGTGCATAGTATCCGGCCCAATATCACCGTCAGGTCAGAGGCATTCGACATGGCGGGAAATAATAAAAACATTCTTATCATCGGCGACAACAACACGTCACACCGGCTGCAGGACAAACTCTCAGCCAGTCATTGTTTCAGCCATATTCACCTGCTGTCACAATCCGACCACCGGTATTTCCCTCGTCACTGCCTTCCTCAGCTGCTTGCCGGTGTATTGCCGATAGCAGAAATGGAAACGCCCCCGGAGTGGTATCACGCACGGAAAATCCGCTACATCTGCCGCCATACAGAACCCGACATAAATTATGCTGCCGTCGTCGATACACGTCCTGATGCCAGGCATGTATCGGTACTGAAAACGGCCGGTGATCGGAGTCTGTATATTCCACTGCACACACCTGAAAATATTCAGCTTGCCCAGAACCATTTACAGAAATCCGGCGGTATAACTATCATCGGCAGCTCTGAACTGGCAATCCAATATGCAACCAGTGTTGCCCGTGCAGGATTTCCGGCATACCTGATTGCCGACAAAGCCACCCTTATAAACTCCGGGTTTGACAAAAATATTCAGCGGCTGATTTACAGAGAGATAAAAAACTCTGGCGTTAAAATAATTCGGCTTGAAGAAAAAAACGCCATACCCAAAACCATACCTGTAATTTACATGCCGCTGAGCGGCAGAAATAAAGAAATCCATCATGCTCAGATACAAACCCAGAACATAAAAATTTCTCAAACTGATAATCTGGACCTGCCCGATGGCGGAGATCATTTCACACCGCCGGAATCAATTCTTAATATGTTTGCCTCCCGCTGCTGGCGAAAAATGAACGAGAATTCCGATCAGTTTTCGTTATTGCGGGAACTGTGGCTTGGCAAACCAGATCTGCCACACCGGATTTCGATCAATAAATTCGCCATTCATTATGCCGGAAGCCTGAACGCCGAAAAGAACAATCAGTGCCTCACGATGCATATTCCGGAGTGTGGCATCTACCGCAAGATCATCATTGCCGGAGATCGCATTATCGGTTTTATTCTTGCCGGTGATGTGCGCGGCAGCGAAACCCTTGCGGATATGATGCTGACACACCGGGACATCTGTTACTGCCGGGACCAGCTGCTTTTCAGCGGACATCAGGCTGCAGTGACCTACCCATAAAGAGGCATGTCACTATCCCAGGAAGCGGATAGTAGCAGCCTCCTCATACCGCTATATTCAACTGACGCCGAGTTGATCTGCCTAACGCTCACTCCACTCATCGGTGAGTTATGGCAGCTCAGCCGTGGCAATTCTGCCACCGGGATTCAGGGGAAACCCTGCTTCCTCCCATGCTTGGAAAGGTGTCTTATGCTGACCGACCGTTTTGCCCGGCGCTTTACTTACCTGCGCCTGTCGCTGACTGAACGCTGTAATTTCCGTTGTACCTACTGCCTGCCAGAAGGTAATGATTGTGATACAGCTGAGTCTGATCTGAATATCCATGAAGTCCGCCGCCTGCTGACCGCCTTCGCCCGTCTGGGTACCCGTAAGGTTCGCCTGACCGGAGGAGAGCCGGCACTGCGCCGCGATCTCAGCGAAATTATCAGCTTATGCAAATCAGTACCGGGTATAGAACAGGTTGCCCTGACCACCAATGGCTACAATCTGCAGAAAGAAATATCCGGCTGGAAAAAAGCCGGACTGGACGCCCTGAACATCAGCGTCGACAGCCTTGACCCTGCCATTTTTTCACGCATAACCGGGGCCGATCGTCTGCATTATATTTTGCAGGGGATCGATCAGGCGCTGCAGCTGAATTTTCAGAAAGTAAAACTGAACACCGTATTATTACGCCAGCACAATACCCATTCTCTTCCTGGCTTTTTGCGCTTTATAAAAGACCGGCCTGTATCACTGCGTTTTATTGAATTAATGCGGACCAACGATAATGCCGGTTTCTATCAGGAACAGCATTTAAGCGGTGAATTTATCCGTCAGCAGCTGACCGAGGATGGCTGGCAACTGCAGCCTAAGGCAACCACCGATGGTCCGGCGCTGGAATATGCCCATCCGGATTATGCTGGCCGGGTCGGACTTATCATGCCTTACAGTAAAGACTTCTGCAGCAGCTGCAATCGCCTGCGCGTATCCAGTAAAGGGGAATTATTTCTCTGCTTATTTGCCGACGAGCATCAAAGTCTGCGTGAGCTGCTGCAAAGCGACGATCCTGCACCGGTCGAAGCATTTTTACAGCGGGCCATTGGCGGAAAAGAAGAAAGCCACTATCTGCATCAGCAACGCAGTGGCCAGACCCGTCATCTGGCCATGATCGGGGGGTGAGATATGTTCAGTGCCATTATTCTTGCCGGTGGACGCTCTTCACGCATGGGGACCGATAAAGCGCAGCTGCCGATGAACGGCCTGCCGCTATGGTTGTTGCAGCGGGTACGGCTGCAACAGGCGGGTTGTGACGATATTCAGCTCAGCCATCCGCAACTGGGCACTCCCGACCAGCAGGCAGGGCATGGGCCCCTGTCTGGCCTGCATACTCTGCTGCCATTCTGCAAACATGAGCGTGTACTGGTACTGGCTGTCGATATGCCCTGGATGACGGCAGCACTTTTGCGCACTCTGATACGTCATTCACAGGAACAGCCGGTTTTCTTTAAAGATCATTATCTGCCCTGCGTGCTGCATAACAGCAGCGATATACAATCTTATATTGCAAAACAACTGCATGAAAAAGGACGGCGTTCTGTTGGTGCCCTGCTGTCTTATTGTGCGGCCAGAGCAATTCCCTGCCCATCACCACAGCTGTTGCTGAATACAAATACTCCCGAAGACTGGCAGCTGGCCTGTCACGCTTCGCAAGGCGGTCATTAATATGAGTAAACATACCAGCAAAGAATTTTTCCGCTTAAACATTGCCATTCTGACGCTGTCGGATCATCGCACTCCGGCCGAAGACAGCAGTGGCAATCTGCTGTTGGCACTGGCTCAGGAAAGCGGCCACACAATCCGCGCCCGCGCCCTGTTAAGGCATAACCGTTATGACATTCGCGCCTGCATCAGCGACTGGATTGCCAGCCAGGATATTCAGGTCATTATTATTAATGGCGGCACCGGTTTCTCTGAGGGCAACTGCACACCAGAAGCCATCCGCCCTTTATTTGATGCAGAGGTCGAGGGCTTCGGCGAGCAATTCCGGCAGTTAAGTTTTACCGATATTGGCAGCAGCAGTATGCAGTCCCGGGCACTGGCCGGGATTGCCAATAAAACCCTTATTTTTGCTGTTCCCGGTTCTGGCGGCGCCTGCCGCCAGGCCTGGGAAGCACTGATCTCGCCACAGCTGGACAGCCGTACCGGGCCCTGTAATTTCGTTGCCCATGTTAAAAACAGCCCTGTTAATGCCTGTCGTTAGGCACTAACAGACCCTGGAGAATTTTATGTCAGATCTGACCCATATTGATCAGCACGGTCATGCTCACATGGTCGATGTGTCGGCCAAGGAAAGCAGTCTGCGCAGTGCTTATGCCAGCGCCAGAATCATCACCCGCCCGGATGTTATCGCCCGTATTCAGCAGGCTGAAATTAAAAAAGGTGACGTACTGGCAACGGCACGCATCGCCGGCATTATGGCGGCCAAACGTACCAGCGATTTAATTCCGCTTTGCCATCCACTGGCCCTGAGTAAAGTCAGCGTAGATTTTGTTCTTTCAGAACAGGAAATTCATATCACGACCCTGTGCCGTCTGCGCGGCCAGACCGGCGTGGAGATGGAAGCGCTCACGGCGGCATCCGTTGCAGCCCTGACCATTTACGATATGTGCAAAGCGGTTGATCCGGCCATGGTCATCAGTGATATCCGCCTGCAGGAAAAGCAAGGCGGTAAAAGCGGCCACTGGCTGCGTAGCGGAGAATCTGATCATGTTTAATATTGTTTTTTTTGCCGCCCTGCGCGAAACCCTTGGTTGCGGGCAACTTAACTGGCAAAGCGAAGCCAGAAGTATTGCCGGTTTAATACAGGAATTACGCACCCAGGGAGAGAACTGGGACTCAGCACTGGCCAGGCCCGATCTGCTCTGTGCCCGTAATCAGCAACTGTGTACACCTGACGAAGCAATTACTGCCGGTGATGAAATTGCTTTTTTCCCTCCGGTAACCGGTGGCTGATATGGAACATTTAACCCGGATAAAAGTGCAGCAGGAAGATTTTAATCTGGCCGACGAATACGCAGCGCTGGGTAATCAGGCTGACTGCGGAGCCATCGTCAGTTTTATCGGCAGTGTTCGCGAGCTGGCCGGCGACTCGTTATTAAGCATGATGCTGGAGCATTATCCGGGCATGACCGAAAAATCATTATTGCAGATCACCGAACAGGCACGGCAACGCTGGCCCCTCGGCAATATCACCATTATTCACCGCATTGGTACATTAAGCGTTAACGAGCAGATTGTGCTGGTACTGGTCAGCAGTGCTCACCGTGAAGCCGCTTTCCGCGCCTGTGAATTTATTATGGATTTTCTGAAAACCCGCGCGCCGTTCTGGAAAAAAGAACAGACAACAGCAGCCGGCTATTGGGTGGAAGCAAAAGACAGTGACAACCAGGCCGCTCAGCGCTGGTCGTCGCCGGAATCATAAAGGCTCAGGAATAACATGGTAGGGATTACCGCGTCCATCAATCGCCCGCCACTCCTCTTCGGTCAGCCACAGCGTTGGTTTCTGACCACATAATTCTGCCAGTGATGCCAGAGCATGAGCCCAGGTGCAGCCGTTTACAAATAACAGCGACTGAGTATCCAGTGTGCCGCCACGGTTGATATACCCCAATGCCCGGGTTCGTTGCGCGCCCAGATCCAGTTGCCGGCAGGTTGCCAGCAGCACCTCAGCCCGGCCATGGGTGAGAAAAACCCGGTAACGCACTCTGGCAGGAAACAGTGCGCGCACAACCGCCGGATCAGCCAGCGCTGATTTTTCCCAACGGTCCCGCGCCTGACGGAAACGTCCTGGCTCTAATAAATAAATCAGTGAATGCGCTACACGCTGCTGACGTAAGCGGTCGGAGGCTTTCAGCATTTGCTGCAGTTGCACGGCACCACAGGCAACCAGCTGTAATTCAGCGCCGCAATGTCCGCGCAGACAGACAGCACCATCCTGAACCAGTTGGGTAGCTTGCCGGGCAGAAAAAAACTGTGGCATCACACTGCGCGTAACCACCAGATTCCAGACCACCCCTAAATCGCCATAGCAGGTGCGCAGGCAGGCCATCGCACTGTTGGCATCAGCAGGAAATACTACCCGTGCCATATCGGCCATTTTAAGCATCAGTCCTTCCGATAAACTGGAGTCCTGATGGCTCTGATCATGTTCGCCGTTTTCCCAGATCAACGAGGTGGTCACAACCGGGAAGCCAAGCCAGCCTGCTGCATCACCTGCTTCTTTTTGTTGGCGTGAAAAAATAATGGCCTGCCGCAAAGCACACAGCATTTTTATGGCAAAGGCTTCATAGGCAACGACCAGATTAATACCCGCCTGATTCGCCAGACAGGCACTGACAACGGCCTCTTCATTCAAAGCCGTAATAACACAGCCATCGATAGCTTCTGCGGCGGTAATTTCCGGACGGGTAACGCGGTGACGGAACTGATCCAGCGTCTGGCTCATACCATTGCCACGCAGTTCATCAGGATTACCAACCCGGACCCGCAAGCGCGGATTAATTTCGGTTAATTCAATAAAATAACGATCGATAGCCGCCATAGCGGATTCCCGCCGGTCAGCCCATTCCGGTTCAGGGCAATTAACGGCCAGCATAGGCGTGCTTTTTTGTTTAGGTTGCCCCAATAAAGAAGCGGCTTCGCGCCATTGCGCATCCGGTTGCAATAATGCTTTTGCTCCCCGATGAAAAAAGGCCAGCGCTTCCGGATTTTCTGCCGGATAGGCTCCCAGCGGCAAACCATACGCGGCGCCAGTGCCGGCCGCAGGAAAGCCAAACCCTTTTACCGTTTCAGCAATACAGTAAGGCAAGGCAACCGGATATTGCGCCTCGCCCTGACGAATACGTTCAAACGCCTGGGACAGCTGAATTTCCATATAATAAATGGCGCACATAAAGGCCGCAGGGTCCCGCCCATCAATCACAAAAGGCGCAAAGCCCTGATTACGTAAATGACTGACAAACCAGCTGCAGCCCCCCTGTTGGGCAATGGTCGTGCGCTGATCAATACGCCGGCCATTGGCAATCATTACCGGCGCAATCAGGCCGGTGTCTTCTCCACGCCACCAGCGCGCGGCCCAGTCGGTACCGCGCTGTTCTTCAAAGGCTCCGTCACTTAAAAAAGCGACCAGACGCTCTCCCGGCAGCGGCATATGCGCATATTGCATTCCGGCAAAGCCCAGATAACCACCCTCCATTCGCGCACCGGCTGTATGCACGTTAACGTGAGCGCCCAGTGTTGATATCCGCTGCCCGGTATTATCGAGGCGGGTGTCATAACAATCGGCGACAAAGCGACTCAGGCCTTCATCATTTAATGGATACTGCTGACGGCGTTCAGATGCTGCGGTGCCGGTCAGCAATTGCAAAGCATCAATGGCAGCAACACAGTGGCCCTGCCCCATCAGCCAATCCCGCGGCTGGCCGGTAAAATGATTTAACGCCAGCAAACCGGCATAGGCCGGCACCATATTCAGAGCGCCGCCGGTATGTCCGCGTGGGTGGGTTTTAAAATCCTGAGGCGTGAGATTACGGCCATCGGTATAGACTCGGCGGGCATAGGTCATATGCACCACCAGCCACATCGCCTGCTGGGTCAGGCAATCCAGAGCACGCAAACGCTGAAAAAAATATCCGGTATCAGCAATAAGTCCTTTTTGCAGCAATGACTCAGCCATCAGGTGTGCCTGAATCTGAGTAGCCGGGCGGTGTTCAATCACTCCCAGACCTGCAGCCCAGAGCGCCAGTTCCGGATTCTGATCGCGCAGATTCTGCGCTTCATGATCCAGATATTCCGGAGTCATCGGATGACTGGTTTGCTGGTATAAATTAAGCGTCATAGCAACTCCGTGTCAGGAGTCTCTGATGAAACGCGTTTTGACATCGCCGATCTATACCCCGCAGGGGATAGACCGGCGCAGACCATGACGCAGATCAGCTGACAGCCTGTAAACGCTGACGATTACCCGGATTTTCCTGACGTTGCTGACGGTGATAGTGACGGATGGAATGCTCCTTACGGCGCCCGGCACTGAACGCAGAGGTACGTTTCAGGTAACCGATAACCCGGGTGCCATAGTCAATATCGTCAGAACCACAGGCCGGGCAATATTCCAGCGTCCGCTTATCAATTTTTTCACATTCGTTGCAGATGGTGATTTTGACGTTCACGCAGAAATAATTACAGCCGGTACGGGCCGCAATATTCAGTAAGGCCAGATAACCGTCTTCACTCAGTTTTTCTTCCAGATTCAGATGCAGTGCCGATCCGCCATCCAGATAATCGAGTAGCTCACGGCCATGCAACTGGAACTTATCCAGCACATTGGTTTGCTCATCTTCGACCTGATAAAAATAGGAGTTGTAGCAATCCCGCTGCACACGATAGCCATCGGATTTATCCCAGCGGGCATTTTTGATGCCCAGATTTTCAGCCGGAACAAACTCCGTGTTAAACATATAACCATACTCAAGCTTAGCGGCCTTATTGGCCTCATAAATCACTTTCAGATGATCTCTGACAAAGTTTTTATACGCCTGATTATTACCGGCAACCAACCCCTGCGATTCAGCAGCCTCGACCATACCGTTAATGCCGATAGTCAGGAATTGCTTGTCCAGATTAATAAATCCGGCGTTGTAAACCGTCAGCATTCCGGCCTGAAGGTACTCTTCCATTAAGCGACGATAAGCCACCTGATAACGCTGCACCTTATTGATTTCTTCGGCAAGATCACGGCCATCCTGAACCAGCCGGTTCATATTAACTGTAATTACATTAATAGAACCGGTTGCCACGCCACCGGCTCCCAGCGAGTAAGAAAATGTATTGTCGCTGATTTCACTGCGTAAGCGGCAGCAGGATGCCAGACTGTCTGCACTGTCGGAAAGGTAGACGAAGAAAGAGCTTCCCCGGTTCAGGTGAGCGGCCATACTGCGGGCAAATTCCTGATCTTTACACTGCCCTTTTTCGGTCAGCATGGCCACGGTGACAACCGGAAAGGTGAGGATGCTTTTACTGCGCTCAGCATTAAACCAATCCAGGAAAAAATGCTGCAGTTTATCCAGCGTCTTCCAGCAGGGTTTGCTGAAATCAGGGAAGACGAACTCACCAAACATGCTGTCGAAATAGTTTTTGTCGTATAGCGAAAGATTCCAGAACACACTCTGATAACCCCGGGCAGCGGCTGGCTGATTGATGGCATACACGACATGCTGAAGATGGTTGGCAATCTGCTGGCGATGGGTATTCAGATAATCATCGCCATAATCTTTTCGGGCAAAATAGTCGAAGTAAGTTAAAAATTCGACCGTAGCCACCGCGCCAGCGAACTGGCTGCTGACCGCGAAGACAAAATTTACGAATGAACCACAGAACGATTCAATATGCTTCGGTGCCTGAGATTCGCCACCAAGCTTAGTCAGCCCGTCCAGTAAAAACGGATACATAGTTACCGATACACAATAGGGCTTCAGGCTGGTTTCATCATGTACATAAATCTCATGGTTCTCTATCTGGCGGATATATTCCTGTGCCAGATCATCCCCGAATAAATCGGCAATTTTTGCTGAAACCTGCGCACGGTTAATCTGCACAAAATAATCTTTCATCATCTCCGCTTCGAGCGTGGCGATATTCTTTTCGGTCACATTGGCATTGGCATCCATCCGTGAGCCGTCGGCGGCATTTTGTGCAGCCAGATAATGTTCAATAAAATCCAGCTTATGCTTAATGTGCTCTGCGCTCAGTTTCAGCATGATTCCGCTCCTTCAGAGTAGGCAATTGTTATTGATGAAATTTATGATTCAGGCAGCGATTGCTGCGTAAATCCATAAAACGCTGATTTGTTAAGGGAGACTCCAGCCCCCCGAGATCCCGTAACCAGGGACCGGTTTTCAGATAGGTCAGCTCAGCCTGCAGGCACGGAGCAACTGTATCGAGCCCGGTATAAAGACAGGTATTCAGTCCTTGCCGGCGGGCCAGCTTCAGCAACAGTAACAGCTGCGCTTCATGCCACTCTCCACCCATAAACAGCACGCAGCTGATCAGACCGGCGTATGTCTCCAGACGCTGCCGGAAGTACTCTTCGGACAGCGGTTCACCCGCCATCGCGGGCCAGGTATCGGCACTGTGGCAACCGGGACAACGCAGCGGACAACCGCTGATGGTGTAGGCCAGAGAGACTTCTCCCGGCACTTCCTGGAAGACCACCTGTTCACGACTGAAATACATAAAACCCCATATGTAGTGCCCTAAATAATAAACAGACACAAGATATGGACAGAGACTAACGAGAGACGGCCGAATAAAATTGATCCAAATCAATTTTATTCGCAAACTACTCCGACATGGGTATCCGATACAGAGAACGGACGATCAGGAAAAGGGCCGTCAGCGCAATGCCCATTAATGGCGCAGTGGCAATGCAGAAAGAAAAAAGCCGGGTTATTACCCGGCTAAAGAATATTGGCACAATGACTTAGCCCGCGCGGCCGTCCGGCCGTGGACCAAGCAGAATGCGCGCATAACAAAAGACGAAGAGTATAAAAGCGCTACTCCACAACAAGGCCGACAGGCTGTAAAACAGCAAAGACTGTTGTGGCCAGAGTATCGCTCCCAGAGAACGCAGCAGCGCAGCCAGCAGCAGCAGCGCAAACGACAGTGACATTAACGGCCTTGGCTGCAGTGGCCGGCCGGAGTGCCCCAATGACACGCGGGCAATCATGGCCAGGATCATTCCGCCAACCGCTCCGGCGGTCAGTGCATGTAAAGCCGCACTGAAGGTGACCGGCCAGCCAAGGTAGTGCATCGCCAGCAACAAGAGGCCAAGTGGAATAAACCAATAGGCAAGATGCAATGACCACAGCAAGGGGATTTTCCAGGTAACCCCGATACGTAAGCGCACAATCCGCAGCGCCTGACTGGCTGCCGTCAGCACCAGCAGCAACGCCAGCACAAAGGGTGGTAATAACAGATCAAGACGCAGCAGATAAATCACAAGCAACAACCAACTCGCCCCCAGCACCAGTTTTTCCAGCCAGGGAAGCGCTTCTGTTTTCGGCGTCATACTGCCATTGGCGGTAAACATCGGCATTACCCGACCGCCAATCACTGTAATCATTAATATCAGCATCCAGCTGACACTGTGACTACCCCACTGCACCAGTGACATATCCTGCACCGCATTGCCCCAATGCATCACCGCATTGGCAAAGGTCATCAGCAACAACACCGGCACAAAGAAATAATTCCGTTGTTGCTTAACAGCAAACAACAGTCGCCAGAAAAACCAGGCGACCAGCGGCATAAATGCCATATCAACCAGCGCGGTAAACCACCAGGGCAAAAGATCACCGACTAACATACACAGCCTGCCAGCGAGCCATAAAAGTGTCAGCAATAACAGTGGCCGGCCATGGGTTGCCTGCTGCCCGGTCCAGTTTTGTACGGCTGTCAGTAAAAACCCTGCGACAATGGCCAGGGCAAAACCAAACAGCATTTCATGGCTGTGCCAGAAAACACTGCCGCTACCCGGCAGCAGAATAATCCCCTGCAACACCAGCCCCCAGAGCAGAATGCCCAAAGCACTGAAGGCGGCTCCCAGCAGAAACATCGGCCGGAACGCCTGGCCCCACAAAGGGTGAGCGGATACAGAGGACATATTCATAACTCTCCTTAGAGCTTTGGCTTTCAGGCTTTCAGTTCCTGCTCAATCTGCCTGTCGACTGACGATACATAGTATTCGTCAGAGAAAGCGGATTCCGGTTCTTTCAGCCACCTCAGGCAAACAAGCCAGCTGATAAAACCACCGGCAGCGATAATAAAGAAGAACTGATTCGCATCCACAAAGGTATAGATGGTCAGATAAAACACTGCCCCCACATTACCATAAGCACCCGCCATACCGGAGATCTGTCCGGTCAGACGACGCTTAATGGATGGAATAATACCGAAAGTGGCACCTTCTGCTCCCTGTACGAAAAATGAAGTAAATACCGTAATCGCAACGGCAATAACCAGCGGCCAGGAAGAATTCAACAGCCCCATTAATGCAAAGCCTATCGCAATACCCAGCATATAACTCAACATCACAAAACGACGGTTACCCAGACGGTCGGAAACCAGCCCACCCATAGGCCGGGCAACAAGATTAACGAAGGCAAAAGAAGCGGCAATTAAACCCGCAGCGGTCGGAGACAGACTCCAGGTTTTTTCAAAGAACATCGGCAGCATAGAAACAACCGCCAGTTCTGCACCAAAATTAGCGAAATAGGTGCTGTTCAGAGCAGCCACACTGTTAAACGGATATTTATCGTCTTCCGGTACACCCTTTTTCAGAATAGGTACATTTACCCGCAGAATCTGCACAATCTGATAAACCACAATGGCAGCAATAACGGCATACGCAATAGCCGCACCTGTCGCATCCAGATAACCCAGTTTCTGGATTCGCCATACCAGCACAGCCAGAATACCCACCAGAGGAATGGTCCACAAAATCAACTTAACCATGTCACCCCAGCTACTGACCTCGAGTGCAGCGGTTTTCCGCGGTTTACGATGCACGGTTCCGACCGGACCATCGGTAATAGCAAACCAGTAATAAACGCCGTAAGCCGCCATCACAAATGCACTCTGTGCAATTGCCCAGCGCCAGCCGTCATCACCGCCATACATAGTGATGGCAATAGTCGGCAAAGTCATAGCTGCTGCAGCCGAACCAAAGTTACCCCAGCCGGCATAAAAGCCTTCGGCAAAACCAATATCTTTAGGCTTGAACCACATTGCAGTCATATGAATACCAACCACAAAACTGGCACCAATAGAACTCAGCACCAGACGGCTGACCAGTAATTGGGTACGGGTTTCGCCAAAAGCAAACGCCAGCGCCGGAATGGCCATGGTTACCAGCAGTACAGAGAACACCCGCCGCGGGCCAAAACGATCCAGCGCCATGCCAACAATAATCCGTGCCGGAATGGTCAGCGCTACGTTACAGATAGCAAAAAGTTTCAGGTCTTCTGCGGTCAGCCAGTTAACGCTTTTCAGCATGCTGCTGGCCAGAGGAGCCATATTGAACCAGACGTAGAAGGTGATAAAAAACGCAATCCAGGTCAGGTGCAGTGCTTTTATTTCAGGATTTTTAAATTTAAAGACGTCTGCAACTTGCATAACGATCTCCTGTAATGATTTCTACATGCTGGGCAGAATGAGTAATGGACACTGCGCCCGTCTGGTTAAAAATGAACTGACGCTGCCAAAGGTCATATAATCGAGTTCATCCACAAAGTAGGTCAGTGAGCGGGCGATAAAGCCGCCGTCCGGTTCATGACTGTGACGGGCAATAACAAGGAGATCCGGGCGTAACTTCTCTGTCGCCGCAAGTAACATTTTCCGCGCGTCACCATCCAGAAGCAGAGTTTCAGCGCTTATTTTCTCGTTCTGACATAACGTCTGAGCCTCAGCCAGAAAGCCTTTCAGCTCATCAACTTCGTCATTAAACAGCGCTTCGTTGTTCTCGGTGATATCGCGGGGATTCTCGGCAACCGCAACCAGAATAAGCTGCGGTTTAAGCCCCCCAAACATGGTAATGGTTCGTGCCAGCGCCAGCTTCGCATTACGCGAACCATCATAAGCAATCATGATTTTCATACCATGCACTCCCGTTCATCAGCGCAGAATTCTGCGCTTCTGTGAAACACAAACCGGATCAGATCCATGGCGGTTATAACCCCCGCGACATTGCCGTCACGGGTAACAAACACGCGGTGAATATGTTTTTCAAGAATGGTATCAGCAACGACTTTGATATCGTCATCGACATCGATGGTAATAACATCGGGAGTCATGATCTCATAAACCATACATGACTTATTAATGTCTTTTACCCAGTTTTTCAGATCCTCTTCCGGCACTTTCATATCGTATTCGCGCCGGTAAAGACGACTCAGTGCAGCTTCCTTCTCATTAATATCAAGACTATTAAAGCGAAAGACATCACTGACGCTGACAACGCCAACAAGTTTATGGTCATCAGCAACAACAGGAACAGCAGAGATATCATGGCTAACGAAGAAGTCAGCAAGACGCTGTATAGTCCATCTTTCATGGGCAACAAAAACTTCACCATTGATAAGATCTCCGGCTTTTAAACTCTTATTTCTCATAAAGTCACCTGAATTAAATGTTTACAGAGGTCTTAAGGGTTGTAGATTTCTGAACTTTTTCTCAGATAGAACCACCAGTTAATAAGCAGACAAAGTGCGTAGAAAACTGCAAAGCCATACATTGCCAGCTCTGGAGTTCCGGCTTTAATCTGAGCCCCCATCACTTTAGGGGCAATAAAAGCACCATAAGCGGCAACCGCGGAGGTCCAGCCAAGAACAGGGCCTTTCATCTGCTGGTCAAAGATCACACCGATACTGCGGAATGTTGAGCCGTTACCAATACCGCTGGCTGCAAACAACACAATAAACAGCAGCATAAACACCATGAAGTAGTCATTAGGGTTGGCAGAGTTGTAGGCCTGCATCATTACATAGCCTGTTGCCACAGAAGCCACGACCATAACCGCCGAGATAATTTGCGTAACAATCGAGCCACCGACTTTATCGGAAATCCAGCCACCAACCGGGCGGATTAATGCACCAACAAAAGGCCCGATCCATGCCCAGGTAAGAGCGCTCGGAGCGTCGGGGTTTACCACACGGATCATTTCGCCATCCACACCTGCCTGCATCATCTTTCCGAAGATAACGGTAATGGACAGAGGTAAAGCAGCAGAGAAACCGATAAATGAACCGAAAGTGAGAATATAGAGAACGGTCATTGACCATGTATGTTTATTGCGGAAAATTCTGAACTGATTTTTGATGTTAGGCTGAATACTGCCGGGAATCATACGCAGAAGGATCAGAGTCAGAATGATAGTGAATGGCAGAGCCAGCCACATACCAATCATTCCCATCATGTAGATACCAACTGCTGCGGTAAAAAGAGCAATGGCATACAAGCCAATAATTTTTCCGAAGGCAGCTAAAGGATGTCCTGGTTCAGGAGTCACCACGTTCAGGTTATTCATACCAAACCAACCGGCAAAGGCCAGTGGGATTAACATTAACAGCCAGACAAAACCGGCATTCTGAATCCAGGTTTCTGAGCCCGCCTCAATACGACCAACCAGAGTTCCGCTGGCAGATTGCAGAACCATAGGATCACCAGCCAGAGGACCAAACAGACCGACAGTCATCACCAGCGGAATTAATATCTGCATAGTGGTCACACCAAAATTACCCAGTCCGGCATTCATGCCCAGACCGTAGCCCTGCTGGCTTTTCGGAAAAAAGGTACTGATATTACTCATGGAACAGGCGAAGTTGCCGCCGCCAATACCAGACAGCAATGCCATTAACTGAAACACCCAGTAAGGGGTTCCGGGCTCCATCAGCGCCATACCGGTCCCCAGCGCCGGAACCATCAGCAATGCTGTAGTCAGAAAGACGGTGTTACGGCCACCGGCAATGCGGATCATAAAGGATGCCGGAATCCTCAGCGTTGCCCCGGATAAGCCGGCAATAGCAACCAGAGAAAATAACTGCTCGGTACTGAAATCAAAACCGAGATTTTTCATCTGCGTGGTGATCATTCCCCACATCAGCCAGACGGCAAAGCCAATCAAAAGGCTGGGAATTGAAATCCACAGATTCCGGCTGGCAACCTGCTTCCCCTCCTGCTCCCAGAACGCCTTGTCCTCCACGTCCCATTTTTCAATGTAAGCTGAACCTTTAGTCGCCATGATATTCCCCTGTTAATCAGATCATGACTTCATAATCACCCTGTCTTAATAAGGCAGCAATAGGCGGAAAATCTGCAAACAAATCGCTTATTAAAAGCTCTACCCATAAGGGGATTGGGTATTTATGACACAGATCAATCAGATCCGGAGAGTTGATGCTGAAAGCTGATTATCGACAGTATTCAAGGGCATAGGGAGTACCTACTTTGGGCAATATCTACCCAAAAAAAACGCCTGCAGAGCAGGCGTAAAGGAGGAGGCTTCACCTAAAAAGAAAGGCCGCACCAGAGCCAGAATTTGTCTGTATCAGAGCCGCCGTCTGCAGCATCATAGCTTGCGTATTTAAGCCCGGAGGAAAGATTCTTCGAGAATGGGTACAGCAGCTGAACATTCAGTTCCGAACCAAGATCATCTCCTCCTTTATCGGTTGAATATTCATGATACGCAACCAAAGCCTTGATCTTATCGACAGATCCGGAGATCCGGAGATACGTATCTGAAAGACCATTATCCGGTGTATTCAGGAACTTATCCGCCCAGCCATTAAAAGCATGCTTGGTTGCCAGCGGAGTCTGGAAACCGTACTCACCATCGTCACTTCCCAGGGTTTCATTACCAAGAGTAAGGTTGACGCCCTGCAGGGTTGCTCCGGCTTCAACATGATAATAAATCGCGTCTTTATCACCGTTTTTATATGCCGATTGAGTAGCAATCTCAGCCAGATAATTGACCTTGATATCATCCAGCGATTTCTGACCAGCCAGGCTGACGCCATAGGTATCGTAATAAAGATCGGAATCGTCAATATCAACCAGATAGGCATAAGTCACCAGTTTACCGGCCGATAGTTTGTCAAAGGCAAGATTCAGTGCATGCCCGGTGATATCCCTCTCTGAAAAATTGATATCATTGACCTGATTAATATAAGCGTAGGTAACCCCAAGACCGTCTTTTTTATACTGCAGAAGCGCAGCGTCATAAGTCTGCTCATTCTGCCGCCAGCCTACGTTGCCGATAAACCGGGCGTTATCCAGAATAATACGCTGACGGCCAACAACAGCCGTTAACGCTTCTTTTGTGTAAGACAGCTGTGCCCGGTTGATTTCGGTATTGACCGGATCAGCCACAGGATCATAACCGCTGCTCTCAGGTGCATAGTCGTCAATAATGCTTCTGACATCCTCGATTTCAGCAAGAGCCTTCAGCCCACTGTAGTTATCTGTCTCATAACCAATGCGGCTTCTCAGTGTTAATGCGGTGGCCGACTTTGTCAGGTTGTCTGTGTCATTTGTTTCATAGCGAAGACGAAAATCAGCCGGAAAGTTTCCGGGAATGCCATCAAAGCTCTGAGAAAAAACCACAGGGGAAGCCAGTAATAAAGCACTGGCCAAAGAACTTAGTTTAAAGATCATCGTGCTCTCCTTTTGCAAATGAGCACTGAGTACCATTTTATCACTGCATCAATGGCGAATCTGATACAGAGAAATCGAAACCTTCTAATTGGGTTTCTTGAATAAGGGATTGAATGTACTGAGCCGTTGCTTTTGCTTTTACTTTGTCATTCAAATACTGTCGTATACGGGCCTCGACCTGCTCATAAGGCAATGGATTTCCCGCAATTTTACGTTCAATAAATACCACATGAAAACCATAACGGCTTTCAACAGGTGCAGGTAACAAGCCTTCGTTTGCAGTAAATACCTGACGTTCAAATTCCGGAACGGTTTGTCCGGTACTGATCTGCCCAAGGCTGCCACCCGTTTCTTTCGACGGACAGGCAGAGAACTGTCTGGCCAGATCAGAAAAATTTTCTCCGGCGCGTAATTTATGCACCAGTGTTTCTGCCAGCGTTTTACTGTCAACACGCTGTACTTCATCATCCGGGGCTGCAGCCAGAAGGATGTGGCGCAATTCCAGCAGCGGTGACGTGGTAAAACGCATGGGATTTTTTTCAAAATACAGACGGCACTCATCCTCCGTTGCTTCCGGAAGATAAACATCCTGATCAAATAGTTTCTCAATGAAATCGTCCTGGCCGGCCTGACTGCCACTATCAGAAACAGGCAAACCAAGAGAGCTCGCCCGCTGACGGAGGATTTCACCAATAACCAGAGATTCTGCTGCTTTCAGCATCGCCTGGCGCTTGCTTTCGGCCGGGTGATACTGCATTTCTTCCAGAATGGCCGACTCAGGAATAGTAACATCATTTACTTTAATCATTACTGACTCCGCGTGGCCCGTATTCGTTGTTTTAACAGCGAATACGGGCCTTATCTCATGTATTAACGGGCAAAACGCTTACGTACAATCTGGTGCTGACGGGTGACATATTGCACCGGTGCGCTGAGCATGTGCACCAGACGGCTGAACGGAAAGACAACAAACAGTGTCATCCCCAGCATAATATGCATTTTGAAAATCCAGTGTACGCTGGAAATATTTTCCACAGCGTCAACCAGATCCAGTGTCATAATATTTTGTGCCCACATCATCAGCTTCATCATTTCATGACCGTCAAGATGACCCGCAGAAACACCGATCGAAATCAGCCCAAGAATCAGCTGTGCATACAGTAAGAACAGAATAACAATATCCATTTTTTTACTGGTCGCACGGATACGGGGATTGAACAACCGGCGCTGAATCAGAATGGTAAGACCGATAAAGCAGATCAGACCAAAAAGGCCGCCAGCCCCCATTGCCACAAGCTGCTTCATTGGCGCGGTCACACCAATAGCATGCCAGATTTCAACCGGTGTCAGCAGACCAAATAAATGGCCAAAGAAAATGCCTAATACACCTACGTGAAACAGAATACTGCCCATGCGCAGTTTTTCTTTTTCCAGCAATTGACTGGAGCTGGCTTTCCAGGAGTATTGCTCCCGGTCATAGCGGATCCAGCTGCCGATAAACAGAATTGCCATTGCGACATATGGATAAACACCGAATGCCAATGTATTGAAATAGCTCATAGTTGACTCCTTTACACCTGGCCCGCTGAAGATGTTTTTAGCAGTTCGGTATTCAGCGGAATATACTGATCCCGCCGCTGCCCCTCTGCCGGACGATTGTTACTGCTGCAGGAGGATTCTGCGTTATCCATAAAGTTGACCATTTCCTCTTCCCAGACTTTATCCAGCGCCTTAGGCGTATTGTCCGGAACTTCCCCGGCAATCTGGCCACGCAGATCATTGAGATCCAGTGCCACTTCACTGAGACCAACCAGAGCATGGAATAAAGAAGCGTAATCAGATTCCCGCTGCTCCAGACGACAGGCCAGCAATGCCAGAATATGGGAAACTTCCTGCAAGCCCAGGCGGGCATTGTCATTGCCCTGGGTGCTGAGAAAATCAAGGTACAAAGGAATGTAATCCGGAAGCTCTTTTGTACTGATTTCCAGACCGGCTTCTTTGTATTGGTTCTGCAAATCCACCATGGCCTGACCACGATCACGGGATTCACCATGCACGTGTTCAAACAACAATAAGGACAGTGAACGACCACGCTCAAACAGGCCGTCATACTCTTCCTGCCAGTCAACGATGTCACCGCGACAACGGTTTTCAATAAAAGCCGATAATGACTCAGCATGTTCCGCCGGCAGTTCGGAGCTGGCCACCACGGCCAGCAACGCATTCTTTTCCGCAATCAGTTCTGCGGTCGGATAATCAATCAGTAATGAAATCAGGCGAAGTATTTTCATGTTTATTCCTCTACCACAACCGGGATAACCTGACGCACACCGGCAGATTGAGATCCGAACAGGTTCACACTGTTGTTGCCATCACCACAGCCATTACCGAAGCTGAAACCGCAACTGCTTTTCAGGTCATAAGCGTTTTCGGCATAGGTGGTATGGCTGCTCGGGATAACGAAGCGGTCTTCGTAATTAGCCAGCGCCATATAGCGGTACATTTCTTCCACCTGAACGGCGGTCAGCCCTACCTGTTGCAGCACATCCAGATCTTCCACACCGTCCACCTGCTGTGAACGCTTGAAAGCACGCATAGCGATCATGCGCTCCAGTGCCCGCTCAACCGGTTTTTCATCACCGGCAGTCAATAAATTAGCCAGATAGCGTAGTGGAATACGCAGTGATTTCAGATCCGGAATCACACCATTCATACCGACATGACCTGCCTGGGCAGCGGTCTGAATCGGAGACAGTGGCGGTACATACCAAACCATTGGCAGAGTGCGGTATTCCGGATGCAGTGGCAGAGCCACTTTCCAGTCCATTGCCATTTTATAAACCGGAGAGCGCTGGGCCGCCTTAATCCAGTTGTCACTGATGCCTTCTTTACGAGCGGCTTCAATAACTTGCGGATCTTCCGGATCAAGAAACAGATCAATCTGTGACTGATACAGATCTTTTTCATTTGGTGTCATGGCTGCCGCTTCGATTTTGTCAGCGTCGTACAGCAATACACCAAGATAACGGATACGGCCTACACAGGTTTCCGAGCAGACGGTCGGCTGACCGGCTTCAATACGCGGGAAGCAGAAAATACACTTCTCGGACTTACCGGATTTCCAGTTGTAATAAATCTTTTTATACGGGCAGGCCGATACACACATGCGCCAGCCGCGGCATTTTTCCTGGTCGATCAGAACGATACCGTCTTCTTCACGCTTGTAGATGGCACCCGATGGACAGGCCGCAACACAGGCCGGATTCAGGCAGTGTTCACACAGACGTGGCAGATACATCATGAACGTTTTTTCAAACTGTCCGTAAATATCTTTCTGCACGACATCATCAAAGTTTTTATCCGCTTTACGCTTTTCGAATTCGGTACCGAGAATTTCTTCCCAGTTCGGACCCCATTCGATTTTCTCCATACGCTGACCGGTAATCAGCGAGCGTGGACGGGCCACAGGCTGATGCTTTTTATCCGGCGCGTTATGCAGATACTGGTAATCAAAATCGAACGGCTCGTAGTAGTCGTCAATTTCCGGCAGATCCGGGTTGGCGAAAATATTCGCCAGAACCCGCAATTTGCCGCCAATTTTCAACTGCAGCTTGCCGTTAGCGTCACGCTTCCAGCCGCCATTCCATTTTTCCTGATTTTCCCATTCTTTCGGAAAACCAATACCAGGCTTGGTTTCTACGTTATTAAACCAGGCGTATTCGACCCCTTCGCGGGAGGTCCAGACGTTTTTGCAGGTGATGGAGCAAGTGTGACAACCAATACACTTATCCAGATTCAGCACCATGCCGATTTGAGCTCTGACTTTCATATAATTACCTCACTCCACCCTTATTTGGTGTCCAGCCAATCGACTTTATTCATCTTGCGCACGATGACGAATTCGTCACGATTGCAGCCGACCGTACCGTAATAGTTGAAGCCATAGGCCTGCTGAGCATAACCACCGATCATATGGGTTGGTTTCATCACCGCACGGGTAACCGAATTGTGAATACCACCACGGGTGCCTGTTGTTTCTGCTCCCGGTACGTTTACGATCCGTTCCTGTGCGTGGTACATCATGCTCATGCCTTCAGGCACTCGCTGAGAAACAACCGCACGACAGGCAATGGCACCGTTAACGTTGAAGACTTCGATCCAGTCGTTATCTTCAATACCGGCTTCTTTGGCATCGACTTCACTCATCCAGACAATCGGACCGCCGCGTGACAGTGTCAGCATCAGCAGGTTGTCAGAGTAGGTGCTGTGAATACCCCATTTCTGGTGTGGCGTAATCCAGTTCAGAACGATTTCTTTATTACCGTTTGGCTTTTTGTTCAGAACAGGCTCAACGGTTTTCAGATTAATCGGTGGCTTGTAAGCACACAGCTGCTCACCAAAATCGCGCATCCATTCATGATCCTGATAGTACTGCTGACGGCCGGTAACGGTACGCCATGGAATCAGTTCGTGAACGTTGGTATAGCCAGCGTTATAGGACACATGCTCGTCTTCCAGACCAGACCAGGTTGGTGACGAAATAATTTTACGTGGCTGGGCAACAATATCGCGCCAGCGGATTTTCTCTTCTTCTTTCGGTATCGCCAGGTGGGTGTGATCGAGGCCGGTAAATTCACTCAGAGCTTCCCAGGCTTTAACAGCCACATGGCCGTTGGTTTCCGGAGCCAGGGTAAGAATCATTTCACAGGCATCAATCGCGGTATCCAGTTTGGCCATACCTTTATTAATCCCTTCATCGGTATGGGTGTAGTTCAGCTGCCGCAGCAGTTTCACTTCATCCTTGGTATCCCAGCTGATGCCTTTACCGCCATTACCGATATTTTCCAGCAGCGGACCGATCGAGGTGAAACGGGCATAAGTATTCGGATAATCACGCTCAACCACATTCAGGTGTGGCATTGTTTTACCCGGTACCGGTTCGCACTCGCCTTTCCACCAGGCTTTTACACCATAAGGCTGCGCCAGTTCTGCCGGTGTATCGTGATGCATCGGAATAGTGACCAGATCTTTTTCCACACCCAGATGGCCAACACAGACGCGGGAGAATTCTTTGGCGATGCCTTTAAAAATTTCCCAGTCAGAGCGTGCTTCCCAAACCGGATCAATGGCGGCACTGAGCGGATGAATAAACGGATGCATATCCGAGGTATTCATATCGTCTTTTTCGTACCAGGTGGCCGTCGGCAGAACGATATCGGAATACAGACAGGTGGTGGACATACGGAAGTCCAGTGTTACCCACAGATCCACCTTGCCTTCTGCACCCTGATCAACCCATTCAACATCTTCCGGTTTCTGACCGCCAAACTCGCCCAGATCCTTACCCAGCAGACCATGCTTGGTACCCAGGAAATGTTTGAGCATATATTCGTGGCCCTTACCGGAAGAACCCAGCAGGTTAGAACGCCAGATAAACATATTGCGCGGGAAGTTCTGCGGATTATCCGGCTGCTCACAGGCGAATTTAAGATCGCCTTTCTTCAGCTGATCAACCACATAATCCTGCACTTCCTGGCCAGCCGCTTTGGCTTTCTCCGCCAGGTGCAGAGGGTTGGTTCCCAGCTGTGGCGCAGAAGGCAACCAGCCCATACGTTCAGCGCGGGAGTTGAAGTCGATAATGCTGCCGGTCCAGCGCTCTTTTGGCGCCAGCGGTGAAATCACTTCGCTCATATTGAGCTTTTCATAGCGCCACTGACTGGAGTGGTTATAGAAGAACGAAGTACCGTTCATATGGCGTGGCGGACGCTGCCAGTCCAGTGCAAAGGCCAGCGGAGTCCAGCCGGTTTGCGGACGCAGTTTTTCCTGCCCCACATAGTGCGCCCAGCCACCACCGGTCTGACCAACACAGCCACACATCATCAGCATATTAATGAGACCGCGATAGCTCATATCCATGTGATACCAGTGGTTCAGTGCAGCACCAACGATAACCATGGAACGGCCACGGGTTTTATCGGCGTTATCGGCAAACTCACGGGCAACGCGGATCACATCGGCACGGTTAACACCGGTAATGGCTTCCTGCCAGGCAGGTGTATAAGGCACGTCATCATCATAACTGCTGGCACGGTTGCTATCGCCGATGCCGTTATCCACACCGTAATGCGCCAGCATCAGATCAAATACAGTTGCTACCTTAGCGGTTGTACCATCGGCCAGTTCAATCGATTTAACCGGTACTTTACGCAGCTGAATTTCATTGTGCTCAGTGTGCTGGAAATACTGATATTCGTGCGGTGCACCACCAAAATATGGGAAAGCAACATCAGCAATACCGTCGTTCTGATCTTTCAGTGATAAAACCAGATCAACATCACCACTGCGGTCTTTCTGCTCCAGGTTCCACTTACCTTTTTCGCCCCAGCGATAGCCAATAGAACCGTTCGGACTGGTCATACTGCCGTTGCTGTTAAGGGCAATGGTTTTCCAGTCAGGGTTATTATCTTCACCCAGATTGTTTACCAGATCGGCTGCCCGCAGGAAGCGTCCACCGGTCAGATGGCCATTGCTTTCTTCCAGCATGACCAGCATCGGCATATCGGTGTAGCGTTTGCTGTAGTCGGTAAAATAAGTGCTTGGCTTATCAACGTGGAATTCTTTCAGGATGACATGACCGAAAGCCATAGCCAGTGCCGAGTCGGTACCCTGACGCGGAGCCAGCCAGGTGTCGCCGAATTTAGAAGCTTCAGAATAATCCGAAGTAATAATGCAGGTTTTAGTACCCTTATAACGAACCTCAGTCAGGAAGTGCGCATCAGGCGTACGGGTCTGAGGAACATTCGAACCCCAGGCAATAATATAATTGGAGTTATACCAGTCGGCCGATTCCGGCACGTCGGTCTGCTCACCCCATATTTGCGGAGAGGCTGGCGGTAAGTCGCAGTACCAGTCATAGAAACTCAGGCAGTTACCACCGATCAGCGACAGGTAACGGGCACCGGCAGCATAGGAAACCATCGACATTGCCGGAATCGGCGAGAAACCGGAAACACGATCAGGGCCGTAAGTTTTGGTGGTATAAACGTTGGATGCCGCAATCAGCTCATTGACTTCATCCCAGCTGGCACGGACAAATCCACCCAGACCGCGACGCTCTTTGTAGCTTTTTGCTTTTACCGGATCAGAAACAATAGATTCCCAGGCTTTTACCGGATCACTGTGCTGCGCTTTGGCTTCACGCCAAAGTTTCATCAGCTGACCACGGACTTTCGGATACTTCAGGCGGTTAGCACTGTAGATATACCAGGAATAACTGGCGCCACGCGGACAACCACGGGGCTCATGGTTAGGTAAATCCGGACGGGTGCGCGGGTAGTCGGTTTGCTGGGTTTCCCAGGTAACCAGACCATCTTTAACGTAGATTTTCCAGCTGCATGAACCTGTGCAGTTCACACCATGGGTAGAACGCACGACTTTGTCATGCTGCCAACGCTGACGATAACCTTTTTCCCAACTGCGATCCTGATCCGTTGTGGCACCATGGCCATTGGCGAAAGACTCTTTACGAGTTCTGAAAAACCGAAGTTTCTCCAGTAGGTGACTCATAGCTAACTCCTGATGTGTCCCGAAAGACCGGCTATAAACATACGGAGATATACTACTCAGATTGCACCAATTAACGATGGGGCCGGGCCGGCGTCACGGGCCGGAAAACGTCGTCCTGCGCACAAAAATACTCACAAAGTGGTAAATGAACTATTTTTCAAACCATTGATTTTAAAGGGTTTTATTTTTTACCCCTAAAAAATACTGCGCTGAATCAATCCCGCGAGAGCAAGGGGAGTAGCTAAAAGTAATCCTATCTAATAATAAGCATTCGCATATAGTTCGGTAATAACAGCCATATCCCTGAGTACATACTGCAGGTAAGATAACCTTTCAGTCGTATTTACCGTTTTCAAACTATGAAACAGACATCGGTTATTACCCGGATCAATCTCGCAATGAGCGCCATTATTCTGATGGCGATATCAACAATTCTGGTTTCTTACTGGCTCTCAGATCAGACCGTTAATGATGCTTATGCTATTAACAGTGCAGGCTCTTTACGGTTGCACAGCTATCGGCTGCTGATAGATCCCGAAGCGGTGAATGACAATAAAGAAATCATCCGCAGTATTTTCAATAACCCAATAATGAAAAATGTCGTCAGAAATGCCGAATCAACAGAGTTTTTTAACGAACTCGGTGAGCGGGGAATATTACTGGCCGATAAAGTCAGTGATTCAGAAACAGAAGCTGAAGAAAAATTAAATCTTGTTAATGCCTTTGTTGATGACCTGAACCGCCTGGTATTGATTATTCAGCATAACGCCGAAGGAAAAATACGGACGTTAAGAACTTTTCAGATTATTGCGTTTTTTATTACCGTGATTCTGTCTGCCATTGTTATCTACTGGATACATCTGCGCTTTACCGTACCGCTGAGTGAGCTGACCAATACCGCCCGCCAGATCAGCCGTGGTGATTTTTCCTGCAATATATCACCACCGGAAGGTACCGATGAGCTGAGTGTGCTTTCCCGTTCTTTTGAACATATGTGCAAAGCCATTTCTTATATGTATGAATCGCTGGAGAAACAGGTTGAAGAGAAAACAGCTGAGCTGCAGAACAGCAATAAAACGCTCAGCTTTCTCTACAATCTGGCCAGACGAACCAGTACCCATGAAATCAGGAAAGAAGATTTTAATAACATCCTGAAAGAGCTTTCCGTAGTAACAGGTATCGACAATATTGAACTCTGCCTGCTGACAGAAAGCGGGGATATTCCATATCTGCAGATTAATGGCAGTAAAGAGCTGGATGATGACTGCCGCTCACGCAATTGCCGAGACTGCCTGACGCAAACTACCGACAATACATCCCAGATTAATTTCCCGATCTCAAGAGAAAACAGAGACTATGGTGTTCTGACCCTAAACAGTCATCCGGAGTCGCTGCTGCGCTGGCAGCGTGATCTGTTTACCTCCGTTGCCAACCTTTTTGCTATTGCAATGAGCCTGCAGAGTGAAGAGGAAAACATCCGCAGGATTACGTTGATGAAAGAACGTAACGTTATCGCCCGTGAACTGCACGACTCACTGGCTCAGGCTCTGTCTTATCTGAAAATTCAGGTAACCCGTCTTAACCGGGCAATAGGCAATTCAGATTTCGAAATGATGATGGATGTATCCACCGAACTTAAGCAAGGCTTAGATTCTGCTTACCGACAATTGCGCGAGTTATTGACAACTTTCCGCCTTAAAGTCGACGGTAAAGGATTACTTGATGCGCTGCAGAAAACCGTAGATCAGTTCCACGAGCAATCCAATATGGAAATATCCCTGAACTACGATATTTTTAATATCCCCTTATCACCTCAGGAAGAAATTCATTTATTACAGATAATCCGCGAAGCCAGCCAGAATGCCATCCACCACTCTCATGGCAAAAACATACACATCAGTCTTTGCAGTAATGACCAGCAAGAAGTAACACTGGAAATCGAAGACGATGGCATCGGTATCAATACTGATCCGGAAAAGCGTAACCACTATGGCATGGCGATTATTCAGGAGCGGGCTTATCAGCTTTCCGGCAATGCGGAAATTAAACGACGTAACGAAGGGGGAACCGGCGTCTATTTCAGCTTTACTCCCGAGTCTGTTCGGAAGTCCGTACCTGAGTCTGAAACCTGAGACTACCTATACCACACCCGGCGCCGAAGGCCATGTACTGGATTTTTTGAGTCGAGAAGCTGAACACTGCGCAATTTACTCAGTATGCAGTGGCCAGAGAATGACTCATCAAGCCCTATCGGCCGGATCTATTTCTCACACAGGTTGGCACCATAAAATGAGTTTTTGAGTATGGGTTCGCGAAAGCAGCCCGAGTGTAGTGGTTCAATAAATCCGGACACCCGCTAAAGGCGTTACGCCCGGATGCTTAACGTTCAGAATGATTTCAGACCAGCGGATCAGTAAGCCGGTCTAACCATTGAGTGCCATGGATGGGATTCATATCCCGGGCAAAAGCTGCCCTGTTGGGTTGGTTTTCCACCAGATGTTTGATGATGTACTGACGGGTTGGCTCTGCTGATACGTCAGCTATTTCAATCCCCAGAAGTTCAGCGGAAGCCATGTCCTCATCCCAGTCGCAACGTTCCATGTGCCCATCCTCGTAAAGACAGCTGAGAACTGAGGGGATTTTGGCGTAATTCTGCAGAATGTAGCCGATGTCTGCAGCGTCCTTCTTTCTTAGCTCGCGGTCCCGTTCGGTCCATGCGACCATTTTAAGAATGATCATGGCGACGGGGTTCGCGACCTTAACCAGGCACTCAGGGGCCTGCGTGATCTTTACTTGCCATGCCTTGAGCAGTGCTTCCGGAAAGCCCAGTGTCGACATTTTAAACTCGCCATCCGGTGGCCAGCTGATGTCGTGATGCGCATCGACCACGTTGCCGAAAGGCAGAATGTCCAATTCCCAGGGCAAGCTGTCTGAATCGACGAAGCCCAGCCGATATGTCAGCTTCTGATCCACGGAAAGCCCCTGGGCAGACAGTGCTTCTTTTAATGTATTGAATTCCTGCCATGAGGCCACCTGGATCGCAAAGTCCACATCCCGGGTTCCGCGCTCAATATGTGCGCCGAATCCATGGTGCATAACCAGGTCCCGTGCCATGGCTCCGACAATCAGGTAATCAATGCCCAGACCTTTGGCACAGATATCGACCTTCCGATACATCTCGACCAGACCGTGTGGCAGCTTACCGGTTACATCAATCAAGGTATTCATTCATTACCCTTCTGGCTGCATCCACATTTCTGGGGTCGCTCGTCGACAACAAATCGCTGACGACTATCAGTTCAGGCGCAATATGCATTGCGCTATCCACTTTCCAGAAGGGTCGGTAGATATCAATGATGAATTCTGGTTTTTCATCGGTTTTCAATTGCCGTAAACGACCGGCTTTCATAAGGGCAGGCAACTGAGCGTCTTCAGCGTAGAGGATGCCGTCTTTGGGGTTCAGGTATCCGGTGAGTTTGAGTGCAGCAATCTCGCCGCTGATCTGATAATCCACATCCGTCGGCAATGCCTGCCACCAATCCGGGGTCTGAGCCGTGAAGCGGCCGATATGAGCCTTATCCCGAATGCTATAGGGGTAGAGTTCTGTCCAACGGTTAGCCAGTTGGCTGGTGTTGATCAGTTCCTGCTGATTCCCGCTGCCCACCAGATACTCGTGGGCAGTCAGATCTTTGATGATGGCACTGACCGATCCCAACGATACTCCAGCCCGTTCAGCAATGGTTCGTATCGAAGCTCTTGCCAGCTCATGGTCGGCCAGCAACGCAAAAACAACTTTCAAACCAGCCGGCTGAAAAGCCTTTCCGGTTTTGATCTCGGCCGGCAGCTGTTTTCTGTTCGATGCAGCGGTCGCGCGCTTCTTTCCAATCACAACGATGTGCAGGCCGTGCTGATGAATAAAGGCATTGCCCGAAGCATCCAGATACTGGATACCCGCTTCCCTCAACTTCTTCGCCTTTGCAGGTGATATGTGATCCATAAAGACAACCCGATGCGCACCATCCTGGCTGAGTAGCTCACCAAACTCCGCCTTGTCAGCTTCCTGAACCAGAGAGAACAGCGGTATGGCTGGTGCTGTTCCGATACTGATACCCAAGCCGTTATTGGACAACGGACTGTTAAGCCCAACGATCTCTACCGGGAGCTGAACGGCTGTGGCCAATGAATGAATGCCATCATTGAGTGAATCTGAGTGGGGCATTGCCAGCTCCAAATGTTCAATAAAAATGAACGTTCAATAATATTGAACATACTGCAGCACTGATTAGGTTGCAAGTCGCATGTCTTTCTGAGTGCTCCGATCCACCGTTTTTCTTCTGCATTCACTTGATAAGAGCTCCAAATCCCGCTCCTGGCACGAACTTCTCCGACCATAAAAACGGTTTTGTCCCTGTCCCGCTATAGAGACTGCACAAGTCAAAAAAAGCGGGATATCTATGGGCCAAATCGTACGCGAAATTCTAAATCCTCCATTGGGAGAAACTGGATTACACCAGGTAAGGGAGAACCTTGGGCGGCTGGCCAATGAGACTCGGTGGCAGATTCCACCGGTTGTGAAGGCTCTGCTCGCTGAGCTGGATCACATGGCCTCGGAGGAGAAGCGTGGAGCAGACTGGAGTGTTAAATACGCAGTACTGGCAGGTGGCCGCCTCCACGGAACCTTGGTTGACCACCCGGTCTGGGCTGCGCTTTATGCTGATAATCGTCATAGTAGCTTAGTGCGCCAACTCCAGTCCCTATTGCTAGAGAGTTTGGCGGATTCTGATGCGATTCTACTGCCGCATGATGTCGCTGCTGCCGGCCTCTTGATTCGGGTTTTGTCCCAGAGCGATGGCGAAGATGATCAATATTACGACGACCTGCTGTCAGCGGTTGGGGTGTGCAGAGCAACGGCAAGCCAGAGGGCAAATGCCAGTCGATTCATCCGAGCGGCGTTAGGTCAGCGGGTGACGAGACGCGAGCGCGGATCGGTTAGTGACGTGACTCGCGTTAGTGACGGTCGTACGGGGACACGCCATGATCAGTATGGTGAGGTGCACGTGCTGGTGCCAGCCGATCCTGACGACCCGGCTGAACTACCAGAGGTTGGCGAGTTCGTTGCTCATAAGAAATTTACGTCTGGTGAGGCTAGGGGCGTGTCCCAGACAGGTATTGATCCTCGCGAGGATCATCCTGGTGATCAGGTGCTGCTACTAATTGAGGCGGTTCGGGCGTCGTCGATTGAGCAAAAAATCGCCCGACGGCAGAGTCGGACGGCGCGAGATATTCTGGCGAGAGCCAATTCGGCGCTCCCAGTCACCTACCAGCAACTAACCGATACGGAGCTGCATGCGCTGGCCAACTACATTGGCGACAGAAATTATGGAAGCGGAACAGATAAACAGTGTGTGCAAATGGCGCTGTCGATCATGCTGTATACCAGTAGTTCGCTGGATGACGTCTTAAATATGGCGGAAGATACTGAGGGATCAGGACTGAAATTTGACTCGATTAAAAACCAATTTCGAATACCCAGAATCACTCCGAATTATGCTACCAAGGATGTAGGTGTTGAAAATTCGATAACCTCGTCTCCTATATCAAACGATGACTACGTGAGAATTCCAAATCTATATATCAGACCTGGGTCGATAGAGGTTGAATCGCCCCTAGTTTCCTAGACACTCTTTAAAGTTACAATGTATTTAAAGAGGAGGCCGAGATGGCTGGTGAACGATATAACGAAGAATTCAAGATCGCAGCAGTAAAGCAAGTGACCGAACATGGTTACTCCATTGCTGATGTTGCTCAGCGTTTAGGCATTACAACTAAGAGCTTGTACAACTGGCGTGATCGTTACGGCGAGAATGCGCAAGCCTACCACGAGAAGCAATCCAGTCATGAAGAGCTGCGTAAGCTTAAAGCAGAGCTAAAACGTGTCACAGAGGAGCGTGACATATTAAAGGAGGCCGCCGTGTTCTTTGCTGCCGAGTCAAAGAAAAATACACGTTCATAAAATCTCGAACAGATCGCTACTCCGTTCGTACCCTGTGTCGAACACTTGAAGTTCATCCCAGTGGGTTTTATGCCTGGTTAGCGAACCCCGAAAGTACACGGCAGAAAGTTGATGAGTATCTACTCGGGTTTATTAAGCAATTCTGGCTTGAGAGTGGTTGCGTTTATGGCTATCGAAAAATCCATAAAGATCTAAAGCATGCAGGAGAACACTGTGGAAAAAATCGTGTTCATCGACTGATGCAGCAGGCACAAATACAGGCAGAGCGGGGCTACAACCGAAAAACACGCTATGACAGCGGCGAGTTATCCACCGTTGCCCCTAACCTACTGAATCGTGAATTTGATGTATCCAAACCGAATACCGTATGGGTCACCGATATTACCTACATTCGTACCGATGAGGGCTGGCTGTTTCTAGCGGTAATCATTGATTTATTCTCACGGCAGGTCGTTGGCTGGTCGATGAGTGAACGTATTAATACCGATTTGGTACTGAATGCAATCACGATGGCGTGCTGGCGAAGGAAGCCAAAAGGTGAAGTGATCGTGCATTCCGATCAAGGTTGCCAATACACAAGTTACGACTGGCAAAGCATGTTAAAAGCCAATAACTTAACCGTCAGTATGAGCCGTAGAGGGAACTGTCATGATAATGCCTGTGCGGAAAGCTTCTTTGCCTTGCTAAAGCGAGAACGTATTCGCCGTAAAATTTATCGCACAAGAGAAGAAGGAAAAGCGGATATATTTAATTATATTGAGCTGTTTTATAATTCCACACGTCGTCATGGTAATAATAATGACTTGTCGCCAAGGGACTATGAAAAGAATTATTTTTTGAAGCAAATGGGTGTCTAGGAAACTAGGGGCGATTCATGCCACGAAAAAACGCATGGTCCCCAAATGGTCTCAATTTGGTCTCAACTGAGATTGTGTAAGCGGTTACTTACTTGGCAGGCCTTGCAATGATGGCCCGCCCGGCAGAATTCGAATCTGCGACCTCTGCCTCCGGAGGGCGGATCGATTTTCGACCTTAAACTACATTGTATTGATTTATAAGCACTTTTTTGGTGTTTTATCACCGTCCACGGGGTAACTTAAAGTAAGCTTACACAATACTAGGTCACAAAAGTTGGATCGAATTTTCAGATTTTTTGACTTCTGCCGCCAGTTACGATCATTTGGGCGCCAGATAAGCATAGTCAATTAACAGTATAGTAATTGAGCAGCAAAGCCGGAGCAATCAAAGTAGCGACTGTTCTAACCCTAATTGAGGGTGTTCAATCATAATGAACGTTCGCTGTTAGTGGTTATTCGGCTTCGTCCCCTTCAATTATGAATGTAAGTAATCGCTCACATTTGCTAGGTAGTAAAGTGAGTGGCCAGTATACATATCCACGCATAGCTACCTTCTGGGTGACATATTTGGCAAGATGGCAGTGGAAAAAAGGAGTGTAGAAACCATGAGCGAATTGATTCTATATCGGTCAGAGGATGGCCAGACTCGCTTGCATCTTCGTGTGGATGAAGGTTCGGTCTGGCTGAGCCAGCTTGAGATTGCTGAATTGTTTCAGACCACCAAACAGAATGTGTCCCTGCATGCAAAGAACATCTTTGAGGATGGTGAATTGTTGGAGGGAGCAACTGTCAAGGAATCCTTGACAGTTCAAACTGAAGGGCAGCGTCAGGTAAAACGTAAGCTGATTCAGTACAATCTGGATCTGATTCTGGCGATTGGCTATCGCGTGCGCTCGTACCGTGGCGTGCAGTTCCGCCAGTGGGCAAGCACTCATCTCAAGGAGTTCTTGCTCAAGGGCTTTGTGATGGATGACGAGCGTCTGAAGAACCCCGGTGAGTGGGACTACTTCGATGAGCTGCTCGAACGCATCCGTGATATACGTGCTTCGGAGAAACGCTTTTATCAGAAGGTCAGAGACCTGTTTGCACTGAGCGCCGACTATCAGGCCAACGACCAAGCTTCCCACCTCTTCTTTGCTGAAGTGCAGAACAAGCTGATCTACGCCGTTAGCGGCCACACCGCCGCCGAGTTGGTGGTCGACCGTGCTAATTCGTCAGAGCCGAATATGGCACTGACGAGCTGGAAAGGGGCAAGGGTTCGTAAGCAGGATGTGATCATCGCGAAGAATTACCTCAGCACGGACGAGATTGATACCTTGAATCGCCTTGTGGTGATTTTCCTCGAACAGGCCGAACTCAGGGTGAAACAGCGGCAGGATCTGACACTGAATTTTTGGCGCAACAACCTGGCTAAGATGCTTGATTTTAATGATCAGCCAATTCTTGGCGGCGCAGGCAAGGTTAGTCGTGAGCAGATGGAAGTATTGGTACATAAACGCTATGAAGAGTTTGATAGTCGGCGAAAACAGCAAGAGCGATTAGACGCCGATGCCGATGATTTGAAAGAGATCGAGCAATTGGCGCAGAGCCTGAAACAATCCGGAAAAAACGGAGGAAGTTCATGAGACTGAGTCATGTTGCGCGGTTATAAGTTTTCTATGAGTATTAGCGCTCGGTAATAGGTTCTTTCAGCGCTTACAGTGTTCGTATTGTTTTATTGAACACACCTATCATTAAACTTGCATCTGAATAAAATGAAACTATAATTTCATATAATATATTTTTTTGAAGATATAGTGTCATGCAAGCCAAGCAAAAACGTCAGGCTCTTGTCTTTCCCACGGAGCAAAAGATTCTGCAGCAGCTGGGGGAGAACATCCGCCTTGCGATGAAAAGACGCAAAATCACCCAAACAATGATTGCCGAGCGAACAGGATTATCCAAGCCGACGCTTAGGAACATTGAACGTGGTGAATCTACCGTGTCGATTGGGCATTATCTGCGTGTGCTTGCGGTGCTGGGATTGGCGGAGGATTTATCGCGTGTCGCGTTGGATGATGAGATGGGGCGGAAATTACAAGATGTTGAACTATTGAAATCCAATATTAGGGCTACAGAACCAAGCCCAAGAGCTCAAAAGGCAGTCAAACTTGGATCTAAAGGGGCTAATGATAAGCTCACACCTAAGGTAAATACGTCACGACCAAAATCCGCGTCAAATAATTCGCCCAACATAAAATCCCTTATGGCCCTAGCCAAGTCGCGATCAAACAATAAAGCCTAGCCGGTAATCGTAGCAATAATCTCTAAAGGAGGTGCCAAGTGAGTCGCGATATGTTTGTCTTTGCTGATTGGCTAGAAAATGGCCCTGCTTTGGTGGGCACGTTAACGGCAGGCCTAGTCCGAGGCAAAGAGCATTTCAGCTTCGAATACTCCGACGAATGGCTTCAACGAGGCGACTCGACGTATTTAAAAATTGATCCTGAATTGAATCTATTTAAAGGCACTCAGCACAAAAACGACGATCATAATTTCCGGACGTTTCTAGATTCCTGTCCTGATCGCTGGGGTAAAATACTGATGCAGCGACGAGAAGCAGTGATCGCCCGTGAAGAGGGGCGCCCAGCAACCACTTTATTAGACAGTGATTATCTTTTGGGAGTATCTGACGAACATCGTATGGGAGGCTTGCGCTTCACAACAGATCTAAATGGCCCGTTTCTCGATAACGATCAACGCTTTTCAACGCCTCATATAACATCATTGCGAGAGCTGGAGCATGCGGCACGCGAGGTCGAACATAACCTTGATTATGATGATCCAGAAAGCAAAAAATGGCTCTTCATGCTGATGTCTCCGGGCTCCTCATTAGGCGGAGCCCGCCCCAAAGCCTCAGTATTGGACGAGGAAAATAACCTCTGGATTGCCAAATTTCCTAGCCAGCATGATGATCATGATATTGGAGCTTGGGAATATCTGACTTACCAATTAGCCTTAGACGCGGGAATTGAAATGTCAGAATGCCGAGTTGAGCGCTACAACTCGAACCATCATACGTTTCTCACCAAACGTTTTGATCGAAATGGCGATAAGCGCATTCATTTTTCCTCGGCCATGACCCCGCTTGAATATTACGATGGTGATACGGGAGCCAGTTACTTAGAGCTTGCCGAGTTTTTAACGAACCACGGCAGCGAAACTAAAATCGACCTAGCGCAATTATGGCGACGAATCGTCTTTAATATTGCGGTATCTAACGTTGATGATCATCTACGCAATCATGGATTTTTATTTGACGGCAACGGCTGGCGCTTATCACCTGCGTACGACATAAATCCAACGAGAGTGGCTGCGGGTTTGCATCTGAATATAGACGATAAAGACAACAGCTTGAGTTATGAACTGGCCTTCGAGGTCATCGATTTTTTCCAGCTTTCCATGGAAGACGCCCAAGAGATCTTCATTGAGGTCTTAGCATCGGTAGGTAGTTGGCAAGCGATTGCTAAGGATTTGGGCATTTCAAGAACTGAGCAAGAAATGATGAAATCTGCTTTCAGAACAGATTGATAATGAAACTATATTTTCATAAAATTTCAGTAATGCAATTTATAATTTTATTAAAAACTAAGTCCCACTAACTATCTAGATAATATTTATCCAATATGAGAAACGACTTTCAGAGCGAAGGCTTGGTCGTTCTCATTCATCCCCGCTTCTTTAACAATCGCCGGCCATTCCTTAATAGCTCCACAGACGTTCTCAATCACAGCGTTAGCGAACGCTTCCCGGCCATGAGTGCGTCCGTCAATGAGGGCAGGTAGTGACTTCTCAGGCAGGACAGCTGGTGCTCAGTTGCCATATCCTCGTTGGGGACAACATCGTACACAGGTGAAAGTCTCCACCCCAGTCCGTCACTGATGAACGAAAAGTTCCTCAAATGATCATCAGTATTACGGACTGCCATGTTAATTATCACCTGTCCGAACAGTGTTCGGAGATCGGCTTTCGGGGGGTCGCTGTAAAGTCGGATCATCTTTACCAGATCTTCGTAACTGGCTGTTAAAGAGTCATCTTGATCGTGTTCGTTTTTAAGAAGCGAGTTGAATGTGAGCAGGTGGTATCGGCCTCCAGTAGCGCTAACATCGAATCGCTCTACCTTGAGGCCCATGCGACCGCTAGGCAGGGTTATGAATTCAGCACGAGGTACCGGCAAGCCCGCCCGGCGACAAAGCTCAAGGCAAGCCCATTCCATCGGGGCGTAATTGAAGCGGTCGGTGGATCGGTTGAACTTCACCAGCCAATTTATCTTACCGTTGTCAGTGCTTTCAGGTATGGCCCGCCCGGCAGAATTTGAATCTGCGACCTTCGCCTCCGGAGCGTTTGAATGCGTAGGCCGCTTTGCAAGCATATGATCCTCTTCAGAGGATCAAATTGATTTTATCCTCTTTGGGGTATAATATAATTCTTATCCGCAGAAGAGGATAACTCATATGAAAGTCACCTCCATCGAACTACTCGCTGAAGCGATGAAGCAAGCCAGAAAAGAGCAACAGCTCTCGCAGGCGGCAGCAGCCGATAGAATAGGTATCAAGCAAGCCACCGTTTCAGCATTTGAGAATCATCCAGACGGAAGTCGTTTAAACACTTTATTCAAACTATTGGCCGCCTTAGAGCTTGAGTTGCACATAACTAAGCGCGGTGATCCAGCAGATAAAAACCAATGGGATCAGGAGTGGTAAGCAATGGCTGAACTCACGGTTGCCCTTAATGGAATTCCTGTTGCTGTTCTCGATAAACGTACGTCAGGTGCGCTCAGTTTTCGCTATCTATCGGAATGGTTACAACGCCCCAGTGCTCGACCAATTTCATTGTCACTGCCATTGTCTGATACTTCGTACCAAGGCGAAAAGGTACTTAACTTCTTTGACAACTTGTTACCTGATTCGGAATCCATTCGAACGAGAATACAGTCGACATTTCGTGTTGCGAGCAGCCACCCGTTCGATTTATTGGCTGCAGTAGGGCGCGATTGCATTGGCGCTATTCAGCTTTACCCTTTGGGCGAAAATATTCCCGATGTAAAACAGGTGATATCTGAACCGCTAACCGACGCTGATATTGAAAACCTACTGGCAGGTTACCAGCAGGCACCGCTCGGCATGGATGACGACCATGACTTTCGTATCTCACTGGCGGGTGCCCAAGAGAAGACAGCACTACTTTGGCATCAGGGCGGTTGGCAAAGACCATTAGGCAGCACACCGACCAGTCATATATTCAAATTACCCATCGGATTTTTAGAACCTCGTAATATCGACCTACGCCTCAGTGGTGAAAACGAATGGCTGTGTCTGCAAATATTGAAAGAGTATGGAGTGCCAGTACCGAACGCTCAATTGGCTCAGTTCGGTGCTCAGAAAGCACTGATCGTAGAGCGCTTTGATCGACGTTGGTCGTCAGATTCACAATGGCTAATGCGCCTTCCTCAGGAAGACTTTTGCCAAGCGCTGGGTGTATCGCCAGCACTTAAATATGAAAATCATGGCGGGCCAAGCATTCAAGACGGTATGAAACTGCTGCAAGGATCGCAAGCCTCAAATGCGGACAGAGAACTGTTTTTCAAAGTGCAAATACTCTTTTGGCTATTAGCTGCGATTGACGGTCATGCAAAGAATTTCAGTGTGTTTCTAGAACCCGATTCTGCTTATCGCATGACGCCCATTTATGATGTGCTTTCTGCTTATCCGTTAATGGCCCAAGGCAGTTTACCTGCTGAAAAAGCAAAGATGGCTATGTCGCTTAAAGGCAAAAATCGTCACTATCATTGGGCAAAAATAGAACCTAGGCACTTTATCAGCACCGCGGGGCAGATTGGGTATTCGACTAGGCGAACAATGGAGCTGATGAATGAAATCGTTGATATGACGGAGGGAGTATTAGCTCGGGTTAAAGCAAACTTGCCCGAAGGCTTTCCAGTACAGGTGAGCCAATCAATTTTCGATGGCGTGACATTTCAGTCGCAACGGTTGAACGATTTTAGTTTGAGTTTGTGACTTGAAATACAAGGCACCATTGATATAACTATTTTTGACTAAAGTGGGTTTCTAGTAAACCGGTAGCGATTCAATGCTAGCATCAGAATCATATGATAAAGTGCTGATTTATAATGTAATTAGTCTTACCAAGGAAGGCTTACGATGGCACTCGTTGAACAACCTCGATCTCCGAATGCTCCTCCAAAAGCTCCGAGTCCGCTTGAAGCTGCGATTTACGAATATGAGAAGAAGGCTGCCTCGGCCCATAAGGCAAGGCTTGCTGCTCATACATGTATCCCAGGCGTAGAAACAGAAAGATTACTAAAGAAAGCCGAGTGCGATATTGCTGCTTTGGGACTAGAAAGAGACCGGCTGCGTTGCCTTGCGCAGATTCAAGCCAATCTCGAATATTATCGTGCAGAATGTACAAGTGTTAACGTGACTGAACTTTTAGCGGAGCCTTACCACCCAACAAAAAATTTAGCGGATAATCTGAGAGCATTAGGGGAAGCAAAACCTGGAGAGCCCTACGATGCACATCATATTATCCCAGGCAAAGGACGCTGGCAGAAAGATGAGATGCTGGCTGCTCGTCTAAATTTACATCTTCATGGTATCGGAATAAATGATCCTCATAACGGCTCGTGGCTTCCCAGAAATAAAGAAGATAAAGGTCATTGGGGATCACCGCAATCTCCTGCACATAAGGAAATCCATCGTTTTAATTACGAAACTTGGATTGCTACCACCTTTGCGAGAAGTGGTTTACCCAAGATAGCCTTTCTCGCAGCACTTCGCGAAGTAAAAACCAAGCTGAGATTTGGAGGCTTTCCTCCCGAAATCACTGCACCGAAAGATGATGCGTGGGGAGGGAGTTGATGACTGTTTATCGCGTGAAGGGCAATGTTCGCCAATACAAGTCCTTGTCATTAAATAGCATAGATTTGGCCCAGCAACTGAATCGCCTAGATGCGCTGACTACATTGGTGAATTTCCCTTCGCTGAATGCTCCGCTTCGCCCCATGTGGGGCGATGTTAGTGCCATCTTTACCGCAGAATCAAAAACCGCTGTAGAGAAGCCGGATCTAATTACATGGGCTAGTGGCGCGCTGTATATGTCAATTTCAGCCTACGAGCTTCTTCGGCGACGGTTGGAGCACGAAGGAGAGTTTCTACCTGTGAGCGTTGAAGGCGATCCCGGCTATATCTTCAATAACCTCGCGCTCGCGAAAGAAGATCCAGACTACACCGTAAACAGATACTTTGACGGTGAGAAAGTCGGTCTGGAACATCTCGAATTTGATCGTAGAGATCTTGAGAGGCGCATGCTGTTCAAATCTGAGCGAGAGGGTTGCGGTACTTTGTATTGCACTGAGGAGTTTAAGGAACTATGTGAAATGAATAACTTGAATGGTCTGATCTTCGACGAAAAGCTCCTTAATCCATTCGTTTAAGTATAGGATAACTTTGCTTTATGATTTTCAGTGGCGAAATATCCGAGCAGTTTATTCTCTCGATTTAAGACCTTCTGATCCTGCTGCTCGCTATATATCGCCGATTTACCTGAGCTAAGACTAGCACTTAGATCTCAGGTAATCGTATCCAATTCTATTTTGCAGCCAGAGGAGCATCCTCAAGTAGTAGGACCACCTCTTTCAATGTTTGCTTCGATATTGGTTGTTTACCTTTTCCAGTTACGAACGTTCCCCACTTTTGATAAGCCTCTGGATTCTCCAATAAGTGCTCAGAAAATTCTAATGGAGTAAATTCGCTTTTATCTCTTTCCCTTGCCAGTTCTGGTGCCATCACTAGTAAGCGTTGGATGGCATGGATGTTTCCAGTCCACGTTGCTGTGTGTAATGGGGTGCGCTGATCAATAGTTTTTAGATCTAAACGACATGGGTGATCAAGTAGAAAATCGACACATTTATTTTCACGGGATTTAATAGCGCTATGAAGCGCGGTCATTCCATTCCAATCTTGAATATCTGAATCAGCGCCTGCTTTAAGCATAATATTAACCATTTCAGAATCACCTGCTTCAGCCATCAGCATTAACGGCGTTTGGCCTTTCCAATCAGTAATATTCAACTGTTTTGGTGCTTGCTCTGCTAAAAGACTAATACATTGATGCCAGTGAATGATCAAAGCCTCGAACTTTTTCAGGTCGCCTTGAACATCGATCTGCGGATTTTTGTTGACGAATGAAACGATTGATTTTTGACTTTTTTTAAAGTCATTGAATGCCTTAACCCAGAACGTCATTACCGTATCACCACTCGCCATAGGAAGTGCTGCATTTAATTTTCTGCGATTCTCCTTTATCCAGTTTGTTAGATTTTTTAGATTGCTATTAAAAACTACTTTTATAGAATTTTCAGCGGTTTCCATGGCTATCGGTGTTTGTCGATCTATTCCTGGGTAGGGTTTATAAAGGTCTTTCCAGAAATATTCATATAAGGGATGAGCTAATTCTTGAATGGGGGGTACCGATGGCGTTGATATCCCCTCTACAATTCCACCATCTAACATGCCTCGATAGTACTTTTCATGATTGTTTGGGATTAATTTCCCGTTAGCCACTTCGGTTGCAAGCGCATCACGAGCGAGTATTCCTTTTAACGGGCCGTAATTACGCTCAGAACATGAGTCAAAAGCCTCTCTGAAAATTTTCCCTGCTGCATGAAATTCTCCTTTAGCCAGCATATGTTTGGCTTTGAATTGGAGTATCCCCGCCATGAATCCAGAGTAAGCTTCATTGGCTTCAGCCTCTTCGATTAATACCTCAACCTTTGTTGGTGTATCTTTGGAGTTATGCTTTGTATCTGAGTTCAAGTATCCATCAAGTTCAAAACAAATGGCTGACAGCGTTTGTATAGGTGTGCTTGCTAACTCTCTTATTCTATCAATAGCCATTTTCCGTGCGGCTGGATTCAGAGTTTTATTCTGAGCAACCTGACTTAGTATCCAGTAGTTGTCGATATTTTGTAATGCACGCCAAGGAGAAGAACGACGCATTTTATCAATTAGCTGTCGTTCATTTATTGCTTCGTTGCGCAAACTAGTTAGTCGTTGATCATCACGAATTCTAGTTGTAGAAAGCTTTTCATTCGAAGGTATGAAGTGATCTTCCAGTGTGTCTTCTGTTTTCGCTTCGAAAAAGAAGCGCGTCAAAAATTGAGAAAGTAGATCATTAGCTAACATTCGCTTACTAGGGAGAATGGAAATTGATAATAAAGTACTGCAATGCTTTTCTAAGCTTTCCTCGAACCATTTATTTTCTGCTGCTTCGCCATGTTCTTTGCATTGGTTCCATGCCTCAATCGTACTGTTATAAACAAGTTTATATATTTCAATCAATTGGAGTAATTTGTTCTCACGAGGATCAGCGCACATGAGATTGACTTGCGGGAAAAGAAATTTAAGCAATCTGCTATATCCATCTTGAATCGCTCTAGTAAGCAGTAGACGTTGACGAATAGTATGCATGGACGGCTTACGATAGCGATCAGCTAGCAAAGATACAAACAGGGCTCTCTCTTCAGCGTCCGCAGATTTTTCGAGAATAGATTCCAATCGCCCTTTTTGGGTCATTGGTATTTCATGGCGTAGTGATTCTGGAGTCAATTTTTTGTATTCAGTAAAGTCTAATGCCTTCTCGAATTGCTCGTCAGGAGAGAGCTTCGTATCAAGGGCGAATACTCCTTTAAATTTCATCAATGAGTCGTCAGAAAAATATTTCAAAATAGAATCATGAGTTAAGGTTGTATCTTTCTTCCAATTGTACAAAGAGCGACGAAATGCTTCTTGAGTTTCATCAGTTGCTTCATTTCTAGCATCGGCAAACTTTTCGAGTGGGAGCCCTTCTAAATCTAATAACCAGTCAATGACTTGGGCGACCGGCAAGCAAAGAGTTGGGTTACCATTCACTTCTCGTGATTCGGGTAGGTACCAGAATTTCCCTGAGGGCATTCCTGAGTCTAATTTTGTTTCAAGGTTCCAAAACCCGAAATATCTGGCGACTGCTGGTATGATCTCATAACCTAAAAGCATCCAAGCAATCTGCTGGCTGGTAGCGCTATACGTCCTTATTTTGAGTTCGAGATCTTTATAGGAGTTAGCGAACTCTTCTAAGTCAGACAGGACATCAAATTTAGAGTGGTCTTCTAAATCTAGGGCTAGAAAAATGTCTTCTATTACTTCTTGAAACATTTCAGTTCGAACTTCCAAGCTACATTGACCATTAGCAAATTTGTCTTTCTGTTTAGTCGAGCGTTTGCGAGTTGAGGAGTATTTCGTGGATAGCCCAAGGCTCTGCTGAACTTCTAGCGCAATGGCTTCGATTGAAGGGACGGTGCTCATATTCATTCCATGTGATTGTTTAACGTATGTACATCCTGGCAGACCATCATGATTTGCTCTCTGAAAAGTATCGTCCCCCCCTATAGCGCATTGCTGTCGATAAAGTTGGATAGGGGGGACATCATCTTTCATAGGGCTTGATAGGGCAGTTTGAGACTCTAGTCGGACTTTACTGTCGGAGCTCAACTATGTACAACACCTCTAAACAACTCGTTATTAACTGGCATCTCACTGAAGCATGCAATTATGGCTGCCAATACTGCTATGCCAGCTGGAAGAAGCCTTCTGGTCGAGAACTGATTCATGATGCTGAAAAAGTATCAGATCTAGTTATGGAGTTATATGCCTTCTTTAGACCAGGGAACACATCCAATCCTCTTACTGGAAATATGAGTTGGCAATCAGTGAGATTGAATTTGGCAGGAGGTGAACCTCTTCTATATGCCAGCAAATTACCAAGTGTTGCTCGCCAGGCTAGAACATTGGGAATGGACGTCTCGATCATTACCAATGCCTCACGTATGACAAGGGATGTCGTTGATGAGTTGCTACCCCAGCTTACGTGGATTGGTATCAGTCTTGATTCGAGGAGTTTAAAAATCAATCAAGGAATTGGCCGAATGACTCACCATGGTGAGGTTATCAACTTTGATCATTTGTCTAATAGCTTGTCAGCTGCTCAGATGAAGAACCCATCTCTGTTATTAAAGATTAATACGGTTGTTAATAAGCTGAATTATCATGAGGATTTTTCCCAGATTTTAGATCAATTTTCACCTAAAAAGTGGAAGGTTTTACGCATGCTTCCTGTAAATAATGATTCGCTAGCGATCAGTGAAGAAGAGTTTTTAGAGTTTGTTGAAAGACATTCACAATGGAAAGAGATTCTGTGTGTAGAAGACAATCAAGATATGCAGGATTCATATTTGATGGTAGACCCGTATGGTCGGTTCTTTCAAAACGGATCTTTTCTTAACGGATTTGGCTATCAATACAGCAAACCTATTATTGAGGTTGGCGCAGCAAGTGCATTTGCCGACGTTACATTCAAACCTGAAAGATACCTTTCCCGCTACATTGTGACTGATAAGGGAGAGCTAGTATGAAGTACTGTGCGAATAAGGATGTCAACAAACTGATCCGTCAGTTTCTTCGTAAGGGATGGTCTTTCAGCCATGGTAAAAAACACGGGAGATTGACTCATCCTAAGGGATTCCCTGTCATAACGATTTCTAAAACACCGAGTGACTCGAGGTGCGTAATGAATATTCGGAATGACTTGCTTCGAGCTTGTCGAGACCAAAATTAATCAATCTAATGTACGACTGCTCTATCATAAACGTCTCACCATAAACTGTGGCCATGGCCACAGTTTTGTCCCCAACTGATATTGCTTCCGTCAGTAAAATATATTTCTAAAAATCCAATAAAATTAATAATTTGAATGAGCTCAGATGGTTTTCTTGTCGGCAATGAGATCTCAGGCCTACCTATTTTTTCTAAAAATCCAATCCAAAATGAGTTCTGTCCCTCCATTGCTATAGGTAAAACGACCGATAGTAACGAGAGCATAACTGATGATTTCCCTCGAGAAGCCACGAAATGTCCCTCCGTTGCTACAGGTGCAATGACCATAGCAAAACAGGCTGTTCAATAATTTCACTTGAGAAATCACGAATGTCCCGAGGTTGCTATAGGTAAAACGACCGATAGTAACGAGAGCATAACTGACGATTTCCCTCGAGAAGCCACGAAATGTCCCTTCGTTACTACAGGTGCAATGACCATAGCAAAACAGGCTGTTCAATAATTTCACTCGAGAAATCACGAATATTCCAACGTTGCTATGGCTGAAATAGACCATAGCGAAACAGATATTCGGAATAATTTCCTTCGAGAAATCTTTGAGTGTCCCACCCCCGCTATAGGTCATTGATGACCACTGACGTGGTGGGAATAAAGATAATTTTTTGAGAAATCTGACCTCTGTCCCAGCTGCGTAACAGGAAAAATATGCCATCGCATGGCAGGGATAATGTCGCCTTTTTTTTAAGAATTCGCCTCATCTCTGCGCTGCTCTTGGTCTGTAAACACTCAGATTGGAGAAAAATTTATGTCAGATTTAGTAAAAAATATTATAAACCCGCCACCTAGAAAAAACGGCGCTCAGCAAATTTACGAAAATGTCGAGAGGCTAAATTCAGAATATAAAACTGAATTTTTAAACATTATTATTGAATATCTTGATGAATTGAAAAAATCATCAACGAATTTGGACGACTGGCATACTGATTATCAAAAATCAGCTGATAGTCGAATGCGTGGATTAATATCGTTGCACCCTGTTTGGGCAGCATTGTACGTCGACAATCGAGATCGATCTGATATTCAGAGATTGCAATTTGAATTTTTAACAGGACTATTTTCAGGCAACGCAGAAAATTTAAAAAATCATGATATTGATGGTTTTGGATTAATAATTCGGAATTGTAAAATGATGCCCTCTATAGATGTAGATGGAAAAACCGCAATAGAAATTTTAGATTTATTGAGATTGAGTCCGTCGCAGATGAAAAATTCTAAAAGATTTTTGGACGTTTGTAACGGGAAAAAAGTTTCTCGCAGAAAATCTTGGAAAAAATCAACTATTGATGGTTTACACATCACTAGGGAAATCACTAAAAACGGTGTTCAAATTGATCGTAATGGACATTTAGAGATAATAATACCGTCGGATCCTGATGATGGCGAATCACTACCAGGAATTGCTGAATATTTCGAGAAAAAAATTAATGACAATCGTGGTTTAGAGATACATGAAAATTTTGATCTAGAACGCCAATTCCTACAAATCGGAGAGATTCGGTCAACAACCGTTGAGGTTAGACTAGCTGGACGCGATAGCACCAATATTATGAATCGTCTGCGTCGTGAGAACGCCGCTATTGCAATCGATAATCGACAATTATCAGACCATGAACTCGGGGAGGTTTGGAGTTTAATTAGAAATGGTCTTGATTGGTATGATAGTGACGAAATCGAATGGTTGGTGATCAGAATATTAAAATTATGCCTAAACTATGGTTTCAATGTGACTAAAATTCTAGGCATAACTAGAAAATCGACGAATGCGAACTCGCAATTATCGATGGAGAGAATTTATTATGATGCCGAGAATAATTCAATTCATATACCTAGAATTAATCCAGAATATAAAAAAATTGAAAAGCCAGCGTTTACAGAAAATAGGAGTGACTCGTTATATTACGCTACGCATGTCGAATTGCCAAATTACTCAATGAGCGTTCGCGATATGACGAGGTTAATTAATAAAATAAATAAATATGATGAGGCTGTAATCAATAAGGGGATTCGTAATATTCTAGGGCCATTAAATATTGATACGTCGCGTTTTACTGTATCTAGGATATCCAATTCAATAATCAATATTGCGAGAGCAAATTTTGATCCAATGATTGTTCAAACAACATTTGGTCATAATGTCCCGTCCACGAGTGCACCACGTTTTTATTCAGCAATCACATCAGAAGAAATTTATCAGTGCTATAAATTTTCTCTAAAAACTCTCATGTCACGCTGTGGTGGGTATGTTCCGTTAGATGATCGTACGCCTCAGACAGGTGTTTTTAGTGCTAGATATGTTCCGGGAGCTCAGGATGTCTCGCTGCTATTAAAAAAATTGGCAAAATCTTGTCAGGAATCTAAGGTTTTTACCAATGATTGGCACAATAATATCACGCTGCTATGCATTGTAACCCAGTCAATTTTCACGACAGTACGGGGCATCAATGATCCGTTGATAGAGATTGATTCAGGGTGTGACGTTTTATATTTCAGAGATAAAGATAATTCGAAATTTTCTCATGCTCGGTTTCAGCCAGTTCATCCAATGGCAATTCAAATATCGAAATTTTACAGAGTTGTTAGGCAGTTATCGATTCAACGAGTTGCTGCTGATAAAAAAATTGAAAGTTTTTGTTTTTTTATTGATGATAATAACTCTATCGTTGACAGTAAAGTTGGCAATATAGAAAAATATTTATCTAATTTTTCTAATCTACCAATAAATTCAATGAGGAAATATATAAAAAATAAATTACGCGAATTGGGCGTTAGTTATGAGGCATCGGGTATGGTTATGAATCATCATTCCATGGGTGAGGCAATTTGGGACGATTTTTCAGTTCATTGCCCGATCACTGCCAAAAAATCAATTTTAAATGCCTACGAAAAAATTATCATTGAATTAGAAATTAATCAGGAGTGGTTTCAATATGCCAACTGAAATTTTAGAATTCACCAGGTCCGCATTATCACAATTAAATATCGAATTAGATTCTGAGAATTCCATTTCAGGTACTCAATTGAGAGAATTGCTCGATGTTATGGAGCGGTTAGCTGGCGGAGACGATGTTCAGAGTCAATTCAATTATTTGGTAGAACGCTGGCGCGAGGAGGGGCGAATTGGTCTTCGTGAAATTTACAGAACATCTGTTATTGAGACGCCACCGGCTCCAATAAATCCTGACAATGAAATTTTTTATCGATCAATTATAAAATTTGATAACATGTTTTATCAAAAAATTCATGAGTTCGATCCAAAATTTCACACGTCGGTAATCATATATAGTCTCATTCGAAATTCGGTCTTACTCGATCCACGACAGATAAAGCACATATATGAACATGGTTTTATTGAGGGATTGGTACGACACAACGACGTTTATTGGTATCGATTATCGAATGACACAATCTGGATTCCAGATGATTATACGCTGAGTTTGATTTTTTATTTTAGGGATAATCTGATTCTGAAAAAATCAAAATCTTGGTTTTCCTGTCTCAATAATTTTTTGAAAACTTACGATAATAATTTTTCGACTGTTAATCAAAAGCAATTTCTATCAGCAATGATTGGATTTCATAAAACACAAATGCCGGCAGCCATGGTCAATGTTCAGACGGATCGATCGAAAAACCGATTTTTCACTGAAAAAATCTTGCTGAGATCATTGTCTGAAAAAATCGATAATCAGAGATTTATCAATGAATCTGATTTTAAATCAAATATTTCACGAAAACAGGCACGTTCAAAAATTTCCGCTGAAATATCTAACATTATAAAAAACCTAAATGATCAAGAGGATTTATTGGTTGAAATATTAAAATCTCCGAATTCATTGAGCTATGCAGCTATTTCTGTGATTCGTTGTGTTTATTATTATGCAAAAAATAGTACTAGATTCGGTAAAAAAATTAAAGCATCTGGCCTTCTGAGAATTTATAATGATCTAATAGGTCGTTTTCAAATGCAATTTTCAAATAACAACCCTGAAGAATTTTCTGATGAGGATTTAATCTCTGAGCTGTTGGATATGATTAATCAGGTACCAGTCGAATCACAACCGAATTTACGAGAATCCATCGAAAAATATTTATGGTTTTTACACCGGTGTCAAAATAGAAAACTGTTACAACTAAATTTTAAATCAAATTTATCGGCTAGTGTTAAGCGCCCAACAATGCTGCTACCGCATGAATACCGACGATTATATGATGAATTGTCCAAAAATATGGTCAGTGAGATTTCGTTAGATCGACGTAATTTTGTTAAAAACATGCTGTTATTGCTGATCATTGGTTATCGTCTAGGCCTGAGGAGAGGAGAAATTGAAAACCTATTGGTCAGTGATTTTCATCTAACCCGATTCATGGTTGTTATCGTTCAGCCCCATCAAAATCATCAATTGAAAACGGCTTATAGTCCACGTCAAGTCGCGATCAGCGGCAGGTTCAGTGATGACGAATTAAGTTTTTTGAAAAATTATATTCGTACTAGAATTAACAATGCTGATATTTCAAACAAAAAATTATTGGCTTCAGATGACGATCGTGCAGAGTCAACATATTGCGACAATTTATTTGTAGTACTCTCTCGAATGCTCCAGGCTGTTACCAATGATTCTAAAATGCGATTCCATTCATTGCGCCATTCATTTGCCTCAAGAAATTTTTATATGATCATGTGCATGAATAATTTAGATCGTAATATTAATAATAATTATTTTACTATTGATTCTGATGAATTCGATCGATTCAATCAATATCTCAATCGTGTTAGGCCTAGTGGCATTGGAACACGTCAATTCAATGTTTTGCATCAATTAGCCTCTGAAATGGGTCATAGCTCGCCAGAAACAACGCTTAAGACCTACATTCATACGCTGGATATTATATCCAATGAATATCGTGATGGAAATTTACCACGATTTACAGCCAAAACATTTTCGTTATTATTGGATCGTAATGTAGAGGCTATTTATAAACACTGTAAAAAACGAGGTATTTCATATAATGATGGGCTAATTTCTGTTCCATCTGTCAGAGATGTTATTCATAATCGTATGAAAAAACTTGTGAAAAATATTTCAGTTGACAATTGGCTAGATGTTTCAGAATATTCGCCAGAAAAATTGTATTCTAAAGATGATAATTATTATAACGACTTGGTTAAATTTCTTGAGTCGTTGAAAAACAATGAAATTACGATTAAACAGTTTTATTATTTATACCCTGTATTTAAGATTATTCCTAAGTTTCTTAAGCGGGATAAAAATATTTTGAATGTGATTGTTAATCAATGGTCTCGAAGCGATAAGAAAAAAATGAAATTAATGATCGAGAATTTTCTAAATCTGCCTAATATGGCGAGGGAGGAATTCGCATATCGTTGGAGTCTGATATCCCATCAGGCACCAAATGATGTTTTTGTAAAAAAACCGGATTTTTATAATCACCGTCAGAATAGTGCGTGGAATTTTATTATGAAGCTCGGAATCAATGCTGATGCTGAGTAGTTGAAAATTCTTCGGTTTTATTCATCGCAGTATAATTTCAGATGTGGTTGTACAGATGATATCCGTATAACTACATCTGATTTTTTGGATATTTGCTATTGATTAAACACGGAATTCAACGGGTCACTCCCCGGATTCTCAGCATAATATTCATTGAGGCGTCTATTTTTTATGCCGGATATTATCAAATAGATTGATAGTCCGACGATGGTTAATAGTCCAATAATTACAAAAGCGTTCAGCATTTCAGTCAGCATAGAGACCTCTCAAATATCTGTTATTTGCAATCTAATTTTAGCGCAGTTCCAGATAGACTGGCGACCCCTGAAATTAAAACATTGCGTTGAGCTGTGCCATACTCACTGTATTCCAGTCCGCCGGAACCTCCAAGCCAATTTTCCCTATAGTCCACCAATGCATTGAAGCCGGCCTTTTGAATAATAGTCACAAACTTATCTCTATGGGCTGTAAAATTTTCGGAAAGAGCCACTGGTAGGCTATTGGTGCTATAGAATTGATAATACATAGGCCTGTACCCCAATATGGTACAGCTTATCTGTAATAGGCTATGGTCGGAGTTCAAGAGGCCCATCCAAAGGGGTTGAGTGCTGTTCTCGGCCAGCGATGATTGGTATAAGCCAATCATCATAAGCCCTGACAGTATCCTTAGCCTAAACCTCACTAGAGTACACCTTGTATTGCATGAGTTTTAATTCGCACGAGTGTTTGTTCAATACACGGTCTGTTTTTCCTAAAAAGCTTTTCTCAGTGTAATACCACTGTGAAGAAGGCAAGTTATGAATCTGTCCTACCAGCTTGTAATGTACGCCCGGAGCAACGTCGATCGTTGCTTTAGCATGCCCGACCTTTGGATCATTATTTCCACCCATGACATTGGGGTTTAAATCGCATTCGTAATCGATCTCATGTTGGCCAGGTAAGATCGCGTGTTTTGATTGAGGTAATAAGGCTAGTTTTTTCCCATCAATGGAATTGATTATCACACCAGACCCCATCCCCCAACCCGAGTTACCGTTGTTTTCAATGATAGCAACGTCGGTGATTGGGCGTTTTTCGCCGTCGTAAAAATCCGTGACGCCATGGCCAACCAAACTTTTCATGGTGCTACAGCCACTTAAAACTGTCGTCAGAATCAATAAAGCTGAAGAAATCGATTTCATTTAGTACGTCCCTTGTGTGGTTTGTTCTCAAAATGAGTAAAATAAAACTATAAATTATTCTTCTAGGAGAGACAATAAATGATAGTTACCCTATAAATACAAAGTTCTAATACTTTTTACGCTCTGTATCTGTCACTTATAAGTACTCAATTTGGGTAAACAGTCGTATGTTCTCATGATGAGAACATGATTAAGACCATAGCACCTCCAAAGTACGGCAAACTTATCGGCTGGTTAATCGCAGCCAGGAAGGCTCGTGGGTTGAGTTTGCGCGAGTTGTCTACTTCCCTAAACATCACGCTGACAGCGGTTCACAGGATAGAATCGCTAGAACGTCGGCTGGATGTGTTTGAGTATGTGCAGTATTGCCATGCCTTGGGTGTTGATCCTATTGATGGCATCAAAATGCTCAGATGATGATTGTTGTTGTGTGCTTCTAACAAACCGAATACACCTTCTTAGTTCTATGAAGCTATAAAGTAAGAAGGCGCGTTACGGTGTATTTTCCTTAGTTTGTCGCGTCGGGTAGAAGTCGTGCAAAGCTTGTTCGTAAGTCTCCAAGAGTCTGAAACTCTTTTGGTCGGGTGTGCATCTTTTGATGCACCCAAAGTCTCACCGCGTCGTGATTACCTACCCCCGAACGAATGCCAAGATACGAAGACAATCCCCGCCCGTCTTGAATCTCATAAAGAAATATCAACCAATCAGCGATGCTGTGAGCTTTTGGAGCTACCCACAAAGGTTCGAAGTGCGCATGGTGCATCACAATTCATCCCCCTTAGATAATATGTCCTTTATGCTCTTGGGCGATTCCTTCTCAAAGCGTTGCTCCAGTAACCGATCGAACGCCGAGCCATCTTGGCGGGTGAGGTTGGGTACATAGCGTGAGTACACACGAAACAGCATCTCGGTGGTGGTATGGCCCATCTGTCGCGCAATCCACTCTGGGCTTTCCCCAGCAGCCAACCACAAGGTCGCAGCCGTATGGCGCGTCTGATAAGGGCGTCTTTGCTTGATCCCTAAATAGCGCAGCAATGGATACCACACGCGCTTAGTCACATTGTTATGTGATAAAGGCGTGTCATTGCGGGTTGAGAACACCAACTCCTGGCGGCGAGTCACATTGCGCTGCTTCATCAACGCGTCATACACCGGCTGCGACATATGAATCTCGCGTTGCGATCCATCCGTTTTGGTGTAAGTCATCTTGCTATCGACCACCGTTTCACGAATTAGAATCTGGCGACGCTCAAAATCCACGTACTTCCACCTCAAGCCATCAATTTCACCGGTACGCATGCCCGTAAAGAAACGCACCGTGTAATAGGCTTTAAAATCGTCACGAACATTCGCCAGAATGAGCTGAACTTCTTCAATGGAGAACGGCTCGACATCCACTCTTTGGATCTTAAGAGATTTGATCCCTTTATAAGGTGAGGTAAACTCATAGCGGTCAGCGGCTTCATTCATAATCATCCTCAACGGGGTCATAACCTTGTTGATGGTGGCAGGCTTCAGTTCACTGTTTTTCCGCTTTGGATCTTTGGCGAGAGTGGAGCGGAAATTCAGGATGTCTGCTTTGGTGATGTCGTTGACTCTTTTACTTCCCAACCTAGGAATCACGTAGGCATTAATATTCGTGATCACCGTCATCAAATGGCTGTCGCGCCATTCGATCTTCTTCTCGGCAAGCCAGAGCTCAGTAAACTCCTCTAAGGTTGGAAAACTAGCATCCACAGAGTAGGGTGATAACTTGGCCGCCTGTATTTTTTTGTCCAGTTCGTCAAAGAAATCCGCCTTCGCACTTTTAGGAAAGTAATCGCGATAAACGAATGTACCTAGGGTTATTTCTGCCTCGATACGCTCAACAATCTTTTTCAAACGCTGACGATGTTGTGGCGTGTCTTCGAACTTGGTTTGCTCTCGGCAGCGTTGTCCTTTGTACTGAAAGTTAATTCTCAATTTACCACTTCGGGCAATAATAGAAGCCATGAGGATCCTCCTTATTGCAGAGCAATGTATTGAGTATTTATAGCCGGAGCCCTAAACATATCGGCTTCAATTTTCTCCCATACATAAAGAATCTTGCGGCCACCGAAAGGGCGGAAGTAATGCACCCCTTCAAGTAGGACAGAGTCCTTTAATTGGTTACGAATGGTACGAGCATCATATTTGATGCGTTTTGCTAGTTCTTCGGTGGTTAGATAGGTTTGGCTCATAATGAACTCCTTGGTGGTTGTTTGTAGCGTATAAGCTACATTAGAAGCGTAAGAAGTTCATGTCAAGATATATTTGTAGCGTGTACGCTACAAAGATAGATTGAGGTGGCTATCTGATGTGGAAAGTCGGTTCACGTAGCACTCTGAGCGCGGTAAGATTGAGGGCAGAGAAATCAGAGAGAATGAAATGATCAGATTTAGACTGAAAGAGCTAATAGCCGAGAAAGAATTTCAGGAAGACAGGCGCATTACGCTAGAAGAGGTGTCCCGCGAAACGGGCATCCATAGAACCACCTTGTCTAAAATAGCGAATCAGAAGGGGTATGTTACCAATACTGATGTATTGGATCGGTTGTGTTTGTATTTTAGCGTTGAAACGGGAAGCATCGCGCAACATATCCAAGGGGAATCAGACTAGGTTAAGGAAATTTTTATCGATACTAAAAAAGTTGGTGTACTAGAAGAATTCAGGCAAGTCATTAAGTGAGCGATAAAGTTAGATACGGACTTTAAGGTTTAACCGTATTGAGCCAAAAGCCAGTCCTTCAAAATCGTACAAAATCACAACTAGCGACACATTTTGTCGCACCAATCGTTTACCCTAGTTCAATAAGTAATGCAGGGTACCACTATGGTAATGAGGCCAGCTCCGATGCTGTTTAAATGTCCGCAATGTGGATGGCAAGAACTCCATGATTCGCCAAGTGATGTTATGCTGCGGCCACACCCTGAGTGCTGTGAAGATTGTGGTTGCCACGATCTCGATATTGAAACTTTAGACGGTCAAATGGTATTGCTGAAACAGATAAATCAATTTATTCAGTCTTATCTTTCCTCTAAGAGTTAACTCAAAATGAGAGTGAGTTAAATCAGGCCAATTTGAGTAAGTTTATATAGAGTTTATTTAAAGGATTAAAATGTCAGCTCAAACTATACCTCAGCCTGAAACATACGAAACGTTAGCGCGTTTAATTGCCACTATCCAGATTCTTAACTCGAGCAGCATAGCAATCCCTGCGGATCGACTTTTAGAAAAGTTGGGTGAAAGAGGCTTTGTCGTCACCTTGCGTACGCTGCAAAGAGATTTGCGCAAAATTAGCGAAACAGCTCAATTTGGCGTCGAATGCGATGATAGCAAGAAACCATTCCGGTGGCATGCCGATGGCAGGGCAGATTTAAGCGGCCTAATGACAGAGCCAACCTCACTCGCATTTATTCTAGCTCGTCCGATATTACGAAAACTTATGCCCGAAGCTGCATACTCTAATTTGCATAATTATTTCCAACGTGCGGATGAGTGCATGTCGCGACTCTCAAAAAACAACTTGGCCAAATGGCGGAACAAAGTACGCTCTTTACCTAGTGGCGTTGCATTCAAGCCTACTGAAATAAACATATCGGTTTGGTATGAAGTAACAACAGCTTTGCTACACGGCTACCAGTTGAACGTGACCTATCGCAGCCGCAGTGCTGGCAGTGAAAAGAAACTACTTTTACACCCGTTAGCCGTCGTCGTTAGAGAAGGGTGTAGCTATCTCGTGGCGATGACCAATCACTATGAAGACATAAAAATCTACGCAGTTCATCGCATCGTTATGGCAAAATCAGACGATCGTAACAGCGCAAGAGAAGCTAAGGGCTTTGATCTTGATGAGTATATTGAAAGTGGCGCTTTCGGATGGGCAAGTGAACTGCGCGGTCACATTCGTTTAGTCGCCGACATAACAGCAGAGCTTTCCTACAAACTCGAAGAAACACCGCTTAGTGACGACCAAATACTTGTTAGCGGCGAGCGAATCGGCTGGCTGCGGCTAGAGGCTGACGTTCAAGATACCCCAGAGACCTTGTGGTGGTTGATTAGCTTAAACGCTAATGTTCGGGTGCATGAGCCGGTGCGATGGAAAGAGGAAATTATATTGGCGGCAACTTCAACTCTGGCGCTATATTCTTGATTTAATTGTAATGCATTGAAAATTAAAGAATTTCATTTTAGACGCTCGTCGCAGATGTAGGATGAAGCTTATAATCATTGAGCTTCTGTTGAAACAGAGGCGCTGATAGAATCGACACTATTTTTTTACTGTAAGTCGTAATGATCTACGAAAGAAATCCCACCATGATGTTTATAAGGAAGTTGCGATGGCTGCGTTGTACATCCCAGGAATGAGAGTTGAAGTACGGGATGCAGAATGGCGAATCCAGCGAGTCGATCGCTGCGCTGACGGAGGATTTCTTTTGCATTGTCATGGTCTATCAGAGCTAGTTCGTGGCCGAGATGCACAATTTCTTACTCGCCTTGAAGAGTCATTGAATCAAGCTCCAAGAGTCTTAGATCCTGCCACGACACAATTGGTCGATGACACCTCAAGTGGCTATCGCGCAGCACAACTCTTTATCGCAACAGCTTTGCGTCAAACTCCTCCAGCAGGAGACAAAATCTGTTTAGGTCATGAAGCGGCTCTGGATGTATTACCGTTTCAGCTTGATCCAGCATTGCAGGCGCTTAAACAACCTCGCCAACGCATTTTAATAGCGGATGCAGTAGGGTTAGGTAAAACCCTCGAAGCCGGTATACTCGTTAGTGAACTAATTCGCCGAGGCCGTGGAAAACGCATCTTAGTACTCGCCACCAAGTCCATGCTTGGACAGTTCCAAATGGAATTCTGGCAACGATTCACTGTTCCACTAGTGCGACTTGATTCGGTTGGATTGCAACGAGTGCGAAATCAAATCCCAGCAAATCATAACCCATTTCATTATTTTGATCGTGCAATTATCTCAATTGATACTCTTAAACAGACGTTAGAATATCGCCATTATTTAGAGCAAGCTTATTGGGATATTATCATCATCGACGAAGCGCACAATGTTGCGCGTCGTTCAAATAATTCACAACGTCACCAGCTGGCAGAGCTTCTATCTACTCGATCAGACACTCTCATAATGCTGTCCGCGACACCGCACGATGGTAAAGCTGAGAGCTTCGCTAGTTTAGTTAATATGCTCGATCCAACCGCTATCGCTGACCCTTCAGATTATGCACATGAAGATTTTCGCGATAAGGGTCTAGTTGTACGCCGTCTAAAGCAAGACGTTGCATCTCAACTCAGTGAGTCGTTTCCTCAACGAGAGATACAGCTAGAAAAAATCAATGCCAGTGTTGCAGAAGAGTCTGCCTATCAAACTCTGTCAGAAATCAGCTTTAAAGCAATTGATTCGAGTAGAAACACCGGCAGTATATTATTCAGAACAACACTTGAAAAAGCGTTATTTTCCAGTCCGCAAGCTTGTATTAGTACCGTATCTAATCGACTTAGACGACTACAGCAGCGTCTTCAACAAGAACCTGATGCTGACTTGCAGCACGACATTAGCGAGCTCGAAGGTCTACTTCTGTCGTTAAAAGGAATAGCACCGCAATACTTCACTAAATACCAATTGCTTCTAGAATTACTGAGCAAAAAATCAGATAAATCTCTAGGCTGGAGTCGTGAATCTGATGATCGCTTGGTGATATTTACCGAAAGTCTTGAGACCTTAAAGTTTCTCGAAGAGCAGCTAACTCAAGATCTAAAGCTAAAATCTGGTCAGTTAGCAATACTACGCGGCACTATGCGTGATAGTGAATTGGCAAGCGTGGTTGAACAGTTCGGCCAACGCGATAGTAAAATTCGCTTGTTATTATGTTCAGATGTTGCATCTGAAGGTATTAACCTGCATCACCTTAGTCACCGAATGGTGCATTTCGATATTCCATGGTCACTCATGGTGTTTCAGCAACGTAACGGTCGTATCGATCGATACGGGCAAACTCAGCAACCGCAAATTCGTTATTTACTGACAGAGTCTTCTAATCAAAAGATTCGTGGAGATCAGCGCATTCTGGAAGTGCTGGTCAGAAAGGATGAGCAGGCTGGGCGCAACATAGGTGATCCAGCTGAGTTTATGGGGGTCTTTAATATTGAAGACGAAGAAGCGCTTGTTGCTGCAGCCATTGAGTCTGATAAAAATTTGGAAAATACAGACGACCTATCCGATTTCTTCGATGATCTTTTTGGTGATAGTGCAGGTGATGCAAAAGACACTCTGAATCAATTTGTAGACGAAAGAGTAACAAGCACAAACTTTTCAAATATGAACACCGTTGTTCAAGCAATGCCTCGGCTATTCGAGCATGACCTTGCTTACACAGCCAATGCATTGCAATGGCTGAAAGAACTCAATGCCGACCTTACCTTTAACGTCAAAGCAAAAGAAAATTGGTTGGAGTTAGAAATCCCAGCAGATTTAAAACAGCGTCTCAAATTTCTACCACGCGAAATTCAGCCTGAGAATAATCGATTTTTACTCACCACCGACAAGGCCAGAGTGCAACAAAGCATAAAGGCCCGCCGAGATTCTGACGAAAGTCCCTATGGCGACGTTCAATATTTATGGCCTCTACATCCCGTTATGGAGTGGGTACAGAGCCGAGTCCAAGATGCTTTCGGTCGTCATACCGCGCCGGTACTTAGATTGCCTGGCAAGCTAGGGCAAGATGAGCACTGGTACATAGTGCAGGGGGGCTTTCCTAATAAGCGTGGCCAAGCACTTATTCAAGACACGATCGCAGTGCAAGTACGCAGTAATCGCGTCGGTTTCGTTCAGCCGGTACTCGCATTGCTTAAACAGCTTGAAATCGATGGTTCTCAAATACCCAATTCCGCCCAAGAAGGCAGTGTCGCATTACTTGAACGTCAACTGCGTGATGTGATCTCAGCTGTCACTAGACATTTGCAAGCAGAGCGCGACAAACAAGAGGCTCCTCGACTCGAGCAATTGAATCAATATCTTTCCAAACTCAAGGATCTTCGTGCCAAACACGTAGGGCAGCTTGAGTTGCAGCTTGAGCGTTCTGATCAACCTGAGGCTTTTAAACAGCGCCTAAGGAGCGAACGTATGCATCATATTGAACGAGTTTTTGACGAATATACGCAGTGGTTGAACGACACTCAAAAAACAGAGCGCGACCCCTATATTCAATTAGTGGCAGTAATCACTGGGCATCACGCCTAATTATTTAATTAAATATCCTAAATTACAGACAGGGACAGTTACATATGATCATCGGAAAATTAGGTTTGGCGTTAGCCGGCGGTGGCGGTAAAGGTGCATATCAGGTTGGTGTTTGGAAGGCTCTAAGAGAATTAGGCTTCGACAAGCAAATTCAACAAATATCAGGCTCCTCAGTCGGAGGATTAAATGGTGCTCTGATAGCACAAAATAGCTACGAGGCGGCTGAGAAAATCTGGACAACCGTTGAAGCCAGAAATATGCTCACCTTGAATGACATTTCGGCAATGCTAGAAGCAGTTGGTAATGGGGTTACCAATGCTACGGATTTATATGGTGTATTCAAACACGCTATTAATACTAAAGGTCTTCTCAAACAAGATGGTTTGAAATCCATGATCGATGAGGGTGTGGATGGCATTGCACTCAGTAAATCGGCATTGCCACTCACCGTAACTGCTCATAATAAATCGTATAATCGAGTAGATTATCTTGAGGTTAATGGCTCTTCAGATACCCATAAAATGTTGTTGGCGACATCAGCCTTGCCCTTTATTTTCGCAGATATAAATATAGGGGGAGAAATTTATTCTGATGGAGGTTTTTATTGGGGCCTGCCAAACAAGAATATAGATAATAGCCCCGTAAAACCTTTAGTTGAATTAGGTTGCGACACGATTATTTTGGTTTATCTGTCGGCCGACGATCTCGTGCATGAACATGTGAAATACCCAGGTAAACGCATTATTCCCATTCTTCCTACTCAAAGTCTAGGTGGCGTCTTGTCAACATTAGACTTCTCGAATGACGGAGCAAAGAGAAGAATTCAGCAAGGTTATGTTGATGGCCTGCATGTACTGCAGCATATCCATGAAATTATCAAAAATAATGAGCACTATTCCGCTATTTGGGAAAAAGCAATCGCAGCATCAGAAGAAGAAAAGCGCCTAAATGGTCTGCTGTATCAAGCGGACAATAAACGAATCGACACGCTCGATAAAATAGCGGAAACAGACCGAGCAATCCTTGAAGATGATTTCAGCAATGATGTAGAGTTTGGCACATCCATAAGCGATGATGAAGCAGTACCACTACTAGAAGGTATTCAGCTTAAGAATCAAGCCTTATTGAATGACATTAAACGACGATATATTGAAGATAAAGTAGATAGTTTTTTTATTCAAAATATAGAAAACACCGCAAAACTAGAAGCCGCAGCAATAGATGCTGTCGCGAGTTTAAGTCCCGTCGCTGGCCGTGCCAATGAATTGTACAACCAAAGTACGTTGGCGCGTCTAATGGGAAGTATAAAGGGTAGTAATCAAACACTTAGCAGCACAAACGAAGCTTCTCTTGCTGAAGCTCAATTTGCAGCACTTCGCTTAATTTCTAAAATTCAAGGGCAGCAATGTCTGACCTTTGAATTTGCTCAAACGCTACAAAATAGGGCGAATGCGCTGCAGCGAGAATTGGTTTTAGTTAAAGATACCCACAATCAAGATATGGGCAGGGTCTACCGATCGATAGCGAATGCCTATAGTAAAGTGCGCGGAAAATTAGTAGAGCACAATGAAAGACTAAATAATTTAGAGCGCCGCGTTGAAGTTCTCAATTGGTTATCTCATCCTAATCAAACAAGCGCTGAAGGACTTAGCTACAATGAATTATCACCAACTCTCAGGCTCGTTTGTTTAGTTAATAAATTTTATCAACTAACCGCAGGGGTTTGGACCGTGGGTGAATTAGAATCACTCAAACAAATGTTTGCGAATACCAAGCGCGATGATTCAGACGATGTAATTTACCCTGCAGATTTAATTAAGGACACACAAGATCAGCATAAAATCCGCGGTTACCTTTTTCAAAACTTGCACTTGGTATCTGATGATGAAGAACATACTTCAGAAGTAAAATGGATACAAAGCATTCATCAAGGTTTAGCGCATTCAAAAGATCATAATGCAATCTTAGCATCTTGGGGTTACTCAAATAACACACAGCTGCCTGCTAGCGAATTTGCCTTAGAATTACTCTACATGATGAAGTCGTCAGGCCTATGTGTTACGCAATTTACCGAGCTAAGTAAGTGTAAAAATGAATGGAAAAATACGCTATCAGAGCTCAGAAAACTCATAAATAACGGAATACTTTCGACGGCTCTCATTAGTGACATTAATTCCGTAGAAACTGAAATTAATGAGTACCATACCCGCATTCCATTAATAGGTCGCTTCAGTGTCGGTAAGTCAAGTTTGCTGAATGTTTGGTTGGGCAGAACCGTTCAAGTCGTCGATTCAGATCCATGCACCAGCGTGCCAACCGAATTCCATTATGCTAATGGGAAAAGTGAGCATTTCATTGCTTGGCATCTAGTGCACACTCATAGCAGTGAGTTGAAACACGCAACGTATCCAATAGAGAAATACCAAGAATTCTTATCAAAAATCACACCAAATGATGGTTTGCAGTATGTCGAGTTGCACCTTAATGCCTTGGCGCTTGCGCGCCATGCAGATTTAATACTTGTTGATATGCCAGGTACCGGCTCTACTCGAATCGATCATGATGCCGCTGTTAATCGTTATATTAATGAAGCGGCAAGTTTTATTATTTGTGCTAGCAAAGTCAATTTAATTGATGAAGATGACCGTCTCTTTATTGATAAAATCGCGACGCTCACCAGCCCGCCATCTTTAATCGTGTGCAAAGAAGATGATAGGGATGACGATGAAATAGAATTACTTGCGATTAGACAGCAAACAGCGAGCGCCGCCGGCGTGCAATATCCGCAGCGTGTGCGCGGATGTGCGGCACATAAAGGTGATATCACCGGGTTTGAGCAGCTAATCAATCTACATGAACAAGAGAAAGAAACCCTGTTTATAAATAAAATAAGGCCTTTAGTGCAGCGACTACTCGATAGCGCTAAAACTGATTTCGAAAAACGTCTAAATAGCGACTTCACGGAAGAAAATTTGCGTCGAGAGATGCAACAACTAACAGAAAATAAGAAAGCGCTTAGCGAAACCTATAGTCTAGAAAAAGATAAACTATTGAAGGATTGCGAAGGAATCTTAATAGATAACATTATAAGTTCTGTTGAGGGCGTTATCAGACCTCGCCGAGAGCATTACGCTAAATTAATAAACAGCAATCAGGATATATCTCAACTTTTGCAAGCCGATGTTACCGGTGCGGTAACTCGAAGCATTGAGCACTTTCTTATCCCGCGTATCAGTGATGTTGCGACCAAGTTAGAAACTGTAATCAGTACCTCTGCAAGTCGAACCGGCTTAAACTTTACCATCGGAGATGCTCAGATAGAGCAAGATGATAAATTAGCTGGCATTTTGGGAGGGATTGCTGGATTTGTTGCTGGACGTGTTTTGGCAGCGGCAGGAGGGCCTATTGGGCTCGTTGTAGGTAGTTTTATTGGAATGTTATTTTCAAGTAAAAAGCGCGTGGATAAATCGCAAAAAATTGCTATTGAAAGTGTTGAATCTATCTTAAAGCAACTGAGAACAGTATTACCGCCCGAGATGAAAAAAATAGTAACCGATGCGCTCGACGACCTATATACCCGTCTGACCGCAAAGCTAGAAAAAATGGTAGAAGATATTAAACGCCTAGAAGAACAGCTTTTAGATACAGTTGATGAGAAGACTCGGGCACGTAATGAAATAGAAGTAGCATTACAAAAAGTGAAGTCTCTGTTGGGGTCAACTTTGGCTAATAACATTATCGAAGAATGCGAAGCAGTCTAAAAAATCAGGGAATAAGGAAGATAGCGATGACAAAGAAAATGGAAGGTAAAAAGGATAATGGCATAAAAGGCCTAAAGGAATACCGTGATTTATTAGATGCTGAAATATTTAGCCAATTAGAGGGCATTGATCTTAAGCTAGCTAAAGATCTTGCAGCTACTCGAGATCAAGATCGTGCACTACGTATTGCAATTATCGGCCAGATGAAAGCAGGTAAGTCGTCCCTATTAAATGCAATCTTCTTCAAAGAAAACGTATTGCCCGAGGCTGCAACGCCGATGACTGCGGCTCTAACGAAAATAATATTTGGTGATGACACTAAAGCAGAAGTACATTTTTACAGTCAAGATGAATGGCAACAAATCGAGCAAGCCAGCGCGCAGTATCTAAGTGATTACGCTCGTATCCATGCAGAACTAAAGGACGAGCGAAATAGGCCTTCGAAATTCAATACTAGGGCACCCATTATCGAACCCAGTAAGACTGATATCGAAAGCAAAATTGCAATGGATGTTAAGGCGTGTTTCGAACTAACCGAGAAAGCTAAATTTGCCGATTTAGATGTTAGCCAATATCTAGGAAAAACTCAGATACTCAACGTTGATCAAAAAAATGAGTTACGCACAGCGCTTGAGGACTACGTTGGCAGCAATGGAAAATTCACTGCGCTCACTAAGTCTACCGTGTTGCATATTAATGACGAGCGCTTACGCGACATAGAAGTAATCGACACTCCGGGATTTAACGACCCTATTCTATCTCGAGGTAAAATAACTCGCGAGCACTTAGGTCAGTGCGATGTTGTTATTCTTCTATCTCATATGGATAGTTTTTTTGGCAAGGCGGATGTTTCGTTATTGCGAGAACAAATATCTACGGCTGGTATAAATAAGAAGGCTGTCTACGTGATTGGTAGCCAGCGCGATAAAATTTTGCGTGGTGATCGTCAGTTGCTGAAAGAGGCCGACATTTTAGCAAATTTATCTGCTAAGCAGAATCCTAACGTAGATATGGCTGCACTTCGTGCTGGTGCTCAACTACATTTAGTGAATAAAAAAGCTCAAAATCGCATGGTACAAATGCTTAGCGAGTATAAAGCCCAAAATGGTTCTGACCCAGCACTCGGAGCCATTTATCAAGCACTTAGTGACAATAAAGTCATATCCGTTGCTGCCTATTTTGCATTAGTCGCAGAGCAAATGGATGATTTGACCGAGACCCAAAAAGATCAACTATCGAAATTGAGGCAAGCGACGCAATGCACATATGAGCGTCAGGATTTATTAATGCTGTCGAATATACCAGCAGTAGAAAGTCTTATTGAAGAACAAAAAGCCCGAAAATCTGAGTTATTAGCCAGTAAGGAAACCCAGCTGCGGATGGGAGCAGAGAGTACTCGCCAAAGCAAACTCAAGGAATTGGCTTTTTCAACCAATGAACGTATGCGCCAAGTACGTGATACTGACTTAGCCGATCTAGAGGCAACAGCAAAACAAACTCGGGCTCGCATCGCTAATGGTCGTGCCACTTTAGAAGATATTTTCGACGAGCAAGCAACTGCAATTAAACTTAGTCTTATTCAGGTGGCGACAGAGGTCAGAGCAGCCGCTAGTCAATTTAAAAACGTGGAAGTTACGAAAGATGTAAAAACAGAGTCTTATAGTGTATCAACCGGCTCATGGTACAACCCTTTTTCATGGTTTGGTTCAGAAACTCGCTATCGTGAGGTAGTAACCATTTATGCTAGTGCCCAAGATGCGATGGAAAACGTAGAAAATTATGTCAATCAGTCATTAACGAACTTGCAAAATACGTTGAGAAACAGCATTGATATCGAAGGTATGCGTAAGAAAATCGCCAACGCCATACTAGAGCTATTCGATACCAGCGATGCTAGCTTCGATGCCCAAGCTCTGATTACCCAAGTTAAAAAAAGTCTTCGCAAAATAACCGTCCCAGAGACCAGCTTTGGTCATACTGATTATGCAGAACTAATTAGTTCAGAATTCGGCTCTACAAAAGTGGATGAAGATGCTATTGAGAATTTAAAGGCCACTCAACGAAAAATAATATCTAGCATCATGAAAGACCTTAAAAATGAGGTTGATGAAAAAATAAAGACGATATCCAGCAGTCTTGAGGATACGTCAAATACTTTTGTAACGGGTCTTTTGCAAGATATTGAGAACGAGTTCAAAACATTACAGCATGACATTAAGCACAGAGAAGAAACTCTATCGCGTTTGTCAGTGGTATCTTCAATGATTAGTAGCATGCAAAAGAATATACAAGTATCTGAAGATATGAACGTCGCCGAGCTACAAGACTAAGGGATAACCATGTCGATTTTATCTAAATTATCGCGTATTAATGAAAGAAACGCTGCTGTTTTATCGGATGTTCATGAATTAGCAGGGCTGGAACATGAGCTACGCCTACGTTATTTAGTAGCAATTGCTTTAGGAGTTGCCATAAATCGTGACACTAGTGTCGCAGAAGTCGATGCCTTTAATGGCTTTGCTAAAGCATTGAATCTAGATGAAGATGAAGCGCAAGAAATTATTACAGAGCGAGCATCAATAAGCGAAGAAGATCTTGAATCTATATTCATCTTTTTGAAAAATCAAGAGTGTATTCATTATTACCTTCGCGATTTATCATGGATGATGTGTGTCGATCACGAGAAAGATGATGCCGAAATTGAGTACCTTCGCGAAATCAGTACGCTAATGAACGTGCCGATTGAGGCTGTTGAAGCTTTGTATGTGGTTATGTCTAGAGTGCAAGAAAGAACATCAAGTTCTCTGAGTTATGATGTTATCGAAGCACTAAACTCACATCCCAAATTATACGAAGTTGCGTTGCCTCATCTAAAGAAAATATACAATGTTGATTCGTTAGTTAGTGATCGTTGGCTTGATAATGGTGATGATACATGGACAGATTTAAAGACAGGTCTTATGTGGCTTGGCACTAAGTCGTCATATTTTCAAAAGGAACTATATACATGGCCGGGTAATATTTTGGGTTTGGGGTTTGAAGGCTCGATAAGTCAAACATTTAATCGGTTGATGAATGGACTGTATAAATGGCGTGAATGTAAGGACGGTAATTCGACGGAAGATTTTGAGAAGCAGCGCTCTGGGTGGCGATTTCCAACGGCAGAGGAGGTGGCCTCTATAAACGTTAGGGGCAGACTTCCAAGCGATTTTTTAGAAAGTAAGCTTTCTGAAGATGCAATAAATGAGAATGTTTCGGATGCTTTATTAAAAGATGTTATCTCAATTAATTCAGTGCCAAGTTGTGTTGTTATTGGTGAGGTTTTATGGGCGGAACATATCAATGAAAAAGGTGAAGTTTCCCCAGTTGATCTAACTTACTACCTAAGCATTGATGCTTCTGAAAGAGATTCTTTGATATATTCGTCATATGAATTTAGTCAATTGAAAAACTCGCAACCGGATAGCTTTATCGCTAATCGCGGCGCTGTATTCCTCCTGTGTAAGAAAATTGGAGAATCTTAATATGGATATGATAACTGATTTCAAATTTAGCGACGAAGACGTAGCTGCCGCATCATTGGAAAGCACCAATGCTTACTTGAAAGACGCAACTCAAGGCTTAGCATTAATTGCCCGCCTTACGTCAGCTGCACGGTATGAAACCGATAGCGATCATCAAAACAGAGCCCAGCGCTTGCATCAGCTTATTCATCAGAGCTTCGTTTCACTTGCCGTACGCGATGATTATCCCGCTGAAGCACAAAGCTTTCGTGATTTAATCGAGCTGGAAGAATCGTTAAAAAACTTAATGATATTTCCCACCTTAGCGAATAAAAAAATAGTAGGTGTCGGCGGTGCTTTTAGTGCAGGTAAATCTCGGTTTCTGAATACGCTAGCCGGTATCGATTTGTTGCCGGAGTCCAGTGATCCAACGACAGCGATCCCCAGTTATATCATTGCGGGTGCCAAGCAATGTATCACCGCAGTTAATGCCTTCGGCTATCAAGTTGAGATGGATGTCGATGCGCTAGAAGCCATTACTCATAAGTTTCGTGAAACCTTTCAAAGCTCGCTGGGGGTGAACTTCGGTTTTGCCCATATCGTTAAACTGTTAATGGTCGAACACCCATCCATGTGTTGGCAAAATATTGCCTTTTTAGATACCCCCGGCTACGACAAAAACGATGGTAAACAAGATAAAATTGCCGACGAAAGCATTTCTCGCAAGCAGCTTTCCGAGGCCGATTATGTGTTGTGGCTGGTCAGCGCTGAGCGCGGCACCATTCCGCACAGCGACATCCAGTTTTTGCGTACCTTATCACCCGCTCAGCCTATCTATGTCGTTATTACTAAGGCCGATTTTAAAGCACGCGACATAACAAGCATTGTCGACGCTGTTCGCACATCATTGGATGATAACGGGATAGCGTATGCAGGCATTATGGCTTGGAGTGCACCATTACATTCTCCCGCTTCATTAGCCGCGGGTGATGATATTCGCGACTGGTTGCAACAACTGGACGATTCACCCAAAACTACCACGCGTCGTCGTGCCTGTAGTCGAGTATTAGACGCGCACATCTCCCACAATGCCGCAGCCTTAGCCAATAACAAAAAGCTGTTAGCCGCCATGAATGAATTACTGTTAATCGCAGATAGTCTGAGCACGAATCGCCAAGCCGCAATACAACAACAGATCGCCCACTTACAACACGAGCAACGTAACCTCAAAGGCATTGTTCCCGAGTTTGAACAACTTAAAAGCAACATGTTGGACGCCGTGTCCTCGATTGTCGGCAGCCTAGCGCAAGACGAAGATCAAGCCATTGGTCATGAAATGCGTTACACCGTAAAGCGTGAATGGCTCAAGCGCGACGTCAGCGAAGGTGAAACCTTTGATATCCGTGTTTTAAGTCTTAAAGGGGATGTAAAACGCATGACCGTCATGTTGGGGGATGACATTCTTACCACTGCATTTTCCTTTGCGGCAATTCGTGGTGGCCTACGGGTAGATCCTATGGTCTTTACTTCAGGCAGCGTATTGCTCGGTGAAGTACGTAAAATAGACGAAAAAGACGTACTGCTAGCCATTACCAATCCCTATGGGGCCGCGAGTTAGTAACGCTTGAACTAAAAAAATAAACGCACAAGTAATCGCAGGAAACACAAAATGGCCTGGTTTGGCATCACCAACGAAAATGAATTCTACTCAGAACATTACCTGAGTGAGATATTTCGCAACGACATCAGCGAGCGCCTAGCCCAATGGGAAAGCGTTGCCGACAATGACGAAAACGCACAAGCGCCTCATCAAGCGCTAAGCCGAGTTGCACGTGATGCCCTACAAACCTTCAAAGAACTTGCGCGCGAAAAAACGCCTGCCGAGCAACTACGCCTCCAGCGCCCGTGGCTTAAACAGCTACTGGGCCTGCTTGGTTACGACACCCAGCTAGAACGTTATGCCATGGGCAATGATCTAGAATTGCCGCTACTAGCCGAACTGCGCGATAACCACGGCCAGCCACTGTTATGGGTAATAGAAGCCCTTGCCGACGACGAGCAAGACGCCGATCCACTCAGCATGGGTATTCATCGGCAACAACTGCTCAGCATTAACGACACCCCAGTGCCTAAAAATCTGGAGCGAAAAAATCAAGACAACCACTGGCAGCACTGGTTAGGCAGTAAAGTATTTAGCCAAACCAACCCACCGCGCTGGGTACTGCTATGCAGCGCGCGTCAATGGTTACTGATCGACCGTGCGAAATTTGCCCAAGCACGGTTATTGCGCTTCGACTGGCTAGAACTCTTCACCCGCCGCGAAACCGATACCCTCAAAGCCGTCGCTATCTTGCTGCACAAAACCAGCTTACTGGGCGACCAAGGTCAGGCACTGCTCGACACCCTCGACGAAAACGCCCACAAACATGCCTACGGCGTATCCGAAGATCTAAAATACGCCCTGCGCGAATCCATCGAACTACTCGGTAACGAAACCGCACGCCAGCTTATCGAGCAAGCACGGGCAGGCAAGGTGGGTATTTTTTCGGGTAAAAACGAACTCGACCCCAACCAGCTATCGGTTGAGTGTCTGCGTTATATGTACCGCTTATTATTTTTGTTTTACATCGAAGCGCGCCCCGAGCTGGGCTATGCCCCCGTAACCAACGCCACTTACTTGGCCGGATACTCACTCGAAAGCCTGCGCGATCTCGAACTGATCGCACTCACCAGCGAGCGCGAACGCAATGGGCATTACCTGCACGACAGTCTAAATACCTTGTTTAAACTCATTAACGAAGGTTATCAGCACGATATCCAGCGTGGCTTCGACCTAGGAGAAAATACCCATAACAGCGAAGCCGACGGCTTTACCATGCTGCCGATGCAAACGCACCTGTTTGATCCGAGCCGCACCAAACTGCTGAACAAAGTCGTGTTTCCTAACCACTTACTGCAAAAAATTATCAAGTTAATGTCGTTGTCGCGAGTCAAACAAGGCAAGCGTAAACGCCGTGGCCGTATCAGTTACGCCCAGCTAGGCATTAACCAACTAGGTGCGGTATACGAAGCGCTACTGAGTTACCGTGGATTTTTTGCCACCGACGACCTCTACGAAGTAAAACACGCCGGTGGCGAGCTTAACGAACTCGATGCCGGCTTCTTTGTAAGCGCCGACGAACTGCAAAATTACAAAGAAGACGAAAAAGTTTTCGATAAAGACGACGCCGGCTACCAGCAACTGCGCTGCCACCCCAAAGGCACCTTTATTTATCGCCTAGCAGGGCGCGACCGTGAAAAATCCGCTAGTTACTACACCCCCGAAGTGCTCACCCGCTCGTTGGTGAAATACGCCCTAAAAGAAGTCTACAAAGAACAGCTCGAGCCACTGCAAACAGCCCGCGGCGAACCCGATTACAGCGCACAAGCCCAGCGCCTGCTGCATCTGCGCGTATGCGAACCAGCCATGGGCAGCGCCGCCTTCTTAAACGAAGCCATCGACCAACTGGCCGATAAATACCTAGAGCTAGCCCAGCGCGGCCGCGACGAACGTATTGCCCAGCAAGATTATTTAGGCGAAAAACAAAAAGTAAAAATGTTCCTTGCCGATAACAACGTCTTTGGGGTCGATTTAAACCCCATTGCCGTTGAGCTGGCCGAAGTCTCCATTTGGCTTAATGCCCTGTCGGGGGATCGTTTTATTCCTTGGTTAGGCTTGCAGCTTAATTGCGGTAACTCATTGATTGGTGCGCGCCGTGATGTATACCCGCAAACCGCACTCAGCCTAAAAAGCAGCGACAGCCAAAGCTGGCTTAGCAACGCGCCAGTGCGCAGCCAGCTTGGTATCGCAGGGCAAAGCCAACGCCGCGACAACGAAATTTGGCACTTCTTACTGCCCGACAGCAATATGGCCAGCTACACCGACAAAGTGGTGAAAGAGCGCTACAAAGACGCCATCAAAGGCATGAACGAATGGCGCAAAGAACAAAGCAAACCCTTTAACAATGCCGATATTCGTCGCTTGCACACCCTCAGCGAAAAAATCGACCAGCTCTGGGCCGAACACACCCGCGCACTGGCGCGCCTGCGTCAGCGCACCACCGACCCCTACGATATTTATGGCCACCATCAAGGCGGCGACAAAACCCCGCTTAGCTTTAAAGACAGCGCCTTAAGCGGCGAACTGGAATCGGCCAAGCTGCAAAACGCCAGCGCCTACCGCCGTTTAAAACTGGCCATGGACTACTGGTGCGCCCTCTGGTTTTGGCCAATAGAGCAACACACCGAGCTGCCCAGCCGCGAAGAATGGCTATTCGATCTCGAAAACCTGTTACTCAGCAACGTCATTGGCGCAGGCCCCACTGGTGAAAACGGCGATCTATTTGCCCCTACCCAAACCGCCGCCGAAGGCAAAGCCTTTGTCGATAAATTTGGCGTCGTCAATATCGAACTGTTGATACAGCACTTTCCGCGTTTGCGCTTAGTGCAAAACATTGCCGACCAGCAACGCTTTTTTCATTGGGAACTGGTCTACGCCGATATCTTTGCTGCGCGCGAAACCGGCGAGCAGGGCGGCTTCGACTTAGTGTTGGGTAACCCGCCGTGGCTAAAAATCGAATGGCAAGAAAGCGGCATTCTGGGCGACTACAACCCGTTATTTGTACTGCGTAAATTCAGCGCCTCTCAACTCAATGATTTACGCAGTGAATTATTTGACCAAGGCATGGCGCTGGATAATGCAAATAGCGACAAAAGCAGCAAGGCCATATCGGCGGTCGAGTGTCTTTGGCTAAACGAATACGAACAAATGGAAGGCACGCAAACCTACCTCAATGCCGTGGTTAATTATCCTCTGCTTAAAGGTGTACAAACCAACCTGTATAAATGCTTTTTACCCCAAGGTTGGCGCATCTTAAATTCGCAAGGGGTTGCTGGATTTTTGCATCCAGAGGGTATTTACGATGACCCGAAAGGCGGACCGTTTCGTGCCGAGGTTTATCCACGACTAAGGTCGCATTTTCAGTTTCAGAATGAAATTAGCTTATTTGCGGAGGTAGATCATCATGCGAAATTTAGTACTAATATATACGGTCCTATTCGCACTAATGTTCTATTTACTCACCTATCCAATTTATTTGTGCCACAAACTATCGATGCTTGCTTCTCTCATGACGGCGCAGGAAATGTACCTGGCATTAAAGATGAACAAGAAAAAGATGGCAAAACTAAAGTGACATGGAATACCCATGGTCATCAATCACGTTTAATTACTATAAATAGTAAAGTATTGGGATTGTTTGCGACACTATATGATGATGCTGGAACTCCGGCAGAGAGGGCGCGACTTCCCGCACTTCATTCTATTCAATTGATCGGTGTGCTAGAAAAATTTTCCGCACAGCCAAAGCGGTTAGGGGATTTGGCTGGCGAGTATCATTCCACTGTTATGTTTGACGAAACATATGCACAGCGCGATGGTACGATAAAACGTGAGACCCAATTCCCAGTAAATGCTAGCCAGTCGATATTATCGGGCCCACATTTCTTTGTTGGTAATCCATTTAACAAAACGCCACGAGCAGAATGTAAGTTGAATAACGACTACGATTGTCTCGACTTACAAACCTTGCCAAGCGATTACCTGCCGCGCACTAACTATATTCCTGCATGCTCACCTGACGAGTATCTTGCTCGTACGCCAAAGGTAAGTTGGCTGGAGAAAGACTGCGCAGAGCCAAAGCGAGTGACGGAATATTATCGGTTTGTGAATCGTCGGATGTTTGGAGCATCCTCTGAACGTTCCTTGATTGGTTCAATCGTACCGCCGAATTGCGCAAATATAAATACAGCTGTTTCAACAGCAGTATATTCACCTATTGTATTAACAAATTTTGCATCTCTAACTTTTTCATTAATTTATGACTTTTATCTCAAATCAACAGGAAAGTCAGATCTATATGGTTCCTCTTTGGCAGCGTTTCCGTACCTTGAAGTACGCGAGGCATCCTTAAGGGGATTAGTTTTAAATAGCCTAACAATTCACTACTCCGACCTCTGGCACTCCTGCTGGTCCGATGATTTCAAACATCAGCAATGGGCTGCGTTGCAATCAGACTCCGAACATCCGCCCGAATTAGACAATTATCTGGCGATGGTACGCCCGTTATTAGATGCCAATTTCTTTAGTGAACTAACCTCAAAATGGACACGCACCTGCGCACTGCGCAGTGATTTTTCTCGCCGCATGGCACTGGTCGAAATCGATGTGTTGGTGGCGCAGGCGCTGGGCATGACACTCGAAGAACTTATCACTATTTACCGAGTGCAATTTCCGGTGATGCGACAGTACGAGGCCGATACTTGGTACGACCAAACCGGGCGCATTATTTTTACCCCAAGCAAAGGCTTGGTCGGTGTTGGCTTGCCGCGCAGCGCACGCAAAGCTGATCTTAGCAAGAATGTGTTTTATCGCATCGAATGGCAGGGCGAGCGAGACAGTGAAGGAGATTTAACCGCAGAAGTACCGCTGCCGTGCGAACTCAGCACCACCGAGCACGCCGTGCCGGCTGCTCTCGGCTGGGATGACGTCAAACACCTGCCCGCCGGTTTTGTCGTGGTTAAATCGTGGCCCGACGAAACCCTGCCTGATGAACAAGGCAATAACACCGTAACCCAGCGTGAAGTCCGCTACATTGCTCCCTTTGTAAGCCCCGATCGCGAAACCGACTATGCGATTGCATGGCGGGTTTTTGCTGGGCTAGAAGCAGGGTCTGTATTAGAAGCAGAGGCTTAATCTAGATGAATATAGTACGAGATAATGGGTCAGAAAATGATCAATAGTCAGCTGTGTCATGAATATGGAGCGACCATGACTGGAAAAAATACGAACATGACACTATATATGGTGTCATATGGTTGGTAAGATGCGCACCGCTTTTGTGTACCGCACACTGAATGAGCGTAAGGGCAATATCCGTTGCCAAGAGGTAAAGCGCTTACTAGAGAGCTTAGGCTTTTTCGTAAAAGATGGTCAGCGCGGCGGCCATAAGGTGTTTACCCATGACGGTTTGGCGGATTTTATTAGTCAGTCGTTTAACTGCGGGCACGGTAAAAACCCTGAAATTAAAAAGCCTTATATCGCCAAGATTGTCGACTTGTTAAAAGAACGAGAGAAAGACTTGGATGAATATCTTGGTTTTAGTGAAAAGTAGACAGTTAGATATACATAGCTTGATACAAATGTTCGAAATAAATGTTCGATACAGATAGTTATCTTAATGGAGTAAGTCGTTATGAATGATGCAAAAAAATACGGTATTACCGTGCGTTTTGGCGTTTACGACGGTGATGAATGTTTTGAAGCAAGGATTGCAGAGCTGCCCAATGTGGCAGAGTACGCCGATAGTTTCGAAGAAGCCTACGAGTTGGCATTAGATACCATAGCAACCACAGCCGTTATGTTGGCAGAGCAAGGCAGGTCTATGCCGGCCCCCGCGCAACCTGCGGATGATTACAGTGGCCGCGTGACATTACGCCTACCTAAGAGTTTGCATCGCGGGTTAGCGTGCAAGGCCGAGAACGAAGGCGTGAGCTTAAATAGTATGTTGGTTTCTGTGTTAAGCGCGTTTCGCGGTTTTGATGCAGCTTTAACTGAGACGAATGACGAATGGCATACCATGTGCACCCCTGAAAAGAAAACCATTCTCGGTGCTGGGTCTAAGGTTGTACCTATTGGTCAATACGCGAAGACGGGTGCTTGGCAATGACGGATACTGACGCACATAAAGCGGCGTTGCTGCGTGCGCAGCAAGGCTTAGAAATTCAAGATGTCTATCAGTTACAAACCGAATCGCATTTAACCGACGATGGACAGTTTCCTTCCACGTATCCAGAGCGTGTTGGCATTCAGTTTAAGTACAACCCGCTGCAATCTGCCGTGGTAACGGGGGACGAAAATGGTATTGAAGTGACGTTGTTTTTTGTCGACGTTGAAGTCGGAGCACGCATGATTCGTGATGACGATAGTCACAAAAAGGGTGAGTACCTTGCGCAAATAGAAGCGAAGTATCGGGCCATTTATCGTTTAAAGGACAAAGAGTTGGCCAAAGATAACGAAGCCCTAGATGCTTTTGCGCAGCGTAATATTAAGATCCATGTCTGGCCATTTTGGCGAGAATTTGCAATGAGCCAATCGCAGCGTATGAATTTACCTAAATTGGCCATTCCTATGCAGATGTCCTAGAGCATCTGTTGGTAATTAATGGGCTCTGGCCTTGTATGTTCGAAAGTGTTTGAGATTTTTCTCTTCTTTAAGGCTCTACCGGATTAATAGGATGTTTGCTGGTTGATGGGTTGTAGAAAAATCATATTCTGATTGATTCCTCATTCCTTGATTCGTTTGCCTTTTGGCCTGCATGCTCCTCCATTCGGTGGTTTTGACCATTGTATTGTGTGAGGTTGTATTGATGTTAGCACCTATTATTGAAGCGATTATGCTGTCGCTAGGCGCCAAGGCTATTACCGACATTATGTTGCTAATACTGCTGGCAGTATTTATCGCCGCTGTTTATTTAAAGCGCAAAAATCGTGGTCATGGTTTTACCCATTACACGCCAACCTTGTTAACCACTTTAGGTATTTTGGGAACGTTTGCCGGCATTATCGCCGGTTTGTTGGCATTTGATGTTAGCAACATTGATAGCAGTATTGGCGGTTTGTTAGACGGATTGAAAACCGCTTTTATTACTAGCTTGGTCGGTATGACCTTGTCCATTGCCTTTAAGTTAATGCAAAACGCTGGTTGGCTTACGTCGCCCATCGCCGATGGGATCGACGAAGACGATATCGGCATCGCGGAGCTTTATGCTGTGATGCAGCAGCAGGCGGCGGGCGTTGAGGCACTTGGCCGTTCAATCGGTGGTGACGATCGCGACAGTTTAGTGAGCCAGATGAAGCTTTTGCGTTCTGATATTAAAGATCAAAGTGCTGAGCTGAAAGATAATTCAGATAAATCCGTCGCGGCGCTAACCTCTATTTTTGATACGGTTAAAGAACAGAAATCTGAGTTTAGTCAGTTTCAAGAGCGCTTATGGCGTAATCTACAAGACTTTGCTGACTTGATGTCTAAATCAGCGACGGAACAAGTCATTAATGCATTAAAAGAAGTGATTTCTGATTTCAATAATAAGCTAACTGAGCAGTTTGGGGAAAACTTTAAACAGCTTAATGAGGCGGTTGTTAAACTGGTTGATTGGCAAGAGAACTACAAACTGCAATTACAGCAAATGAGTGAGCAGTATGCGCAAGGTGTGACGGCAATTACCAAAACGGAAGAATCCGTTACTCAGATAAGCAACGAGAGCAAGGTCATTCCCGAGTCTATGGCTAAGTTGCAAGATGTGATGATTGTTAACCAGCATCAACTTGGTGAGTTAGAGCGGCATCTTGAAGCCTTCAAGGATATTCGTGATAAAGCCGTAGATGCTTTGCCTGAAATTCGCACGCACATAGATGCTTCTGTCGAGGGTATGAAGCAGGCGGCAGAAAGTATGGCAACCGGCATGACGGAGTCGGCAGGCACTCTACAAAAAGCGATTATGACTGGCGCCGAGGGGTTTGTGACAAATAGCGAGAAGGTTGATGAGTCTTTAAAAGGAATGGCAAAATTCATATCCGATGCCAGTGAAATAATTCGTAATCACCTAAACGATGCGGTCAGCGAAACCAATGGTATCCTGCGCGAAATGGTTGCAGATATGAAAGACGAGAGTAAAAAGCTAAATCAGGAGTTTAAAGAAGCGGGTAATACCTCTATTTCTGAAGCTGAACGTATTCGTGGAGACTTTGAACGTGGAATGGAAGCGATGCGTACCAATTTAGCAAAAACCATTACTGATTTAGCTGAACAGCAAAAAGCAGAGAGCCAGCGTGTGTTATCCGGTATGAGTGGTTACGCGGATAATGCTTTGCGTAACACGGGCGAGGCTGTCGAGAAGCAAGTTCGTGCTTTAGACGAAGCACTACAGCATGAAATGAACACGGTGATGAATGAAATGGGCCGTGCACTTGCGTCTATTTCAGGGCGTTTTACCAGCGACTACCAGCGCCTTACCGAACAAATGCAGCAAATTACTCGCTCCGCTGCAGGGGCGTAATGTATGGCTTCGTTTTTAGATACTAAAAAAGCTGAGCAGGAAGAGTCGCACTGGTTATCGGTATCAGATTTGATGGCTGGCTTGATGATGGTGTTTTTATTTATCGCGATTGCATTGATGCGAAATTACACTGTTTATGCTGAGCAATATACAGGCACTAAAACGGCGATTTACGAGGCATTGGTTAATGAATTTAGTAATGACCTAAAGCGCTGGGATGCTGAGATTGATAGGGATTCGTTGACCTTTACCTTTCAGTCTCCAGATGTATTATTTGCTCAAGGCGATACCGCACTTAACAGTAAATACATGGCCCTATTGGATGATTTTTTCCCACGTTATCTTGCTGCTTTAGATCTATTTGTTGATTCGATAACCGAAGTACGTATCGAGGGCCATACCAGCAGTGTTTGGAATCGCTTTACTACCCCTACAGATGCTTACTTTCTTAATATGGAATTATCTCAGGGGCGCACGCGCAGTGTTCTAAGGCATATTTATTCCATCGCAGAAGGTATGCAAAAACAAGATTGGGTACGTCGTCGCGTTGCTGCTGTTGGCTTGTCGTCTTCACATCCTGTAGAAGTTGATGGCAAAGAAGATAAGCAAGGCTCTCGCCGTGTGACATTTCGCATAATTACCAATGCCGATGACAAAATTAAACAGATGTCGGAAGCTACAAAATGAAGTTGGTTGTCGATTTCTCTGCATTGTGGTCGTCTGTTAAACAAATGGGCGCCGACGAGGCCGTGGATTACGATCTTCCCGTTCGTCCGTCGGGTGCTTTGCAATTAGATACCGATCTTTCGTCGAGTGGCGGTATTGATATCGCACTGGAAGATATTGATACCGATGATGGTGTGCTTAGCTACCAAGGTCGTCAGATTCTTTTATTTATTCCGGATCAAGGTCGTAAGATTGATGAGGTGCTTATTGATCCAATGAATGGGCGACGATATCACGTTGCCGATTGTCAGACGCTAAACGATATGAAGCAAAAGAAACGTTTTGAACGTTATAAGGCGACTAACAATTTACAGGGGATGTTCCAAGTATACGGTACTTCCTATGTTACAGGTGAGTCGGTGGAAGGTGAGGCCGCGTTAAAAGTTTGCATGAATTGTCTTAAGTTTTTGAATTATAAAGGCTATAAATCAAATGCAAGTGCGAGTAAGAAAATTCACACTAGCTTTGATATCGCGCAGTTTCTTTCTCATTACAGCACCATGTTCAGTGCCATGCCCGAGCGCGCCAACTTTATTGAGAAAGGCGGATACGCTGATAACTGGGCTGAAGTCTCTGCGGCCTATCGGCAGTCGAAAGCCTATAGCTGTGAACAATGCCGTGTCGATTTGTCGTCGAATAAACAACTTTTACATGCACATCATATCAATGGTAATAAGCAAGATAATCGTGATCAAAACTTAATGGCGCTCTGCATCGATTGTCATCGCAAGCAGCCGATGCATGATTACATGCGTGTAAAACATGACGATATGACCTTTATCAATAAGCTACGCCGCGAGCAGTCATTACTGAATAATGAAGACTGGGTGTCTGCACTTGCGATGGCGGATACATCTATTCATGGTGGTTTGCTGCATTATCAAAAGCAAGGTTATAAAGCCCCTATAGTGGGTTATGAGCTTGTAAACGACTTAGGTTCTGTGGTCGCAGAGTTAGAAGCGGCTTGGCCAGAAACCCATATTGGTATAGCAGTCTCGCATAAGACAAAAGAAGCGATTACGGATAAGAAATGGCAAGTCATGACGGTAGGCGAATTACTTACAGTTGTTAACAAACGTTAATTGTATATTTAGATTCAAGGTCTTTTTTATGGCTGGTATTTTTAAAAGCTCGATCTCTCTCGTTAAAAACTTAGGTGACCTAGCTAAAAATTCTATAGAAGCACTCGATGAGACTGCGAAGATATTAAACGAGTCTGCCAAGAAGTTTAATGAAAGCAGTAAAATAGTGCACTATGGGGTGTTGATCGATACGGAGATAAAACTACTCAAACTGGATAAGAGCTTATCGCCCAAACAGTGCGTTGCGAAGTGTGCAGATGTTTTTTCTATGTATGAAGATTTATGCCGTTTAGATAGAGAGGCTGGCAGCAAGAAGCAAGACGCTATCAAAGAACTTCGATCCATGGAGAGCGAGTTTAATGCTCGTCGTTATGTTTCTTTAAACGAGAGCTATCCATCCGGAGCCGTTAAAGCGAAGTGCGAATACTATGACGGTGTAATATCGGCGGGATCTTCGATTTGGTATGAAAATGGAAATTTGATGTGGGAAGTTCAGAAGGCTACTGGATGCGATTACGTTTTTAATGCTTATCGATCAAACGGTCGTTTGTTAGGGAAAATTCAGATTGTTGGTTCGAAATCATTTAATGAAGTTTTCTATGGCGATGGCTCTGTTCTCTCTCGTTTTGACTTATCCTTGCCTACTAAAACAGGCAAAGCGGTGATGTACAGTATGTCTAGAATTTCATCGTGCGAATTGGATGTAGTTGACGGTAGGGTTAAGGAGCCAGGTTTCATTAAGAAGTTTTTTTCTGGTTACTATGTTTTTGAAAGATCTATTAATAGCCAATCGGAAAATATCGAAGATATTTTGTCGGAATTTGAAAATGTCATGATCGGTTTTGGCAATAGTTACACTCATAAATACTCATAGAATAAGAATAGCTTAGATGGTTGTTGTAAAGAGATTTTAGTGTTGTGTTTTTTAAGCTACTAGTGGCCTTCGATGTTATCCGGTAAGGTTTGGTTGATTATTAATTCAGGGACCGATGTATGCTGCCCTCGCTTGTTTCGCCCGAGCTGGCTGAAGCTTTAAAACGTTATTTACGCACCAGTTTTTCCTCCGTATCACCTGGCTTTCGTCGTGACGATGGTCGTTCGGCTATGGATGATTTTGTCGATACACCGGGCGCTTTATTTAAGGGGCCTTGGTTGGGTCTCGGTTTACCTTTCCGTACAGCAGATGCTGGGGAGGTGTTACCACTCTCTCATATCTCTATGAACTACCCTCCATATCGCCATCAGTTATTGGCATTTCGTCGTTTGTGTGGCGCTCAACCGTTATCGACATTGGTGGCTACGGGTACGGGGTCGGGTAAAACGGAATGTTTTATGCTGCCAGTGCTGGATCATTGCGCTGGTGAACCTCGGCAGGGTATTAAGGCTATTGTGGTTTACCCTATGAATGCGTTGGCCACGGATCAGGCTAGACGCTTTGCGCAAGAGATTTATCAGCGTGATGAGTTGCGCGGTAAGGTGCGGGTCGGTTTGTTTGTGGGTGATAGCGAAGCATCGCCCTATACGGAGATGTCACAAGACTATGTCATCACTTGCCGTAAAACTCAGCGTGATAATCCCCCCGATATATTGTTAACCAACTATAAGATGTTGGATTTTTTGTTGATGCGCCCAGCCGATCAACCGCTTTGGCGTTATAACGATCCGGGCGTGCTGCGCTACTTGATAGTAGATGAGCTGCATACGTTTGATGGTGCTCAGGGAACAGACTTAGCCTGTTTAATCCGGCGTTTGCGTTACCGTTTGCAGGTGAAAGACGAGTTGGCTTGTGTGGGTACTTCCGCGACGATTGGGGGTGCAGAGTCGGCGGGTCAGTTGATTAAGTATGCGACCCAAATTTTCTCTTCCGAATTCGATATTGGTTCTGTTGTACTTGAGGATCGCTTATTACCGGCGGAGTTTATGGCGGCGGAGCTTCAGTATTTTCGCTGGCCATCGGCTGAGCAAATTCAGACGATGCCGCCTGAGCGTTATACCTCGGAGGCTGAGTATGTGGCCGCGCATGCTGGGTTGTGGTTTGAGCGTCCTCCTGCGGGGCTTGCGAGTAATGACGCCTTAACACGACAGCGTGCTCAGGTTGCCTTGGGCGATATGTTATGCCGACATACCGCGTTGGCAGAGATTCTTGCTAAGTGCGCAACGCTTAGCGATGTTGATTTAGTTTTGAAGCATTTGGCACAGGTGTGGAGTATGGCGCCTGCTCAAGTATCAATGCTGTTGGCAAGCTTGGTTGCCTTGATTTCCGCCGCCAGATGTTGGCGTTCTCCTCATCTTGTTAACCCTCAAAGTGGCGGTACTGCGCCATTTCTACAGGTGCGTTATCAAATGTGGCTGCGCGAATTGCGGCGTTTGGTGGCATCGGTGCATCAGCGGCCACAGTTAGTATTATCAGATGATCTTCCTGCGTTGCAGGAGGAAGTTCACTTGCCGGTGGCTCATTGCCGCGAATGCCATGCAACGGCTTGGGTGTCTACGGTTGCAGAAAATAGTGATCGCGATCAGGTCTCGCAGAATAGGGATGATATCTACGCATCTTTCTTTGGTAAAAAAATGGATACATTGGTTTTGTATCCCATGCCTAAAGGCGAGCCGATTGCGCGGGGGCTTATTCGCCGACTGTGTGGGAGTTGCGGATTTATTGGTCGGGATGGGCAGACCTCTTGTCCTAAGTGCAAGTCCGGTGAAGACCATTTTGTGCGGGTATGGCAACCCGATATGTTGCGCGAACATCAAGAAGATGGAGCCAAAAAAACACGATTCCATAACGACTGCCCACATTGTGGTTCGTCGCAGTCGATTTTGTTGATGGGTGCTCGTGCTGCCATGATTGGCAGTGTGATGATAGGTAAGTTATTTAATTCCACATTTAATGACGACCGTAAGTTAATTACATTTTCTGATTCGGTACAGGATGCTGCCCACCGTGCCGGATTTTTTGGTGCACGCACTTGGAAACAGACTTTCCGCCTAGCATTGCAAAAAGCGTTACACGAGCGCTTGCAGGGAATGACATTGACGATGGTCGCTGATCAATTTGCGGCTTATTGGCAGGATCAGTTAAGTGCCGAAGACTTTGTTGCCACGTTTATTGCCCCTGAGGTGGACTGGCTACGCGACTGGGAGCACTTGCGTAACCACGGTGTTTTACCACCTGATTCCGAAATAATTCCACGTTTTATTACGCCACGACTGAGTTGGGAGGTGATTGCTGAATTTGGCTTGAGCAGCCGTATTGGGCGAACAATGGAGCGCAGTGGTTTGGCGGTTGTGGGGCCTGATATTTATCGTGTTGAGCAAGCTGTATCGGCCATTATTGGTCATGTTCATGAACGTGTTGCTGAGCTAGAGAGCGTGTCTGCGGAGGATTTCCGTTTATTTGTTCTCGGTTTGCTTTGGCATATGAAGTGTAACGGTGCTTTTTATCATCGCGAGATGGAATCTTACATTCATGAAGCGGGTAATCGCTTTATTCTTGCTCGACGTTGGCACTTACCTAAATCGGTTAAATTTGGTCGTTCGCCTGTGTATTTATCGCTGGAGCATGTATCAAAATCATTTGATGCCATTGAAGAGAAGTCAGCTTGGTATTCAGGTTGGTTTGCTAAGACCTTAGTGTCGGAGGCGGTGATGGCATCGTCTTATATGCGTGAGGTTTATGCGCTTACTTTACGTGAGTTAACGCGCCAGGGGTTGCTGAATGAACACGAGGTGCGTGGCTCTGCAGTGTGGAGCTTGAATGCCGATCACTGGGTATGTGCTGTTCAGGTGGCCGAATTGCGGTGTGGAACGTGTGGGTCGCGCTTGCAGGTGCCAGCATTGCAGTCATCTGCTTGGCTTGGGTTGGCGTGTCAGCGTTCGACCTGTCGTGGGCATTTTACCGAGGTCGTAAGTTTGCCTGAGCAGCGTGCTTTGCCTCGTCCACCTGTGCGGCTGGTATCTGCCGAGCACACCGGTTTGTTGCCGCATGATTTGCGTGAAAAAACTGAGATTTCGTTTAAATCGGGTAAAAATCTCTGGGATATCAATTTGTTATCGGCGACACCGACGATGGAGATGGGTATTGATATCGGTGATTTATCAAGTGTGTTGTTGTGTTCGGTTCCGCCGGCGCAGGCGAATTATTTGCAACGTATTGGTCGTGCCGGTCGTAAAGACGGTAATGCACTAACATTTACCATTGCCAATGGTGCTCCGCACGATTTGTACTTTTATGCCGAACCAGAAGAAATGATGAAGGGCGCTGTTGCCAGCCCAGGCGTTTATCTTGGGGCGAGCGCGGTTCTTGAACGGCAACTACTGGCATTTTGTTTTGATCAATGGACGGCATCCGGTATTGATGATGCGGCCATTCCTGGTTCATTAAAATCAGTGCTTGATGCTATTGAATTGACCGATCCTCTGCATTTTCCCAATAATTTACTCGGCTTTATTAATAAAAATTCGCCAAGCTTATTTCGCGAGTTTATTGCTATGTTTCCCGAGTTAACAAAAGATGAATCAGCTTATAAGCATCTTGAGGCGTTCTTATTTGGTAAAGACGGTAATGAGAGCGAGTTAGGTTTTAGGATTATGAATCGTCTTACCTTCTTACAGCTTGAGCGTAACTCACGTCGGGAACTTATAGCCGACCTGAAGAAGACTATTCGTGATTTAGAGAAGCGTCCTCAAGACGAGTCTGTTCAACAGCTAACAGATGAAGCGCAATCTGAAAGACGCGGACTGATGGAGCTTTTAAGTATGTCGGGCTCTAAGTCGACACTTAATTTCTTTACCGACGAAGGATTACTACCAAACTATGCCTTCCCGGAAGAGGGAGTGCGTTTACAGTCGGTTATTTTTTGGCGAACGGAAACAAAAGATAGCGCTACTGAAGATACTAATGGCGAACCATCAGACGATAAAAAAGCTGCGAAAAAGTCGCCTTATGAGAAAAAGGTTTTTGAGATAGTGCGACCTTCCTCTGCCGCATTGGGTGAGCTGGTACCTGAGGGGCAGTTTTATGGTATTGGCCGCCATGTTGAAATTGATCAGGTGGATATGGCGCTATCGCACAGTGAGGAGTGGCGTTTGTGTGATTCGTGCCACTATGCGGAGTCTTTATTAGAAGGTGATAAACACACGGCATGCCCGCGTTGTGGTAGTGGTATGTGGGCGAATAGTTCGCAGAAGCAAAGTTTATTACGCCTTCGGCAGGTTTATGCAAGTAGTAATGATCGTGATAGCCGTATTGGCGATGAGAGCGAACAGCGTGAACCTGTTTTTTATAATCGTCAGTTACTTGTTGATATTGATCCAAAAGATTCAATCAAAGCCTATCGTCTATCTGACGATACTTTGCCATTCGGATTTGAGTATTTGCGGAATGCCACGTTCCGTGAAGTGAATTTTGGTCGTCGTGGCGATGATGGAATGAAATACGAGGTTGCTGGGAAAGAGGCAGCGCGACCAGGATTTCATTTATGTAAGCACTGCGGAAAAGTTCAGAAAAAGAAAAATGATATACGCAAGAACCATTCTATTAATTGCCGGATGCGTAAGTCTGGTGTAGTGCCTACTCCGGCTGATTATCATAATGCATTGTATTTATACCGTGAGCTGAAATCTGAAGCGGTAAGATTATTATTGCCTATTGCAGAAGTACAAAGCTCTGATGTTCGATTACAGAGTTTGATTGCAGCTTTGCATCTTGGCTTGAAAAAATTCTTCGCTGGAGATGTCGGTCACCTACAGATTACGTCGTATTCAGAGCCCGATGGTCAGAGTGATTTGCGTCGTCACTATTTGGTGATCTTGGATACAGTGCCTGGTGGTACTGGTTATTTAAAACAGTTGCTATTATCTCCTGCGCAATTATTGGGTATGTTGGAAAGTGCGTTAGAGCATTTAAATCAATGCGTCTGCAATTATGAAGAAAATAAAGATGGTTGTTATCGCTGTTTATTCGCTTATCGTGAAAGCCGTAATCTTGAACAAATATCGCGTAACGAAGCGCGAGATCTATTAACCGAGATTCTAAATCGACGCGAGTTGTTAGAGGAAGTAAATCAACTAAATCCTGATAACTTAAATGCCTTATTTGAAAGCGAGTTGGAGCGTCGGTTTATTGAGACCTTACGTTCGATGGCTCCGAAGTTAACCTTATCGGATCGCGTGGTTAAAGGTAAACCGGGTTATCAGCTTTCTATGCGCCGTGATGATGACAAAGTGGTGAGTTGGGATATTGAGCTTCAAGTTAACCTTGGGGCTGCTAATGGCATTGCCTTTAATACTCGACCAGATGCCATTTTTTGGCCACAAAGCTTGGCTGATGATATGAAGCCAATAGCGGTTTATCTCGACGGGTTTGCCTATCACTTGGATCGTGTCGCAGACGATACCGCCAAACGACAGGCTTTGCTTTTGTCTGGTGAGTTTAATGTTTGGACGTTAACTTGGGATGATTTGCCTGTTAAAGGTAAGGTAAACAGTTTTCCTGAAGCTTCATGGTGTATCCCATCACTTAATGCTGATGGTGATAAATTTTACGACGAGCTAGCGACCAGGGCAGGGTGGCCTCTTTATCATCAGTCATTACAGGCTATTGGTGCAGAGTCTTTCGGTTGGTTTATTCGCGCTTTAGCTGGTGATGTTTCTACCCTCCGTGAGTTAGCTTTATCTCGTTTGTTATCAACATTCAGTAAAACCAAAATTAGAAGTGCTAATGATCAGGCACAGATGCGACGAGATGTGACCAAAAACTCCGCAGCATATTGGGCTGATGAGTACCTTGGCGACGATGCCATATTAGGTCAATCTGTGCTAAACGACATGCCAATGCTGAGCGTATTTTCATGTTTGCCGCGCGAAGCATTTAAACAAGGTGAGCATATTCGCGAGCAGGTTGTTGTGTTGTTGGTGTTGGAAGACGACAGTAGTGTTCGCAATCATGTCGACTTTCGTTTGGTTTGGCGTCGCTTTTGGTGTGCTGCGAACCTATTTCAATTTATTGGTGGGATGGGCCTTACAACAACTTCAGGTATTCAATCGAATATTTATCAACCATTGGTTGATTTGCGTGGAGCTTCGCCAACGATTGCGTTAAATCAAGATGAACGGTGGTTTGTCGCGCTTGATGAAACGATTGAACCTGAGGGACTGCATGCTTTGTTGCAGCTTTGTAGTGAAGGAGTGCCTGAACCTGAAATTGGTGCTGATTTACAAGGTAACGATGGGGCGGTAATTGGTGAATTTGAATGGTCTTGGTCTGAAGTGAAAATTGGTGTCGCGCACGAGGTTTTTGTAGCGCAGGACGGTTGGTTAGTTATTTCGATATTTGATATTGAGCAAATCGCGCAGATGTTGAATTCATCTTACAACAATATTAGCTAATGGATTTTTGTTATGTCTGAACAAGTAAAAGTGGCAATGTCTGATAAATTTATGCTGGCATTTAGTCAATTGCCAAAGGCTCAGCAGCGTAAAACGATGGAATTTATTAGTAAATTCCGTCAGGACCCTCGTTCGAACGCGCTTAACTACGAAAGAATTCGTGATGCCGCCGATAAAGGCTATCGCTCGGTACGTATCGATCAGACCTATCGCGGTATTATTTTAGCGCCAGAACAAGGGAATGTATTTCTTTTGCTGTGGGTAGATAAGCACGACGATGCCTACGCCTGGGCTAGGTCTCATAAATGCGAAGTTCATCCTAATACGGGTTCGCTACAAATTTATGAGGCGTCATTAGAAGCTGATTCTGAAGTTGGCAATATCGAGGTCGCCATTGAGAAGAGCTCGGCGTATTCTGATATTCCTGAAGTAACGGAGCCTCTTTTTCATCTTACGGATGAGCAGTTTAGTTCCTTGGGTGTCCCTGAAAAAATGTTGCCGCTCGTTAAGACTATTACTACTGAGTCACAACTGGAGCTGCTAGAGCGAAGACTTCCTATTGAGGCATATGATCCTTTGTATTTGATGGCTGCTGGTACTCCTTGGTCAGAAATTGAAGCGGATTATTTGACGCCCAAGAGCTCTGTTAATACAGATGATATTGAAGCAGCGCTTGCCCGTCCTAGCTCACAGCGTGAATTCTGGGTCGTGGATAATGAGATGGAATTACTACAAATGCTTAATGCGCCTTTAGAGCGCTGGCGAGTGTTTTTGCATCCTACCCAGCGTCGCCTAGTTGAGCGCAAATGGAATGGTCCTGTTCGTGTTTTAGGTGGAGCAGGAACTGGCAAAACTGTGGTTGCGATGCATCGTGCTCGTTGGTTGGTGAGGAATGTAATTAAAGATGGTGAGAAGCTTCTTTTTACTACCTTTACCGCCAACCTAGCTACAGATATTGAGGAAAGTCTTAAGAAAATATGCTCGCCTGAAGAAATGAAAAAAATTGATGTTAAAAACATTGATCGCTGGGTAAGTGAGTTTCTTCGCAGCGAAAAGTATTCTCATACCATTGTTTATGAAGGCTCTTCTGATCAATATAAGGCGATTTGGCGTGGTGCTTTATCGGTAACTCCGACGTTAGGATTGCCTGATTCATTTTATCGTGAGGAATGGGAAAGGGTAATTCTTCCTCAGAGAGTTCACACTAAAGCGGAGTATTTTAAGGCTAGCCGAATAGGCCGCGGAGTTGCGCTTAATCGTAAGCAACGAGACGCAATTTGGCCTGTGTTTGAAGAGCTTAGAGCGGAGATGCATCACGCAGGACTCAAAACATTTGAAGATGCCACCTTGGATGCTGGCGATATTCTGCGCACTAAAACTATTCACAGTCGTTATCGTTGTGTTCTTGTCGATGAGGCGCAAGACATGGGACCACAGGCGATGACGCTTCTACGTACTTTAGTTGCCGAGCAGCAGGACGACATGTTTATTGTTGGTGATGGGCATCAACGAATATATCGCCGTAAATCTTCAATGAGTCAGTGTGGAATTCATATTATTGGTCGAGGCCGGAAGTTACGAATCAATTATCGTACAACAGAAGAAACTCGTCGATTTGCGAGTGCGGTTTTGCAAGGCATTGCTGTGGATGATTTAGATGGCGGAGAAGATACCGGTAATGATTACCGTTCTTTGATTCACGGTACACCACCTGAAATATCTGGTTTTTTTGATGTTACGCAAGAAGTAAATTGGATTGTAGATCGGATTAATGACTTGATTAAGACAGGTGTTGAAACTAGAAATATTTGTATTGTCGCTCGGGTAAACTCGATTCTTACTAAAGTGTCTGAGATTATTTCAAAAGCTGGAATAGAAACTGTTGTGCTTAGTAGGAATGTCGATAATCGCAATGTTACCGGTGTTCGAATAGCAACTATGCACCGTGTTAAAGGTTTGGAATTCCATTTCGTGTTCTTGGCTGGTGTTAATAACGGCATTATTCCTCTCACCAAGGCAATAGGATCTTCCGATGATCCAGTGGAGCTTCGTCAATACGACTTGAGCGAAAGAGCGCTGTTACATGTTGCAGCAACGAGAGCGATTAAAGGTCTATTTGTTAGTTATCATGGAACGGCTAGCCCATATTTAGGTGCTGGATAATTGAAATGCTTGTTGCAAGTGCGAGGTCAATCCTGTGCATGAATTGGATAAGACCGTTATTTCGGTTAGTAAATTATTGACGCAACCTACGCTTTCAATACCACTTTATCAGCGTCCATATAAATGGTCCCAAGAGAATCTTAGTGCATTATTGAATGATTTACGTGTGTACCGAAATAAATCTGCATATCGCCTAGGGACTATTGTTTTCCATAATAATACTCTGGATAGTAGACTGGATATTGTCGATGGCCAGCAGCGTACCTTAACACTTTTTCTGTTGGTGAAAGCGTTGTTGGAAGATCGGTTGTCCAATCTGAAGCGTGAGGATATTCGAAAACAGCTGAATGATTTGATCATACCAATTAACCAGTTTTTGGTTGGGCAGCATTTTAATAGCGATATATCACATCAGAATTTACATCAGAACTATATGGCGGCTAGGCGTGCAGTGTCGCGGTCAGATTATACTGAAGATGATATCGACTTTTTACTGAATCGCTGTCAACTGGTTATATTTGTGCTGAAGGATGAATCAGAAGCTTTCCAGTTTTTTGATTCACAAAATGCTCGCGGTCGAGATCTTGACCCCCACGATTTGCTTAAAGCATTTCACCTACGAGAGTTTTCGCAGGCTGAGCTAAAACTAAAGGCTCATTCGGTTAGCCACTGGGAAAGCTTGGAAAGTACGGTCTTAGCCCAGCTTTTTGCTAAGTACTTATTTCGTATTCGAAACTGGGCACAGGGCAAGTCGGCACAGCAATTTAGCAAGGCGCAAGTGAATTTATTCAAAGGGGTGAATTTAGAGAAAATAGGCTTTTATCCTTATGTTGAGCAGCTAAGAATAGCCCATCATTTTGTGGATGATTATAACGGCCAATACCATCGTAATATCGATCATCAAACCATGAAATTTCCCTTTCATTTAGACCAGAAGGTGATTAACGGACGCCGTTTTTTTGAAATGACTACTTATTACCAGCAACTGATTGCAGACATCGTAGATGACGAGCGTCATGAGCGAGGTAATCAAAAACTTAGGTTATTAAATACAGAGCTGGATGACACTGCTAGTAATATTCTTCACACGCTAAACACCTATGGCTCACGCAATCGTACAGGCGATAAATATATCCGAATCATCTTTGACTGTGCGCTGATTTTTTATATTGATAAATTTGGTACTCAAGAGCTATCCCCAGCCATTGAAAAGCTGTTCGTGTGGGCTTATACCTGCCGCCTGCGAATGCAGGCAGTACAGTTAGCTACCATGGATAATCATGTACTTGACAATAACGTCTTTGAGTATATTAAGCAGGCAATAAAACCGAGTGATGTACTCAGCTTGCCACTAGGCACAGTTAAAGACTCTAAGAATTCTAAGATTAATGGCACTAAGCTAGATGAGATTGAAACTTTATTTAAGAGACTGAAATATTATGAATAGATCTGTACAAAGTTTCAGTGTTCGAGAGTTGTTAACTGGCGTTAATACTTATTGGGTGCCTATGTATCAGCGTAATTATGCATGGGGTGAAGGTGAGATTAATCAACTTATTCAAGATGTGTTGGATTATCAGCAGAATAATCAGGCTGGAACTAAAACACAACCATACTACATAGGTACTTTGGTTGTTTACGAGCGAGATGAATGCAGCTTTGAAGTGATCGATGGACAGCAGCGATTCACAACGTTAACACTAATAGCGATTTGTTTAGGAAGATTACCTGAAGCTTCTCATCAATATGATATGAGTTGGTACGATAAATTAAATTTGGATTTTGAAAGCCGTGTGAAATCATCAAACACCTTTTCGAGTCTTAAGCAAGGAGTGCCACTCCACCTTCTAAAGGAGGAAGATTACAATAGTGATGTGGTTAATGGTTTTGCTTTAATCGAAAAGGGATTGTTGGCCCTTGGTGAAAAGCTGCATGATTTTTGCGAATACCTTTTTAACTATGTAGAAATTGCTCGGGTATTAGTACCAAGCGATACTGATTTAAATCATTATTTCGAGGTGATGAATAATCGTGGCGAACAGTTAGAAAAACATGAGGTTGTTAAAGCTCGATTGATGTCGATACTCATCGATAATGAAGATAAAAAATTGCTTTCAAAGGTATGGGATGCGACAGCAAATATGGAGAGGTATGTTCAATACGGGTTTACTCCAAACGAGCGTCACAAAATATTTGGTTCCGAAGACTGGGGGAAATTTATACCGCGTGATTTTGATGAGCTGGCTGGTTTTATTCGTTTAACTGACAGCGATAAAAGTAAAGTAAATGATATTAATGAAGCTCCTAGAACATTCCAACATATTCTAGATACGCCACCAACTTATGGAGCTGCGGTCGATTCCGCAACCTCTTCTGAGAGATTTAATAGCGTTATCAACTTTTCTAATTTCTTATTACATGTCTTACGGGTTTGGAGCGGTGAAAACATCCCCTTAGATGATAAGCAGCTGCTAGATCAGTTTGATTCTCATATTCTTAGAATTAAAAAAAATCAGGTTGAAGCGACGCAAGGGTTTATCTTTGCATTGCTAAGATGCAAATATCTTTTTGATCAATACATCGTCAAACGTGAAATGTCTCAGGAAGATAGTAAATGGAGTTTAAAACGACTGCACTACTCCAGCTCAAACAGCCAAGGTTATATTGGTACCTTTGGTTCTGATGACGTCGATGTTGTTAATTTGCGTATATTGATGCTACTAAGCGCATTTCACGTTTCCACTCCAACTCTTGTATATAAACATTGGTTGAATGGTGCTTTATATCAGTTGTATCAGATGAAAGAGATTCGGGCCCAAGATTACTTGGAGTCTCTTGAACATCTTGCGCGTCAGTTCGTTTATGGGCGATTTTTGAGTCAGGATGATGCTGATTATTACGATATGATCTATCAAGGATGTAGTTATACGGCTTTGTCTATGGACCAAGTAAAAGTAAATCAACGATTAACGTTTGGTAAGATCGAAAACAATTTTGTGTTCAATTATCTCGATTATCTTCTGTGGTGTGATGGTGTTGAGAGCAAGTCCAAAGATGGCGTGATGAACTCATTCAGGTTTTCCTTTAGAAGTTCGGTGGAGCATTTCTATCCTCAACATCCGAAGGATGGCTACAGATATCTAGATGAAAAAGATCTGAATCGTTTTGGGAATCTTTGTTTACTTAGTCATAGTAAAAATTCTAAGTTGAGTAATTTTCAGCCTAAATCTAAGAGGGAGGAGTTTCAAGCGGCTATTGGGGAAAACAAAATTGATACCCTAAAACTTTACGAAATGATCAAGTTATTGAATAGTTCAGATGAGTGGGGTGAGAGCCAAATTGAACAGCACGAAGAGGAGATGTTCAGGTTGTTTGAGCTTGATATGCAACGTGGATTGCATTGACTGGCAACTTAGGCATTCAAGCGCGCGTATCTAGCATCCTTCCCTAAGCTAAGTCATTTACGAGTGTTTAATCTCATAGATAACTCGCTGACATCACCTGTCTATTGGCTTATTGATAGGTAGGGCAGAGGTCAATATTTAAGATAATAGCGGGGGGGGGGGCATTGTAGGCTAGGGCACAAATCGGGCACATTTAGGGCACAACTAAGATTTTGTAAGTGGTCACTTACTTGGCAGGCCTTACACTGATGGCCCGCCCGGCAGAATTCGAATCTGCGACCTCTGCCTCCGGAGGGCAGCGCTCTATCCAGCTGAGCTACGGGCGGTTAGGACTCAGGTTACTTTTAACTGACCGCTGAGCCGCAGCATTGTATACGTTTTTTCTGTTCTGCTCTACTTCCTGTCGTACCCTTTAAGCTTTTGGCTTTACACAGGTAATGAAGTGCAGTTGCCAGTGTAATCCTACCTTGCCATTCGCCAGTGTTTCGAAGCCTAGTAATTGATCTAGCGCGTTTTCTATCTCTGTTGCTGATGCTAGGTCAATACCAAACATGAGTTTGCAGTAGTCAGCAGCTTGTTCGGAGGAATCAAAACACCAGTAGTAATTTCGATTTTCAGCTTTGGTTACAATAAAGCCTGCTTGTTCTAAGTCGATTAAATCTTGGCTACTGAAGTACCAACCGTGATGGCCCATACTGTTGTGTTGTCCCATCCAGCCATCAAGAAAATCCGCTGTTTTAGAGTCTTTATGCGCATCAGCTAGAACTAGAACTCCTTCTGCTTTAAGAACTCGAAAGAGTTCTCTAAATAGTGGTTTTTTATCTTCAGTGTGATGTAAACCCGCCAAACTTAGGGCTAGGTCAATGGTGTTACTGGCATCAGGCAAATTATCGAGCCGACATAGTGTTATCGGGTGACGGCTACCCGAATGACAGTGTTGCTCGAATAGTTTTGCAAATAATTCACTGGTTTCAATATGATGAATATGAGTGTCATTAGGCAGATAGTTGGCAAGGTAACCGCCGCCTGAAGGGACATCTAGAATGCGCATATTCGGAATAATGTCCAAGCCACTGAGTATAGCCTGAAACTCTTGATCACGTGCCGATGGCCAGTCTAACATGGCCTTGTGGTAAGCATCTGCTCTCTGATCAAAAATAGCTTGATAGGTTGTGGCGGGTTTAAACACAATTAAATCCTTGAGACAAACTCTTCGAATTTACCAGAAGGAGCTCGCGGTACGTTATTAACCAGATGAACGGTTACTTTGAAAGGGTAACCTATAGCTTTTTGAATTATTTCTTCGGCTTGTAGGCACTGCTCCGATGTTGGCGTATCTGGCGCTTCAATATTAAGTCGTAATTCTTCAACACTAAGTTGTTCTATCTGAAAGCGCGCGAGGGGGAATAAATTCATCAATGCCATTGGATTGTAGGCTGGCCAGCTTTTATCGCCATTTGGATAAGATACGAGATTTCGTGAGCGACCAATGATGCGTTCTAATACGGGTAAATTAATTCCGCAATCACATTTTTTTCCAGGAATGGCGTAGTCACCAATTTCATACCGAATGAGTGGCATTAAGTAATTTTGCAAAGAAGTGACAATAACACGACCCACTTGGCCAGGGGGACAAGGTTGATTATTGTCATCTAGTATTTCCACCATGCAATTTTCTAATTGAATATGATAATGGTCATATAGAGGACATTGAAGAGCAATATATCCGATTTCTTGAGAGCTGTAGATGTCATGAATTTTGCAGTTGAACGCTTGCATTACTAATGTTCTGACGAATGGAGGTAGGGTTTCTCCTAATGTCGAAATATTATGTAAGCTATTTAGTTTTTGTTCTCTTATTTGTATTTTGGCTAGCTCTTGCAGTGTGCTCGGGTAGGTCACTAAGTATTTAGGTTGATGTTCGACTAACCACTGATATTGGCGTTCAACTGGCTCTGAGCTATTTAGTAGCATAGCGGGAGCGCTATATCCCAAAATTGCCGTCGATAAGCCCCAGTTGTTACTGGTTTGACCTGGGTATAAGGCTTTGCCATCCGCTAGAAATTTTATCGCTGCTAGCGAAGCGGTTAAATCTCTTTTAGCCCATAAGTGGTCTCGCATCGTGAATGCTCGCCAAAAAAATTGAGCATACTCTGTTGTCCATGTATGTACTGGGCGTCCGGTAGAGCCAGAGCTACGAAAATCGAAGTGTTTACCATGATTTTTAGGTGGATTCTTACTTATTAATAGCTCTTCATTGGCTTGTAATTCTTTACGGGTCAATATCGGGAATTTATTCCATTCAATATTGCCATTCATGGATCGTATTTGGGGGTGCTGCTGGTAGTAAGGGACAGAACTTAATGCATGAGCCAAAATCGATTGTATCGATTTGCTTTGAAGGCTGGTTTGAAGTGCTGTCGGAGTCTTTTCGCTTTGTAGTAGTTTAAATTGTAAAGCGAGCGGAAGTGCTTCTTCTGCTGATGGAAGACTAATCATCCGTACTACTACCTTCAGAGTTGTCGGTTAATTCCGCCTCAATGTTAGGGTAGCGGCTTTTATGTATCATAAGTAGGCGGTCGTATATTTCGGGGTCAGTTTTTTTGAACTTTTTGAGTTCCGTAATAGCCTCATTTTTTAATTCATTTTCTTTTTTCAACCGTTTCTTTTCATGTGCTTCTCTTTCTTCTTTTGAACGTGATCTATTTTCTTCGTGTTTTTCTTGCGCATCTAATCTGGCGGCTTCTCTTAATGCTTTTGCTTTTAAAACTAATTGGCGCTGCTCACTTTCTTGTGTGGATAACTTTGCGATTGACTGGTCGGTTAGGTGTGGAGTTGATGAATCGTCATTCGCTTTAATTAGTGTGCTGCGTTGATATTCGCCTTTCGGTAACACTTGTAGCGTGATGATATTTTTTTGATCATTGAACGTTTTAATTATTGAGAAGTTTTGATCTAAAAAGCGTAGTACTGCGTCTTCTGATAAATTTGACCCTCGTAATAAGTCCGGTACGACCACTTGAGGGTCGTAAAATATTTGTATTCCTGATAAAGAACTAAATTCATTGAAAAGCTCTGTTGAGCTGAGTATTTTTTCTGGAAAGTGGTAAGTTTGCGAGGTGTTATCGTATTGAATGGTTGAATCACACCAGACGCTAGGAGCAAAACAAATAAAAAAAAGAGCGAATAAGAGTGACTTCATTGTACCAAGACTTAAAAATAAAATGGGTTGATTGATTATAAAAAAAGGGAGGCCATACGGCCTCCTTTTTTATCGTGTAGCAGTGTTATGGCATTGCAATAGTGTTCGTACCACAAATGCCTTCTAAGCAATCAGATTCTAAGAATACACCGCCAGAGAAGCCAGCATCTGTGCCAGTGCCTCCTGCGATATCATAGGCAGCGCCAATTTTGGCTTTTGCATTACCACTAACGACGTATAGAGAGCCGCCTGCACCACCTAGGGTATCTTCATCATTGATGAGGGCTGTGGAAGCATTACCGCCGCCTACGTCAATATTGCCCTTAACGCTACCACCCAGTGCGGATGTAACTGCGATATAGCCACCGTTACCACCCTCTATTTGACCGTTACCACCAGCTGCCGTAACGGAGGCATTCACATTTGCTACGCCAAATGTACTAGCAATGCTTATGCTGCCACCTTGCTTACCTTCATTGTAACCATCGTCTTCACCTTCTTCCGGAATGGCATTATCACTACCGCCATTAAAGGAGAACTCTCCGGTTACATTGATATCATGAATTGCTGAAATCCATGCATATCCAGCGCGAGATGTAGAACCATTATTCACATCGGAACCATTCGATGAAACAATACCGTCGAACTCAATATTCAAGTTCTTCTGTAGGGAAGCAAATCCAGTATCGATGTAGATGTCTAAATCACCGCCACGAGATCCCGATGGCGTAGCCGTTAGTTCCCCTGTCGTAACAACCTCACCGGCATTCAATGTCAGGTTGGTCTTAACATTGATTGGAGCCGCTGGTGCATATGCGGTTTGATAGCCGTCGTTAGAATTTGATTCCGTGTAGATTTCGATATTGCCGCCGCTGCTCGCTTGATGTGCAGAGCCACCAGATACGTCAATACTGGTATAACCAACAATTTGGGTAGCTAATGTCGACGCAATTTGAGATGCGTGTGATATCACAATGTCCCCACCGTTTCCTGCGTCACCAGATCCTGTATCAGTGGTGGCCGATGTATTACCACCATTCGCGGATAGATTACCCGAGATAGCGACTAATATCGGGTTTACATAGCTTTCACCACCATCATATGAATCACTGGCACCGATGTATATTGCACCACCATTACCAGCATCGTAGCTGTCAAATGCGCTGTTACCACCATTTACATTGATGCTGCCGGTATTGATCATGCGTGGAACGGCAATATTCGTACCGCCTTCACCGCCACCTACGTATAGCGATACGTCTCCACCCCCACTGCCTTCGCCACCTGCTGTTACGTCGGTATTGGTCACTGCGGTTGAGCCGATGGCGGTGATATCACCCGTGTTAATCACTTCACTGCTTGAAAAAATGTATGTATTACTTGGATCAATATAGGTGGAACCATTGATACCGGTACCAGCATTACTGCTTATGGTCCCTGTGTTATAGACACCTTTGTAGCCGTAGATGTTAATGTTTTCACCTGAACCTGCGGTGCTTGATGCGCTATCGCCACCTTCGGCAGTTAAGTTACCGGTGTTTTCAATATACACATTACTATTGACACTGATACGTCCAGCGTCTCCACCAGCAAGCCCCTCCGTATCACCATCTGCGCCTGATGTGTTGAACGTTCCACTGTTCTGTATGATCGATGCGTAAACACTTAGATCACCGCCATCTTGGCCTGGATATTGGCCTGATAAATCTATGCTGCCACTGCCGTAATAGGCTGCTGGATAGAATGAAAGGTTACGAACGGCACTGTCACCTTCTTCCGCAAGGACTTTAATTGTTCCGTCGTTCTGAACGTCATTGAAGAAGTACAATGAATTTGACGTGTTAGTAAATTCTAAAGATAGCGTTGTCCCCGCGGCCACTTGTAAGCCGGTAATGATAGTGGTTCGTTTACCAAGTATCGGAGCATCGACATCGTCAACGGCGCCATCATAGCGATAGATGCGTTGATTATAAAAATAGAGTGTTCCCGCGGATGCGGCGTTAAAACTCGAGGTGTCAGCTGAAATAGTAGTATCAGTCGAAATTGTCGCAGGATTTGTTCCAAGCTGGACCTCGCTGTTGAGCAGGTCATAAGATGCATCAGGGATTCCGTTGACAGTAATATTCAAAGGAGCATCGCTATAGCTTTTATATATGGAGACATCACCACCGTCGCCACTATTGTGTTGCCCATTACCACCTTTAGCGCTCATAACTGCAGTGCCGGCATTATTGCTTGCTAGTCCGGAAGGCGCACTACCGCCGGATGAGCTGCCACCACCGCATGCTGTCAACGTGACGGCTATCGCGAGTATGCTTGTTTTAAAAGGAAGTTGATTTAGATACATATTTGCTCCGAGCTCTTTACTTTTTGATTGGTTACTAATTGTTCAGTAACTGGGTATTAAAAACGTCTACTAAAGTAGCAGGTTGTGTCGTGGTGTAAATCAGTTATTGTGAAAATCAATCTCGATTTTTTGTATTTATAATTTCGACGTAAGGATTTGGTCACCATCTTGTCATTCCCCGTTGTTACACTTCCGCGATCATTAAAAATGTCCGCTTCTGTCGGTTGTTTCTTCAGTGGAATAGGATGTTCTCTGGCCGCGGTCGCTTGTCGTCGTTGAAAGGAGTAACGTGTGCTCACGTCTTTAGAAGGATGGCAGACCATGAATACATCACACACAGAGCTACTGGATTATGGTTGGGGTTTGTCCTCGCTGGGTTTAATTCTAGTGGCGGGTTCTGATACCGCTATTTGTGCAATTTTGGTGGGGGATGATCGTAGTTCGCTCTTAAATGAATTACAGCAGTCGTTTCCTGCTGCGCGCATTCGTCAGGATGATGGGCGCTTGGCTACGCGCATTGGTAAGGTTATTCGGTGCCTAGAGCAACCCCAAGAATTATCGGCATTACCGGTGTTAGAAATGCGTGGTACAGAGTTTCAGCGTCGTGTTTGGAGTGCTTTGCAGCATATTCCGGTTGGTTCAACAGTAAGTTATTCGGCGTTGACAGAGCAAATCGGTGCGCCAGCGGCAGTTCGTGCGGTGGCCGGTGCTTGTGCGGCGAATAAGTTGGCGGTGTTGGTTCCTTGTCATCGAGTGGTGCGCTCAAATGGCGAGCTATCAGGTTATCGATGGGGTGTTCAGCGTAAGCAGTTTTTATTGCAGCGTGAGCGTCAGTGGGTAAAAGAAGCGGGCTAATCTGTACTATTGTTTTTCTTATTGCTGAGTAGCTGCTCGGCTTTTTCTTGCTGTACCTTAACGATGGCCAATTTTTCTCGCGCGTTTTGGCGTTCTTCTTCGCTTAGTTCTAAATCAATACTGTGTGCTTCGAGCTTAAGTTGTTTTTCTTTAAGCCCTTTTATGACTTGTTTGATGGCTCGTCGAGACACTCCGCGCGCGTCATCACTCATAAAGTTCGCTATTTTCTGCACTATTTTTTCAAGCTTCATTACTTGGTTCCTCGCTCGCATCCGTGGCGAGAGTTTGGCGAACTTGGGTTACATCTTCGTCACTGAGCTGAATCATAGTTTGTGCTTTGGATGTCTGCGGTAGCTGAGCCAAAATAAGTGCCTGCCCTGCGCTAATCAAGCTCAAGGCTATTTGGCGCGCGTAGCCTTGATCGTTCATTAGTGATGTTGCTTGTGCCGGTGTCACTATATGTTCACGAATCATACGTTCGGTTTCACTATCTGCCCGCTCGTGCGCATCATCAAGACGTAATTTCTGGTGTTCTAATTCCAGCAAATAATCATTGAAGAAACTGGCCGCTGCGCTCGGCTCATTGGTGCTTTTGGCAATAATGTTTTCGAGTAATGTAATCACCTGACGGATGTCTTGGCGTAGGGCTTCATAAGCTGCGTGCAAAGTGTGGTGACGACCGTGAAGCGCTGGGTATAAGTTACTATGCAGTTGACCTGATGTTTTAACCGCTTCGACCATGTGATACGTCGCAGAGCGAAACTGCCTGAGGGGCTCAAGCTCTGTTGTGCCTGGGGTTTTATGGGCAAGGCTAATAAAACGCACGATGGCGTTGTAGAGTGTTTTTATGCGGTTGTGATAAGCATCGTCGATCTGTTTTTCAGTGAATTCTTTTGCGGGTGGTAGAAGCGACTCGGTATGAGCGCTGCGCGGTTCCCAATCTAACGCTCGTAATACAATATTCAACGCATGGCGCGTAAGACGCTGACTTTCTTGGCGCGTAACACTGGTTGCGGCCAGCGTCGACTCTAATGCTGCGTCGTTTAAGTAGCGTGGTATTTTTATTGAAATCGTGTCCGCAGGAATACGTTTTTCTAGCCACTTTGTTAGGCGTTCTAACTGCGGCAACATGATAGCTACTCCTAGGGTATTAAAGACCGTATGGAACAAGGCGAGACGCAAGGTGTAGTTGTCTGCTGCTATACCCAAGCCATTACCCAGCAGTTCGACTACAGGTATTAGAATAGGCAGCGCGAGGAGCGCAACAAGGCCGGTGACGAGATTAAAAACAACATGCCCCAGCGCTAAGCGTTTACCCGCTGCATTGGCGCTAATACTGCCGAGGATGGCCGTGACCGTGGTGCCAATATTGGCGCCGATAGCGACAGCAAGTGCATCCTCATAGTGAATTTGTTGATGAGCTAGAGCGGTGAGTATCAATATTAATGTCGCATGACTTGACTGCATAACAACGGTGGCAATGATGCCTAAGCCGGTAAATAGCAGAAGAGCGGTAAAACCTTGAAAAGGCATCGCGGTTAATTGCATTTGGCTTTGCAAATTGCTGAAGCCGTCCTTCATGAACTGAATGCCAAGAAAAAGAAAGCCAATCCCAGTTAATAAGTGCCCAAGGCTACGCCATGAGGGGCGGCTTTGTAGTTGCAGTACGATACCGAACACCAGTAGAGGTAATGCAAGATCGGATAAATTAACTTTCAAGCCGAACCCTGCGATCAGCCATGCGCCAGAGGTCGTGCCTAAGTTAGCCCCAAATATGATGGCCAGCCCACTGCTGAGTGAAATTAATCCTGCGGATAAGAAGGAAATACTCAATAGCGATATCAGTGAACTGGATTGCATTAGGGAGGTGCTCACGACACCTAACGAAACGGATTTCCCAGTGCTATTGGTTAAGCGTTGAAGCCAGTGTTCCATCCAGCCGCCACTAAGACTCTGAAATCCACGCTCCAGCGACATCATGCCAAATAGAAAAACGGCCACACCAGCGGCAACGGTTAAAAAGGCTTCGCTACGCCAAAATCCCAACCCCAGCCCTAGCAGAAGCACAGGTAGTGCTATCCGCTGAAATTTCGTCATGCATGACCCTTAATCTGAATATGTATTCAGTAAAGCTAATTGTCGCCGTACAGCAAGTTATAAGCAGTGATCAAGATCACGTTTTTGTTATCCACATGTATCCACAGGAAGGTGTGTATAAGCTGTGGGCGCGACGGGGTTATCTTGTGTGTAATCAAAATTGACGAATTTTCACAGCTTGCCTGAGTGGATAAACGACGTGCAAGGCGACAAAATTCCGCCAAGCTATATTGATGATTTTGTTAATGTTTTGACGTTTTTTGCGATAATAGACAGTTCTCTAAAAGAACGTTTCCCAATCATGAAGATGTCCACAGATTCTGTGGATAACCACTCGGATAAGTGGCAAATAAACATTAAGCGGGGGACTGAAATCGGAACGTGCGTTTGAATTGTTTAAAAAATAACCAGCGGCGAGTTGCTCGCCGCTGGTTGTTTTCATTAGGCCAAGTGCTGTTTTAGCGGTTCGTGCTGTTCAGCATTTAGACGTGGTCCAAATTGGCTTACTACTTGTGCAGATGCGGCACTGGCTAAGCGGCCTGCAGCCGCAAAATCATGGCCGTGAGTAATGGCATACAAGAAGGCACCTGCGAACATATCGCCAGCACCATTACTATCGACAGCAGTAACGCTGTGCGGCGCAATGGTGTGTAATTGCTCGCCATCAAAGGCGACAGCGCCCTTTGAGCCAAGCGTAATGGCGAAGGTTTTGGCGACTTTTTTCAAGCCTTCGATCGCGGCGTCGATATCATCAGTATTAGTGAATAACTTGGCTTCTTGTTCGTTGCAGAACAATAAATCGACACCTGTACCTATCATGTCGGTAATGCCTTCTTTGAAGAACTGCACCATGGCAGGATCAGAGAAAGTCATCGCTACTTTGACGTTATTTTGACGGGCTAGCTCACGCACACGAATAGCGGCTTCGCGCGATAGTTCAGATGTGACTAAGTAGCCTTCGATGTAGACATATTCAGATTGCGCTAAAGCGTTTTCATCAATGTGCTTTTGATGTAGTTCGCTGGTAATACCTAAATAGGTATTCATCGTGCGTTCGGCGTCTGGGGTTACCATTACAAGGCACTTTCCGGTCACGCCTTCGTCGCGTGGGCCGTTCATGTTGGTGTCGACACCGGCCGCCTGCATATCGGCCACATAGAATTCACCAGCTTCGTCGTTGGCGACATTGCAGGTGTAGTAAGCCTTGGCCCCGAAGTAGCTAGCACCAATAATAGTGTTGGCAGCGCTGCCGCCACAGGCGCGTTTCTTTAAGCCATACTCGGCTTGCAACGTCGCCAACATGCTGGCCAATTGATCTTCTTCGATCAATGTCATCATGCCTTTTTCAATGCCAGCCTTGGCAAAGAAGGCGTCGTCAACTTCAAACTCTTTATCGACCAGCGCGTTGCCGATGCCGTAAATGTGGTAACCCATGTGGACTCTCTAATTTGGAAATGTAAAACCGAAGGCAGTTTAACTTACTTTGCCCTAGATATCTGACATTGGCATGAATTCGCGCTGTTGTTACAACTTTTTCTTTGCACGTTGGCTGTGTGGCTCGCGGCAGTTTATGATGGCGGCATGAATAAATTCACCCGTTTTGTGCGCCAACGTAAGCGCGTACGCCAAGCGGTCTATCAAACCGACCGCAATATCATGCGCAGCATTGTGCGAACCATGTTGGTGTTGTGTTTGTTTGTGCTGCTGCACGTGAGTGCCATGGTGCTGTTCGAAGGCATGTCGCCTTGGCATGGATTTTGGCTAACCATGACAACCTTAGCGACGGTTGGTTATGGTGATACTTCTGCGACTACGGTTGCAGGCCAGCTTTCTACCATTATCTTGATGTTTATCTGTGGCATAACCGTGATGACCTTGCTCATTAGTGATTATGCCGATTATCGAATTGCACGCCGCGAACGCATTCGTAGCGGTCACTGGGACTGGAACATGGCTGATCACATCCTCATTATCAATGCCCCTAAATACAATCGAGAGTCGTATTTTCATCGCATGATTTCGCAAATTCGTGAATGCGGTGAATTTAACGACACGCCGATTATGCTGCTGAATGAAGACTTTACCGATGGCTTGCCCGATAGTTTGCGTCAGTTAGGCGTTGTGCATGTGACTGGACTTGCTAGTCGTCCTGAAGATTTGGATCGTGCCGGTGCGAAGCGTGCTGCGCATATTGTTGTCTTGGCTCGAGACGAATACTCTGCCGACAGCGACAGCTATACCTTTGATGTTTCGCATCGTTTATTCGAGCTACACCTTGGCCACAAAACGATTGTTGAATGCGTTGATGATTTTAATCGCCCACGTTTAAAAGCACTCGATATCCGTGCCTTGTTGCGACCCATTCGTTCGTATCCCGAAATCATTGTGCGTGCCATGGTTGCTCCAGGATCTGAGCTGTTGATTGAGGATATGTTTACTCATGCTAACGACCATACGGTACGTTATCCTGTGTGGTTGGAAGGTGAGCGTTGGGCTGATGTGGTAACGGCTATTGTGCAAGCGAGTTTAGGTACTCCGCTGGCCTATGTTACGAAAGACGGCCATGTTGAAACGCACCCGGATGGTGAGTCTCACATCCATGCACAGTCGCTGCTGATTTTGGTACACACCGAACGGACTCCGACTACCAAAGAAGTTCATCGAGCAATCGAGCATCACTTCAATACGCGTTTAAAAGACGTCGAAAATTAAGAAAAAGCGCCTGACTTTACCGCATGGCGCTTTACCCTTTGGCATAAATTGGGCAAACTATAGCCAAATTGTAACTTTATAACAGTTTCCTATGCCGCCACGCCAATCCGGTTCCACTCTTGCTTTAATGCTCTGCACTCTGGTCATTATGATGGCCAGTATGCAAACGCTGCACGAGGAGTTAGTGGGCCACGCGATTGGCGAGCACTGCGAGTTGTGCTTAACCGCTGCCGATAGTGGTGGCTTAATCCCGCTAGCGATTGCTTTACCGACTTTAATTCTCGATAAAACGCCAGAGCCCTTAGCGCCACTATTGCCAACCCATGGCGAAGTGCGTGTTATTCCTCAAAATCGCGGACCTCCTACCGCGAACTAACGTCACGCTAGTTATTACATTCAAATCATTGACTTAGTTTTTTTAGAGGAAGACGCATGCGTCCTTTTTTCCGTGCTCCTGTTATTCATACAGTGGGCTTGCCTTTGCTATTGGCAAATTCTGTATTGGCTTATGCCGATGCCAATGCTCCAGATCACGATAACGCCATCGAATTAGAAACCATTACAGTCACAGCATTGCCCAATAATGCTTCAGCCACCGATTCTGCGCAGCCGGTGTTTGTTTTATCTGACGATGATCTAGAGCGAGCTCGTGCAACGTCCTTGGGTGAAACCCTGAGCCAGCAGCCGGGCATCCATAACAGCAGTTTTGGTAGTGCGGTCGGCCGACCTGTTATTCGTGGGCTAGGGGGTGGCCGTGTCAGCATATTGCAGGATGGTCTTAAGGCTGTAGATGCATCAACGGTAAGCCCTGATCATGCCGTCGGTGTGCAAACCAACACAGCACAACAAATTGAAGTAATACGTGGGCCTGCAACCTTACTTTACGGTAGTGGGGCTTTTGGTGGTGTGGTCAATGTGGTTGCTGCAGAGCCGCAGGAAGAGGGGGTCGAATCCGAGATTAACTTGGGCTACAACACGGTTAATCGCGGTAAAGATATTCGTCTCAATCAACAAGGTCGTCAAGGCGACTGGGGTTGGAACTTCGGCGCAGGTCAATTACGCAGTGACGATTATCGCGTGCCGAGAAAAGCTGGTGAAATTCATAATGACGATGGTGTGTTGGAATACCACGATGCTGAGTCGAGTCGTTTAGACAACAGCGATATTGAATACAACCGTCAGTTGAGTGCTGGTGGGCGTTATTTCTTTGATACTGGTTCGACCGGTTTAAATATCAGTCGCCTTACTAGCCGGTTTGGTTTGCCCGGGCATGATCATGGCGACGAAGAAGCGGTACTTGATCCTGCGGCGGCAGCTGATGAAGAGGGCGTTGCCCGAGTGAATCTAAAGCAGCTTCGTATTGCTTTAGACGCCAAAGCCAGTGATCCGCTTCCGGGGGTCACTAATCTTAATTTCGATTTAGCGTGGACGGATTACGAACATAGCGAAGGCCATGTAGAAGCGCATGATGATGCGGCTGTTGCGGAGCCTGATCATGAAGAGCATGGGCCAACCACCTTTGCTAAAGAAGCAATAGAGTCGCGTGTAGCACTATCCCTAACGCCGATTAGAAGTATCGAACAGACAGTGGGGCTGCAAGGTTCGCAAACCGACTTTTCCGCCATGGGTGAAGAGGCACTCGTGCCATCGACTCAAACCAACGAGATAGGGGTCTTCTGGTTGGCCGAACGCAACTTTGGTGCCGTTACTCTGAGTGCCGGAGCGCGCTGGGACCGAGTTCAGCACTCACCACAAACTCCAGATGACGTTAACAGTGTTTGCGGCTTTGGCTTAGACGCGTATCAAAATAAAACGTTTGGTAATACGAGCGCCTCCCTTGGTGCTCTGTACGATATTGATGCCAGCTGGCAGTTAGCGATTTCGGCAACATCGGCTTTGCGTGCGCCGGATGCAGAAGAGCTGTTTTCTTGCGGTGCGCATGAATCCACTCTGACGTACGAAATTGGTAATCCTGATTTAGATTCAGAGCACTCATATAATTTGGATGTTTCTGTACGTCGCAATGTCGGGCGTTGGACCGGAAGCGTCAGCCTATATCAAAATCGGGTAGACCAATTTATCTATCAGCAGGCTTTATTAACAGGTACTGATATCGTGCTGGTGGATGATTTACCGGCTTATCAATTTATCCAAGACGATGCCGTGTTGCGCGGTGGTGAAGTGACTGTTGGTTACACCATTACGCCGCAGTGGCAACTTACGGCAATGGCCGATCGGGTGCGTGCTGAGTTAGTTGACGGTGGAAATTTACCGCGTATGCCTAGCGACCGAATAGGCACTGGGGTTAATTATCAAGCCTTGCATTGGCAGGGGTTTGTTAATTGGATACATAATGCGGAGCAAAATCGTTTAGCCGATAATGGCGAAATCCCAACCGCTAGCTATCAGCTGTTAGATGCTGGCATTGGTTATCGCTGGTATCTACCTACGGTGGAATATCAATTAGATTTAAAAGGTACCAATTTATTGGATGAAGTGGTGCGATATCACACCTCGTTCGTTAAAAACACTGTACCGCAACCTGGACGTGGCTTTCAGTTAGCGTTTGCTGCGCAGTTTTAACGAAAATTGAAGGGTGGTAATGGCAACATGGATGTTGCCAACAGCACAACAACGAACTATTTAAAGGGAATCCACAACTTTGGATTATTAATGGGAGTTGTATTCGGCAGAGAAATATTCGGCAAATCAAAAATCAAAGCATCGTCGAAGCGAGTTAAGGGGAAGGCATCTTTGGTCGTCGGGTGTGTTTGCAAAAAATTGCGCAACTCACCACTTGTCACCATTTTACCTAAGCCATATGTCAGGCGCTCGGCCAGTGCTACGTTGTCTTTGGCGACAAAAAAGTACATCGGAAACGGATAGGAAATAATAATATGATCGAAGACAATTAAATCATCACCACCGTATCCCTCTATCTCGGCATAGACTTCCGTTATTGCTCGAGGAAAGTAATCACAGCGTCCTGCTCGAAGCATGTTGTACATCAATTCAAACTTGTGCACACGTTCAAGTGTATAGCCCGCGCTTTCTAATATGTCAGAATCTGGCCATTGATCGCCTTGACAGGCCGTGAGGGCTTTTAGTGCCGCTTCTTCACGAATATCCTGAAATTTAGTCAGATCGCCACGGCGAATAACGGGTACTCGCCGCCCTAGCAATCCTGCGTAAAGCGGAATACGAATGGGCAGACTGTTTTTTTCGCGCTCAGTAGTGGAACCGGCCCAAAAGATATCAATCCAACCATCTTCAAGCCCTAGGAATCCACGATTTTGGCTAAAGTTATTTGGGCTTTCTGCAATCGTGGCGGCACCGTACTTGTCGGCACTCGCATCCATGACTTTGTTTAACAAATCGATGTAGTAACGGTGACTGCCGTCAAAATTCGTACGCGTTGACTGCACTAGATACTCTGTCGCCTGTGCCGCTGGCATGAGAATCATAAGGCAGAAAAGCAGGGGTAGTAATCTCATAAATGGAGCGATAACCATTGCAACAGAAAAATAAGCATAGCGTAAGGCGTAACAAGTTTGTGTAATAAACCTGAAAGCGGCGCAAAGTTACATATTCTCACCATACTCGCGCTGACGTTTTGATTCTATATACTGCCGTCTCCTAGCAAAGGATTGTTTCCATGTTAAACCTTCGTTCATTATCGTTCGCACTATTAATTCCAGCATTGTTGAGTCTATATGGCTGCCAAGATGACAAATCAGAAGCGACAGCTGGGCAAACGTCTACGGCTAGCCCCAACGCTATGGCGATCGATGACACTAGCGGCCCTATTAATGAGCCGATAGATTCTTCCCTGTACCAAGGTATGCCACTTGAAGTCGCCTTGATTGCCGAAGGTACTTATGACGACGGCACCGTACTAGCGGTCACTTTTTCTGCTCCACTTGATCCAAAACGTGATTTTCAATCGTTTTTACGTGTTAATCGGCTAATTAAAAATAGTAGTGATCAGGCCTCTGAGGCAGAGCATGTAGCCGAGGTGATCTCGGGCCAGTGGATATTAGCCCCCGATGCCCGTCATGCTTACTTTACTCAAATCGATCCAGATACTCGTTATCGGGTGACGGTGCAGCCAGGCTTAGTTGGACTGACGGGGGTTAGCTTGATGCAGCCACATACGGCTGATATCGATATTGGCTCTATTGCGCCGAGTGTGTCGTTTGCCAGTTCTGGCCACTTTCTCCCTTTAGGTTTGCATTCTGGCTTACCGATTTATGCTCTGAATGTCGCCGAAGCAAATGTGAGCTTTTTTCGCGTTGAACCGGGCAAAGAAAAAGCCATGATGAACTGGATCGGCAATAGCGTTAGTCGTCCTTATTATTGGATGGATACCATTCCAACCTTTGCATCTTTGGTACACGAAGGCCGATTTACGTTGACGACTGAACGCAACAAACGCCGTCAAATGAACTTGCCGATTCAGGATGTCGCCGCTCTGCAGCAAGCGGGTGTTTATGTCGCGGTGATGTCGCGTCCGGGGCAGTATGATAGCCAGTTCGCGATTACCTATTTTATGGTCACGGACCTTGGTGTTCACGTTCGCCAGTATAAAAACAGCTTTGATATTTACATTTCTGATTTAAATTCCCCAAGCCCGATTGCGGGTGCCGATGTGCGTATTTATAACGACAATGGTTCTGTTGCTTTTGATGCATCCAGTAGTGCTAGCGGCGTGGTGAATGTTGCTCAGTTGCCGAAGCATGGACAACTGCTTGTCGTCACTAAAGGCGATGCCACCAGTATTTTACCATTGAGTACAGCTGCATTAGATTTGTCGGAGTTTCATTTGTCTTCGCGTGATTATCGTGAAGAAGAGTTATTTATTTATACCCCACGAGACATTTACCGAGGGGGCGACGAAGTTGTTTTATCGGCTTTATTACGTAACGACGATGGCAAACCATTAGCAGCTCGCCCACTGCAAGCCAGTTTATTTCGCCCCGATGGTCAAAAGATAAAAACCTTCGCATGGCAACCATCGGCACCGGGTTATTACGAATGGCGTTATGCTCTAGGTGATGACGCGCAAACCGGTAATTGGCGCTTAACGGTCGAGGGTGCCTCTGCTGCTCAGTCGTTCCAATTTAAAGTGGAAGACTTTATGCCTGAGCGGCTGAAAATTACTTATAACGAAGGCAAGCCAGCCAAACTGCTGGCTAAGTCGGATGATATGAGTGTTACCGTTTTGGGTGAATATTTATACGGCGCCCCCGCAAGTGGTAATAAATTTTCGGCAGCAATACGTATTCGTCCAGAGCCTCATCCATTTGCTGAATTAGCTGATTTCTCGTTCGGTAATGCGGGTACTGACACGGACCGAATAAATTTTGACTACGATGACAAAGAATTAAATAAAGATGGAAAACTGGATCTGGTTGTAGCGTCGCGTTGGCAGAATACTGCAACGCCGTTAAAAGTCACTCTAACAGGCAGCCTGTTTGAAAGTGGCGGTCGCCCAGTAGTGCGTCGTTATAGTGCCAACGTTATTCCTGCCGATACCATGATAGGAGTGCGGCCATTATTTAAAGATCGTGCTAAAGCCCGAACCTTGGCGCAATTCGAATTGATTCGTACAAACCAAGCCCAAGAGAAACTTGCTGCAGCAGAGTTGACCGTACGCTTAATTAATCGTACCCATCGCTATTATTGGCGTTTTTCTAGTAGTGACGGTTGGTACATGGACGACACCGCCCAAGAATTTACCGAGTTAACGTTAACTTCGGCGATTACTGCGGGTGAAACCACGAACATTGAATTCCCAGTCGATTGGGGGGATTACCGTATTGAAGTGAGTGACCCTGATAGCAATATTCTAACCAGCTATGAATTTAGTGCGGGCGAAAATTGGTATCGTCGCTGGTCGCAAGCGAGTGATGCTGAGCAAGGTGCCGCGCCAGATCAGGTTGTATTGGCACTCGATCGCTCTGGTTATAGTGCTGGTGATGTGGCTAAGTTGCGAATTGTGCCGCCAGCCGCAGGTCATACTTTGGTGATGGTCGAGAGCGATCATTTATTATGGATGCGCCGCGTCGAATCACCGGCCGATGGTACGACGGTGGATATTCCGATTAGTGCCGATTGGGCGCGTCATGATCTTCATATTACCGCGTTGCACTTGCAGTCAGCCGATGAGCGAGAACGCATTACTCCAACGCGCTCGGTCGGTATTATTCATTTGCCGTTGGATCGTAGCACGCGGGAATTAAGCGTAACTCTTCCTGAAGATGCATCTTGGTTACCAAATACTGAGGTATCCATTGCTGTTGACGTGGCGGATAAGCAGGGGCAGCCAATACAGCAAGCTTGGGTGACGTTGGCTGCGGTCGATGTCGGTATTTTATCTATTACTGATTTTAAAACCCCCGATCCATTTAAGTATTTTTTTGAACCACGCGCTTATCGTGTCGATATGTTCGATATGTACAGCCGCTTAATTAGCCTCAATAATAATCCTTTGGCGCGTCAACGCTTCGGTGGCGATGCGCCAGCGTTAAGTCGCGGTGGCGATAAAGCGCGTGCAGAAGTGCAAATCGTCTCGCTATTTAGCGGCTTAGTAACCGTGACCGATGGTAAAGCCAATATTTCATTTACGTTGCCTGATTTTAATGGCCGAGTGCGCTTAATGGCCATAGCGTTTGATGACACTCGCTTTGGTATGGCTGAGCAAGAAGTGACAATTGCCGCGCCAGTCGTTACGCAGCTATCTATGCCACGCTTTTTAGCCATGGGTGATTTATCCCAAGTGGCATTAGATGTCAGTAATTTGAGCGGTAAAGATCAAACGTTTAAATTGCAATTAAGTAGCAGTGGCGCTGCGGTCGGTAATTCGATTCAGCGAGATCTGGTTTTGAGCGACGGCGCGCGAACGACCATTATTTTACCTGTGGAAGGCAGTTATCCTGCGGGTGCGATTGATATCGCTATGCAATTAACGGACGAATCCGGTGAGGTATTGCAACGCCATTGGCAATTAAATACTCGCGCTGCGAATCCGGCAAAAACAGAGCAATACAATCGGCTACTGAATGCTGGTGAGTCCTACCATTTATCACCTGCGGCTATGGGGAATTGGCTACCTGAAACCTTGGGCGTCAGCGTTAGCATTAATAATCAAATTAATTTAAACCCTAAGAATCAATTACGTGAATTATTCCACTACCCTTATGGCTGTTTAGAGCAGTCGATTAGTTCGACATATCCATGGTTGTATATTAGCGAGAAAAAAGCCGCAAAAATCATTCAGCCTTTACCTCAAGGGCAGCGTGAAAAGAGTTTGATCGAAGGATTGAGGCGAGTTGTGACGCGCCAAAAAGTGAATGGTGGCTATGGCTTGTGGTCGAGTAATGACACGTACGAGCAGCATTGGTTAACCGCTTATGCCGGTGATTTTTTAACGGATGCGATTGATCAAGGAGTGGACGTACCTAAAGATGTTATGCAGCAAACACTTAATCGTTTGAAAGAATACGTGCGTGGTCGCGGCACGATGCAAGAGCGCTGGAGTGGACGTCCCGATTTATATCGCCCTACATATACTGCTTATGCCGCCTATGTTTTAAGTCGTCATAAACGTGCGCCTTTGGCTGATATTCGTCGTTTGGCTCAAGAACGTCCAAAAGATTTATCGTCCTTGCCATTACTGCATTTAGCTTTGGCTGCCGACGCTCAGGGCGATAAAGCATTAGCCGCTGAATTATTAACAGCGATGAAAAATGCGCCACGAGACAGTAATTTCTATTTGGGTGATTATGGTTCGGATATTCGTGATGATGCGAAAATTGTAACCTTATTATTAACTCATAATATTGAGCAAAGTTACGCAATGACATTAGCTGCCAGTCTTGCTGAATCTGTGCGTAAACATCGCTATTTAAGCACCCAAGAGCGTAATGCTCTATTTATGGCCGCCTTGCAATTAGCGCAAACCAAAGGTGAAAGCTGGCAGGCAAGGTTGGAGCTGGCAGGCGTACAACGGACCTTGCAGCAAGTCGGTGAATTTGCTGAAGTACATTACGGACCGGAGCTGAGCGATGGTTTGGCGATAGTGAATAGCGGTGATAAACCAATACTTGCGGTAGTACAAACTCAAGGCATTTCGAATACCCCGCCAAAGCCAGAGGCCAATGGCAGTACTTTAGAGCGCCGTTATTTTAGCTTAGCGGGTGAACCTATTTTTCCTGTCGACGGTGCCTTAAATATGAAAGTCGGCGACATGATGCTGGTACAGGTAGAGTTAACGGCACAAAAGCGCCATCCAGATATGCTGTTGGTCGATTTATTGCCCGCAGGATTAGAGCTGGAAAATCAAAATCTCTCCAGCAGTAAAAAATTAGATGAACTCAGCTTACAAGGTAAGCCACTTAGTGAATGGCAAAATGCAAAGATAGTGCATGAAGAATTCCGCGATGATCGTTATGTTGCTGCGGTCGATTTGAATCACTATCGTACTAATCGTTTGTACTATTTAGTGCGTGCCGTTACGCCGGGTCATTATCAAGTGCCCGCGCCTTTGCTTGAGGATATGTACAATCCAAGTATTCGTGCGATTGATAAAACTCCCGATATTTTAAATATCGAGCCTTAATGACGCGAAGCGATAAAGTAATTGCAGTAACTGGATTGAGGCGCCGTGCGTTAAAGCTCGGCGTATTAGTTTTCGCGATAGTTATTTTAATTGCGTTATTACTGGATCTCTTATTTCCGATGGATGTTCCACGACTGAACGCTGCTTCGTTCGGTCAACGTTCGGATTTTGCGCAGTTGGTTGTTGATCGCAATAACCGCCCTCTGCGTGCCTTTGCTGATCACGACGGGGTGTGGCGTTATCCCGTTGCCTTGTCAGAGGTTTCGCCACTATATATTCAAGCGCTACTGGAATACGAAGACCGTTGGTTTTATTCGCACCCCGGAATTAATCCTGCCGCGCTACTACGCGCAGCTTGGCAAAACTGGCGCTGCCATTGTGTGGTATCCGGTGGTTCTACATTAACCATGCAGGTGGCACGACGTTTTTATCCACATGATCGAACGGTGCTCGGTAAAACCACACAGATGCTGCGCGCTTTGCAATTGGAATGGCATTTCAGCAAAAATGAAATTCTCACGCTCTATCTTAATTACGCCCCGATGGGCGGCACGATTGAAGGTGTGGAAGCGGCGAGTCGCCAGTATTTAGACAAACCGGCCGCGCAACTCAGCCAAGCCGAGGCCGCTTTGCTGGCCGTATTGCCACAGGCACCGTCACGTTTACGTCCGGACCGTCACCCACAACGTGCGCGCTTATACCGCGATAAAGTGCTTAAGCGGTTATTCGATTTTGGTGTTCTAAGCGCACAGGCTTTGCAGCAAGCCATGCTTGAGCCGGTGCTTGCCGATACACCACAGACGCCGATGTTAGCGCCGATATTTTCGCGCTGGGCACGTTCGCAACGACCCAATTCCGCCATAGTACACAGCACCTTAGACGCTGAGTTGCAGTGGCAGTTAGAGGATTATTTGCAGGCGCTTATTCAAAGCTTTCCGAGTCAGCATTCTGCCGCCATTTTAGTGATGGATAATGCCAGCGCAGAAGTGCGTGCTTATCTTGGTTCGGCTGATTTTTTAGACAGTCGCCGCGTTGGCCAAGTGGATATGGTGCAGGCCCAGCGCTCGCCGGGATCAACACTTAAACCTTTTGTTTATGGCCTGGCGATTGAGCAAGGGTTGATTCATTCCGAAAGTTTATTGCGTGATGTACCACGGCAATTTAGCCAATATCAGCCGGATAACTTTACCGGTACATTTTCTGGCCCAGTTTCAACTTCTGAGGCGTTACGTCGTTCACTCAATTTACCCGCAGTGCAAGTAATGGAAGCGTTAGGCCCAAGTGTGCTTTACAACGCCTTGGCTAGTGCCGGTGTGCGCATAGAATTACCGGCATTTGCTGAACCCAATCTCGCCTTAGTATTGGGTGGTGGCGGTTTGTCCTTGTGGCAGTTGGTGCAACTTTACGGCGGCTTGGCCAATCAGGGCTTAGTGCGCGAACCACAGAGCTTATTGCCACTGGTCGCGGATTCTTCGCGTTGGTTGTTGTCGCCTGCCAGCGCCTATGTGGTTGGTGATATGTTGCGCAGTCCACGCCCTGATCGTGCTCGTAGCGATTCGATTGAAGGACAGGGTCATCGCATTGCTTGGAAAACTGGTACAAGTTACGGCTATCGCGACGCTTGGGCTGTGGGTTTTACCCCGCGTTATACCATTGGTGTTTGGTTTGGTCGTCCTGATGGTACACCGTCGCCGGGTCAGTACGGTGCGATAACCGCGCTACCGGTATTGTTTCAAGTATTTGATCGCCTCGACCCGCATCCAGATAATTTCCCACAGCCAGTAGATGTTAGTAAGGCCACAATTTGTTGGCCGCTGGGGCAATTGGCAGCGGCGACACCCGGTAATCAATGCCATCAACAACGCGATGCGTTATTGGTGCGTCAGCAAGTGCCACCGACACTCATCGACGCCACGGTGGATGGTTTTGCCCGCAATCCCTTAACTTTAGCAATTAGTGAGCACCAGTTGCGGGTGGATGGTTACTGCAATGTCAGTGAGCGCCAGTCACTTGAAGTAGCACTTTGGCCTCGCAATTTAGAACCTTGGATTACGCCGAGCTGGCGTTATGCGCAACAAGTACCAGCGCTTGATCCACGTTGCCAAGATCGTGTGCCTGTATCCACCGCGCCCCTGCATATTATTGGTTTAGAAGCCCACACCATCGTGCGTTCTAGTCGCCAAGGGGGGGATGGTGCAAGCCTTGTGATGCCAGAGTTAGACTTACAGGCTATGGGTGGCTCTGGCCTACGCTATTGGTTTGTCGATGGGCAATTCATACGTAATAGCGAGGAAACTCACCCGTGGCGGTGGCGGGCGTCAACGCCGGGGCTGCACGATATTGTTGTAATGGATGAGCAGGGTAGTTTGGATCGAATCGAAGTCGAAGTGCAATAAATATGGCTCTAGCGTCACGACGTCGAGTGCCGGTAGTTAGTCTCAATTCCTTGCGCTTTTGATATAGTCGGTTTTTATACAGATGGCAGCCAACAACTATGGGGATCGGCATGCTGAATAAATTATTGGCTTTGCTCGCGGATGGCCAATTTCATTCCGGTGAAGAGTTAGGTGAAGCACTCGGTGTTAGTCGTGCCGCCGTATGGAAGCAATTAAAGAAGCTGGATGATCTGGATATTCCCTATTCGTCGGTTAAAGGTAAGGGCTATCGGCTGCATGATGCCATCGAATTACTCGACCCTAAACGCATTCGTGGCAGCATTAGCCAGCGTTTGGATATTCTCGACGTTTTGCTGGATGTGAACTCAACCAACTCTTATTTGTTTGAACGCGCTAGCGACCACATGGGTAAGCGCTATGCCGTGTTGGCTGAAAAGCAAACGGGTGGGCGTGGGCGACGTGGTCGTCAGTGGGTTAGCCCATTCGGTAAGAACATTTATTTATCTTTGCTGGTGTCATTTTCTGGCGGCATGTCATCGTTAGAAGGCCTTAGTTTGCTAACCGCGATTGCGGTTGAACGCGCTTTGGGACGCTTAGGTATCGAAAGTATTGGCCTGAAGTGGCCGAACGATATTTATGCTGATGGGCGTAAGCTAGCGGGCATACTTTTAGAAGTGACGGGTGAATACAACAGTCATTGCCAAGTGGTGATTGGTATTGGTTTAAATCTATCGCTGAGCGAAGCCGATGCTGCCGCTATCGATCAGCCTTGGGCCGAATTGCGTAGCCTTAATCCAAATTTATCGCGTAATGAGGTGGCTGCCACCTTGCTAGACGAATTGCTAAAGCTGGTGGATGAATTTCAGCGAACTGGCTTTGCCCCTTGGCAAACCTATTGGTCGGAAAAAGATATTTATCACGATAAAGAGGTCAATATCATTTCTCCGTCTCAAACGATTAGCGGCTTGGTTAAAGGCGTGAATCGCAAAGGTGAATTGATGCTGAAAACCGAACGCGGCATGGAAATTATTAGTGCAGGAGAGCTTAGTGTCCGTCCTGCTTCTTGATGTGGGTAATAGCCGCGTTAAGTGGCGGCTGACAACGCTAAGCGGCGAACGCTATTACGGTGACAGCGATGCTGCCGACATTGCACTGCAAACTTGGGTGGAGCAACCGCAGCGGGTAATGGTATCGAGCGTGCGTGAACAGGCCGATTTGCATACTCAGTTGGAGTTGATCTTCGGTCAGCGTTTGCAGTGGCTGAAAGAGCCGTTGCCGTCATCGCCGCAATTTCAGCATTGCTACCCAGAGCCTCGACGTTTAGGGGTTGATCGTTGGTTGGCTATGCTCGGTGGGCGCGTTCAGCAGTCAGGCGATTTGCTGGTGGTGGACGCTGGAACCGCTCTAACGATAGATTTGTTTTCGGGCGATAATCAGCATCAAGGTGGCTATATCGTACCGGGCTTACGTATGGCGCAAAATGCTTTGTTTACTGGTACTGATCGCGTGCGTCCATACCAAGATGAGCAAAATGAGCAAGATACTGCCCCTGGTAAGAACACTTTAAACTGCGTCGCTGCAGGGGTTTTGCGACAAAATCTGGCTCTGGTGCAATCCTTATTGGACGAGTACCCTGAGCACCAACCTCTTATTACTGGAGGTGATGGACAATTATTGGCCGGTCGTTTGGGGCTTAGCTACAGCCCAGACTTGATATTTGATGGTATGGATTCCTTATGCGCTGGATCTTCTATAGTTTAGTTATCGCTAATATCGTGGTGGCTGGGTATTTCTTGGCTCAACCGAAAAGCGAATCAGTCGCCAATACCGTCGCTGCAGCGCCTATTGCCGGCAAGACATTGCGTTTAGTTGGGGAGGCCGAGCAACCACTGGCGCCAGCCCCTAAATCTGAATTTAGCTCAGCACCGCGTCAACTTTGCTATGTGCTTGGCCCTTATAAAGATGATCTTGATGCGCGCCATGTACAAGCCCGTGCTGCGGCATTATCACTGACCGGTATGATCAATAGCATTGGCGTTGGCGAGCAAACCGATATCGAATATTGGGTTCATGTACCGCCACGTATTGATCGTGCCGCTGCAATGGCAACGCTAAAAGAACTTCAGCGCCGTTCTATTGATAGCTACATAATTACCCAAGGCGATCTTGCCGAAGGTATTTCTCTTGGATTGTTTCACAGCCTAGATTCTGCCAAAAAACTTAAAGCTGAAGTCGAAGTCTATGAATTTCCAGTGGATATTCTCGAGATGGGGAAGCGTCAGCTGGAGTATTGGGTAGAAATTCGAGAAGTGGCTCAGCTCACGGAACGCATGCGTGAACGTGTTCAAGCTGGTGATCATGGGGTTGAGTGGAAGTTGGTGGAGTGTCTTAACTGAAGTCGACTTAGACTTATCAGCTAAGTCGATAATAAATAAGCCAAAAAGAGTTGACAGCTTGTCGTCTCATCCTGATAATGCGCGTCACTTTGGTGGGGTTCCCGAGCGGCCAAAGGGATCAGACTGTAAATCTGACGCGAAAGCTTCGCTGGTTCGAATCCAGCTCCCACCACCAGTTTTAAAATGATAAGCGCCTCGGCGATTATCGGAGTAGGCCGGAAAGCTATATAGCCGTTAGCGGGCCAGCCTGCTAGATAGGCGGGTATGGTACAATGGTAGAACCTCAGCCTTCCAAGCTGATGATGCGGGTTCGATTCCCGCTACCCGCTCCAAATATTCGCTGATATAGCTCAGTCGGTAGAGCGCATCCTTGGTAAGGATGAGGTCCCCAGTTCGACTCTGGGTATCAGCACCAATATTGATACGACAAGGTAGGCCATGAGCCTGCCTTTTTGTGCATCTAAATTTTACACCACTGACAGAGAGATAAGGTCATGGCAAAGGCAGCGTTTGAACGCACAAAACCCCACGTAAACGTGGGTACTATCGGTCACGTTGACCACGGTAAAACAACTCTAACTGCAGCGTTAACTCGCGTATGTTCAGAAGTATGGGGCGGTGCTGCCG